>Ga0326726_10003946_pt1 | contig 13575 bp, 9 predicted proteins | sample MHFenrmetagenome_2_FD_207603 | JGI IMG/M metagenome (GOLD analysis project Ga0326726, IMG submission 207603) | Lab enriched peat soil microbial communities from Michigan Hollow, Ithaca, NY, United States - MHF15MN | ecosystem: Environmental > Terrestrial > Soil > Wetlands > Peat | place: USA... | reverse complement strand
GAACGTCACCGACTCGGCCGACCCGCGCCGGACCGACCGGCTCGATTTCATCTCCTTCACCATGTATCCCGTGCGCGGCGAAAAGAACCTCGGCGAGCTCGGCTTCCGCCTGGGCAACCCCTATCGCTTGGCCATGGCCGTCGATTACTTCCGGTCCTTCAAGGGCGTCACGGGCGTCATGGAGCTCCAGCCGGGGCAGGTCAACTGGGCCCGCATCAATCCCCAGCCCGAGCCCGGGGCGGTCCGCATGTGGCTCTGGCACGCCTTCGGCGGCGGGCTGTCGTTCGCCTGCACCTATCGCTACCGCCAGCCGCTCTTCGGCAGCGAGCTTTATCATGCCGGGATCGTCGGCCCGGACGGCGTCACGCCGTCGCGGGGCGGGCTCGAATTCGCCCGCGTGATGGCCGAGATGAGGGATCTGCGCAAGCTCTATGACCCCGCCGCCAAGATGCCGGAGCGGATCGCCGCGCGGCGCACGGCCTTCCTCTGGAGCCATGACGTCCTGTGGGACCTCGAGATCCACAAGCAGACCGCGCTCTGGGATACCTGGGACCATCGCTTCAAGATGATGGCGGCGATCAAGGCCTCCGGGGCGCCGCTCGATTACGTCGGGGAGGCCGACGATTTTGCGGCCTATCCCTTCCTCGTCGCCCCGGCCTATCAGCTCGTCGACGAGGCCCTCGTCGCCAAGTGGACGCGCTACGTCGAGAACGGCGGGCACCTCGTCCTGACGTGCCGGACGGGCCAGAAGGTCAAGAGCGGCCAGTTGCCGGAAATGCCCTGGGCAGGCATGATCGCCCCGCTAATCGGGGCCGAGGTCGAGCTCTTCGATGGTCTTCTCGACGACGCCCGCGGCCTCGTCCGCATGGGCGGCAAGGGATACGCCTGGAACCGCTGGGCCGACGTCCTCAAGCCGGGCGCGGGGACGGAGACGCTGGCCGTCTACGCCGACCAGTTCTACGCCGGAAAGCCCGCCGTCGTGACCCGCAAGCTCGGACGCGGGACGGTGACCTACATCGGCGTGGACACCATCGACGGCGCCCTGGAAAGGGATGTCCTGCGGATGGTCTATGAACAGGCCGGCGCCGAGCCCGAGTCGTATCCTCCCGGGATCTACGTCGAGTGGCGCGACGGCTTCTTCGTCGCCGTCAATTACTCATCGCGCCCGTTCCTCGTTCCCGTCGCGCCCGGCTCGCGGATCCTTATCGGAGCGAACCCTCTCCGCCCCGCCGACGTCCTCATCTGGCGCTAAATCGGGGACACAATACCCATTTCCGATTTCTTCCGCCCTCTTTTCTTCGGAGTCAAGACGCGACCTGTCAATCTTTCGAGCCTCCTGACGAAATCAACGCTTCCCAGTGGCCGGCCCGTATGTTCATGTTGGATGATCTTTTCGACATCCTCACGCCTGTCCGCCTGGCCTAAGTAGGCTGACCAGTTCGGTACGGCTCCCTCCAACGGGAAGGGCGAAAGCAGCGGATGCCCCTCTTTCCTGACATGTGCGCGGGCACTCGACCATTCATAGTCTTCTGCTTTCGTGACGATCCCCGCCCGGACGGGGTTTCTCTCTACATATCGGACCGCCGCGTAAAGATGGCCTTCATCTAGAGGGTAGGTGATAAAGCGGCCCTGCCATAGATAGCCCTTCCAGTCTTCGCGTGTGTTAATGGCGCTCGTATACTTACGATGAGCCTCTCCGATTCCTCGCTCAAAGCTGTCTTTCGCAATTGGGACCGCGATGAAATGCACATGATTCTCCATCAGGCAAAAAGCCCATATCAAGATCCCATTTTTCTCGGCTTGTCTTTTGAGCAACGTCAGGTAGAACGCCCTATCTTCTTCGGAGAAAAAAACACGGAGGCGACGGTTGCCTCTTTGGATCAGATGATGAGGGCACCCCGGGATTACGACACGTGCGATCCTTGGCATCGGAATGTTCTCGAGATAAGAGACGGAGGACAGACGTGTGATCTTCTCAGAGAGACGCGAAAATCGGAAATGGGTATTGTGTCCCCGATTTAGAGGGCGATGATCGTCGGAGACCGTTGCTCGAGGACGGCCAGCGTCTCGATGTGCGGCGTGTGGGGAAAGAAATCGTAGACGCGGACGCCGGCGATGGCGTAGGCCTCGACCAGCCCCTTGAGGTCCCGGGCCAGCGTCGTCGGATTGCACGAGAGATAGAGGAGGCGCGGCACCGGCTCCGCGACCAGCCCCCTGACGATCGCCGGGTCGACGCCCCGGCGCGGCGGGTCGAGGATGACGATGTCCGGCTCTCTCTCCAGGATCTCCGGCAGCCATTCCTCGGCGGTCCCTTCGCAGACGGCGAAGTTCCCGATGCCGTTGAGGGCCAGGTTCTTCTTCAGGAAGTCGATATTCCCGGCCTCCGGCTCGACGCCGAACACTTCACGCACGTTCCTGGCGAGGGACATGCCGAAGGTCCCCAGCCCGCAATAGAGATCCGCGACGACCGCCTCGTTCAGCGGCGCCAACGCCGCGGCCACATCGGCGAACACCCGATCGAGGATGCCGACGTTGGTCTGGAAAAAGGACCGCGCTCCGATCCGGAAGGTCAGGCCGCCGGCCCTCTCCTCGATGAAGTCCCGGCCGAACAGCCGCTCGTCCCGAAATCGTTTCCCGTCGTAGATCGACGCGACCGCGCCGACGAGGCCGCATTCGCGCTTGAGCCCGCCCAGGGCCGCGGCCACATCCTCCGTCCCGGATTCCGCGGCCAGGTCGCAGAGGACGAGCGACTCGCCGCTCGCCCGGCTCGTCCGGACCTCGATGCCGTCGACGGTCGCCAGGGGGACGCTGTTGACCAGCCCGATGATGCGGCCGAGAAGGTCGTTCGTCCGGTCGGAAACGAGGTAGCACGTGTCGACGGCGACGAACGAAGCCTGCTCGCCCGGCTCGTAATAGACGAACCGGGCCACGCCGTCCTCCCGCAGCACCCGGAGACCGATCTTGTTCCTGTAGCCCCAGACTTCGGGAGACGGCGTCATGGTGAGGCTCCCGAAGGGGCGCCTGAGCTCGCGCGACAGGATCTCGCTGACCTGGGTCCTCTTCACCTCGACCTCGAGGCCGTAGTCCATGTCCTGATACGGGGAGCAGGCGAGGAAGTGGGCGCAGCGCGGCTCGACCCGGGCCGGGGAGGGCTCGACGATCCGGAGGGTCCGGGCCTCGGCGTAGCTCCGGCGGTCCTTGAAGAGCTCGACCTCGACGGTCTCGCCCGGAAGCCCGCGGTCCGTGAAGACGACCTTTCCTTCGAGGAGCCCCAATCTCCTCCCCGGATAGACGATCTTCTCGATACGGATCTGCATGCTTTCCAACCTCAACCCGCGCCCCCTAGCGCGAAGGATATGATGCGTAGTTCCTCAGATCGACGGGCGTCCCCTTGGCGCTCCAGCTCAAGCCCATCTCCGAGGGCAGCTGCTCGGCCTCGTAGCATCCGGCCAAGGCCTCGTCGAGCCCGTCCACGACCACGCGGCGCGCGCCCGGGGTCTCGACGGCCAGCCGCCGTCCGCCCGCCGACTCGACGCTGCGGACGAGCCCGGAGGGAAATGCGCGGATGTCCGGCATGGAGTCCTGGATGCCGTTCATGCACAGGGTTTGGCTCGCCGCCGTCTCGAGCCCGCAGAGCGGCCGCGCGCCCGCCTCGCGGACCCCGGCGATCGATTGCCAGAGCTTGTTCATGGGCTCGGCGTCCGGGACGCCGTAGTCCTTACGCGTCCCGTCGGGGAATTCGGCCCAGAGGCCCGAGGTCCGGCTGTCGCACCGTACGACGGCCTTCTCGAACTCGTAGCGGACGACCGGCCCCCTGTCCTCGTCCGAGGCATGGCTCACGTAGAACAGCATCTCGACGCCTTCCTCCGTCCGGACACGGACGGCCGCCGTGTCGAAATTCTCGATGGCGTTGGCCCGGTAAAGCTCGGCCTCGACCTCGGCCGGCCTGGCGCTCGACGTCTTCTCCTTGCCGAGGACATAGAACATGTTGTGGAGGTCATGGGCCATGGCGTTCTGGACGGGGCTGTCCAGGACCCAGGCCCCCTCCGCGTCGCGCCGCTTCCCGGCCCAATCGTTCCTCGTGTAGTAGCCCTCATCGCGGGGCCAGAGGTAGAGGCACTTGAACTTCCTCGCCGCGCCGAAGAGCCCGGACCGGATATCCTCCTTCAAGGCCTGCACGGCCGGACTGAAGGACCATTGATAGCCGACCGCGACCCAGCGGCCGGCCGCCTTCTCCGCCTCGATCGCCGACCGGACCTCCTGGATGGTGCCGGCCGCCGGCTTCTCGCACAGGACATGACTGCCGCCGGCCAGGGCGAATGCGGTCTGCGGCATATGCAGCTGGATGGGGGACGAGAGGACGGCCAGGTCGGCCTTCCTGTTCCTATAAAAATCCTGGAGATTGACGAAGCAGGGCACGCCCATGGCCCGCATCTCGACATACTGCCGGCAGCGATTGGGCTGGGGATCGACGGCTCCGGCGATGCGGAACTGGCCGTCATCCTTTCTCTCGAGCAGGGCCTCGAGATAGGCGGCGCCCATGCCGCCGACACCGACGATCACCAGCGATACGGGCTCTGCCATCGGCTGTTCTTTCGGGCTAATATTGACACAGTTTGGAGTGCTCGTCCAGGAGGGCCATGAAATTGTCATACTTCGTGCCGACGGCGACGCTGTGGCTCGAGCCGAGGATGAACCGGCCGCCCGGCTTGGCGCAGGCCATGGCCCGCCGGACGTCGGCCCGGACGTCGTCCGGCGCGCCGCCGACGAGGTTCTCGACGGCGACGCCTCCCCACAGCGTGATCCGGTCGCCGTAGTCCTTTTTCAATCGGCAAATGTCCATGCCGGCCGTGGGCTGGATGGACTGATACGCGTCGAAGCCGATCTCGACGAAGAAGTCCATGAGCAGGTTGATGTTGCCGCAGCAGTGCTTGAGGATCTTCTTGCCATACCGGTCCTTGACGTTCCGGGCCCTCTCCTTGTTGGCTTCGAGGAAGATGTCCCGGAACATGGCCGGCCCGATGAGGGGCCCCGTCTTGTAGCCCAGGTCCTCGGCCCACATGACGGCGTCGGAGTCCGGATGGATGAAGTCGGCGTCGGCCGCGTTCTGCTGGCGCACGAGATATCGCGTCGCCTCCCGCACGGCCTCGGGATTCGCCCCGAGCTCGAAGAGGCCGCGCTCCATGCCGCCGAGAAGGACGATGCCGACCGACCCGCCCGACGGGCCGCAGATGAACTTCTCCCGTTTGAACCGCTGGATGACCGCGTCGAGGATCTTCCAGGATCGTTCGTCGCGGCGGAGCGGCTCGGGGTCCTTTTCGAACTCGGCGGCCGTGAACACATGGGCGTCCCGGACCGGGTCGTGAACGCACGTGATATCCTGGGTCGCTTCCGACAGCCGGTAGATGCGTCCCTGCCGGTCCTCCCAGGTGACGGCGTCAAGGCGCCGGGGCGGCGGCTCGTCCGTCTCCGGCGGCATCTCCCACGTGGCCATGGGGAAGGTGACGATGTCGAGCGGGAGCTCTTGCTGGAGCGCGATGTGGTCCTCGAGCCAGCTCGCCGCGACCTCGTCGCGCCGGCCCTCCCAGAAGGCGATCTGCGACTTGGCCTTGGCCCGCAGGAAGGTCTCGTGGCCGAGCACGCGTTCGACCGTGTCGAAGTCGACGGCGAACTCGGCGTAGGGGACCCGGTCGGGGATCCGCCCCTCCAGGGCGGCGCTGACCCGCTCCTTCGAGGTCATGCCCTCCCCGATTTCTTTTCGAGGAGATCGGTCTCGAAGAATTTTTTCGCCCGCCGGTCGTAGCGCAGGGTCTTGATCTCGAAGCCCTCGAGGCGGACGGCCACGCGCGCGCCGAGCGCCGGGAGCTTGACGACCGCCCGCCGCGGCCGGCCCGTCGGCTCGAACAGCCGGACGATGATGTCCCGGCCGTCCTCGGACCTCTTGAAGGCCGCGACCTCGACCGCGTCGCCTTCGACGACGGCGCCGGCTCCCGATCGCGTTCCGATGCCGGGCGGGAAGTAGGGGAGAACGTAGGGCGTTTCGTTGTGGACCAGGGCCTCACGGTCGATGGCCTCCATCCGCCCTTCGAGGGGACCGCCGTTGAGCCAGAAGCGGAACGCCCGTTCCCCCATGTCCTGGCGGGGAATGAACCTGTCCCGGGCGACGGCGAGCTTGTCTTCCCAGGTGTCGGCGGCGTAGGCCGGCGATCGCAGGAGCGACAGGCGCAGCTCCGCGCCGTCCCAGTCCGAGCCGTAAACGCCGTCGTTGACGACGGTCAGCGCCGTCGCGTCGGTCTCCGAAACGAGGGCCAGCCATTTTTGGGCGACGGCTTCGTCGCCGTTCGACGGCAGCTCGTCGGCGCCGTAGGCGACCTGCCCCATGAAGCGGGGCGACTTGAGCTTCGGCCTCAGGCCGAGCTTGAGCATGGTGTCGCGCTCGGCCCAGAAGACGCGGGCGTCGATCTCGATCTCTTTTCCCCTCTTCGGGATCTTATAGCGGAGAACGAGACGCGAGGCTCCGTACGAGAGGATGGCCTCGACGACCGTCCGGACCTCGCCGTCCTCGATCACGCGGACGGGGGCGAGCCCGCCCTCCCGGAGACCGGCGAAACGGGCCGCCTCCTCGGACGAGGCCAGCGAGAACCGGCCCTCGACGGCCCGGAAGCTTCGGACCTTCATGCCCCAGGGATCGGCATTGTCCTTGATGACGAGCGGGGAAAAGGCGCCGGGCTCGAGGAGATCGATCCCGGACACCCGATAGGCGTCGAGCAGGCCCGTGCGGGTGCCGACCGCGGCCGTGAGGTCCGCGGTGGCCACCGTGATGGCCGCAGGATCCGCGGCGGCCTCATCCGCCGCCGCCTTCGGCTTCGCCGAGCCCTTCTCGAGCCGGCAGGAGAACCTGTTCAAGCGGCCCGGCGCGAGCTCGGCCTCGAAGACGACGCGCTTGCGCCATTCGACGCTGAGATTGCTTTCCTCCTTCTCGGCCTGCGAGGCGAGCGCCCGGCCGCCCGCGTAAACCCTGGGTTCCCATGGGGTCTTATCGAAGTTCGGCTCCCAGGGCTCGAACTCGCACTCGACGAGCGCCCGGACGGCGTGGGCGTGAGGATTGAAGACGAAGATAGGGATCTCGTCCGCGGCCGCCTTCCGCTCGCCCGCGGCCAGCGCGAAAAAGGCCCTGGCCTTGAGCCGGGACAGTGTCTCCAGGCCATGACCGATCAGGCGCAGGGCGCCGTCCTCGCCGGCCGGGATGGCCGAGCCGGGCAGGATGTCGTGGAACTCGACGAAGGCCAGGTCGCGCATGACGTCTTCAAAAGCGTCCTGAGTATAAGGCATAAGGCCCTGGAGCCAGGCCGTCGTCACCATCTTCTCTGCCGAGAAGAGCTCGTTCTCGAGCCGGCGGTGGCCCTGCTTGACCCGGGACATCGACGTGTAACAGCCGACGGCCCAGGGATTGAGGTCGCGCTCGCGGCGGGGGAGCGTCGACCGCCGCGCTTCGAGCTCCTCGAAATAGGCGTCGGGCGTTGAGTGGACGAGCTCGAGGTCGGGGCGTTCCTTGGCCAACGCGTCCAGGTCGGCCAGGTCCTTGCGCGAGGGCCCGCCGCCGTGGTTGCCGATGCCCCAGAGATGGATGAGGAGATCCCCTTCGGGATGATCTCGGAGCCAGGCCTCGAGACGCTCCCGCTCCCGGCCGCCGACCGAACAGTAATGCGCCGAGGCCCGGTTGGCCAGGACCTCCGAGCCGTCGTAGCCCACCCAGACGAATTCGTCGCGGGGGAGGGGGCACTCGCGGTCGCCGGGACGGCAGCAGAGATAGGCCGAGTAGCCGCTCTTGGCCAGGATCTGGACGAGGCCGCGCGTGTGGCCGAACGGATCGAGGTTGACCGCCGTCCGCGGCGCGACGCCGAACTTCTTCGCGAAGTAACGCCGGCCGAGGAGGATCTGCCGGACGAAGGATTCGCCGCTGGGCATATTGCAGTCCGGCTGTACGTACCAGCCGCCCATGATGTGCCATTTCTTTTGGCGGACGAGCCGGCGGATCCTGCGGAAGAGCTCGGGCTCGAGTCCCTCGACCCATTGGTAGAGCACGGCCTCGTTGTGGCAGAAGACGTAGCCCTTCCGCTTCTCGCAGAACTCGGCCGCCTGACGGAAGGTGGACAGGGCCTCCCCGGCGCCTTCCTGCCATTCCCAAAGCCAGACCGGGTCGAGGTGGGCGTTCGAAACAAGATGGATCCTTCTTGCGGGCATGGCGGTCCTTTCTCAGGGGATGATAGCGCGGATGGCGATGCGTTCGATCTTATCGGGGAGCTCGATGCCGAGTCCGTAACGGTGATAGGGGACCTGGCGCGTGCCCAGCCTGAAGCCGGGCTCTTCGCCGCGGCGCGCCCGCCGCACCTCGAGCTCGAGCCGGCCTCCCCGGAGGAGCAGGTCGGCCTTCATCCGGTCGAGTCCGGGGAGGAGCTTCGGCTGCAGGCTGAGGAAGTCGGCCCCGGGCCTCACGCCGAGCAAATGATGGACGCAGAGGAAGATGAGCTCGGCCCACGTCCAGGGGATGATCCCGACCTGGGGATAGGGCGGGACGGGCCGGGGCCCATAGAATTCGAACCAGGATGAGGCGCGCGACCCCGGGATCCGGCCGAGCCAATCGAGGACGCGTCGCGTCCTCGACGGATCGCCGGCCTCGAGGGCGGCCCTGGCGACGAAGAGGGACGCGAACGGCCAGGGACCCGGGGAGTCGGGCTCCGAGGTCATGTTGTAGCGGCCATAACCCCCTCCCGTCCAGCCCTGGTTCCAGAGCTTTTCCATGGACGCGAGCGTTTTGCGGGCCAGGCGGCTGCCCGGGTCGATGAACTCCCAGGCGACGGCCAGCGCGGCCGAAGTGTCCGGGTCGAGCAGGTGCCGTCCCGGTCCGAAGAGGGGGGCCTGGCGGGGGAGCGAGGAGTCGCGATCGGGGCGGACGTCCCGCTGGACCTTCCCGTCGAGGCCGCGGCGCTTGATGAGCTTTCCCGAGTCGATGAGGGAGAATCCCGGGTCCTTGAGCAGGGCTTTCCGCAGGCCCATCGCCGCTTCCGTCCAGTCATAGGCCTCCCCGGTCCGGCCGACGAGCGCGGCCAGCCGCCCGGCCGATCGAAGGCCCATGACGACGAAAACCTGATGGGCGAGCTCCATGCCCATCCGGATGCCATGGACCTCGTGGCGTTCCCAGAATTCGCGGCGGTTGACGATGAGCCCGGACGGCTCGTGCCGGAACTGCGAGCGGAGCGGGAACGCGGCCGCTCTCCTGATCTTGCCCCAGTTCGCGCTGACAAGGTCCCTGTCCCCGGTCCAGTTGACATAGGATTCGAGGGCGAAGAGGAGGACGCCGTTCTGGTCGACCTCGCTCTCCTGCCAAGGGCGGAGCCGGCTCGAGTCGAGGGTCGCGCCTTCGTCGGTGACGAAATCGGAGAGGAGGCGGGCCAGGATCGTCCGGGCGAGCCCGGGCTGTCCGGACATGGCCAGGGCCATGGCGATGAGGGCCTGGTCCCGGACCCACTCGAGGTTGTACTGCCAGACGCTCCCGTCAAGCCGGCCCGACTTCGAGACCGCGGCTCGAAGCTGGAACTTGGAGGCGGCGAAGAACCCGTCGAGCAGCGGATCGGAGAAACGACCCTCCGCTGTTCCTTTCCAATAGGCCGCGGCCGGACTCGAGGCGCCGGGATCGGTCCCGAGCCTGAGCCTGAGGGACGGCCCGCCATTCCGTTTCGAAAGGCGATACTCGAAAACGACGGGGCCCGCCGTGCGCCCCTTGAAGGCCAGCTCGGCCTCGATCGTCCTGTCCTTGATGCCGGTCGTTACGCGGACCTTGGGGGCCCCCCCGGCCGACCGGCTCACGCTGATCCGGCGCAGGAGCCGTCCTGAACTCGCGTCCGGGCAGAAGAAGAGCTCCGTGACCCGATAGGGGCCGCTCCGCCAGACGACCTCGACGCGAGGGTCGATCGACCGGCTGAGCCAGCGGGCCCTGACGGAGCCGGGCCGCGCCGTGTGGATCGCGGCCCGGGCCGCGACCGACAGGCCGGTCGCGGCGATCCCGGTGTCCTTATCGAACGTCAGAGAGGCCCGCTTCGGACCGAGGCGCTCGGGGTCCATGATGAGGAGGCCGACGGGGGTCGCATCCCCGGCCGGCGCGATCTGGACGGCCGCCTGGATGAGGCCGTCGCCCAGGAAGAAGTAGTCGACGTTGCTGAGCGTCGTCTTGCCGTCCGCGGGCCCGCGGGCCGGGTCATCCGCGTAAAAGTGCTCCTGGACTTCCATCGAAAGGATTATAGGGATTCGGAGGGGCGGAAAGCAAACGGCCCCGAGCGGAGGCTCAGGTCCGGGCCGGGCCGCGGAGCAACCTGGCCGGCAGAGTGATGACGGCCTTGAACAGATCGAGGAAAGCGGTCACGGTGATGCCCAGGAGACGGAACGGGATAAGCAGAAGCCAAACGATAGGAAAGAGCAGGAGGGCCAGCAGGGCCAGCGGCCAGCAGATCACGAAAAGGATGAGCCATAAAAAGAATTTGGTCATCGGTCCGTCTCCTCGCCTGTGTATACGAGGGGCCGCGGCGAATGGTTCACCCCGAACCTGTTGGCTTGCGCCCCGAGGTCGGTTACAATAATCCAATGAAAAAGACGTTCAACCGCCCGCGGGGCGCGGGCTCGACCGCTGCGCGTAGTGCGCCTCCTGCGTCGCCCGCCGCCGCGGCCGCGTCGATATCGGCCGGAGGGTCGGCCAGCTGAAGATCCATTTCGCCTAGCGCAGGATAAGGAGGGACAGGTGGTCCTTGTCAGCGGCATCGCCGTCGTCGACTTGATCGCCAGCGGTCTCGAGCATGTGGCCCGGCCGGGCGAGCTGGCCTTCTGTTCCGTCCGGCCGTCGATCGGCGGGCACGCCTGCAACGTCTCCGCCGACCTCGTCCGTTTGGGCCTGTCCAAGTCCCGGCTCCGCGCCGTCTTCCCGGCCGGCCGGGACCTCTTCGGCGAATTCCTGACCCGGCACCTCCAAGAGCAGGGCGTCCGGGTCGATCCGGTCTTCGCCCGCAGGACCCCGACCTCGCTCGATCTCATCCTCGTGGCCCGGGGCGAGGACAGGCGCTATCACGCCGACCCCGGCGCGAATATCGAGATGACCTCCGCCCCCATCCTGAAGCGGCTCGAGAGCGACCGGCCGCTCGTCTTTTACGCCGGCGGGGTCGGGCTCCTCGGCCGATTCGACGAGGAGCTGGGCCGGGTCCTTCGCCGGGCGAAGGGCCTCGGGGCCCTGACCTTCGTCGACGCCGTCAGCCCCTACGGCAGGACCTGGACTTTCCTTCGCAAGGCCCTGCCCTGGACGGACATCTTCCACTGCAACGCCGACGAGGCCCGCTCGCTCGTCGGGGAGAGCGATCCGGACCGCGCGGCCGCGGCCATCCGCCAATTGGGGGCGAAGAACGTCCTCGTGACCCTGGGCGGCGAGGGCTGCGTCGCCGCGGTGGCCGCGTCTGTCCTGCATGTCCCCGCCTTCAAGGTCCGTGTCGTCGATCCGACGGGCGCCGGCGACGCTTTTTCGGCCGGGATCATCCTGAAAATTCACCGCCTCCTGGCCGGAGGCCGCCGGGCCGGGGACCTTTCGGCGAAGGATTGGAAAGACATCCTGCTTTATGCCTCGGCCTGCGGCGCCGTTTGCACGACCGGCGTCGGGACGACGACCGCGGTGGGCGCGAGGACGGTCAAGAGCCTTATCGATCGCCAGGCCGCCGCGATCGTGCCGTTTCTGCGGTGCCGGCGAACTCGTCGCGCGCTTCCTTGAGGGCCAGGACGTTGGCCGGGTCGCAATCGTAGGCCACGACGCCGCAGCCGAAAAGAAGCCCCGGCTGGCCGGCGAGCCGCTCGAGGATGCGTCGGGACTCCCGGCGGATCTCATCCGGCCGCCCGGTGTGAACCAGCCGGGCATCGACGCTGGCCCTGAGCGCCCGCCTCTCCTCCCGGCATCGCCTCGCGAACAACGCCAGGTCCCCCCCGGCGTCGCACAGGAGCTGGCCGGCCCCGGTCCCGATCAGGTCCTCGAGGATGGGCGTCGTATTTCCCCCGATGATGAGCGGCAGTGTCCGGGCCCCCGCCCGGCGCAACTCGGGGATGACGAGATCGCGATAGACCGGCAGGACGAAATCGTGGAAGACCCGCGGCGAGGCCGCGCCCGGAGAGGCCTTGGAATCGAAGAGGACCGGCTCGACCCCTCTCGCCAGGAACGCCGTCCCGAAGTCGATGGCCGTCCGGGCCGCAAAGGCCAGCAGCTCGCGCACGAATCCCGGGTCCTCGACCGTGGCGATGAGAACGTCTTCGGTCCCGGCCAGGGCGCAGGCGAGCGAAAACGGGCCGCTCAGGGCGCCGCGGACGATCATCGCGCGCCCTCTGTCCGCCTGGAGCCGGGCCGCCGCCTCGACGAAGAGCGGCATCCGGCCGTCCCGGCCGGGGTCGGGACGCCGGAGCCTGCCGAGGCCGCCCGGCCCCTCGACGACCGGCGCGGCCACCGCGGGAACGTCCGGCGAGCCGTCGAAATAGCGGATCTTGCAGCCGACGGCCTCGGCCTCGACGTTATAGACGTCGACCCCGACGGTGACGACATCGGGATCGTAGACTTCGAGCTCCTTCTCCAGGGCTTCCAGGAGCAGGTCAAGGCTGCGGCAGACCTCCGAAGGCCACCGGCCGATGAGGCGGGCCTTGTGCTCATAGACGGCGGGAACGAACGGGACCTTGTCGGGGGGCTCGAGGGCGTAGGCGGACTCGACCCGCTCGCGCTTGGTCATGCGGGGATCAGATAAAAACGGTGGCGATCGTGTAGATGGCCAAACCGACGAGGGCCAGTCCGAGGTAGTTCAGGATCCTGCGGAACGTCTCCGGCCGGATCCGCCTCTGGTGGTGGGAGACGAAGCGCACCAGGCCGAGGTACCAGGCGACCGAGGTCAGCCCGACGATGAGCGAAAAACCGACGGCCGTCCAGGTGCCGTAGCGGACGATGTTCTGGCCGAGGAGGTTGTGTCCCGTCACGCTGCCGGCCACGAAGATCCAGAACATGTACAGCGTCGGGTTCGTGACATAGAGCAGGATGACCCCGAGGATCGGCTTGGGCGACGGCGAAGGGACTTTGTCGCGGTCCTGGGGGATCTCGAAGGTCCGGGATTCCTGGATGAGCTTGCGGGCGAGGAAGAGGATGATGATGGCCGCGACGATCTTCAGGACGGACATGGAATAAGGCGGGAGATTCAGCTTGACCTGGAAAAAGCCCGCCAGCGCGACGAAGCAGAAGGCCGTATCGAGGAAGGCCGCCGTCAGCCCGGCCATGAGACCGTGAAGAAAGTCCTTTTTGAGGGCCTGGGAGACGACAAAGAAGTTGACCGGTCCGAGGGGGACGGCGGCCATCAATCCGAAGAAAATACCGAGGATGATGAACATCGCGAGGCGATTGTATATCAGAATCCCGGGGGACAGTCAAACTCCGAATGATCGGAAGAAGACGCGGGGCGCGGCCGGGGCCCGGCCGGCAGGCGGGCGGGGAGGGACGGCGCCTTACATCTTGGCGAT
>Ga0326726_10003945_pt1 | contig 13576 bp, 11 predicted proteins | sample MHFenrmetagenome_2_FD_207603 | JGI IMG/M metagenome (GOLD analysis project Ga0326726, IMG submission 207603) | Lab enriched peat soil microbial communities from Michigan Hollow, Ithaca, NY, United States - MHF15MN | ecosystem: Environmental > Terrestrial > Soil > Wetlands > Peat | place: USA... | reverse complement strand
GCCTCCGCGGCGCGAACAGCCTCGTTGGCCGTGGCCGCCGAGACCGGCTTCGTGACCGGGATGCCGTAGGACGCGAGGAGATCCTTGGACATCGCTTCGGATAAGGCGCCCTCCGTCCCGGTCAGGACGCCGGCGAACTTGGCCCGCAAGTCCTTGCGGTCGACGGGCAGGTCGACGCGGATGTCCTTGGGCGTCTCGTAGAGGATCTCGAGATTGCGGGCGTAGGAGACGAGGGTCATGAACGCCTTGATGGCCTGCTCGGGCGTTTGGTAGGTGGGAATGCCGGCTTCGTTGAGCAGGCTCGTCCCCTCGCGCATCGCAGCGCCGCCGAGCCAGGCGGCCAGGACGGGCTTGGGGGTCGAGGCGGCCTGGGCGCAGACTTCCCTGGCCACGGCCGTCGGATTGGTCATGGCCTGAGGCGTAATGATGACGAGGAGGGCGTCGACGCCGGGGTCCTGGAGCACGATCTGGGCCGCCTTGGCCACGAGCTTCGACTTGGCGTCGCCGAGGACATCGACGGGGTTGCGCCGGGACCATTGCGGCGGCAGGCTCGCGTCGAGCTCGCGCAGGGTCGCGTCGGACAGCCGGGCCAGGACGCCGTCCGCGGCGACGAGGGCGTCGGTGGCCATGACGCCCGGTCCCCCGGCGTTCGTCAGCACGGCCAGGCGTGAGCCCTTGGGGACCTTGGGCCGGCCGACGAGATCGGCGCAGTCGAAGATCTCGCCGATATTGAAGACCCGGGCGACGCCCATGCGCTCGAAGGCGGCGTCGAAGACGGCGTCCTCTCCGGCCAGGGCCCCGGTGTGGGAGGCGGCCGCGGCGGCCGATTCGGGGAAGCGGCCGGCCTTGTAGGCGACGATGGGCTTCATGCGGGCGAAGGCCCGGGCCGCAGTCATGAACTTCCGGGCGTCGGGGATGGACTCGATGTAGAGGAGAATGGATCTCGTCGCCTCGTCCTCGCCGAGATAGTCGATGAGATCGCCGAACTCGACGTCGAGCATGTTGCCGGTCGAAATGAAGTGCGAGAAGCCGAGCTTCTCCTCGGCGGCCCAGTCGAGGACGGAGGTGCACAGGGCGCCGGACTGGGAAACGAAGGCGACGTGGCCGGGGCGCGGCATGGCCCCGGCGAAGCTGGCGTTGAGCGAGAGCGCGGGGGAGATGATGCCGAGGCAGTTGGGGCCGAGGATCCTCATCCCCTCGAACCGCCTCGATTCGGCCAGGATCTCTTCCTCGAGGGCACAGCCGTCCGGGCCGGTCTCGCGGAAACCGGCCGAGATGATGATCAGGCCGCGGATGCCCGACTCCCCGCATTCGCGGACGAGCCCCGGGACCTGGGCGGCGGCGGCGCAGATGATGCCGAGGTCGGGCGTCTTGGGGAGAGAGGCCGCGTTGGTGAAGCAGGGGATGCCCATGACGGCCTCGACGGTCGGGCTGACGGGGTAAACGACGCCGCGGAAGCCGCCTCCGATCAGGTTGGCGAGGATCCGGCCGCTGACGCTCTTCGGGTTCGGGCTGACTCCGACGACGGCGATCCTCTTGGGCTTGAAGATCTTGTCGAGGGTCAGGATGTCCATCGGGCCTCCATTCTCGCCCATGGGCCGCCTCTTTTCAAGTGACCGGATATGAGTAACAAGACTCCCGGGCATCCGTCCTATCGGCTTTGCTCAGGATATCGCCCTTGGCCCCCGCACCCCGGAAACCTGCGAATCCGGTTTCCCCCGCCTCCGGCGGGCCCCCCTTCCATCACGGGGGCCTTGGGGCGATATCCATCGCCGCCTCGAGACGGACGCGAACATCGGGAGACGAACGATATTAATGCGGCGTCGCCAGATCAGAGGGTCAGTCGAAAACCCGTTCGGGCCGTGAGCCCGGGGGCGCCGTATCCCCAGACGGTCTCGTAGCGGACGTCGAGGAGGTTATCGACGCGGGCGAAGAGCTCGAAATGCGGCCCGACCGGGGTCGTGAGGACGGCATCGAGGAGGACATAGCCGGGGAGGGGGACCGTGGGATAGGGATAGACGCTGAAATCGCGGTCGAGGCGCCGGCCGACCCAAAGGGCGTGGGCCGCCAGGTCGAAGCGCCCGAAGAGATGGAGGCCCGCTTCGGCGGAGAATTTGTCGCGCGGCCGGCGGAGAAGCTCCGTTCCCGCGCCGATGTCGCGGGCCGAGAGCCGGGTGTAGGACGCGGCCAGGCGCGCTCCGCCTGCCAGGCGCGCCTCCGCCGAGGCTTCCAGGCCCTTCGTTCGGGCCCGGCCGATGTTGACGTAGCCGGCCGCGAAGTCGAAATCGACGAGATCGCGGAAGGAATTCTCGAACCAGGTGAGAGCGAGGAGGACGCGGCCCGCGGCGAGCTCCTGTTCGACCCCGGCGTCCCAGCCGAGCGCGCGCTCGGGGCGGAGCAGGGGATTGCCGACCGGCCCGAAGGACGTCGTCGGGGCGAAGAGCTGATACAGAGAGGGCGACTTGAAGCCCGATCCCAAGGTCGCCTTGAGCCGCGTTCGGGTTGCGGCGATGAGATAGGCCGGAGCGACGCGGAAAGTGACCGCGGTGCCGGCGCGGCTGTGGAGGTCGGCCCGGGCGCCGGCCGTGACGAAGAGGCGGTCCCGGAGCTCCCAATGGTCGAGCAGATAGACCCCCGCCGACCCGGCGCGGGCCGAAGGAAAGATGGATTCGGAATGGCCGTAGGCGCCGTCCGAAACATAGTCGGACCGTCCCGTCTCGTTCTCGAGCTCCAGACCGGCGGTGAGGGTATTGGCCGGATGGAGGAAGAGGTTGTTCTGCCAATCGAGCTTGGCGATGCCGCTCCGGTAGAAGCTCCGGTCGCTTTCCGCGGGATGCAGCGCGTCGACGGGATTGTCGTTATCGCGGCGTGCGCCGAGCCACGACAGGGAGACGGTCCGTTCCCAACGGCCGCTCGGCGACAGGCCGCGATACTGGCCGCGGACAAGGAGGCTCCCGTAATCCTGAACGTTATTCGGGTCGTCGCCCCCGGGCCCGCCGAAATCGTCGAGCTCGGTGCGGGCCTTCGCGGCCCGGACGGTGAAGGTCAGGCTGGACGCGGGTCTCGGGGCGTAGCCGAAGCGGGCGGCCAGGCTCAGGTCGCGGTAGCCGTCCTTCTCGGTGTTCCCGGCGTAGAACGCGGACGCCGCGGACACTCCGGCCGTCCTCTCGTGGAACAGGGCGAAGGAATAGTCCGTCTTCTTTCCCGAGCCGGCGAGGGACAGGTCGGCGGCCACCGAACGGAGCGTATCGGTCGAAGAGGCGAGCGCGAGGCGGGGCCTGCCGCGGCCGGCCCGGGTGATGATGTTAATGACGCCGCCGAGCGCGTCCGATCCGTAGAGAAGACCCTGCGGGCCGCGGAGGATCTCGATCCGTTCGACCTGGCTCAACGGGAGGTTCGAGACGTCATACGAGCGCGAGGGGTTGATCGGATCGTTGAGCTCGAGCCCGTCGAGCAAGAACAGCGTGTGCTCGCTGTTGGCGCCGCGCACCGAAACGGAGGCCGTCGCGCCCGGGCCGCCGTTCCGGACGGTCGAAAGGCCGAGAGCGGCCTCGAGGGCGTCGAGGACGAAGGCCTTGCCCGTTCGGACGAGTTCGTCGCCGCTGACGACCGTCAGGGAGCTGCCGATCTTCTTCTCGGGAGTCTCGAGGCGCGTGGCCGTGACGACGATGTCATGCCGGAGAGGGGGCGCGGGCTGGCCCTCCTGAGAGGCTTGCGCCTGGGAGAAGGAGGGAACGAGCGCGACGAGGGCCGCCAGGAGGAGCGTTCTTGAGGCCATGGCAGGGGCTCCGCAACCGCCCCCGCCGCTTTTCGTTCTCCGTCTTCCGCCCGAAGACCGGTCGACCGCGGCTTAAAGAAGGTCTCCTGACTCCCGGATCGTCCTCCTCCCGAGCCTTCCAGCCTCCTGGCCGTGGCGTCCCTCGGGATTCGTCCCCGGATACAGTAGCGGGGGCTGTGTCCGCTTCGAACGGACTTCCCTTCAAAATAAGCCGGGGGAATTCTAGCGTAAAGAGAAGAAGGGGTCAAACCTAAACTTTTTCACTTCAGCTGAACTGCCCTGCAAGTCTGGATATCGTCGGCATGGAAAGTGAAAAAGTTTAGGTTTGACCCCATCTTAAACCTTCGGGCGTTCGCTCCGCTCGCGTTAGGAGGGAGGCTGCCCTGATCCGGCCTTCAGAACAGGGCAGCCTCGGTGGGGGAATGAGATTTATCGAAGATATTCAAAAGGAGGTCTCTGCCAGCCATTTTTATTCTCTCATTGAATAATACAGCGGAGAGCGTGAAACGGTTGCATTCGGGGGGATCTTCGAGGAACGGTCAGGTCGCCAGGCAGAGGGATAGCGTTGAACTCATTTTCGATTTTTTTCCAGCCCCCTCAATGACCATTACGAATTATACCACATCATGGGGATAAGATACAAGAGCTTTTTCGACATTGGCTAAAAATTCTTCCCTCGGGCGCTGGAGAGCCTCATTGACACCCGAAAAGCCGCCCTTTTGCAGCTTTTAGGAAAAAGCCTTACGAATCGCCGTTTTCCTGGCGGTCTCCTCTGGAAATTGGTATAGTGAGAAGGGGCCTCCGGGGGTGAAAGCAGCCTGGGAGCGAGGAGATTTTCATGAAAAACGAGGATTTCCGGCGCGCCGGGCACCAATTTGTGGACTGGATCGCCGATTATTTCGAAAATGTCGAGAAATACCCCGTCGTCTCCAAGCTCGAGCCCGGGGATGTGAAAAAGCGGATCCCTGCGGTCCCCCCGGCGAGGGGAGAGGGCATGGAGGGGATCTTCAAGGATTTCGAGAAAACGATCCTGCCCGGCATCACCCACTGGCAGCACCCGGGCTGGTTTGCCTATTTTCCGGCCAACAACAGCCCCGCCTCCGTCCTGGGGGAGTTCCTGACGGCGGGGCTCGGCGCCCAATGCATGCTCTGGCAGACGTCCCCGGCCGCGGCCGAGCTCGAGGAAGTGGTCCTCGACTGGCTGCGGCAGATGATCGGGCTTCCTGCCGGCTTCACCGGCGTCATCCAGGATACCGCCTCGACCGCTACCCTGTGCGCCCTTCTCTCCGCCAGGGAGAAGGCGACCGGCTTCGAATCCAACGATTCCGGCCTCAAACTGCCCCTGACCGTCTACGCTTCGGAGGAAGTCCACTCGAGCGCCGACAAGGGTGTCAGGATCGCCGGCTTCGGCCGGAAGAACTTCCGCCGGCTTCCGACCGACGCCAGGTTCGCCCTCATCCCGGAGCGCCTCGAGGAAGCCCTCGTCCGGGACAAGGACGCCGGGCTCGTGCCCGCCTGCGTCATGGCCACGGTCGGGACGACCTCCTCCGGGGCCATCGACCCGCTCAGGGCCATCGGTGAGATCTGCCGGAAGCATGGCGTCTGGTTCCATGTCGACGCGGCTTGGGCGGGCACGGCCGCTCTCCTCCCCGAAAAGCGCTGGATCCTCGACGGCGCCGAGCTGGCCGATTCGCTCGTTATCAACCCCCACAAGTGGATGATGACCAACTTCGACTGCTCGGCGTATTTCGTCCGGGACCCGGAGGCGCTCATCCGGACCTTCGAGATCCACCCCGAGTACCTCAAAACCGGCGTCGATGCCAAGGTCAAGAACTACCGGGACTGGGGCATCCAGCTCGGCCGGCGCTTTCGGGCCCTCAAGCTCTGGTTCGTCATCCGGAGCTACGGCGTCGAGGCGCTGCAGGCCATGGTCCGCGAGCACATCCGGCTGGCCGGGCTGGTCAAGGACTGGGTCGAGGCCGACAGCCGTTTCGAGCTTCTCGCCCCGGCCGATCTCGGACTGGTCTGCTTCCGGATCAACGACGGCCGGGACGAAGCCGCGCTGACCGAGCTCAACCGCAGGTTCCTCGAGCGCATCAACGATGCCGGGACGGTCTTCCTGACCCACACGACGCTTCGCGGCAAGTACGCGATCAGGCTCGTGGTCGGCCAACGGACGACCGAAGAGCGGCACGTCCGGGCCGCCTGGGATGTCGTCGCAGCGGCGGCCGGCGAAGTCCTGAAGCCCTGACGCGCCGCGGGCCGATCACTCGGGCTTGAGGGCGTAGCGCAGGACGCCCTCGGGGTCGGCGAAGCGGACATAGAACCCCCAACCGCCGGCCCCTTGGAGGTCCTTGATCAGGACCCTGTTCCAGCCCTTTTTCAGGCGGACGGAGACCTTGTCCAGGTCGGGCTCGGCGGCCCGGTAGACCGGATTCGTGTGGACGATCTCGCCGTTGACCCAAACCCGGACGCCGTCGTCGCTGCCGAGAAGCAGCGTCGCGGTCCTGTCGTCGGGGGAATAGACATAGGCGAGCCCGTAGACGATGGCCTGTTCGTTGGGGCGGATGAGATCGTCGAGGCGGACGTAGCCCGACTCGTCGGCCCGGAAGGTCCGCCAGCCCACGGCCGCGCCGTTCTTGCCCTTGTAGCTCTTGGCCGGCACCGCCTCTGTTTCGGGGGGATAGGGGGTCGGCAGGGCGTCCATGTCCGCGGCGTCGAACGGGCCGACCAGGTTCCAGTCCCGGATGAACCTCCGGGCCGCGGGCCTGAGCCCGAAGCCGACGAAGAACAGATCGGAGCCGGCGCTCCGGGCGTCCTTCCCAGAAATCTCGAAAATGAGCGAATTCGGTCCGGCCCCGAGGAGAAGGTCCGTGAGCGCGACCGACGCCAGGGCCGGTTCCTTGGCATAGCCGTCGAACCGGCCCAGAGAGCCGGCGGCCAGCTCTCCGGGCCCTGCGCCGCCCCCCGAAATCAGGATGTTGCCCGCGGCCGGCCCTTTGAGGAAGTAGAGCTCGACCGCATAAAGATCATGCACTCCGACCGGAAAGCGGAATTCGGCCCGCGTGCCGTCCGTCGCTCCGTCGGTCCGGAGCACGGGATACCGGGCGCCTGCCGCGTTGTAGTAGGAGGTGACGGCCGAGGCCAGACGCGGCGCGGACATGCGGAGCTCCGCGGCGGGATCGATGAACGTCCCGGCCAGGCCGGCCGTCTCCTCCCGCCATTGGGGCAGGACGAAATTCTCGGGCGGTTCGAAGGCGAAAGGAAGGCGCTCCGAGACGGACGGAAATGACGGGAATGCCTTGTGCGGCTCGGTTTGATACCAGTAGGCGACGGAGGACATGAGGTCCGCGCGGTCGTTCCCGTGCCCGTGCTCGATCGTCACCCGGAGGGACTTCTTGAAGGTCACGGGGTCGGGGATGTGGAAGCGGTAGACCGTGGCCTTGGACCCGGCCTGGAAATCCTCTTCCTGCAGGGGACAGCCGTAGAACAGGCTCTGGCCTTCGCGCATGCCCCAGGCGTCGGAAAAATAATCCTCGGAGCCCGTGCCGTGAAGCGACGGCTTGGACTCGCCGTCGATGGTCATCCGGTCGTCGCCCTCCCCCCACCAGCCCATGGCCCTCTCGAGGACGCTCATGTTGCATCCGACATAGTGCCCGGCGCCTTCGGCCTCGAGGAGCAGGTAATCGCGTTTCGGATCGGGCGGGAACTCCTGGCGGTACTGGGCGTGGAAATAGGTCGCGTCGGCCGCGAGGCCGGGGAGCTCGCGATAGTCGATGTAATAGTAGAACGCGTCGACGGCCCTCGCCCCTTCGTTCTTGACCGTGACCCGGCACGAGCGGCGGAAGGGCATGTACCAATAGACGTTCCTGGCCCGCCCTTCGGACGAGCACGTGATCGGCAGGGACGCGAAGTTCCTGTTCAGGCCGTGGCCGACGCCGAAGAAGTCCCCGATCGGCGCTTCGACCGACGGGGATTTTTCGCCGTCCCAGTAGATGCGCAGGACGATCTTCCGGCCGTAGAACGGTTCGGCGGCGATCGTCGTCCAGATGTGATGGATGGCCCCGGGGCCCTCGATCTCGGCCAGGACCGCCGTCTTGCCCGGCTCGATGACGATGGAGTCGCGGTTCCCGCCGCTCCGATCATACGACGAGATGCGGCGGCTGCGGAAATCCTGCTTCTGGCCGAGGTTCCTCAGCAGGTCCTGCCCGGCCAGGGTCGAAGCGGCCAGGATCACGGTCATGACGATCAGGGGGCGAATGCGCATGGCGGTCTCCTCCTTGCCGGGCCCGCGCGGCGCTTTAGCGCGGGGAGCGGCGTCGCTTCTGAAGCCAGCCGGTCCGGATAGCCGACTTCCGGTCCCGGGCGGTATAGGGCTTGATGTCGAGAACGGGCGTGCCGTCGATGAGGTCGAGCCCCGAGACCTCGAGCACGCGGCCGCGCCGGCCCAGGAGCCGGAGGACGCTCAGACCCAAGGGGTTCGGGCGGTGCGGCGAGCGCGTGGCGAAGACGCCGCGCGCCTTGGACTGGCCCGGAGGGACGACCCTGAGCTTGGAAGCTCCGGCCCGATGGAAATGGAACAGGACGATGATGTGAGAGAAGCCCTCGAGGCCGTCGAGGCCGGCGGCGAATTCGGGCAGGATCTCGATCTCGCCCTTGGACTTTTCGAAGAAGCGCGGCGGGGCGAAGGCCGGCGGGGGCAGGTCCGACGGATCCTTGAAGGGCGAGCGGACGACGCCGACCGGCCGGAACCGGACAGCGGGGCTCATTTTCCGACGTACGTCAGCCACTTTTCGTAGCGAGGATTCCGCCCGCTAACGGCGTCGCCGAAGGCCTGGATCATGCGCAGGGCGACCGGCCCCGGCTTTCCCGTCCCGATGGTGTGCGCGGTCTTCGGCATGGTGGGATCGGAGCCGTCGGTGACCGTGACGATGGGAATGACCTCGACCGCCGTGCCGCAGTAGAAGGCTTCGTCGGCGCCGAAGAGGTCCTGCTTGGTGATCGGGCCGACCGCCGTCTTGTAGCCGAGGTCCTGCCCGAGCTCGAGGAGGCTTGTCCGGGTGATGCCTTCGAGGGCGGATTCGAGCCGGCCGTTGGTGATGAGCGTTCCGTTCTGGACGATGAAGACGTTCTGGCCGGGCCCTTCGGCGACGCGGCCTTCCATGTTCAGGAAGATGGCCTCGTCGAAACCCTGCTCGCGCGCCTCGAGGCCGGCGATCGTCGACTGGACGTAGACGCCGCCGAGCTTGGCGGACATGTTGAACTGGGTATGATGGACCCGGCGCCAGGGGATGATATAGGCGCTGACGCCGCGGGCCGCGTTCTCGCCGAGATAGGCACCCCATTCCCAGGCGCCGATGGCCAGCTCGACCGGACAGGCCTTAGGCACGAGGCCGAGGTTGCCGTAGGAATAGAAGAGGAGCGGGCGGATATAGCAGCTGTCGAGCTCATTGATCCGGACCGTCTGCTTGATGGCTTCGGTGATCTCGTCCTTGGTGTAGGGGCATTTCATCTTGGCCACGCCCGCCGAGAGGAGGAAGCGGTCGTTATGCTCCGGCAGCCGGAACACGGCCGGGCCCTTGGCGGTGCTGTAGGCCCGGATCCCTTCGAAGACGCTCGAGCCGTAATGAAGCGCGTGCATCATGGGATGGCAGCCGCCCTCCGACCAATCGAAGAACTTCCTCTCGTACCAGTATTTTTTGGCTTTGGGGAAGTTCGTGTTGAGGAACATGGTTGGCTCCTTTAGGGACGCCGGCCGGCGAGGGCCGGAGGATTCTTGGGGAATAGGGAACCGCTTGATTCGCGGATGTCCGAACCTGGCTTGTCGAAGGCACGACCTCGTTGGACGATCGGATTCCAGCTCAAGCCTTCTTGAGAAGGGATGCTATCACAGCCGACAGGTCAAGTAAAGCTAGGCCGGGCGCTTCGAGAAGTAGGCCCGGCCCCCGTGCTCGAGCGTTCCGACCAGGCCGCGCCGGAGGAGCGACGAGAGGGCCTTGAGGACCTCGCCGGGCGGGCGGCCGAGGGCCAGCGCGATGTCCGCCGCGGTCTGCGGCCGCCTGCCGACGGTGGCCAGGATCGGCTCCTCGAGGCTTCCGGATGAGGTGGCCTGCGCTTTTCTGGCGAACGAGGCGACGACTGCCGCCTGCGGCCCCAGCTGGGCTTGGATCTTCGCCATTGCCGCGGCGCCGAGCGGCCGGGCGGAGCGGTCGGCGGGCGGCCGGACGACCGTGTTGAGCTCGATCCTGTCCGGCCGGATGCGGGCCACGGCCGTCTTGAGGGCCCGGATGTGGGCCGGCGAATCGTTGACGCCCTTGACGAGCATAATCTCGAGGCGCAGCTCGCCGCGGAACTCGTTGCGGAAGCGGGCGAGGCCTTCGATGACGCTCCTGTTGTCGATCCCGGCATGGGGCCTGTTGACGCGCCGGAAGAGGGCGCCCGGGACGGCGTCGAGCGACGGCACGACGATATCAGCCGCGGCGAGCTCGCGCCGGACGCTCTTCCGCGTGAGCAGGGTCGCGTTGGTCAGTACCGCGACCGGGGTGCGCGTCATCTTCTTGATGGCGCGGATCAGGCGCCCGATATCGCGGCTCAGGGTCGGCTCTCCCGATCCCGAAAAGGTGATGACGTCAATCCTCTGTCCCGAGTCCAGGGCCTCTTTGATCTGGGCCAGGACCTCGCCCGGGGGGGCCCAGCTCCCCCGGCGAACGGTCGTCTTGCCGGTCGAGCCGAGCTGGCAATAGACGCAGTCGAGCGTGCAGGTCTTGAAGGGGATGATGTCGATGCCCAGGGAGAAGCCCAGGCGCCGGGAGGCGACCGGGCCATAGACGAAACGGCGTCCGGGCATCAGGCCTCGTCCTTGTAGATCTCGATGAACCGGCGCAGGGACCGGTCGTAGGTCCTCTCGACGGAGCCGGGGAACAGGCAGGCGGGAAGCTCGCGGTTCCGCCAGTGGAAGGCCAGGCAGTCGCAGCAGACGCCCTTCCGGCTGCAGGGCTCGTAAGTGCAGTTGCAGCGGGCCTCGTTCTTCGCGCTCTTGCATTCGCTCATTCGGGGCTCTTTCGTCCTTCGTTATATAAGGAATATATACCTTATTATTATAAGGCTTCTTCATCCTCTGGGGAATCCTTGATCCCACTCTACCCGGCTAACAGGATTTCGGGACGGCGTGCTGAGGACGCGGCCAAACGCGGCGTCCGTCCTGGAATCCGGCCTTGCCGGACTCCAAGAAATTATGTATCATAGGCCGCATCAAGGAGTTAGTGAGGACCACGATGCCCGGATACACGGACCGCGAGGCCAAGGCCGGCCTCGACGCGAAGCTGCCGCCGCTCGAGACGTTCGCCAATCAGTTCCCGGATTACGAGATCGCCATCGAGTTCCCCGAGTTCACCTCCGTCTGCCCCAAGACGGGCCTTCCGGATTTCGGGACGATCACCCTCCGCTATGTCCCCGCCGGGAGGATCCTCGAGCTCAAATCGCTCAAGGAGTATTTCCTGGCTTACCGGAACCTGGGCATCTTCTACGAGAACGTCGTCAACCGCGTCCTCGAGGACATCGTCCGCGCCTGCCGGCCGTCGAGCGCCCTTGTCCGCGGCGAATTCAACCCGCGGGGCGGACTCCGCTCGGTCGTCGAAGCCCGCTACCCGCGGCCTCGCCGCCGGCGGTCCTGAGCGGAAACGGATCTCCGGAAGAAGGACGACCCCCTCGACAGGCTTGTCCCGAGCACCAACATGGCCAGACCGCTGAACGGCTCCCGCATAGGCCGGACCGATCTGCTGATCCTCCTGGTCATCGTTCTCTGGGCCGTCAATCTCTCGGTCATCAAGATCGGCTTGCGCTCGCTCTCCCCCCACGGCTTCAACGCCATCCGGCTGGGGCTGGCCGCGCTCGCCTATGCGGCCATTCTCATCGCCCGGCCCAGGGCTCGCCGTCTGGCTAAAAAGGGCGACGGCTGGAAGGCGGCGGGCCTGGGTCTTCTCGGGATCACCTTCTACCAGGTTTTCTTCATCAAGGCCGTCAGCATCATGGACGCGTCGACGGCCTCGATCGTCATGGGGACAAGCCCCATCTTCATCGCCCTGCTGGCCACCGCGGTCGGCGAGGAGAGGATCTCGATCGCCGGCTGGACGGGCATCGGCATCTCCTTCGCCGGGTTCCTGCTTGTCGTCGCCGGCGAGAACGGCGGCTTGGTCTTCACTTGGGAGGCCTGGCGCGGGGCCGTCCTGATCCTGCTGGCCAACATCTCCTGGGCCGGCTACACGGTCTTCTCGAAGCCCGTCCTCGACCGGAACTCGGCCTTCCGGCTGGCCGCGGTGGGTACGATCGCCGGCACGCTCGTCTACCTGCCGTTCGCGGCCCGGGACCTGGCCAAAGTCGCCTGGGCCCAGATCTCCTGGCAGGCCTGGGGCGCCATCCTGTATTCCGGTCTCGTCGCCATCTTTCTGTGCTTCGTGATCTGGTACGAGTCGGTCAAAGAGGTCGGCAGCGCCAAGACCGGGGTCTACAGCAACCTGTCGCCGATCCTGACCATCTTCTTTGCCAGCCTGGTCTTGGGCGAGCGCCTGGCCGCGGTGCAGGCGGTCGGCGCGGCGATCACGCTGGCCGGAGTCTATCTGACGCGGTCCGGCTACCGCTTCTTCGAGCGGAAGACCAAGCCGCAGCCCGGGACGGACACCCGCCGCCGGCCCGCTTAGCGAAGCCCGTAGATCTTGTGGAGCTGAACGGAGAGGCGGATCCCCTCGAGCCCCGCCCGGCTTGCGTCTTCGAGCAATCCCACGGCCTTCTTGACGCTCCAGCGGGCGTTCGATTGGGGCTGCAGGATGACGGGGATCGTCGGCGCGAACACGGCCCTGACAGTCCTGATGCCGTCGAGATCGAGCGCGCGGCAGACGACGAGCTTGACCTCGCGGGCATGCCTCCTGAATCCCGGATGGACGGCGTAGTCCGGCGGCTTGGGCGAGACCGAGTGCCAATCCGCGAAAGGGGCGGGGGGGAAGGTCCCGTTCGTTTCGATCTGGACCCGGAAGCCCCCGGCGTGAAGTCGGAGGATCAGCGGGCGGACGTCCTGAGCCAGGGGCTCGCCTCCGGTCAGGCAGACCCAGGTCGTGGGGGTATCGGTCCGGAGGCGCACGACCTCCTCGGCGATCTTCTCGACGGACATCTCGCGGCCGCCGCGCCAGGCCCTCTTGGTGTCGCAGAAGCCGCAACGGAGGTTGCAGCCGGCCAGGCGGACGAAGATCGTCGGCTCGCCTTGGCGCAGGCCCTCGCCCTGGACCGAGGCGAAGATCTCAATCGTCTTCAGAGTAGGTGGCCGACGCATCGTCGGATTCCCAGACCGTCACGGACTTGACCGGGTATGCCCCCTTGAGCCTGCCGTAGAGGTGGCGGGCGATGTTCTCGGCGGACGGGTTGAAGCCGTAGATGTCATTGAGGAGCGTGTGGTCCGGGAGCGCCGCGGCCAGGGCCTTCTTGATCTCCGTGAAATCGAAGCCGATGCCCGTGTGGTCGAGCTCGCGGACGGCGATGGCGACTTCGACCTGGAACGTGTGGCCGTGGACGTTCTCGCACTTGCCTTTGTACTCTTTGAGGAAATGCGCGGCCGAGAACTTGTCCCGGACTTTGAGTGTCCAGCTCATCGGGAACCTTCCTTTCGGAGACGGGCGATCAACGGGTCCTCGCGGCCGACGGCCTTCCAGGCCCGGGCGCGGAAGCGGCAGGACGAGCAGGTCCCGCAGGGGCGCTCGGCCCCGGCATAGCACGAGACGGAACAGGAATAATCGGCGCCGAGGCGGAGGC
>Ga0326726_10003944_pt1 | contig 13577 bp, 9 predicted proteins | sample MHFenrmetagenome_2_FD_207603 | JGI IMG/M metagenome (GOLD analysis project Ga0326726, IMG submission 207603) | Lab enriched peat soil microbial communities from Michigan Hollow, Ithaca, NY, United States - MHF15MN | ecosystem: Environmental > Terrestrial > Soil > Wetlands > Peat | place: USA... | reverse complement strand
CACTATGCGCGACGCTATCCCGAGCGCACTCACGCTGTGATTCTCGATGGTGTGGTTGTGCCTGAAGTACCGGTCGGACCTTCCATCGCGACTGACGCACAGGCGGCGCTCGATCGAATTCTAGCGATCTGTGCGCGCGATAAGGATTGCTCGCAGCGTTTTCCAGGTCTCGCGTCGCGCTTTACGCGACTGCTTGATGCGATAGCGCAAAAGCCCCGCGACTTGGACATTCGCGATCCGCTCACCGGCGAGCGTCAACACGTGGTGGTAACCCGCGATCACCTGGTGAGCGCCGTGCGCCTTCTGAGCTACAGCTCGACAACCATAGCAGTCCTGCCTCTGCTGCTTGACGCGGCGGCCCGCGACGATCTCATGCCGCTTGTCGCGCAATCGATCATGACTTCGCGGGCACTTGCCGATCAGATCTGGATCGGCATGCACAACTCCGTCGTCTGCGCCGAGGATGTACCCTATTACCTGGCGGCAAACATCGACCGCGGAGCACTGGCGCGAACTTATATCGGGGTACAGCAGCTCGATGCTCTCATGGAAATCTGCAAGATCTGGCCACGCGGCCTCATGGACGCGGATCTGCATCAGCCACTCGATTCCAAGGTGCCGGCACTCATCCTTTCCGGTGAGCTCGATCCGGTGACGCCGCCTGCGAATGGCGAACGCGTCGCGCGGGAGTTTCGCGACTCGCTGCACGTGATCGCCGCTGGACAGGGCCACGGTCAGCTCGCCACCGGTTGTGTCCCCCGACTCATGGCGGAATTTCTCGATGCCGGCACGACTGTCGGATTGGATGTGAGCTGCACAAAGTCGATCACCGCCCTGCCCTACTTTCTCAATTTCTCGGGGCCATCGCCGTGATCGAGGCGCTCGCACTTAACAAGCGCTTCGGTGCTGTCACCGCGGTCAACGATGTTTCATTCGTTGCGCGCGACGGCGCGATCACCGGTCTCGTCGGGCCGAATGGCGCTGGCAAGTCGACGACGCTGCGCATGCTCTACACCGTCCTGCGTCCGGATGCCGGCAGCGCAAGAATCGACGGTATCGACGTCACCGAGGATGCCATCGGCGCACGCGGGCGTCTTGGCGTGCTGCCGCATGCTGCGGGTCTCTACCCTAACCTCACGGGGCGCGAGAATATCCGCTACTTCGGTGCGCTCCACGGTCTCGATCCCGCCGCGCTCGAGGCACGCGTGGACGAACTCGTGCGCTTGCTCGATCTGGCGACGGTGGCCGATCGGCGCGCCAAGGGTTTCTCACAGGGAGAGCGCGTGAAGGTAGCGATTGCGCGCGCGCTCGTGCACGCGCCGCGCAATCTGATTCTCGACGAACCCACCAATGGCCTCGACGTGATGTCGATACGAACCCTGCGTGAATTGCTGCGGCAATTACGGGAGGCCGGAACATGCATTCTCTTCTCGAGTCACGTGATGCAGGAAGTCTCTGCACTCTGTGATACGGCCATCATCATCGGACATGGCCGCGTGCTCGCGCAGGGAACGCTCGATGTCGTTCGGTCACAGGCCGGCGCCGAGAACCTTGAAGATGCTTTCGTCGCCCTGCTTGCCCGCGCACCGGAGATACCGTGATGCGCGGGCTACGCGTCGTTTTTCTAAAGGAGATCCTCGAAAACATTCGCGACCGCCGCACGCTCTGGTCGGCGCTCTTGTTCGCGCCGCTTTTTGGGCCGCTCATGTTTGCCGGCATGATCAGCCTCATTCTCAACAAGAGCGTCAAGGAGAGCGACGAAGCGCTGATGTTGCCTGTCGCCGGTGCTTCGAACGCGCCGCACCTCGTAGGTTTTCTCGAGTCGATGCATGTCACCGTGCAGCGCGTTGACTACGACGATCAATCGGCACGGCGCGCTATTCGCGACGGCAAGGAACGATTGATTCTGATCATTCCGGCGAACTACGGCGAGCGCCTGACGAGCGCGGTTCCGGCACCTGTCTATTTGTATGCCGACGGGTCGAATTCGAACAATTCGAAATATGCCAACCAGGCGCGGCAGACGCTCGGGGCATACGGGCGCATCATCGCGGTGACGCGCCTGCAGATTCGCGGCATCAATCCGGCCCTTGTAAGCCCAATCGTCGTGCAGGACATCGACGTCTCGACGCCAGCCGGCCGTGCCCTGCTCGTGCTCGGCATGATGACGTACTTCGTGATGTTCGCGATGTTGATGGGAGGTTTGTACCTCACGATCGACGCTACGGCGGGTGAACGCGAACGCGGCTCGCTGGAGGCGCTGCTCACCACGCCGATCGGTCGCGATGTGCTCATCTATGGAAAGATTCTTGCGGCCTGCTTCTACATGCTGGTGTCGCTCGCGATTTCGCTCGCGGCCTTCTCGATCTGCCTGCGCTTCGTGCCACTTGAACAACTGGGCATGACGACCAATTTTGGCCCGCTTGTCGCCTTCAAAATGCTGCTCGTCGCCGCGCCGTTCGTACTGCTTGGCGCGTCGCTGATGACGGTGGTTGCCTCATTCACGCGTTCCTATCGCGAGGCGCAGAGCTGGCTGACGTTCGTGCTGCTGGTGCCGACGATGCCGGTCGTATTCGCTGGGCTGCTCTCCGTGCGGCCGTCGCTGAAGCTCATGGCATTGCCGAGCATGAGCCAGCATCTGCTGATGACGAGCCTGCTGCGTGATGAGAGCTTGCCGCTCGACTATCTTCTCGTCTCGGTGGTGTCGACGCTGTTCTTCGGTGTGATCCTCGCCTGGATCGCCGGACGCTTGTATCGGCGCGAGGCGATTCTCGGCTGATGACTACTTGCCGATACAGAAGCTGGAAAAGATGCGGCCGAGCAGATCCTCATTCGAGAACTCGCCCGTGATATCCGCGAGCGCGGCCTGCGTTATCCGCAGCTCTTCAGCGACGATTTCGCCGGAACGAGTCACGACGAGTTGACGTCGCGCCTCCTCGAGATGCCGCCGCGCGCGGGCCAGCGCCTCAAGATGCCGTCGACGCGCAGAGATCGTGCCACTGCTTGCTGACTCGAAACCTACGCATGATTTGAGATGTTCGCGCAACAGCTCCAGACCCGCACCCGTCAATGCGGACAGCCACAACGCTGCGGAGCCGTCTGCACCATGAACGATGTGTGGCTCGACACCTTGCGTAAGATCAATCTTGTTGTGGATTCGGGTAACCGGTATGGCTGCCGGTAGATCGCCGACATCCATGGCATCTGCATCAGGCGCGTCCGTCGCCGCATCGACCACGAGCAAAATCCGGTCCGCCCTGCTCATCTCTGCGCGGGCACGACGGACACCTTCCGCCTCGATGGCGTCCGCGGCCACTCGCAGTCCCGCGGTGTCGATGATGCTGAGTGGCAATCCATCGATCTCGATTCTCTCGCGCAGGACGTCGCGCGTTGTGCCGGGTTCGGGTGTGACGATCGCGGCGTCATGTCCCGCGAGTCGATTCAACAGGCTCGACTTGCCCGCGTTCGGCCGGCCGGCGATGACTATGACCATGCCGTCGCGCAGAAGCTGACCGCGCCGCGCATTCGCTTCGAGCGTACCCAGCAACTCGAACACGCGGTTCAGGCGTGTGGTGAGTTCACTTTCGGAGAGAAAGTCGACCTCCTCCTCGGGAAAATCGATCGCCGCTTCGACAAACATGCGCAGATCGATCACCGCCTCGGTGAGCCCCCGCACTTCATCCGAGAATTCGCCGCGCAAGGAACGCATCGCGGCGCGTGCTGCGGCTGCAGTCGCGCTGTCGATGAGATCCGCAACAGCTTCCGCCTGCGCGAGATCGATCTTGTCGTTCAGAAACGCGCGCTCGCTGAACTCGCCGGGCCGCGCCAGGCGGGCGCCGCATTCCACGACGCGGCGGACGATCAGATCGACGACGACCGGTCCGCCGTGACCGTGCAGCTCAAGGACATCTTCGCCCGTGAAGGAATTTGGCGCGGGGAAGAAGAGCGCGATGCCCACGTCGATAGGCTCGCCCGTCGCATCGACAAATCGGCGGTAGCTCGCCAGGCGCGGCTTGGGAATTTCGCCAAGCACCGCCTGCGCGATGGCGCCGCTCAGCGCGCCCGACACACGCACGACCGCGAGCCCGCCGCGCCCGGGCGGCGTTGCCGCTGCCACGATCGTCTCTGGAATTGCAGTCGCCACAGAATTACCGGTGTCGAAGCGGCTGTCGCCGCTCGCTATCCGATTCGCTTAACGCTCTCGGCCGCGACGATTCGATTGATATTCCACTGCTGCGCGATCGACAGGACCGTATTCGTCACCCAATAAAGCACCAGTCCCGAGGGGAACCAGGCGAAGGTGAAGGTCATGAAGAGCGGCATGAACATGAATACTTTCGCTTGAATCGGATCGGGCGGTGTCGGGTTCAGCTTGTACTGACCGAACATCGCGAGGCCATTCAAGATCGGCAGCACGTAGAACGGATCGCGCGACGAGAGATCCTGGATCCACAGGCCAAAGGGCGCCTGACGCATTTCGACGCTTTCGAGCAATACCCAGTAGAACGCCAGGAAGAATGGAATCTGCACGAGCATCGGCAGACAGCCAGCCGCAGGATTCACCTTTTCTTTCTTGTACAGCTCGAGCATCTCGCGCCCGAGCTGTTCCTTGCTGTCCTTGTAGCGCTCCTGCAGCGCCTTCATCCGCGGCGCAAGATTGCGCATCTTCGCCATCGATCGGCCGCTTTTTTGACTCAGCCAGTAGAAGCAGGCCTTGATTAGGATCGTAGTGAAGACGATCGCCCAACCCCAGTTGCCGAAAATGCCATGCACCCAGCTGAGAACGATGAACAGCGGCTTTGCGATGATCGTGAGCTTGCCGTAGTCCGCCGCGAGATCGAGCCTCGGACCTGCTTTTTCGAGCTGGGCCTGAAGCTTGGGGCCGAAGTAGAGCGTCTCGGAAAATTGTCCATCTGCGCCGGCCGCCACCGTCTTTGTCGGGCCGCGCGCGGAAAGAACAAAGTCATCGCCACGGACTTCGATTGCGTAGCGATAGGTCTGCCGGGCAGCAGGCACGATTGCGGCGACGAAATGATGCTGCAGGGAACCCAGCCAACCGTCGGTGACGCTTTGGGCGAACTTGCTGTCCTTATCGTCACTGAGCTTGAGCTTCCGATACTTGTCGCCGTCGTAGATCGCCGGGCCGCGAAAGGAGTACGACTCGGTATCGAACATCGATCGGGCCACGGGCGGCGAGTGGCGACGCAACTGGGCGTAGGAAGCCCCCTGCCATGACTGTGGCGTCGGGTTGTGCACGTCGTAGTGCAGATTGACCTGGTAGAGGCCCCGCGTGAAAACGTAGCTTTTGGTTACTGTGACGCCACCCGCGCCTGTCCAGGTGAGCGGCACTGTCAATTGTTCGGCGCCTGCCGCCAATCGGTATTCCTGAGCCGCTGACGCGAAATGCGCGTGATGACTTGGCGCAGCCGCGGGATCGGAGCTCGCGAGTCCTGACTCCAGTACAAAGAGTGTCTCGGGAGCGCCGGTGCTGAATAGTCGGACCGGAATGGTGGGATCATTTTTGTGCAGGGGATAGACCGGCAAATCGGCCCGAATCAGATCGCCCCCGACCAGCGATATCTCGACATCTAGGACATCCGTTAGCACATGCACGGTTTCCGCTGTGGCGGGCACAGTCGCGGGAGAGTTGCCAGCCGGTGTGCCGTTGGTACCCGCCGGCGTAGTCGCCGCGTCGAGCGCCGGTACCGCTTCGCCCAGGGGCGCTTGCGCCGCTGGCGCCTGAGCGGCCCCCGGTGCAGCCGCCGGTGCCGTGGCTGTACTCGCCGGTACGGCTGGTGGCGTGTGATCGGTGACCCAGGCGCGGTAGTTGAGGAAGAGCACGAAAGCGAGTGCGCCCCAGATGAAGAGTCGCTTGTTATCCATGCTCGGAGCCTTGTATCGAGGCGTCGCACTCGCCCTTTGAATTCGAGGGTATCGGGTCATAGCCACCGGCGTGCCACGGGTGGCATCGGCCGATTCGGAGTATTCCAAGCCATGTGCCGCGCGCGGCGCCGAACCGCTCGATAGCCTCGGCCGTATAGCACGAGCAGGTAGGTATGAATCGGCAGGAGCGGCCGAGCCATGGACTAAGCGTCCATTGATAAACGCGGATGGCGATCAGGAGGAGGCGGCGCATTTGCGGATCAGATTCTGCCAGTGCGTTTCCAGACTTGTTCTCAGATCTTTTGCCGCCGCTCCCCGTGCTGCCGTGCGGGCAGTGATCACGATATCGACGGCCGGCAACTCATGCTGGTGCTGGCGAAAGCTCTCGCGAATCAGACGCCGCAGGCGATTACGCCCCACCGAGGAGCCAAGCATGCGCACGCCCACGGACATGCCAAGACGTGCGGTCGCCCCATTGCTCGTGCGAAAGGCAACGCCAAAGTAGTTATCGCCGCCCCGCCGTCCATTCTTATAGACATTGTCAAAATCCGCGGTGGCGCGGATCCGCTGTCGGGAGCTGAAAGGCAGACGCCGGATCGTCACTCCGTCCGCGTGGCACGAGCCTACGGAATCAGTCGCTTGCGGCCCTTCGAGCGGCGCCGCGCGAGAACCCGTCGTCCACCTTTGCTTGCCATGCGTGCGCGAAAACCATGGGTTCGGCTGCGATGGATCTTGCTCGGTTGATATGTGCGCTTCATGATGGGCCTTGGTCGCGATCAGTCGAAGCGATGTCCTACACGACATCGAGTCGCAAACCTTACGATAAGCTATTGAAAATAATAAAGGTCTGAAAAAGAAAGGCGGCAAGGGTACGCACCGACTCCAGGGCTGTCAATAGCGTGGCGCGAGACTCTCGGACATGCTTTGTCCCTGTAATTTCCGAGTGTTTTGTAATCTCTGACAGAGCTCCACCGGCGGTAGCTAGCAGGTAGTCGAAGTTATAGACTGCGCGCCCTTTTCGTCGATCCGTTTTTTCCACCCATACAGCGAAGGTCGCGCGCGTGCAGGCAGCGTCATTGTGGAATCGTTGTCTCCGGCTACTTGAAGCCGAGCTGCCGGAGCAGCAATTCAATACGTGGCTGCGTCCTCTGCAGGCTGTCGAGGAAGGCGGGACGCTGCGCCTGTTCGCGCCGAATCGCTACGTCGTCGATTGGGTCAACCAGAACCTGCGTGGCCGCATATCCCAGGTTCTCGACACAGTTGCGAATGCCCATGCGCCCCAACTTATACTCGAAGTGGGATCGCGGCCTATCCCGGCGAGCGTTGTCGCTACGGTGGTGCCGACCGGTCCTGTCGTGCCTGTCAAAGCCGATGCGGGTGAGCGGCTGATCATTGGCGGCCGTCTCAATCGAGACTTCACTTTTGAGAAGTTTGTCGAGGGCAAGAGCAATCAGCTCGCCCGCGCCGCGGCCATGCAGGTCGCGAAGAATCCTGGCCGCGCTTACAACCCACTCTTCATTTATGGCGGCGTCGGTCTCGGCAAGACGCACTTGATGCAGGCCGTCGGCAACGTGCTGCAGTCAACAAACCCTGATGCACGCGTCGCCTATGTCCATTCCGAGCGTTTTGTTGGCGACATGGTGCGGGCGCTACGTCACAACACCATGAACGAATTCAAGACGGCATACCGCACGCTTGATTGCCTGCTGATCGACGACATACAGTTTTTTGCCGGAAAAGACCGCTCACAGGAAGAATTCTTTCATACCTTCAACGCGCTCCTGGAAGGTCAGCAACAGGTCATTCTGACTTGCGATCGCTATCCAAAAGAGGTTCACGGCCTTGAGGAGCGGTTGAAGTCACGATGCGGCTGGGGATTGACGGTTTCGATCGAACCGCCGGAGCTTGAGACTTGCGTGGCAATTCTCATGAGTAAAGCGTCAGGCATGGAAATTGAGTTGCCCGAGGAAGTCGCGTTCTTCATTGCCAAACGAATTCGCTCCAATGTGCGCGAGCTGGAAGGCGCGCTGCGCAGAGTGGCCGCCAACGCTCTTTTCACCGGCCGGCCAATTACGCTGGAATTTGCCAAGGAAGCGTTGCGCGATCTCATCGCTTTGCAGGACAAGCTGGTGACGGTCGAGAACATTCAGAAGACGGTCGCCGAGTACTACAAGATCCGCGTGGCGGACTTGTTGTCCAAACGACGTAGTCGCTCTATTGCACGACCGCGCCAGGTAGCGATGGCGCTGGCGAAAGAGCTAACCAATCACAGTCTTCCCGAGATCGGTGATGCATTTGGCGGACGTGATCACACGACCGTCTTGCATGCGTGCAAGAGAATCAAGGACTTACGTGACTCAGAAACACGCGTCACCGAGGACTATTCGAACCTGTTGAGAACGCTGGCTGGATAGGCTGTATTTGCTGTTGATAACTCTGTGGATAAGGTTATTCACATATCGCTAACAGCTTAGAGCCGACATTTGGACGGCTTGTCCGGTGGTTTGTACCTGGCACAAGCGGCTGATTATTTGGAGGAGACAGTAGTTATGCACGTTGGCGTGGGTGCTCTACTACGATAACTACTGTCTCTTAAGATCTAAGAACTTAAGAATCTAGAAGAAACCGATACTCGAGGCAGCTAATGAAGATCTCCGCCGAGCGCGAAAAAATTCTTGGTCCGGTGCAAACGGTTATCGGTGTTGTCGAGCGGAGGCAGACAATGCCAATTCTGGCAAATGTATTGTTGTCCGCGAAGGACAACCACTTGTTTGTTACCGCGACGGATCTCGAGGTAGAACTCGTTGCGAGCGCTGAAGTAAACGTTCAGCAGGCCGGCGAAATCACCGTACCAGGAAGAAAATTTCTCGATATTTGTCGGGCTTTGCCCGAAGGCGTGACGATCTCGCTCGCCGTAGAGGGCGATAAGATGACAGTGAAGGCTGGCCGCAGTCGTTTTACGTTGTCCACGCTGCCCGCCGCCGATTTTCCAACGGTCGAGGAGATCAATGCTCAGCAAACGATTCAACTGCCGCAGGCGGAATTTCGACGATTGCTCGATAAGACGCACTTTTCGATGGCGCAGCAGGATGTCCGGTATTACTTGAATGGTTTGTTGTTAGAAGCAGATGGCAAGACGCTTCGAGCCGTTGCGACCGATGGGCATCGACTCGCTCTGTGCGAGATTGAACTGAGCGCCAAATTGAAGACAGCACAGCAGGTTATTGTCCCGAGAAAAGGTGTGCTGGAACTCCAGCGTATTCTCGGCTCTACTGGCATGCTTGATATCGCCATCGGAACGAATCACATTCGCGCCAAGATCGGCGATGTTCGCTTCACATCTAAGCTAATTGATGGCAGATTCCCGGAATATTCACGTGTGATACCAGCTCAGCCCGCCCGTCAGCTCCAAGCCGATCGAGATTCATTGCGAGCCTCGCTACAGAGAACAGCAATTCTTGCCAACGAGAAGTATCGAGGGATTCGACTCGCGCTCAAGAAGAACGCGCTGACAATACAAGCCCATAACCCAGAGCAGGAGGAAGCGGAGGAAGAGATTGAAGTGACCTATTCGGGTGACGATCTTGAGGTTGGCTTCAACGTAAATTACCTCCTCGAAGCGTTGGCAGCGATCGACAGCAAAGATGTTGCGATCGGGCTAACCGATGCGAATAGCAGCTGCCTGGTCCACGCACCTGACTCGACGTCCTCCCGTTACGTCGTCATGCCAATGCGCCTCTGAGCCTGTTGATGCCGTTACTTGCGGTCCAACTTGAGGACCTGCGCTGTCTTCGCAACGTCGATCTGCGACTGGATCCCAAGCTCACGCTGATCACCGGACCGAACGCTTCTGGCAAGACGAGTCTTCTCGAAGGCATATTTTTTTTGGGCCGCGGGCGATCTTTTCGCACGCGCCAATTGGATCGTGTCGTTCGTAGTGGATCCGATGCCCTTACTGTTGTCGGCCATCTTTCGTCGGATCGCCGTCCAGTTGTCATCGGTCTGCGGGCCACGCGCGACTCCATTGAAGCTCGAATTGGCGGGCAGCCAGTTGAATCCTTAAGCGCTTTGGCGACAGCATTTCCCGTTCAAGTGATTGATCCCAATCTGCATAAGTTGATCGAGGAGGGCCCTGCAGCCCGGCGCCGAACGATGGATTGGGGTGTGTTTCACGTGGAACATGCCTTCGCGACTGACTGGCAAAGATACCAACGAGCACTCAGGCAGAGAAATGCGGCTCTTCGCGCTGGCCAACCCGTTGCCGTCGTGCGTGTCTGGGATCAGGAGCTCGCGTCTTCCGGCACACTAATTTCTGCCGCCCGATCCGAGTACGTCGACACATTGGCGCCGGTCCTCCAGAAGATTGCGCGCTCGCTTCTCGGTTTGGACGTAACCGCCACGCTGACTCGCGGCTGGGTGAGTGAAATGAGTCTTGCGGATGCACTCACCGGGGCCTGGCAACGAGATGCAAAACTCCGCACTACGACGGTAGGGCCGCATCGTGCGGATCTGAGCCTTCGCTTGGAGGGCATACTGGCCAAAGATCGAGTTTCGCGTGGTCAGCAAAAGCTGTTAGCCGCGGCACTAGTCATTGCGCAGTTAGAGCTGCTGAAGGCGCTGCAGGGCAGGGCAGGAACATTGCTACTCGATGATCCAGCGGCGGAACTGGATAGTAATAAGCTGGCGGCATTGATGGAGCAAGTTCTTGCATTGGGGGCGCAGCTCATTGTCACTGCAACAGCAAGCTCGACCCCGGGTCTGCCATTGGCGGGCATGCGTTTCCACGTGGAACAAGGCGTTGTTTCGCCGATGCTATAATGATGTACCGCTCGCACGGATACCCTCATGACCGATAACGACGTCTACGATTCCAGTAAAATCAAAGTCTTAAAGGGACTTGATGCAGTGCGGAAAAGGCCCGGAATGTACATCGGAGACACCGATGACGGGACCGGATTGCATCATATGGTGTTCGAAGTTGTGGATAACTCGATTGACGAGGCCCTGGCGGGCCACTGCAATCGAATTGTAGTGACGATTCACGCGGATGAGTCTGTAACAGTTTCGGACAACGGCCGCGGGATCCCGGTCGATATTCACCCGGAAGAGGGACGCTCCGCGGCAGAGGTCATCATGACCGTGCTGCACTCAGGCGGAAAATTCGACGACAGCTCCTACAAGGTCTCAGGTGGCTTGCATGGGGTCGGCGTATCCGTCGTGAATGCATTGTCGGCCTATCTGCAGCTGACGATTTCTCGCGAAAACCAAGTTTATGCGCAGGAATACCGATTGGGCGAACCGCAGGCGCCACTCGCGCCCATCGGTACAACGACTGAACGCGGCACGACCATTCGCTTCAAGCCGAGCGATACCGTCTTCACCAACATTCAGTTCATCTATGAGCTCCTGGCAAAAAGACTGCGCGAACTCTCATTTCTGAATTCCGGCGTTCGCATCGAACTGATCGACGAACGCGATGAGAAAAAGGACGTCTTCGAGTACGCGGGCGGCATCGAAGCGTTTGTGAAATACCTGAATCGAACGCGCGCGCCAATTCACGACACGATCTTTCATTTTCGTACGCAGCAGAGCGGCATGACTGTCGAGGCTGCGATGCAATGGAACGACTCGTATCAGGAAAGCATGTTCTGTTACACGAACAACATTCCGCAGAAGGATGGCGGCACGCATTTGGCCGGCTTTCGCGCGGCCCTGACGCGCACGCTTAACAATTACATTGAAAAAGAACTGCAGGCGAAGAAAGAAAAGATAGCGACCACCGGCGACGACGCGCGCGAGGGCATGACGGCGATCCTGTCGGTAAAACTGTCGGATCCAAAATTTTCCTCGCAGACCAAGGACAAGCTGGTTTCCTCCGAAGTCAAAGGCGTTGTCGAATCGGTTGTCGCGCAAAGGCTTGAGGAATTTCTGCTCGAGCATCCGCTCGAGGCGCGCTCAATCGTCGCGAAGATCATCGAGGCCGCGCGCGCGCGGGAAGCGGCACGCAAGGCTCGCGAAATGACGCGGCGCAAAGGTGCGCTTGATATCGCAGGCCTGCCAGGCAAGCTCGCTGACTGTCAGGAGAAGGATCCGGCGAAGTCTGAGATGTTCTTGGTCGAGGGCGATTCCGCCGGTGGCTCGGCCAAGCAGGGCAGAGACAGACGTACGCAGGCCATCTTGCCGCTCAAGGGCAAGATACTGAATGTCGAAAAGGCTCGCTTCGACAAGATGTTGTCATCGGCGGAGGTTGGTACGCTGATCACGGCGTTGGGTTGCGGCATCGGGCGCGACGATTTCGACATCCGCAAGCTGCGCTATCACCGCATCATCATCATGACCGATGCGGATGTTGACGGGTCGCATATTCGCACACTGCTGCTGACGTTCTTCTACCGCCAGATGGTCCAGCTCATCGAGAAGGGGCACATCTATATCGCTCAGCCCCCGCTCTACAAGGTAAAGAAGGGCAAGAGCGAACAGTACGTAAAGGACGAGGCTGAACTCAATCGTGTGCTGCTCACCTCCGCGCTCGATGATGCGGCGTTGCACGTGAGCGCATCCGCGCCGCCATTGCAGGGGGCGGGCCTCGAAGCGCTCGCGCAGCGCTATACCGAAGTGCAGTCGATCATCCGGCGATGGGCAAGACGATACGATGAGTACCTGCTCGAGCAGCTGATCTACCAGCCCGAGGTGTCGATCGAGAATTTCGACCGGATGGATTGGTTGCGGGACTGGTGTCGTGGATTGGAAACCGCGCTCAATCAGCGCGATGACGCGGCGCGCGCATTTCGCATCGATGTCCAGGCGGGGCAGGACAATGCGCCACAACGACTCCTGGTGCACCGAGTTCAGCACGGGCTCTCAACGGAGAAACACATCCAGCGTGAATTCTTTGAGTCAGCCGAGTATCGCCGCATCGCAGAGCTCGGCCGGACGCTGTCTGGCTTGATAGCTGCCGGCGCGTTTGTGGCGAAGGGCGATGAGCGCGAAGAAGTTGGGAGTTTCAAGCAAGCCATGACGTGGCTGCTTGATCAGGCAAGAAAAGGGCAGACTATTCAGCGCTACAAGGGTCTCGGCGAGATGAATCCCGAGCAACTTTGGGATACCACAATCAATCCCGCGACGCGCCGCCTGATGCAGGTAAAGATCGAAGATGCCGTTGCGGCGGATGATATCTTCACAACGCTGATGGGTGATCAGGTCGAGCCGCGCCGTGAATTTATTGAAAAGAACGCGCCGGCGGTTGCGAATCTCGACATTTAGGCGCGGTCCTCACGATTGCCGCGGAAACGAGCCACACAGGAGACGCTAGTGGGTGATGCCGCGCACCCGTTCCTCCACCCACCGCTGTAGCTCCTCGTTCAGATCGCGCGGATCGCGATCCTGCGCAGACACGGGAGCGCCGATCATGACTCTGATAGTGCCCGGCTTCTTCAACAGGCCGCGCCTCGGCCAGTAGTAGCCGGCGTCATGTGCGATGGGGACGATCAAGCAGCCGGTCGCCTTGGCAAGCAGTACGCCGCTCACACCGTACTTACGAGTTTCCCCGAGTGGCATGCGAGTGCCCTCGGGAAAGATGCTGACCCAATAGCCGCGTGCGATTCGATCCTTGCCCTGCTCGACGACGTGTCTGACCGCCGTATGGCCGGCCGACCGATTCACTGCAATCGGTCGCGTCATGGCGAGGCCCCAGC
>Ga0326726_10003943_pt1 | contig 13579 bp, 13 predicted proteins | sample MHFenrmetagenome_2_FD_207603 | JGI IMG/M metagenome (GOLD analysis project Ga0326726, IMG submission 207603) | Lab enriched peat soil microbial communities from Michigan Hollow, Ithaca, NY, United States - MHF15MN | ecosystem: Environmental > Terrestrial > Soil > Wetlands > Peat | place: USA... | reverse complement strand
TTTGAAGAGGTTTCTATCCTCCGCAAACTTTCTCCCGCTCTTTACCTGGGAGATTCAACCCATCTTGGCCAGGTTGCCCGTACAGGGATTCCTGTAGTATCAATAGAGTCGCTTGGTATAGTCGGATACGGCGGTGTCGTTCGTCTGGTTCAGCGAATCAAAAATGCACTGGCAAATAACGCTTATGGCCTCAGATTGGCCCATGTTCAATCACCTTACCAGGAGGCATGGTTTCGCCGAAGCCACAACTGGCACATCAAGCAGGAGGTAAAATAATATGGCACATCATTTGGAAGGATCTCGCAATTCATGTGCCCTGCACGGAGCGTTACAGCTTTTTGAGGCTATAGATGGAGTTGTTCCGGTTATTCACAGCACTTCAGGCTGTGGAGTCCAGCATTACCTGGGAGTGACACGCCTGACGGGAGGAAACGATGCATTTGGCAGTCCAGCGATTTCATCCAGCAATATCGGTCAAAAGCATGTTGTGTTTGGCGGCGGTTCCCGTTTGCGTGAACAGCTCAAAAATACGGTCAAAGTCGTGCGAGGCGACCTCTATGCAATCGTTACCGGCTGCTCAACTGAAATGGTCGGAGATGACATACCGGCTATGGCCAAAGAGGGACGTGATCAGGATTGGCCGGTCATTTACACCAATACACCCGGATTCAGCGGCGATGTCCATCATGGATACCATCTGGCAGTTAAAGCTCTGATTGAGCAATTGCCTGATGTATGGAAAGAACGGCAGGAGAATTCTCCGGGTCTGGTCAATATCTGGGGCATCATTCCGAATCAGGATCCGTTCTGGCGGGGTAACCTTCAGGAGCTTGGACGGTTGCTTGAGGGTATCGGACTTGTTCCTAATCTTCTCCTGGGAAGTGAACAGACTATTGCCTCCTGGAAACAGGTTCCCGGAGCCGTCATTAATCTGGCGTTTTCTCCCTGGGGAGAGCTGCCTGCCGGACTGCTTGAAGAGCGCTATGGTACCGCTTCAATTATTCTTGATAGTGTTCCTCTGGGTACTGCGGCTTCGTTATTGCTTCGTCGTCTGACAAAGCAGCTTGAACTCGATTCGGTTCGAACGGAAGAATTTATCGCTCGTGAAGAATCGCGTCTGAACCACCAGTTTGCCCGATTGGCTGACAGTTATTACCGGACAGGTTTTCAGAGGGAATTTGCGCTTGTGGGTGAGAGTGCTCAGGTTCTTGGTATCGGGGAGTTTCTTGTAAAGAGTTTTGGCTTATTGCCGCGTACGCTCGTTATCACCGATAATCCATCTGAAACAGGCCAGGAGAGAGTCCTCAGCCGTCTTGCTTCGATTGTTTCGGGATATGATACTGAGATAGTATTCAGTGAAGATGGCAGAGAAATAAGTGAAGCTGTCAGAGCCGGGGAAGCTCAACTGATTCTGGGCAGCAGCCTTGAAGGCGATGTGGCCCGAGAGTTGGGCGTCCCTTTCCTTGCGCTCTCATTCCCGCTTGCTGATCGTATTGTGCTTGATCGAAGCTACGCCGGATACCGGGGAGCATCAACCCTGCTGGAAGATATAGGGAGCGCCATTCTTGTTGCCAGTAAAGTTCAGCATACATGTTGAGCGTGCTTTGAAAGAAAATCATGAGGCTGATAATCGTCTGAACGTCAACGCATATATAAACAAAGCATCATAAAGGGATGGTTATGGACATAATAGTCGCAGAGAAAGTGCATAAGAAATTCAAGCTCAAGCATGGTCAGCAGGTGAACAACAACGGAGTTCTCTCCAATGAGATTGAAGTTTTGAATGGTTTTGAACTGAAGATCAAAAAAGGTGAGTTTCTGGTTTTGGTTGGGCCGAGTGGCAGCGGTAAATCGGTTTTTCTCGATTTGGTCGGTGGCTTGAGTACCCCCACGAGCGGTGTGGTTTACCTCGATGATAAACCGGTTGAAGCTCCGAGTGCAAAGACAGGATACGTTTTTCAGCAGTATGCGCTTTTTCCCTGGAGAAGTGCGCTTTCAAATATTGAATTCGGGCTTGAATCACGGGGAGTTCCCAAAGAGGAGCGGGTGAAGATCGCTCGTGAGTTGCTGGCACTGTTTGGCCTGTCTGATTTTGAAGATCGATTTCCTTATCAGCTTTCCGGCGGTATGCAGCAGAGAGTAGCCATTGCGCGTGCACTTGCAACAAAGCCTGAAGTTTTGCTGATGGACGAGCCGTTTGCAGCGCTCGATGCCCAGACAAGAGAAATTCTCCAGAACGAACTCATCAGAATATGGGAGGGTACCGACACAACCGTGATATTTGTAACCCACAGTATTGACGAAGCGGTATTTCTGGCCGACAGGGTTGCCGTTGTTACTGCACGTCCCGGAAGAATCAAGGATATCATTGAGATTGATCTGCCGCGACCCCGAAACGGAGAAATACGTTCAAGCAGTGAATTTGCCGCCAATCGCCATAAGGTCTGGGGCGCACTCAAAGCTGAAGTCAACAAAGCTCAACAGGATTGGAAACTGGCTCCGGTGTTTTCAGAATAACACTGTTCATTCTCATTCAAGATTAAAGAAAAAGGAGATTCATTATGTCAAAAGAACTGGCAGTACCAAACGAGGCAAGAGAGAAAAGCCGATCTGTCGATTTCAGTGCATACGTAAAACAGTTCACACCTTTTTTAGAAGGATTGAAGAAATGGTCGAGCGGAATTCCTCTGGTACTGCTTTTTTTTGCAGTCTGGGAAGCTTTACCGCGCCTCGGAATTATCGACCCCCTGTTTCTGCCGGCTTTTTCGACCACTATCCACACATTGTTTGATCTGGCGGCGTCCGGCAAGTTGCTGTTGCACGTTCTGGTCAGCTTGCAGAGAGCCGCGGCAGGTTTTGGATTGGCTCTTTTACTGGCGGTGCCATTGGGATTTTTAATGGGATGGTATAACAAATTTGAACGATATACCGACCTGCTTGTACAGGGTTTGAGAAATGTTTCAACGTTTGCCCTGTTACCGATATTCCTTTTGCTTCTGGGGCTCGGTGAATCTTCGAAAATTGCCATCATCTTTTACGGAGCCAGCTGGCAGCTTCTGATGAACACGATAAGCGGCGTCAAGAGTGTTGATCCGATCTATATCAAGGCGGCCAAGTCTATGGGCGTTTCGGATTGGGATCTGTTCAAAAAAGTGATTCTTCCAGCCAGCATTCCCTCCATTATCATCGGAGCCAGATTGGGTGCCAAGATTGCTCTTATGGTGGTGATTGCTGCCGAAATGATCGGAGCTAAATCAGGGCTTGGATTCTTTATTCAGAATGCCCAGTTCAATTTTATGGTTCCTGAAATGTATGCAGGGATTCTGACTCTGGCTTTACTCGGGCTGGTGGTCAACTATCTTTTGGTCTGGTTTGAAAAGAAAACCACCTCGTGGAAGGGTGAAATTGACAGTTCAATTCTCGGATAACGCTCAGTATGGTTAATCGTAATACTATTCTCCTGATAGCCGTGGCTGCTTTAGCCGTAGCCGGTGCAGGATATTTTTATCTGCAGCAGGGCAAAAAAGCAGACACTCAAACAAAAATCCGTCTTCTCGACTCTTCAGCTCCTTCAGACTGGGAGCTTGCGAGTCGGTTGACAGGAAAGGATATTTTAGCTGAAGAGGGTGTTCAGCTTGATAATATCACCCTTGCGCAAAGTGGCGGAGGAACCATATCCATTCAGTCGCTGCTGGCCAATAATGTCGATTATGCTACCTCGGCCTGGCCTGCATGGATAAATGCCATTGCCGGCGGAGGTAAAATAAAAGCGGTCGCAACCGGCATGACGACATCCGGAACCAATCCCGGAAATGGTCTGGTGGTTTTGGAAAACAGTGCAATCCGCACGGTTAAAGACCTTGCGGGTAAAAAAATTGCCGTTAATGTTCTGGGAGCATCTGCCGATTATGAAATTCGGGAGTATCTCAGGCGAAACGGTCTTTCGATTGACCAGGTAGAATTAATGGTGGTCCCCGGTCCCCAGATTGAGCAGGTGCTGAGAAGCGGTCAGGTTGATGTTGCTGCCTGGACGATGGGTGGCGGTATCGATTATGAAATCGCCATGAGTCATGGTGGCCTCAGGGAGCTTCCGGGTACACAGCGATATGCCATAAGAGGCGAAACCATAACCATGGGCAGCGGATTCAGGCAGGATTTTATAAAGAAGCATCCGCTGCTTGTCCGGCACTTTGTTACGGTTCTTGAAAAATCGAAACGTGTTCTTTGGGATGAATTTCAGAAGGATCCGCAAAGAGTGAAAAAAGCATATGCTGATATTGCCCCAGCCAAAGGCGGCAATCCTGAACTTGCAAAATATTATCGCCCGACTTTCTCGCCCGATTATCCCTTTGCTAAAGATAATGATCTACAGTGGTGGATTGATATCCTTGTAGCGGAGGGGAAGCTGAAACCGGGACAGATTTCTCCATCGGCCGTTTATACCAATGAATACAATTCATTTTTCAAAAAGTAATGTAACTGAAGTAAGGGCTCGCAGGAGAAACACAATGAATAAATATCCGGGATTTTTATTGGTGGCACTCATTGTTCTGGCTGTTGCAGGAGCTGGATGGTTTGCTTTTAACAAGCTCCGGTCAAAGTCTGAAAACGTTGCTGTTCGAGTGCTTGAATCTACCGGCCCGACACAGTGGGAGCTTGTAAAAAAACTGACAGGTCGTGACCTCCTTACGGAAGAGGGTATAATTCTCGAGCCGATTCAGAGCGTTCAGAGTGGCGGCGGTACAGTATCGCTGCAGGCACTTCTGGCCAATAACGTTGATACTGCAGGCTCGGCCTGGCCGGCATGGATAAACATCGTTGCACGAGGCGGCAAGATCAAGGCGCTTCTGGGTACGATCGTATCGACAAAAGAGAACAAGAGTGGTACAAGCGGCCTGTTGGTACTGGATGAGAGCCGTATCCGAACAATCAAGGATCTCGCCGGAAAAAGAATTGCAGTCAACGTTCTGGGTGCAGAAGCGGATTATGTGATTCGTCAGTATCTCAAAAACAATGGGGTTTCAATTTCACAGGTCGAGCTGGTTGTCGTGCCGGCAGAAAACCAGGAACAGATGCTTCGCAGCCGGCAGGTCGATGCTGTGGCATGGACAACCAGCGGCGGTCCTTATTTCGATATGACCGTTGAAAAAGGCGGCGTTCGTGAAATTCCCGGCACAAGAAACTTTGATACAAAGGGTGAAACCGTTCTCTATGGCATCGGCTTCCGCAATGATTTCATTGAAGAGCATCCCGATGTGGTCAGAAAATATGTCAAAGCCTACGACACCTCCCGGCGGATTCTGTATGACGAGTTTCATAAAGATCCCGACAGGGTAAGAAAGGCTTATGTTGAAATCGCAACAGAGAAGGGGAGTAATCCACGTATGGCCAGGTACTATGAAGCATCAAGTTGGACGCCGGAATTCCCGTTCATTGCCGATAAGGATCTCCAGTGGTGGATTGATCGATTTACCGAGGATGGTTTGCTGAAGCCCGGACAAATCAAACCTTCTGATATTTATACCAATGAATTCAATCCATTGTATAAAAAATAACGGATTCTGATGATTCTTTAAACACCATGAACGCGCGTCATGAAAAGCTTAAAAGTTATAGTTACAGCTGTCGTATTCCTTTTTCTAGCTGCTTCTTTCTGGTTTTACACCCGGTCGTCGCGACACACTGAACAAGCACTTTCCATAAGGGTAAGCGATTCTTCAGTGCCGAACAACTATGAATTAGTGAAAAAACTGACAGGAAGGGATGTTCTTGAAGAAGAGAAGGTAGTGCTCACGCCAATCACAATATAGGGCGGCGGTGGCGGTACGGTAACGATGCAGGCATTGCTGGCTGGTAACATCGATGTCGCCGGAGGTTCGATTTCCATCTGGGTGAATGCCATAAGCAAAGGTGCGAAAGTTAAACTTCTGCTGCCCGGTTCTGTTACCGAAAAGCCCGAACATTCCGGCCTGCTGGTTCTTGAGGAGAGTAACATTCACACAATCAAAGACCTTGCGGGTAAAAAAATTGCCGTTAATGTGCTTGGTGCAGAGGCGGATTTTATCATCAGAACCTTTCTGAAGCAGAACGGCCTCTCTGTTAACAAGGTGGAACTCGTTGTTGTACCTGCTGAAAATCAGGAGCAGGTTCTCCGGAGTCGACAGGTTGACGCTATTGCCTGGACAACCAGCGGCGGAACTCAATTTGATCGCACGCTTGATCATGGAGGTGTCAGAAGGATTCCTGGAACAAGCGGTTTCGAGACGCGCGGAAATCTGAGCTTGCTGACCACCAGCGAAGGTTTTCTGGAAAAGTTCATCAGGGAACATCCCGAAGAAGTCAGACGGTATTTGAGAGCTGTCGATAATGCAAGGCACATAGTATGGGAAGAGTATCAGAAAAATCCTGAACGTGTACGTAAAGCCTATGCTGAAATTTCAGAAGCAAAAGGAGGAAATCCTGAATTGGCCAGGTATTACCGTGGCGTTCGCTGGTCGCCGGACAACCAGCTTATTGCCGACAGGGATATACAGTTCTGGATTGAAAAATTTACCGAGGATGGGCTTTTGAAGCCGGCCCAGCTTAAACCGTCTGATATTTACACCAATGAATTCAATCCGCAGTACAGGAAATTATAATAGAGTCAGTCTGATGACACCACTGTTCATGCCGGACTTTTTCCCTGAAACAAAGATGTATCCATGCAAGCCTTACTGAAATTATTCAAATTCCTGAGGCCGCATTGGCGTTTTACCCTCATGGCACCCGTTTTGATGTTATGCGAAGTCGTGCTCGACCTGATGCAGCCTCGCATGATTCAACGCATTATTGATTATGGTGTTGCCCGTTCCGATATCCAGCTGGTTCTTGGTACCGCTCTATTGATGCTCTCATTTATGGCACTTGCAGGCCTCAGCGGATTAGGCTGTGGATATTTTGCAGTTCGCGCAGCATACGGGCTGGGCGGAGATCTGCGTGCAGCATTGTTCAGCAAGGTGCAGGCTCTCTCTTTTGGAAATCTGGACAAGCTTGAGACCGGAGCGCTGATTACCCGTTTGACCAGTGATGTCAACAAGGTTCAGGAAATGGTCATGATGATGATGCGCGGAATGGTCCGTATGCCGCTACTCATGATCGGAAGTCTGGTTATGGCGGCTGTGATCAGCCCAAGGCTCGGGTTGATTTTTATCGTGATATTGCCGGCTTTGTCCATAGCGCTCACCATGATCATCCGAAAGACATTTCCCCTCTATCGCCAGGTTCAGGAAGGTCTGGATGGCATAAACACCGTGATGCAGGAGAATCTTGCCGGAGTTCGGGTGGTCAAGGCTTTTGCCCGTTCCGCGCATGAGTCTGATCGTTTTGCCAAAGCGAACAACACACTTATTCAACGAATGACGGATGCTGTACGCATGAGTTCACGGACTACGCCGGTAATGATGTTGACCTTGAATGCCGGCGTGGTAGCAGCTTTATGGTTAGGTTCCGGACTGGTTCAGAGTGGTGAAATGCGTATCGGTGAGCTTGTTGCCTTTATCAATTATCTCGGACAGGCAGTTATTACCCTGATGATGTTCAGCACCCTGACTATACAGATTTCGACTGCCCAGGCTTCCGCAAAGCGGGTTCTTGAGCTTCTTGAAAGTGAGCCGATGTTGATGAGTCCGGTTCAAAAGACGCAGTTCCTGTCCCGACCATCGGGAAAGATCGTTTTTGACAATGTGAGTTTCAGCTATAGCTCTTCATGTCAGGATCTCGTTTTGAAGAATATCAGTTTCATTGCAGAGCCGGGAGAGACTGTAGCGATCCTTGGCGCGACGGGCTCAGGCAAATCGACACTGGTGCAGTTGATTCCTCGTTTTTACGATGTCAGCCAGGGCAGTGTTACTCTTGATGGCGTGGATGTAAGGGAAATTCCGGAAACAGAGCTGCGTCGTCATGTTGGAATTGCGTTGCAGGAGTCCATCCTGTTCAGTAACACGATAAAAAACAATATCCGTCTGGGAGAGCCCGATGCCTCATTTGAGAAATTATCTGCTGCGGCAAGAGACGCTCAGGCAGATGAGTTTATTCGCAGCCTTCCTGAGGGATATGAAGCACATGTCGGACAGCGCGGAGTAAATCTTTCAGGTGGTCAAAAGCAGCGTCTGGCAATTGCCCGGGCACTGCTTTTACAATCTTCAGTGCTGATACTCGATGACAGTACGAGTGCAGTTGACGTGCGAACGGAGGCGCATATCCAGGAAGCGCTGGAAGGGAACAGTCAACTTCAGACCAGGTTTATTGTGGCTCAACGAATCAGTTCAGTATTGAACGCTGACAAGATTCTTGTTCTGGATAACGGTGAAATTATTGCCCAGGGAACTCATTATGAGCTTCTTGATGCGAGTGAAATATATCGGGAAATTTATGATTCACAGACAGAAAACGGAGTGCTGATATATAATGGCAACTAATTTTCAGGAAAAAAAAGAGACCGCACAACCACCCAACCCCATGGGCAGAATCGGACAGGCACACTCTTACGGTGAGGTGCATCGTCCTCAAAAAACAGCGGAAACTCTTTTTCGTGTCTGGTTTTACCTGAGTCGGCAGAAAAAGTCATTGATCCTGACGGCACTCATGGTTATCGGTACAGTATCTCTTGATCTTACAGGACCAATTCTTCTCGGAAAGGTTATAGATGGTCACATTGTAACACGAAACATGAATGGGCTCTCACAGATTCTTCTGGTGATGCTTCTTGTTTATGTTTGCAGCGGTTCACTCAATATGCTGCAAAGTTATGTCATGGCAGGCGCTGCCCAGCGTACCATGCGGGATCTGCGTGCTGATCTGTTCGGCAGACTGCTCCATCTTCCGCTTGATTTTTTTGACAGGCGCATTCATGGAGAGTTGATGAGCCGCCTGACATCGGATGTTGAAAACATCAATCAGGTTTTAAGCAACTGCGTTACGCAGATTGTATCAGGCTCATTGAGTACCATCGGTGTGGCAATTGCAATGTTCATTATCAATCCTCGATTGGCAGCGGTCAGTGTAGTCTCGATTTCGCTCCTGACGATTCTCGGAAACAGGTGGCTCGCCGCAAAAACTCGCGTCAGGTTTCGTGTTCAGCAGGCTGCCCTTGGCCGGCTCTACGGATTTATGGAAGAGACAATCGGCGTGCAGAAGGTGGTCAAGGCTTACGGTCAGGAGAAAGCATTTACCACGCAATTTGATGTGGTCAATGAGGAATTTCGTCATGCGGGAATCAGGGCGCAGAGTTTCAGCGGACTGACAGGCCCGATGATGAATACCATCCATAACACAGCCTATGCGATAGTTGCTGGCGTTGGTGGATTAATGGCGATTTATGGTATGGCGACAGTTGGCATCATTGCAATGTTCATCAGCTATACCCGACAATTCGGACGGCCAATGAATGAAATAGCCATTCTTTACAATCTGCTCCAGTCAGCTATGGCGGGAGCTGAGCGAGTCTTTGAAGTTATCGACGAAACTCCGGAAGTAGATGCGCACCATGTCGAGCTGCTCCAGAAAATCAAAGGGGATGTGATTTTTGACCGGGTTTCCTTTTCCTATCAAAAAGAGGTGCCTGTTCTCAGGGAGGTCAGCCTGCACGCCAGTCCCGGAGAGACGATAGCTTTGATTGGACCGACAGGTGCCGGAAAAACCACCATTGTCAATCTTCTGACCCGATTTTATGAAACAGGGAGCGGGCGTATTCAGATCGATGGCCGGGATATCCGTGACATTCCAAAGGTGGAGCTGCGCCGGCAACTTGGCATTGTGCTTCAGGATACCTTTCTCTTTTCCGGCACGGTTAAAGAAAATATCCGCTACGGTCGCCTTGATGCTACTGATGACGAGATTGTTGAGGCAGCACGCCTTTCAAACGCCGATACCTTCATCCATCTGCTTCCTTCAGGCTACGATACGATTCTTACCGAGCGGGGAAGCAATTTCAGTCATGGTCAACGGCAAATGATCGCCATAGCACGAGCGATTCTTGCCAACCCGGCAATTCTTATTCTGGATGAGGCGACAAGCAGTGTTGACACCCGTACGGAGAAGCATATTCAGGAGGCGATGCATCGCCTGATGGAAGGTCGCACCAGCTTTGTGATTGCACATCGGCTCAGCACTATTCGGGGGGCAGATCAGATTCTTGTTATCAATCAGGGAGAAGTAACCGAACGCGGTACACATGCTGAACTGCTTGCGCAAAAAGGATTTTACTGGAGGGCATCGGCAAACCGCCAGCAGGATATATCGCTTGTCGATGAAGAAGAGGATTTCGCGTTGAGCGAATCTTTTAGTGAACAGCAATAAAACAAAGGAGCAGTTACCATGGAGTGTACATGCAATTATAAGGAATTTCTTCAGGTAGAGTGGTCAGTTCCCGGTATTGAATCCAAAGAGTGCGCTGAAATCGTTGGTATGGCGCTTGAAGAGCTGGCCGACGTTCGGGGTGTCAAGGTTAACTATTCCTCTAAAACGGTGACGGTATGCTTTGATGATGATCGTATCGGTTTGCAGCAGCTCAAAGAGGCAATAAGTAATGTTGGCTTTTCGGCTGTTCTGGTTTAGTGAATGAGTGTTTCAAATAATAGTTTTGACTGTAAATTTTCATCATGACTGAAGACTACAGGCCCGATGGCCCATCCGATGTTTCGTCTACTATTGTATATAAAATCAGGAACTCACTTTACCTGAATATCACCAATAAATGTTCAAATATCTGTTCGTTCTGTCCGAAGTTCGATGCGTACAGCTTGAAGGGCAATGATTTGTTCCTCAAGAAAGAGCCTTCCTTCAAGGATGTGATGGATGCAATAGAAATACAAGAGGGAATCGAAGAGATTGTGTTTTGCGGATTTGGTGAATCCCTCTTGAGGCTTGAACTTGTTATCGCCGTAGCAAAAGAGCTTAAAAAACGTTACGGAATACCCATTCGTATCAATACAGATGGTCAGGCCAATCTTGTTCATGGCCGTAATATCATTCCTGAATTGGCTGGACTCGTGGATTGTATATCTGTAAGTCTGAACGCACCCGATGCCGTGATGTATAAACAGATTTGTAATACTCCTTTCGGAGAGGACGGTTTCAAAAGTGTCTGTGAATTTATTCTTTCTGCTAAAGATCATATACCTCAAGTCATTGCAACTGCTGTTACTATTCCCGGTGTCGATATTGTTGCCTGTCGGGCTCTTGCCTTGTCATTGGGTGCCACATTTCGTATCAGGGAGTATGTCGAAAAGCAGGAAAAAAATTATAGTTAACTTTTATATGGTATATAGATTACCGTTTCAGCGGGATTTATATTATGTGATATTCATCTATATTTAATAATGAGAGGGATTCGGTTAAGACTATATTTGTTTGAAAGTCAATTATTTTTTTGATGATGATTAATTCATTTTGGGGGGAAAAAAAGAATTATGCCGATATAAAGCGGAGTGCTGCAGAGGTGTATAAAAGCAATATTTACTCCTTCAGATCAAGTGGTTCCGGAACATCAAGCGTATTTGAAATGTTAGCCTGGCTAACCATCCATTGCACGGCTTATTGATCCCTGTCTGATCAAATGTACCCGTTCCATGGCGGCAAGTGATTGGGTGATATTTCGAAAAGTGGTCATTCCATCGCTTATCCCATCCCTTGCTACCGGTGTACGACTCGCCGGTGCCAATGCAATTCTATTGCTGGTGGCGGCCGAGATGATTGGAGCCTCGGCTGGTCTTGAATTTTTGATCATTGACTCACAGAACACCTTTCAACCGGCCCGTTTGTATTCGGCAATCATAACTATGGTCATGATCGGTTTATGCACCAATTATTTTTTTGTCTAACTGGAGAAAAAGGCAACGGTCTGGCAGGAGGAACAACACATAGCACAGCATGTTTTGAAACGTAAGGATTGTAATTCAAACCGATCAAGGAGGACCTATGAGTAAACAGCTTTTCAGATATTCGGAAGCAAACAAGGAGCGCTTTCTGGCAAGTGATGATATTACTTTCAGCGACGGGGGTGTTGCTACCCCTGAAGAGGTGTGGCATTATCTGACCGAAGAAGGACCAAAAAAATATCCACATGCGTTTGAAATCAACCTGCACCAGGGTAACCGGGGCAGCAAAGATGAGACCTTTCCAACAACGCTCAAAACCCAGTACCTGAGCCTCACTTTGAGTGAGCGGATGGAGAAGGCGAGGGATAATGGTAAAAGTATAGCCTTTATTCAGGGCGGACAGACTATTGATCCCTATACGGCAGCCGATACAATAGCATTGAGGCCGGCAAATGTCGGCAATTGGAACAATGGCCGTCATCATGGCAAGAACATCTATGAAAATGCCCAGATCAGAAAAGAAAAGAAAGAGAAATCACACCACGATATGTCCTTCGAAGCCTGCCAGACGGCCGGTTATGAGCACATACAGGAAGGTGATCTGCGTATAGATATCGTTGCGCCATACACCACCCTGCGCTGCTCAGATGTCTCGTACGGCGTTGAGGCCCATCGCCATGGCCCGAATAAAGATGTCAAGCTTTTCAATGTTGACTTTCCCTTGCGTAATCAGGCAAGCAAGCCCTGGGCAATTGAATATTTTTCAAAAAGCCTGCGCAAACTGGTCAAAATTCTTGATGAATCAACCGGCAGAACCACGACGGATGAGGATTTGCTGAATGCGATAAAACTGCATAACACCGGACGTCGGCTCTCTATCGAGCTGGCTGATATCTGGTGGTCGGCAGATGTCCCGCCGACAAACAGTGACGATCGCCAGACGCTGTCTTCTCTCGGTCATCTTGAATATGGTGATACAAAAGCCGCATTGAGCGTGCTCAAAGAGGCTAAACACTACCTTGTTGAACGAGTTGAAAATGGAATCAAGGGACATGGTGTTCCAGACAATCCGAAGCGATTGTTCATTCTTGGATCCTGCGTTGGCGTGAACAATGCGCGAAGCGAAGTCGATGGAGCAATAGTTGTCGGCAAGGACGACGGCTGGAGTACCGTAAATGCTCTTGTCGATGAAGAGGGTGACCCCTTCTATAATCTGGCAAAAGCTACGCTTAACTATCCCTATGAACAGGGTATTGAAGAGAGGGCGAGATGGACAATTGAGCAGATCAAGCGATCACGAGCTGACGGAGTCATTTTTATACATCGATGGGGATGCAATACCCAGGCTTCTATTTCCAGAGCTGTTGTTGATGTCATCAAACGTGAAACAGGGATACCGACCTATATACACGAGAGCGAATTCGGCTTGCAGCACGAGCAGGAGCACAATCGGGTAAGTGCCTTCATTGAGATGTTGTAAATCGTGGATATAAATATTGAACAAACATATTCCGGCACTTCATACCATATGTGTGGTATTTTTATGGTATGAAGTGCCGGAAAGCAGGATCATTTCTTATTATTGCGAACTTAATGCAATAATTCCCCTTTGTTGTAATTGAGTACTGGTGCAATTTTTTTCGAGCAGAAGGCCGTATTGAAATATGATCCGGCATTGTTGAAATCAGCGTGATTTCAATTCGTATCGGGGAAAAAATGAATAT
>Ga0326726_10003942_pt1 | contig 13579 bp, 11 predicted proteins | sample MHFenrmetagenome_2_FD_207603 | JGI IMG/M metagenome (GOLD analysis project Ga0326726, IMG submission 207603) | Lab enriched peat soil microbial communities from Michigan Hollow, Ithaca, NY, United States - MHF15MN | ecosystem: Environmental > Terrestrial > Soil > Wetlands > Peat | place: USA... | reverse complement strand
CTATTGCTGAAAACTCGTCTTGCATATTCTGAAAAAGTTGCTAAATTGTGCCCACAACATCGTAAAATACGATTGTATTTGGGAAATTCATCAGGTAGTCGGACATGCTCCACGGTTTCGTCGTCATCATTGCCTTGCTTGCATCGATCTTGCTGGTCGTGTCGGTTTTGCTGCAGAGCCCCAAGGCAGGCAGCGGACTCACCGGCGGAATCGCAAGCCTCGGTACGGTGCAGACGCTTGGCGTCAGGCGTACAGGTGACTTCCTGAGCAAGACCACAGCCATTCTGGCCGGCCTTGTCATGCTTCTTTGTTTTGTTGCTCAGTTCACCCTTCCGGCACGTCACAACCCTGACACCGGCAAGAGCATACTGCAGAAGGACGTTCCGGCTTCGCTTCCGGTAAACAGCCTTCCGAAGTCTCTGCCTAAGACCGGAACGGTTCCTGCACCTGCAAACACGGTGCCTGCGGCTCCGGCAAAATAGATCTTTATGCGTTCGTAGCTCAATTGGCAGAGCAGCTGACTCTTAATCAGCGGGTTGGAGGTTCGATTCCTCCCGAGCGCACAAAAAACAAAAAGACTTACAGACCCCATTCTGTAAGTCTTTTTGTTTTATGGCTGCCCAGGCGCTTTTGGGAGCGCTTTGAATCGACCTTCACTTTTCGTTCGCAACCGCCATCCAAAGATATTCGTACGCAGGAGGACCCGCCCGTACTTCATTACTGACCTGATATTGAAAAAAAATCGGTAGTTGGTCAAAAACTCCGCAGGCTGAATATTACTGTTATATTTAACATAGTATGTTCGGGCATGCTTGAAGTCGGCCGTAATGACATGATTTCGCATGCGCTGATATCATTGCTGAGCTTTTTTCGCAAGGGGGCAAGAAATATGCGTCTGCTTTCCCGCCTGGACTCACCGGATCTGATGGAACAGCCGATTGCCCGGGTTCGCCGTTGTCAAGGTCGCCTTTAATCTGTTTGCATGGACAAGGGAACCCGTTGCCGGTGCGGGGGCTGATGCCTAAACGGTTTTTTTGATGCACACAGCGGCTCGCGTGTCTGAAAGCCCGGATCATAGGTCGCGCATCATGCCTTACCATCTCAAGCTCAGTTATTCATTTATGTAACCGCGAATCCTTAATAAGCAGGAATTTGTATGGAATTGACACTCGATAAGGCTGTTCAGTACATGGAACGGCTTTTTCAACAGAGAGATTTTGCTGTTTTGGCAAGGATGGCTGAAGAACTCACTCAGCAAAATCCACGGATTGCCATCGCATGGCGTTACATGGGAATAGCAAAATTTCTTGCAGAAGGGTCCGGTGAGCAGCACTTGCATCGGGCAGCACTTCTTGACGATGAAGAAGCAAGCTTGTGGCTTAGTGTTCTGGGCGAATATGCCTGCTATCCGAAGGGCAAAATTCTGATGGATGATATTGTCGAGCAGGTCGGTTTTACTCGTTTGCGTTGTTCCTCCTATATGGATTACCCAAGTGAAGTCACCATTGAAACACAGGCTGTCTGTAATGCCAAATGCTCCTTCTGTCCATATGATACTATGAAACGCAAGGGCGACAGGATGTCGGACGCACTGATTGACAAGATTATCGATGACTTGAAGGCCATTCCTGAAGCGGTGCCATTTACGATTGCTCCTTTCAAGGTTAATGAGCCTTTTCTTGATAAACGGTTTATTCCGGTCTGCGAAAAGATTAACAAGGAGTTACCCAACGCGAAACTGAGGATATTCACCAATGGCTCGACTCTTACTGATGAGGTTATCAACAGGATATCCGGTATTCGAAATGTTATCCATTTATGGGTATCGCTCAACGAATCGGAAAAGGCGAGCTATGAGGCTAAAATAAAATTACCGTTTGAAAAGACCATCGCCAGGCTGGATGCGCTTCATAAGCGGGCTTATGGCGGTAATTTTCATCAAGTGATCGTTTCCAGAGTCGCAGATGGTTCTGATGCTGATGGGAAATTCAGTTCATTTCTCAGGGAACGCTATCCATTGTTTGACTGTATTTTGATCGGTCGTGAGGATTGGACCGGGCAGGTGCGTTCAGAAGAGCAACGGCGCGTGTCACCGTATGGGTGTTCCCGGTGGTTTGAGGTTTCGGTTATGGCTAGCGGGAAAGTAGCGCTCTGCTGTATGGACGGAGAAGGTAAACATGTCATCGGGGATGTGAACAATCAATCGGTGCTGGATATTTATAACTCGCCGCGATATAAAAAACTACGACAGTATACCAGCACCAGAATGGCAGCGGAACCGCCCTGTGATCAATGTACTTTTTGTTGATGAGCGGATTATGGTGATGACTGTCAGGATCTGGAACTGTTGACCGCTCGCCGACACGATTCGGCAGACGGGATATGAACCATAAATGTCCGCCCTTTGTAAAAGAGAGGATCGGCACGGTTTATCGGGTCGCGATCCCGTCATTAAAATGTATTCCAGGCTCAATGAGCCAGGCATCCAGGCTACGGTCTCAACGCCTGAAGATCAAACTCCTGCTCGCCGATGGTCTCATCGGAAGTAGTATAGAGTTTCCCTCCGTATCCATCCGTACTCGCGCCGAACATCGGAGATGATGCCGGCCACAATTCCAGTCCCCATGGTCTTTCGTTACGAATCAGTTCAGTTACGGAAAGAAAGGCGTCAAAGGACATCGCAAGAACCAGATAGGTCTGGTTTTCATCAGTGGGATTGTTGGGGTGCCAGAGATAGGATTTCGGAAGATCCGCTCCTGCATAAAAATCGATTCTTCCCACAAAACTCTGGTTGTTTTTGAAAAGAATCTGTGCTGCAAGCCCGGATTTAACCGATGACAGGAGCTGCACGGTATAGGATGTGATGGCTTTTTGCATTGTTCACCAGGATCGTGGTTTACAAAGAGTGGGGTATTCTAACGGCATCATTCCATACCCGGCGTGGTTCGGAGGCCTGTTGCTGTTGGCTGTCCGCCATAACGCAAGAGTTTCAACAGATATCATCCGGCCGTGAATGCTTTGACTATGCCCGGAGAACGAAAAGATGTATGCTTTCAACATATGGAGAATGATAAAAATATGAAAGCCGGGGAGCGTTAAATTGTTGTCACAGGAGATTTGGGTAAATTGATCTATAATCGAAGAAATATTAGATTTGCACTATAAGGCAGGGGGTCATGTTCGATCAGACTTCCCAAAATTCTCTTCCGCCAAGAACGTTGCCATCGGCTCTGAAGGAGCTGCGAACGCGGTTGGATTTGCAGGTCGGTTGAGCAAAATCGTAAAGGCCGGGAGTCGTCAGAACGTTATGGGAGAAAGCATGAACACTACCACTCGTACGGAAAGACTCAAGCGTGTGACGGAACGCCTTGTTGTCATGACTTTCGTCGCTCTGGTGCTCATCGGGTCAATTTTCAGCGTCACTTTGTTTTTTGGCCTGAAGCTGATGATCTCGTGGCTTTGCTTTTGTTGCGGACTCATCGGTGGGTTCGTCAGCATTCAACAAAGGCTCAAGAAACTGGGTGATGAGGAGCTTGAACTTCTATCGAAATCCTGGTTTCAGGTTCTTCTCATTCCGATATACGGCGGTATCTTCTCGCTGGTGCTATACGTGGGATTTCTCAGTGAAATCATCAAAGGGTCGCTGTTTCCACAATTCACAATTCTGCCTTTTTCAACTGTCCCGACGACAGAGGACGCTATCAAATTTCTGCAAACGACTTGTCCCGCCTCAGGCCAGGACCTGGCGAAGTTTTTGTTCTGGTCGTTTGTTGCAGGGTTTTCTGAGCGGTTTGTTCCACAACTGCTCGACAAGTCTCAATCAGATGCCTCAGAGTAACCCGCACTGGTTCTCGAGGTGACTTCTGCGCTTGTCGATCTTGGTTCACTGATCGCCTTTGTCAAATGATTTCCCGGAAGGCCATGTCTACGAAAAATATCCTTTCAGAGAGCAGTCTCGCCGATGATCCGGTTTTTGGATTGCTGGAATCCCTTCCTGAAGAAGCTGTTCTCATTGACACCAAAGGTACGGTTCTCAATGCCAATACCCGGTTTGCCTCACGTTTCGGCATCTCTCCGGGTGTGTGCGTCGGCGCCGTTGTCTATGAGTTGATTACAACCCGATCCCCGGAACAGGCGGTTTGCCGCAGAGATATGTGTGAAGAGGTTCTTCGGACAGGGAAACGGACGGTTTTCGAGGACGGGAACAACGATTTGTCACTGAGGAGCACCATCAGTCCCATCCTGTCAAAGGAAGGGGAGATAATCCGGTTGTTCATCACCATTCAGCATATATCCGGTGAAAAACGGTTAGAAAACGCATCGCAAACTGAACAAAACGGCACCGCTCCCGTCGGGGTAGATATTCCTGACCGCAAACAGGCTGAAACCGAGATCGAGCTCCAGGAGAGCAAGAGGCTCCTCAGTCAGGCATTGGAGGCAGCACGTGCGGGGGTCTGGGAATGGGACCTGACCACAAACGAAAATATCTGGTCAGACGAGTTATGGCCTTTATACGGACTGGAGTTGAGCAATGAAAAACCCACCTTCGAATTATGGGCACGTTCCATTCACCCTGAAGACCGCGAATCGGCCATCAGCGCCGTCAATGCTGCCGTAAGAAACGAAACCGAGCTCAACGTCGAATATCGCGTCTGTTACCCTGACGGTTCCATTCACTGGCTCATGTCTCGCGGCAAACCCTTGCGCAACATCGAAGGCAGGGTGGTTCGATTCATCGGTACGATCATCGATATCACTGAACGCAAACTGACGGAAGATGATCTGAGACAGAGCCGTTCACGGATGAACTTCATCCTTGAAAACAGTCATGTGGGTTTGTGGGAATTGAATCTTGACGATTACACCGCACATTCTTCGCCTGAGCATGCCCGCATTTTGGGGTATGAGACAATGTGTTCAGACTGGTCATTGGAAAAGTTTCTGAATCATGTAATCGAAGATGATCGCACCAGGATCGAGACACGCATCAGAAGTTCGATTGACAGTCATGAAAACTACGCTTTTGAGTGCCGGATCCGCCGCGTCGATGGTGAGCTGCGATGGATATCGGTTATTGGCGCCGTTCAGTTCGACAGCAACCAGAAGCCATGTGTTATATCCGGTATCATGCAGGACATCACTGAACGCAAGACGGTCGAAGAGGCATTGGAGGCGAGTGAAAGAAAGTTCCGTTCCATTGCCGAGCAAATTTCAGATATGGTTTTTATTACCGATCAGCATGGCGTTACAAACTATGTGTCACCGGCTGTTGAAACTATTGCCGGCTATAAAATCGATGAGGTGATTGGTCACCCTTTTATTGAATTTGTCTATGAAGAGGACATCGAGAGAGCCGTCAGGTCATTTACGGAAGGTCTGATCAACCCTAAGAGGGACGATGTGCTCGAACTCCGCTACAATAAAAAAGATGGAACAATCTTTTATGCGGAAATTCAAGTGCAATATTATAAGGATCAGGGATTTATCGGATATGTCGGATTGATCCGTGATATTTCGAATCGTAAAAAATATGAGCAGGAGCTGATCGAGAGCAAGCAGTTTCTCAAGAATATTTATGATGAGGTTAACTACTCGATTTTTGTCGTCGACGTCCTGCCTGACGGCTCCTACCAGTTCAAGGGCATCAACCCGCGTCATGAAACGCTGACCGGTATCCGGAGCGATCAGATTACAGGGAAAACACCTGAACAATTACTTCCACCTGAGGTCGCCGAATCGGTTATTCATCACTATGACGACTGCATAAGGGCGGGGAAGTCAATTCAGTATGAGGAGTCCCTGCCGTTCAGGGGTAAAGATTCATTGTGGGAGACGGTACTGAACCCTGTTCGTGATGAGAACGGTACTATTTTCAGAATTATCGGCACCAGTACAAACATCACGGAACGGAGGAAAATAGAGGAGGATAGAGCTGAACTGGGCGTACAGCTTCAGCAGTCCCAGAAAATGGAGATGGTCGGGCGATTGGCCGGAGGTATCGCGCATGATTTTAACAATATGCTCACGGTAATTCTCGGTCATTCCGATATGGCCATTGAGGAGCTCGACCCGTCCCTGGCAGCCTATGCTGCTTTTGACGCTATCCGCCAGGCGGCAATCCATTCTGCGGAACTGACCCGCCAGCTTCTTGCTTTTGCCCGGAAGCAGATCGTCATTCCGAAAATTATTGAGCTTAACACGGCTGTCGCGGAGATGCTTCCCATGCTGCAGCGTCTCATTGGTGAAAATATCAAGCTGGTATGGATTCCGGGCTGCAAAAACTCACATATCAAGATCGATCCATCGCAGATCGACCAGATTCTTGTCAATCTCTGCGTCAACGCCCGCGATGCTATAATCGGAAATGGCAGAATCACCATCGAAAGCAGCGAGCACACTATACGCAACAACCTGTCAGGGGCAGCCGACATCGGGGATGTTTCCATCACCTATGTGACCCTTTCTGTAAGCGATGACGGATATGGTATAGATCAAAAGGACCTCAATCATATTTTCGAGCCCTTTTTTACCACAAAAGAGAGTGGAAAAGGCACTGGCCTGGGGCTTTCGACGGTCTACGGGATTGTCAAGCAGAACGAAGGCAATATCGATTGTCAGAGTCAATTGGGAAAAGGAACGACCTTCAGAATAGATCTGCCTCTGTTCAAGGTCGAGGAAAAAACTGATCAGGACACACAATCGGCTCAACCGGTACTGAAAGGCCATCAGACGATCCTGCTTGTCGAGGATGAACCAAGCATTCTCAAACTCTGCAAACTCATACTTGAACGTAACGGCTATAATGTCCTCGCTTATGGCAACCCCGCTGATTCCATCAAGGCTGCAGAGAGCTACGACGGAACTATCGACCTGTTGATGACCGATGTCATGATGCCTGAAATGAATGGATCCGAACTCTCGAAAAAGCTGCTCGAATTACGTCCGGAGCTTAAAATTCTGTTTGTTTCGGGCTATACGGCTGACGTTATTACCCACAACACGATCCTTGACAGCGGGATTAACTTTATCCAGAAACCGTTCAACCCGAAAGCGCTGTTAAAAGCAGTCTATACTATCTTCAACCCGGGATTGCGTCTGGAGCCGGCACCGGTCTGAACGCCCGGAAAAGCACCTTTACTGCTGCCCGGATATCAGCGCCACACAGGTATCTGCCGCATAGTGACCGATCAGCACCGGCGAAGTCCGGACCCAGCGCAAGCCCCGACCAGCGAGTTATTTGAACTGCCTTTTTGTCGGGGAGGGCATGCGATGTGTAGGAGTAACCTTCCTTATCAGTCCCAACCGTTGAACGTGATGATGGTTACACTGTCGTTTACACGGAAGACCTCACTTATGGACGGTGATTTGTCTCCTTTTGCATGAGCGGCGTCGAAGGCGAGTTCGAGAGTGTCTTCGTCGAGGTCCTTCCAGCTCAGGGTGACTGCGATCAGCTTTTTAGCCGCTCCCATATCTTCAGCGGTGCCGCTCGAATTGGGAATGCCCTTCGACCCGGTCCAACTTCCGCAGAACACATCGGTGCTTCCATCCCGTATGATGACGCCGGAGCCGCGTCTGGTTATTCCTCCATATATCTCTTTCGCCCTGATGATGCGGTTCCCTGCAGCATCGCATTCATACCATCTTATCAACTCCTCTGCTGCGGTTCCGAGATCGTCGGGGAGTCCCTGAATGTATTCGATTGCATTGTCTATTCTTACGGCGTTGAGGATATTGCCGTAGCAGACATATTCCGCGCCGTTTGCTCTCGCTTTTTCAATGCTGTCCATCAGTTTCTGCTTTATTGTCCTGATCTGCCTCATCGTTAAGCCTCCCCGCATAGGTGTTCGTGTCGTCGGTTGTTCATTCTCATGGATAGAAACAACAGGAGACCGGAAAAAGCGCCCGTGTTCATGATTCTCATTTTCTGGAGGATAGGCCTGGATTTTCCTCCCTGGGACTTGTGGTTTTGTCGTTGCCTGGTTTTATTTGGACAAATTTCCTGACTTCCGGTACTTCGTTGAAAAGCGGTTCCGGTTTGTTCCGGAGCTCCCGGATCAGGAGGTTTATCAGGATTTCCGATCCCATGTCTTTCAAATTCATCAGAACGCCAGTCTGTCGACTTGCTGCAGTCAATGATCTGTACCGCATCGAAAGCGGCCGACGGCATTGAATCGCGGATGCCGTGCATGCAGGAGCCGGAGATGATAAAAAGGTGAGTTATCGGTTATGACTTTTTATGTAACCGTTTCTCTCAGAAACTCAACGCCCGGGTTTACGGGAATGCAGTCGAACCGGATTTCCGGAGGTCGGACTATCGATGGATAACAAGTATATTAGCTGTATGACCTTAGGCTGAGCATTTCGTCAACAGGCATTACGCAACGGTTATTGCGATCTTCGGGTTGGCTCGATCGGTCGATTTTATCTTTTTAATTCTGTCGGTAATAAGGAGTATCGCAATGCATCATTCTGCGATGAAAAACTGTCAGGAGTTTTATGAATGTTACTCGCCGTTCTTTGGTAATGACCTTGTCAGTGTTGTCGAGATCGGCTCACAAAACGTAAATGGCAGCATTCGTGACGCATGTCCCGCAAATTTTGCATATACAGGCCTTGATTTTGTTTCAGGCGACGGGGTGGATATCGTGCTTGATGATCCGTATAAATTGCCATTGAATGATGAATCTGCCGATATTGTTGTTTCAAGTTCATGTTTTGAGCACTCTGAGATGTTCTGGGTATTGTTTTTAGAGATTATGCGAATATTGAAACCCCGGGGGTTGTTTTACCTGAATGCGCCGTCGAATGGCTCGTTTCACAGATATCCGGTCGATTGCTGGCGATTTTATCCGGACAGCGGCAAGGCTCTGGAACATTGGGCAAGGCATAATAGCCTGAATTCTCTGCTCCTGGAGTCATATACAAGTGATCAGACCGATGATCAATGGAATGACTTTGTCGCTGTTTTTCTGAAAGACGAACGTTTTTTATCCGACTTCCCGAAGCGTATCGTTGAGCGTAAGGAAGATTTTAATAATGGAGTGGTTTATGGTTCTTCCGGGCTTATCAAGCCGGTTTTTATACCGGAAGATGTCAAGAAGTTGCTGGCTATCGACTTGATTATCAAAAAACAGATAAAGATAAATTTGTCTTAGTTTTCAGATTTCCATGATATCCGGCATGGCTTGATTGGCCTGTGAAGCGCATGACCTTCCGAACCCGGGCTCAAGCTCTTCTCAATGTCGGGTATTGATCGAGATCGAAGGTCTTTGTAAAATCTGGTCGAGTCAGCCGGACAGTTGATAGTAACCGGAAAGCCTCAGTATACATATCATGTCGAACAGGAAAACAGAACATCCTGATGCCGGAACGCCGGGACAAAAGCAGATAAAGGAGATGCCGAATAATCTTGCGGGGTTGTATCGCAACGTTCTTGACAACATGTTGAGCGGCTATGTCTATTGTCGGGTTGTTTATGAAGATGGTCGCCCTGTTGATTTAATTCATGAGGATGTCAATACGGCGTATGAGAAACTCACCGGCTTGAAAAATGTCGTTGGGCGAAGACTTACCGAGATCATGCCCGGAGTTGCCGAGTCCAATCCCGAATTTTTTGAAAAACTTCTCGGCGTTGCAGAGACAGGAGTGCCGGAGCGGTTTGAATGTTACTTCCCGGAGCTGAACCAGTGGTTCGACAACGCGATCTATCGCCCCGAAGAGGGCTTCGTTGTTTCGATAATCGATAATATTACCGTCAGCAAGCTTGCCGTTCAGGAGTCGCGAGAACGCGAGGAGCGTTATTCGGCCACAATCAACGCATCCGGAGTCGGCACGTGGGATTGGGATTTGCAAACAGGTGACGTTGTATTCAATGATCGCTGGTTTGAAATTGTCGGGTACATCAGGGAAGAACTTTCGTCGTCCAACGTTCAAACATGGCACGATCTGGTTCATCCGGAAGATTTGACGCACATAAATGATTGCCTGCAAAAGCATTTCAGCGGGGAATCTGCAGAATATGAGCTGGAATGCCGCATGAGACACAAGAACGGGAAATGGATATGGGTTCTGGATCGCGGACAGGTATTGAGCCGTAATTCGGCTGGTGAACCGTTGAGGATGCTTGGTACGCTTACGGACATCACCGTACGCAAACACGCTGAAGCGGCCTTGAAGGAGCGGGAAGTTTTGTTCAGGAGCCTTTTTGACAGCTATGCCGCCGTTCAGATCATCCTCGAACCTGAAACGGGTAATATCATCGATGCTAATCGAGCTGCTGCGGATTTTTATGGCTGGACCATTGAAGAACTGAGGCAGATGAATATCAGGGATATCGATAATCTGCTGCAACAAAATGAAGATCTTAAACTGATAACAGCCGTTCAGAACAATAAAGTCATCTGTCGACACCGCAGGGCAGGCGGGGAATTGCGTGATGTGGAGGTGTTTCGTACGACAATCGAGATACTCAATCAATCTCTCCTCCATAACATTATTCATGACGTAACAGATCGACTGCGGACAGAAAAACGACTGAAGGAAAGTGAGGCGCGTTTCAGGAGCCTTTTCGAAGACCATTCGGCAGCCATGATGGTCATTGACTGCGATACGGGCGGTATTGTCGATGTGAATCCGGCAGCTTCAGAATTCTATGGGTGGTCGAGAGATGTTCTTCGCAAGATGTTCATCCAGGAGATCAATACCCTCCCGCCTGAAGAGGTCAAAAAAGCGATGGAATATGGAAGATCGTTACAGCAAAACCAGTTCAGATTCCGACATCGGAACGCCGATGGCGTTATTCGTGACGTCGATGTCTACAGCACCAGGGTCAGGATCGATCGAAAAGAGTTTCTTTATTCGATCATTCATGATGTTACAGAGAAACTTCGGATAGAAGCCAAGCTGAAAGAGCGCGAAGAGTTGTTCAGGGGACTTTTTGAAGACCATTCCGCGATCATGCTGATCCTCGATCCCGAGACCGGGGACATGGTTGATGCAAATCATTCTGCTGCAGACTTTTATGGGTGGTCGAGAGCAGAATTCAGGACGATGAACATAACGGATATCAACTGTGCCTCCCCTGAATTCGTACTTGCCGATATTAATAAATGGGAAAATCAGGCCCATCGATATGTGTTGGCCCGGCACAAGAGAGCTGACGGTTCCATCCGTGATGTCGAGATCTTCGCCAAGAAAATCGATATAAAGGGACGAAGCCTCATCTATGACGTCATTCACGACGTCACTGACCGGAACCGATTGGAAGCCATGGTATCAATACGCGTCAACCTGTTGGAAAAGGCTGATATCCTTTCGGTTCAGGAACTGCTTCAGGCGACACTTGATGAGATTGAACGGGTGACGGAGAGCTCGATCGGGTTCAGTCATTTTGTCGATAAAGATCAAACCACACTGATACTTCAGGCCTATTCGACTAATACTATCGAGCACATGTGCCAGGCGCAAGGACAGGGCTCGCATTATCCGCTGAATAAAGCCGGAGTTTGGGCTGATGCCGTAAGGGCGCGCAAGGCGGTGATTCATAATGATTATGCATCTACGGACAATCGCCAGGGAATGCCCGAAGGCCATGCGGAAGTCAAGCGAGAACTGGTTGTTCCCGTAATTCGTAGCGAGCAGGTCGTAGCCGTTCTTGGCGTGGGCAACAAACGTGTCCCTTATGACGAGGATGATGTTCAGTGGGTAAAAGCAGTTGCCGACCAGGCTTGGGATATTATCGAGAAAAAAACCGCTGAAGAAGAGTACCGCAAGCTGGAAGAGCAATTGCATCACTCCCAGAAAATGGAGCTGGTCGGCCAGCTGGCTGCCGGAATCGCTCATGAAATTAACAACCCCCTCAATTTCGTCCAGATCAATTTCACGACCCAGCAGGAGTATTTTACCGATTTTCTCTCTCTTTTGAACGGGTACCGATACTTTATCAGCAAATACGAGGAGTTCAAGCCCTCTACTCGTCCCGACATCCAGAAGCTTCGTCAACTTGAGGCCGACCTTGAGATCGACACTCTTGTTCAGGGGATGCATGATATTTTCGTGGAGTCGCAAAGAGGCATAGACCGAATCAAGAAAATTGTCGAGGGAATGCGGAGCTTGTCTTACCGGCATGCCGACGATAAAAAAATCTTGTCCGATATCAACCGCGGAGTGCTGGAAACACTCACTATGGCTCGAGGTGAATACCGGTTTTGTGCCGATATCGAGACGAACCTTGAAAATGTGCCGCTTGTCCCGTGCGTCATTGACCAGATCAATCAGGTGCTGCTCAACCTGATCGTCAACAGCGCCCATGCCATTCAGTCACAGCAGCGGACATCGAACGGCAAAATCAGCATACATACCTGGTCCGACAGCGGCAATGTATACTGCTCGATAGCGGACGACGGGCCCGGAATACCCGAGAGCACACGATCAAAAGTTTTCAACCCGTTCTTCACAACCAAAGTCGCAAAAAAGGGGACTGGACTCGGGCTGTCAATTTCCTATGACATCATTGTCCATAAACATAACGGGACGATCGCCATCGATTGCCCGCAGGCAGGCGGCGCCGTGTTCACCTTTTCCCTTCCCCTGAAAAACAATACCGAAACTCCAGTTCCATGAAAAGCATTACAGATATCGTTGTCATGTTTGTTGATGATGAAACCGATACCATTAACGCGTTGAAACGGTTTCTTCGCAAGGAACCATTCAGGAAAATCTTTGTCGATTCAGGAGAAGAAGCCCTGAAAGCACTGGAGAACGGCGATGTTGATATACTTGTCACGGATGCCCTGATGCCGAATATGAGCGGCCCGGAACTGATCCGGGTAGCGAGAAGCAGATATCCCGACATTATCTGTCTATTGGTCACAGGTTCCAACGATGTCGACCAGATCGTCAAATCTGTCGGTGTCGGCAATATTTTCGGATTTATCGTAAAACCGATTGAGCCGGAGCCGTTCAAAAAATCCATTGCCGCAGTGGTAGAACACTTCCAGAAAACCCATGAGCGGTAAACGGCTTTCTGTATGCTTAAAGATATCGGAACCTGATCCTCGGCCGGGGCAGGTCAACGTTATGATAACCCGCCGTGCGACAGCAAATTCATTCCACTCCCTTCGCCCGGCTCGTTACCTGACCGTGATGACGCCCCGCTTTTCGCCCATGGCGCAGGAGATGTTGTAGGTCCCGGGTTTCTGCGGGACAAACTCCATTACTACAGGCCGACCTTTTACCAGAGGCTCCGGTTTGTTCCAGAGGCCAGGGATCATGATGTCTTTCATACAGCCTGCGCCAGTGTCCTGAGGGTTCACCTGAAATCGGACTTTCTGGCCGGCTGTTACCGTAAAGGATTTCGGGCTGATGTCGCCGGCCCTGGTATAAACCGTCGTGATGGTTGCCTGATTATTTGCGGGCAAGGTTTTTTCTGCTGCCCGTGCTGTGCCGGAAAGAGCAATGGCGACAAGAACTGCGAAGTATGGTTTCATGTGTTTCATGGTATGGCTCCTTTCTGTTTGTATTCAATGTTTCATGACTGAGTGGCGCAGACGACCGTTTCTGAGGTCTCTCGTTTTCATCA
>Ga0326726_10003941_pt1 | contig 13581 bp, 7 predicted proteins | sample MHFenrmetagenome_2_FD_207603 | JGI IMG/M metagenome (GOLD analysis project Ga0326726, IMG submission 207603) | Lab enriched peat soil microbial communities from Michigan Hollow, Ithaca, NY, United States - MHF15MN | ecosystem: Environmental > Terrestrial > Soil > Wetlands > Peat | place: USA... | reverse complement strand
CCGCGATGCCGACGTCGTCTACCGGCGCCAGATCGGGCAGCCGCCTTACGGCGATCGAATCGTGCTCGCGACCGAGCCGACCCCGGGCGCGGTGCGCTGGCTGTTGCTCGCGACGAGCGCGCCCGGTTCGTTCCGCGCGCAGGAGACGCAGCCTGAGCTCTTCGAGCCGAGCGACAACTACGACGATCGCGTCGTCGGCGCGTGGCAGGCGACGGCCGCCGGTTACGAGGTCGAGGTGCGCATTCCGCTCGCGCTCGTCGGCGCGCGCCTAGGTGTCGGCGTGATCGGCGTCGACCGCGCGGGCGCCGACTACTCCGTCACGCTCGCGGCGACGTGGGATGCGGCGAGCCACGCGCCGGGCCGCTTCGTCTATCAACGCCCGGAGCTCGGCGCGTTGGTCGCGCCGTTCGGTCGCGCGGGCGGACGCTTTCGCGTGCTCGACGCCGACGGTTGGGTGCTCGCGGACGCGGGCGGCGTCGCGGCCCCCGTCGTCGATTCCGCGCGCGACGGCATGCTCTCCGATCTGCTGCGCTTCGCGTTGCAGCGCGCCGATCCACCGTATCCCGCCGAGCAACCGCCCGGCCGGATCGCGGCCGCGCCGGCGCTGCGCGCGCTCGCGGGCGAGAGCGCGACCGCGTGGTACGGACGCGCCGGCGGCCGGGACGCGATCGTCGCGGCCGCCGTGCCGATCTCGGGCCCGCAAGGCACGAAAGGCGCCGTGCTGCTCGAGCAGTCGAGCGATCCGATCTTGACGCTCACGAACCAGGCGCTCGTTCGGCTCATGTCGTTCACGGTGCTCGCGAGCGTAGTCGTCGCGCTCGGCCTGCTCGGCTACGCGGCGTGGCTGTCGCTGCGCGTGCGGCGGCTCGCACACGCGGCCGAGACCGCGCTCGGGCCGCGCGGCGAGATCCGGGTCGCGATGCCGGGCGTGACGGCGACCGACGAGCTCGGCGATCTCGCGCGCAACTTCGCGCAGCTGCTCGCGCGTCTGCGCGAGCATACCGATTACTTGCGCACGCTCTCGGGGAAGCTCTCGCACGAGCTCCGCACGCCGCTCGCGGTCGTCACGACGTCGCTGGACAATTTGGCTCACGAGCGGCACACGGCCGCGGCAGACGAGTACCTCGGCCGTCTTCGCCAAGGCGCCGACCGGCTCGACGCGATCCTCGCCGCGATGAGCGAAGCCGCGCAGCTCGAGCAGGCGATCGGCGAGACGCGCGCCGAGGCGTTCGATCTCGACGCGGTCGTCGCGGCGTGCTGCGCGGCGTACCGCGACGTCTATCGCGATCGCGAGATCGCGTATCGCGGCGCGGCGGCGAACGCGCGCGTCGTCGGCTCGGCAGATCTCGTCGCGCAGCTGCTCGACAAGCTGATCGACAACGCGGTGAGCTTCAGTCCGACCGGCAGCCGGATCGACGTCGCGCTCGAGGACGATGGGCGCGAGCTCGTGCTGTCGGTCACGAATCGCGGGCCGCCGTTGCCGGCAAAGATGCGCGGGCGGCTTTTCGACTCCCTCGTGTCGATCCGCGCGCAGCGCGACGGGCGGCCGCACCTCGGGCTCGGGCTGCACATCGTCGCGCTGATCGCGAAGTTCCACGGAGGGAGAGCGGACGCGGAGGATCTGCGGGAGGGCGGCGGAGTGACGTTCCGCGTGTGGTTCCCCCGGACAGGCTAGCGGCCCGGGCTCGATTTCGCCGCCCGCGGCGGCGCGCCGAACGTTACTTGACCGCCGCGAAGTCGCGCGCGGCCTCCGACCACGGCGGCGCGTTCTCGAGCGCGGCCGGAACGTCCTCGGGCGAGGCGACGAGCTGCCACATGTCGAAGTGGCGCCGATCCATGAAGCGCTCCGCGATCGCGTGCTCGAGCAGATCGATCAGCGGCGCGAAATAGTTGCGCGTGTTCACGAGCACGATCGGCTTCGTGTAGACGCCGAGGCGCTTCAGCGTCAGCGCCTCGAAGAGCTCCTCGAGCGTGCCCGAGCCGCCCGGCAGCGCGACGACGCCGTCGCTCTCCGACAACATCATGTGCTTGCGCACGCGCATGTCCTCGACGATGCGCAGCTCGGTGAGCTTCGTGTGGCCCCACTCGAGTTCCTGCATGAATCTCGGTAGTACGCCGACGATCTTGCCGCCGCGCGCGACCGCGCCGTCCGCGAGCGCGCCCATCGAGCCGACCGCGCCGCCGCCGTAGATGATCGAGTAGCCGCGGTCCGCGAGCAGACTTCCGAGGCGCCGCGCGACGTCGTGGTAAACGGGGTCGCACGCGCCGCTTGAGGCGCAGTAGACGCAAATGCTCTTGGCGCGGTCGTTCATGCGGGTATTACGTATATTCCGCGAGCCGCGGAGCGGCGCAAATTGTTCTCAGTCTATCGCCACGATCGAAACAACGATAAACGGGCGCGTCTGTAGCCGACGTTTCCCCCACCAAGAGAATCCGAACATGAGCAGCTCGACCGAAACGAAATGCCCCGTGAAGCACACCCCCGGCCGCGGCACGTCGAACAGGGACTGGTGGCCGAACCAGTTGCGGCTCGACGTCTTGCGTCAGCGGTCCTCTCTGTCGAATCCGATGGGCAGCGACTTCGACTACGCCAAAGAGTTCGAGAGCCTCGACCTCAAGGCCGTCAAGAAGGATCTGATCGCGCTGATGACCGATTCCAAGGACTGGTGGCCGGCGGACTTCGGCCACTACGGGCCTCTGTTCATCCGGATGGCGTGGCACAGCGCGGGCACGTACCGCACCGGGGACGGTCGCGGCGGAGCCGGAAACGGCAGTCAGCGTTTCGCCCCGCTCAATAGTTGGCCCGACAACGCCAACCTCGACAAGGCGCGGCGTCTGCTTTGGCCGATCAAGCAGAAGTATGGACGTAAGATCTCTTGGGCCGATCTCATGATTCTCGCGGGCAACGTCGCTCTCGAATCGATGGGGTTCAAGACGTTCGGCTTCGGCGGTGGACGCGAGGACATCTGGGAGCCCGAGATGGACGTCTACTGGGGCTCCGAGACGACGTGGCTGCAAGACAAGCGGTATTCCGGAGAGCGCGATCTCGAGAATCCGCTCGCCGCGGTACAGATGGGTCTGATCTACGTCAACCCTGAAGGCCCGAACGGCAACCCGGATCCGGTCGCAGCCGCGAGAGACATTCGCGAGACGTTCGGCCGCATGGCGATGAACGACGAAGAGACGGTCGCGCTGATCGCGGGCGGGCACACCTTTGGCAAGACCCACGGCGCCGGCGACGCGAAGCTCGTCGGGCCAGAGCCCGAAGCGGCGGGCATCGAGGAGCTGGGCCTCGGTTGGAGGAGCGGGTTTGGCTCGGGCAGAGGCGGCGACGCGATCACGAGCGGCCTCGAAGTCACATGGACGACCACGCCGACGAAGTGGAGCAACAATTTCTTCTGGAACCTGTTCAGCTTCGATTGGGAGCTCACGAAGAGCCCCGCGGGCGCAAATCAATGGAGGCCGAAGCATGGCGCGGGCGCGGGCACGGTGCCGCATGCGCACGACAAGTCGAAGCGAATCGCGCCCGCGATGCTGACTACGGACCTCGCGCTGCGCTTCGACCCGGCGTACGAGCAGATCTCGCGGCGTTTCATGGAGAATCCGGATCAGTTCGCGGACGCGTTCGCGCGGGCGTGGTTCAAGCTCACGCACCGCGACATGGGCCCGCGTGCGCGCTATCTCGGTCACGAGGTCCCCGCGGAAGAGCTGATCTGGCAGGACCCGATTCCCGCGGTCGATCACAAGCTGATCGACGACAAGGACATCGCGTCGCTCAAGGCCAAGATCCTCGCTTCGGGGCTCACGATTTCGGAGCTCGTCTCGACCGCGTGGGCGTCGGCGTCGACGTTCCGCGGCTCGGACAAGCGCGGCGGCGCGAACGGCGCCCGCATCCGTCTCTCGCCGCAGAAGGATTGGGCAGCGAACGAGCCCGCTCAACTCGCGAACGTGCTCGAAACGCTCGGCGGCGTCCAGGGCGAGTTCAACCGCGGCCAATCCGGCGGCAAGAAGGTCTCGCTCGCCGACCTGATCGTCCTCGCCGGTTGCGCCGCAGTCGAGCAAGCGGCGAAGAATGCGGGGCAGGTCGTGCAGGTGCCGTTCATGGCGGGGCGCATGGATGCCTCGCAGCAGCAGACCGACGCCGACTCGTTCGCGGTGCTCGAACCGGTCGCCGACGGCTTCCGCAACTATCAGAAGGCTCGGTACGCCGTATCGGCGGAGGAGCTGCTCGTCGACCGGGCGCAATTGCTGACTCTGACGGCGCCCGAGATGACGGCTCTCCTCGGTGGCCTGCGTGTCCTGAACGCCAACGTCGGACAGTCCAAGCACGGCGTCTTTACGAAGCGGCCGGATACGCTCACGAACGACTTCTTCGTGAACTTGCTCGACATGGGCACGACGTGGAAGGCGGTAGGCGACCACAAGGACGTGTTCGAGGGACGCGATCGCTCGACGGGCGCACTCAAGTGGACCGGCACGCGCGTCGATCTCGTGTTCGGCTCGAACTCCGAGCTCCGGGCGCTCGCGGAGGTCTATGGAAGCTCGGACGCGCAGGAGAAGTTCGTTCGCGATTTCGTGACGGCCTGGAGCAAGGTGATGAACCTCGACCGCTTCGATCTGGCGTGAGCCCTGGCGTGAACGATCGCAGCGGACTCGCAGCGCGCTGCTTCAGCTCGTCGCGCCGCCCAAGCTGATCTTCGGCGCCGGCAGCAGCGACGAGCCCATGAGGAATTGATCGACGGCGCGGGCGGCGCCGCGGCCCTCGTTGATCGCCCAGACGACGAGCGACTGGCCGCGGCGGCAGTCGCCGGCCGCGAACACGCCCGGCACGCTGGTCGCGAACTTGCCGTGTTGGGCCTTGTAGTTCGACCGCCCGTCGAGCTCAACTCCGAGCTTCTGCGCGACGTACGCCTCGGGGCCCAAGAAGCCCATCGCGAGCAGGATCAGATCGGCGTCGAGCGTCTCGGCAGTGCCGTCGAGCTCGACCATTTTCGGCGCGCCGCCGTCCGTCTTCTGCCACTCGATGCGCGTGATCTTGACCGCGCCGACGCCGCCGTGGCTGTTCGGGCGAAACTCCTTCGACACGACCGCGTAGTTGCGCGGATCGGCGCCGAAGCGCGCGATGGATTCCTCGTGCGCGTAGTCGGTGCGCATGATCTTCGGCCAGGTCGGCCACGGGTTGTCAGCCGCGCGCTTCGCGGGCGGCTGATCGAGCAGCTCGAGGTTGAGCAGGCTCTTGCAGCCGTGACGCAGCGCAGTGCCGATGCAGTCCGCGCCCGTGTCGCCGCCGCCGATCACCACGACGCGCTTGTCTTTCGCGTCGATGAAGTTGCGGTCCTCGAGGTTGCTGTCGAGCAGGCTCTTCGTGTTCGCGGTTAGGTACTCCATCGCGAAACGCACGCCCTCGAGCTCGCGGCCCGGGATCTTGAGATCGCGCGGCTGAGTCGCGCCGGTCGTGAGCAGCAGCGCGTCGTGCGAAGCGCGCAGCTCAGCGGCGTCGACGTTCTTGCCGACGTCGGCGTTCGTCACGAAGCGGATGCCCGATTCGCGCAGGAGATCGACGCGCCGGTTCACGACCTGCTTGTCGAGCTTCATGTTCGGAATGCCGTACATCAACAGGCCGCCGATCCGGTCCGCGCGCTCGTAGACCGTGACCTCGTGGCCGGCCTTGTTGAGCTGGTCGGCCGCCGCGAGGCCGGCGGGCCCGGAGCCGACGATCGCGACCTTCTTGCCCGTGCGCGCTTCGGGCACGTGCGCCTTGAGCCAGCCTTCGGCGAAGCCGCGGTCGATGATCGCGTTCTCGATGTTCTTGATCGTGACGGCGGGATCGGTGATGCCGAGCACGCATGCGCCTTCGCACGGCGCGGGGCATGTGCGGCCCGTGAACTCGGGGAAGTTGTTGGTCTTCTGCAGGCGATCGAGCGCGTCGCGCCAGCGTCCCTGATAAACGAGGTCGTTCCACTCGGGGATCAAGTTGTCGATCGGGCAGCCGTCGAGCGATTGGCAGAACGGCACGCCGCAGTCCATGCAGCGAGCGCCTTGATTGCGCAGATGTTCCTCGGCGGGCTGCGTGAAGATCTCGCGGAAGTCGGACGTCCGATCGCTCGCGTCGCGATACGGCACGCTCTTCTTCGGATACTCCATGAAGCCGGTCGGCTTACCCATGCTGCAAACCGTCCGGCTCTCAGCGGCCCGCTTGGATGGCGAACGTGCCGGTCTCGTCGCGCAGCGTCTGCTCGACTTCCTCGTCGTGCCGCTTGCGCTCGGTGAGCACGCGCTTGTAGTCGGTCGGCATCACCTTGACGAACTGCCTGATCGACATCGGCCACTCGTCGAGGATCTGCGCCGCGACGGTCGAGTCCGTGTATTCCTTGTGCAGCTCGATCATCTCGCGCAGCTCGACGATGTCCTCGTCCTCCTCGATGGCCTCGAGGTCGACGGTGCCCGTGTTGCACTTCGCGGCGAAGTCCTTGTTCACGTCCCAGACGTACGCGACGCCGCCCGACATGCCGGCCGCGAAGTTGAGGCCGGTCGGGCCCAGGATCACCGCGCGGCCGCCCGTCATGTACTCGCAGCCGTGGTCGCCGACGCCTTCGATCACGGCCTTCGCGCCGCTGTTGCGCACGCAGAAGCGCTCGGCGGAGCGGCCGCGGAAGAACGCGCGGCCGCTCGTCGCGCCGTAGAGTGCGACGTTGCCGATCAGCACGTTGTCCTCGGCCGCGAAGGTGCTCTCCTTCGGCGGATAGATGATGATGCGGCCGCCCGAAAGGCCCTTGCCGACGTAGTCGTTGCTGTCGCCCTCGAGCTCGAGCGTGATGCCCTTCGCTAGGAACGCGCCGAAGCTCTGGCCCGCGCTGCCGGTGAACTTGAAGCGGACCGTATCGTACGGCAGCGCGTCCACGCCCCACTTCTTCACGACCTCGTGGGAGAGCATCGCGCCGACCGTCCGGTTCGTGTTGACGATCGGGAACTCCTTGCGGGTCTTCTTGCGCTGCTCGATCGACTTCTTGGCCGCGGCGATCAGCCGATTGTCGAGCGCGAGGTTCAGGCCGTGGTCCTGCTTCCTCGTGCAGTACACCTCGGTCGCCTCGTGCGGCTTGCGCGCGGGCTCGAGCAACGACGAGAGGTCGAGGCCGTGCGCCTTCCAGTGGTCGACCGCGGCGCGCGTCTGGAGCAAGTCGACGCGGCCGATCAAGTCGACGAAGCGCCGCACGCCGAGGCCCGCCATGATCTGGCGTGCCTCCTCGGCGACCATGAACAGATAGTTCACGACGTGCTCGGGTTGGCCCGCGAACTTCTTGCGCAGCACCGGGTCCTGCGTCGCGACGCCGACCGGGCACGTGTTGAGATGACACTTGCGCATCATGATGCAGCCGAGCGCGATCAGCGGCGCGGTCGAGAAGCCCATCTCCTCGGCGCCGAGCAGCGCGGCGATCACCACGTCGCGGCCGGTCTTCAAGCCACCGTCCGTCTGGAGCACCGCGCGGCTGCGCAAGTCGTTCATCACGAGCGTCTGGTGCGTCTCCGCGATGCCGAGCTCCCACGGCAGGCCCGCGTGCTTGATGCTCGTGAGCGGCGAGGCGCCGGTGCCGCCGTTGTCGCCGGAAATCAGCACGTGGTCCGCGTGCGCCTTCACGACGCCCGCGGCGATCGTGCCGACGCCGACCTCGGACACGAGCTTCACGCTGATCCGCGCGCTCGGGTTCGAGTTCTTCAAGTCGTGGATCAGCTGCGCGAGGTCCTCGATCGAGTAGATGTCGTGGTGCGGCGGCGGGCTGATCAGGCCGACGCCCGGCGTCGAATAGCGAATCCGCGCAATGATGTCGTCGACCTTCTTGCCGGGCAGCTCTCCGCCCTCGCCGGGCTTCGCGCCCTGCGCCATCTTGATCTGCAGCTCGTCGGCGTTCGTCAAGTACCAGGCCGTGACGCCGAAGCGGCCGGAAGCGATTTGCTTGATCGCCGAACGGCGCGAGTCGCCGGACGGCAGCGGCATGAACCGCGCCGGGTCCTCGCCGCCCTCGCCGGTGTTGCTCTTGCCGCCGAGCCGGTTCATCGCGACCGCGAGCGTCTCGTGCGCCTCGGCCGACAAAGAGCCGAAGCTCATCGCGCCGGTGCAGAAGCGCTTCACGATCTCGCTCGCGGGCTCGACCTCGTCGATCGAGACCGGCTTGGCCGTCGGCTTGAAGTCGAGCAGGCCGCGGAGCGTGCCGTGGTCGCGCGCTTCCTTGTTCACGTGGTCCGCGAAAATCTTGTACGCGTTGCCGTCGCCGCGGCGCGCCGCGACCTGGAGCGAGAAGATCGCCTGCGGATCCCAAGCGTGCCGCTCTCCGGTGCTGCGCCAGTGGAACTCGCCGGGGTTCGGCAGCGACGGCAGCTTGTCGTCGGGATCTTGCGGGTAGCCGAGCGCGTGGCGGCGCAGCGTCTCCTCTTCGAGCACCGCGAAGCTCACGCCTTGCAGGCGGCTCACCGTGCCGCCGAAGCAGCGGTCGATCACCTCGTCGGCGATCCCGAGCGCCTCGAAGATCTGCGCGCCCTTATAAGACTGCAGCGTCGAGATGCCCATCTTCGCCATGACCTTGAGCATTCCCTTCGCGACGGCCTGGCGGTAGTCGCCGACGACGTCCGTGTCCGCGGGCAGCAGGCCGTCCTCGCGCGACTGGAACAGCGCCTCGAACGCGAGATACGGGTTGATGCCGTCCGCGCCGTAGCCGACGAGCAGGCAGTGATGGTGCACCTCGCGCGCCTCGCCCGTCTCGACCACGATGCCGATCCGCGTGCGCTTCGCGCGGCTCACGAGATGGTGATGCACGGCGCCGCACGCGAGCAGCGAGCTCACGGGCACGCGGTCCGGGCCGATGTTGCGGTCCGACAGCACGACTAAGCTGCATCCGTCGTCGATCGCCTGCTCCGCCTCGCGGCAAATCCTATCGATCGCGCTCTTGAGTCCGCCCGGCGAGTCGCCGCGCGCGAACGTGATGTCGACCGTGCGCGACTTCCAGCCGCGGTGGTTCAGCCTCTTGAGGCCGGCGAGCTCCTCGTACGAGAGGATCGGCTGGCGCAGGCGCAAACGCGCCGAGTGCTGCGGAGTCGTCTCGAGGAGGTTCGCCTCGGGGCCGACGTAACACTCGAGCGACATGATGACTTCCTCGCGGATCGAGTCGATCGGCGGGTTCGTCACTTGCGCGAACAGCTGGCGGAAGTAGTCGTAGAGCATCCGCGGCTTGTCCGACAGCACCGCGAGCATGCTGTCGTTGCCCATCGACCCGACGGGATCGCGGTGCTCCTTCACCATCGGCTGGAGCATGAATTGCAGCGTCTCGGTCGTGTAGCCGAAGGCCTGCATCCGCGGCAACAGCGTATCGCGGTCGATCTTCTCCTCGCCGCGCTGCGCCGAGACGTCGCGCAGCGCGATCCGGTTCGCGTCGAGCCACTTGGCGTACGGGCGGCGGTTCGCGAACTCGTTCTTGATCTCCTCGTCGGGCACGAGGCGGCCGCGCTCGAAGTCGATCAGGAACATGCGGCCGGGCTCTAGGCGGCCCTTCGCCTTCACGTTCGCGGGGTTGATCGGCACGACGCCGACCTCGCTCGCCATGATCACGCGATCGTCGTTCGTGAGGTAATAGCGGCTCGGGCGCAGGCCGTTCCTATCGAGCACGGCGCCGATGCACTTGCCGTCGGTGAACGTGATCGACGCGGGGCCGTCCCACGGCTCCATCAGGCACGAATGGAACTCGTAGAACGCGCGCTTGGCCGCGGGCATCAGCTCGTTCTTCTGCCACGCCTCCGGAATCATCATCATCACGGATTCCTGGAGTGTGCGGCCCGTCTGGACGAGGAACTCGAGCACGTTGTCGAACACGCCCGAGTCCGAGCAGTCGGGCTCGACGATGGGGAAAAGCTTCTTCAGCGACTCCCCGTAGAGCTCACTCTTCGCGACGCCCTGGCGCGCGCGCATCCAGTTCTCGTTGCCGCGAACCGTGTTGATCTCGCCGTTGTGCGACATGTAGCGAAGCGGCTGCGCACGATCCCAGCTCGGGAACGTGTTCGTCGAGAACCGCGAGTGCACCATCGCGAGGTGTGTCTTGTAGTCCGGGTCGTCGAGATCCGGATAGAAGTTCTTGAGCTGGCCCGGCGTCAGCATGCCCTTGTAGATCAGCGTGCTCGTCGACAGGCTGCAGATATAGAACTGCTTCGCCTGACGCAGCGTCTTGTCGCCGCGCAGCTCGTGGCTCGCACGCTTGCGGATCAGATACAGCTTGCGGTCGAACGCCGCGCCTTCCGTGCCGGCGCCGGCCGCGATCAACAGCTGCTCGATTTGCGGCATCGCCGCGCGCGCCGAGTCGCCGAGATCGGCTTCCTTGGGGCGCGTCGGCACCACTCGCCAGCCGAGCAGCGTCTGTCCTTCCTCGGCGCAGATCCGTGCGACCGCCGCCTTGCAGCGCTCGCGCTCGGCCGCGTCGGTCGGCAAGAACACGTTGCCCGCGGCCAACTTGCCTTCGGGCGGCAGCTCGACGCCGAGCTCGCGCTTCGCGACCTTCGCGAGGAACTCGCGCGGCAGCGCCGTGAGAATGCCCGCGCCGTCGCCGGTGTTCTGCTCGGCGCCGCGCGCGCCGCGATGATCCATGCGGCAAAGGAGGTGATCCGCGTCGAGCAGGATCTGGTGACTCCGCTCGCCCTTGATGTGCGCGACGAAGCCGACGCCGCAGCTGTCGTGCTCGAACTCCGGCCGATAGAGGCCGTGAGCCGGCGGCAAGCCGTATCGAGATTCGTCACTCATATCCGCCGTTCCTCGTCGCGCTCAAGTCGGTGGACGGGCCGATGTTGGGGCGCGCGTGGCCGCCGACAACCGAAGACACGTTTCCGCAACTGCAGTCATAGTTCTACATGAGCGGCCGCCGCCGTCGGCTCCGCTGGTCGAAATTGTTCTAGTGGCTGGCAGTTACGACGATGGATCTGTCAAGCCGTTCGGCCTATCGAGCTGCCGCGGAGGGGCCCTTGTTATTGGACCGAGCAGGCGTATGCCGGCTGTCAACTATATGAAAGCGTTGAACTCCGCGTCAATTGGACGGCCGGGCGGTGCCGACGGCACAGAAGCTCAGTCCGCCTGCCAGCGGTAGCCCATGCCGTAGACGGTTTGGATCGCGTCGAAGGCGGGATCGACTGCGAGGAATTTCGCACGAATCCTTTTCACCTGAGACGTGACCGTACCGTCATCGAGAACGGCGTTGGCCGCGGCCATCAGTTGCTCGCGGTTCTTCACGTGTCCCGGATGCAATGCGAGCGCGTAGACGACCCAGAACTCGGTCAGCGTGAGCGGCACGGCCTCGCCCCGCCACTGCGCCGTCATCCGGTCGCGGTCGAGCACGAGCGAGCCCTGCTCGAGCCGGTCGCTCTCCTCCTCGCTCGAGCTGAGCGCCTCGACGCGCCGGAACAGCGCCGCGACGCGCGCGAGCAAGTGCTCGAGGCTCACTCGTTTCGTGAGATAATCGTCCGCGCCGAGGCGTAGGCCCGAGACCGCGTCGAGCTCGCTCTCGCGCGCGGTCAAGAAGATGATCGGTAGCTGCGCCGAGCGAGCGCGCAGTTGGCGGCAGAGCTCGAATCCGCCCTCGACCTCGGCTCCGAGGTTCACGTCGATGATCACGAGGTCCGGCAGCCGATTCTCGAACGCCGCGAGCGCGTCCTTGCGGGTCGCGTAGCCCGCGACGCGATAACCCTGGCGGCGCAGCCCCGCGAGGTAGTTGTCGCGGATGGCGGCCTCGTCCTCGACGACCGCGACCAGTTTCGGTGTAGACATGACCGGAATCACGCAGCGTTCAGGTTCGGCTTGGCATCATAGCCGCCGCTATCGTGGGGTGCTAAGGGAGGAGGGAATCATGGGAAATCGGGGTTGGCTCAAGCTTTGCGCGGCAGTGGTCGGGGTCGTTCTCGGGGCTTCGGCCTGCACGACGCTCGACCCGTACACGCGGGAAGAGGAAACCTCGCACGCGCAGCGGCAGGCCGTAATCGGCGCCGGCGTCGGCGCGGCGGTCGGTCTGATCACGGGCGACAGCTCGATGGAGCGGAAGAAACGCGCGTTGATCGGCGCGGGGCTCGGCGCGCTCGCCGGCGCCGGCGTCGGCAACTACATGGACCGCCAAGAAGCGGCGCTCAGGAAGGAGCTCGAACGGACGGGCGTCAGCGTCACGCGCTCCGGCGACAACATCACGTTGAACATGCCGGGCAACATCACGTTCAAGACCGACAGCTCGGACTTGAACGCGAGCTTCTTCGACGTGCTGAACTCGGTCGGCAAGGTCGTGAACGAGTTCGAGCAGACGGTGATCGAGGTCGCGGGCCACACCGACAGCACCGGCAGCGACCAGTACAACCAGGCCCTTTCACTGCGGCGCGCGGACGCGGTCGCGGCCTACATCAAGACGCGCGACATACGCGCGGACCGGATCATCACGGTGGGCGCGGGCGAGAAACATCCGGTCGCGTCGAACGATACGCCCGAGGGGCGGCAGCTCAACCGTCGCGTCGAGCTCACGCTCGTGCCGCTGACGGCGAAGTCGTAACGGCGGCGTCCTGAAACGAGAAGGGCGCGCCCCTTGCGCGGCGCGCCCTCGATCTTTCGTCGCGGTCCTTTCGGTCCGGCCGCGCTGCCCTCTGGGCCGGCTTAGGCCGTCGCCATCTGTGTGCGGAGCTTCTTGATCGCGTTCGCTTCGATCTGACGAATGCGCTCGGCCGACACGTCGTACTCGGCCGCGAGCTCGTGCAATGTCGACTTGTCGTCCGTGAGCCAGCGGCGCGCGAGGATGTCGCGGCTGCGCTGGTCGAGCTTGCCGAGCGCGGCCTCGAGCCGGTCGTGCGCGTCCGAGTCGAAGTCCTCGCGCTCGACGTGCTTCGCCGGGTCGCTGTTCGGGCTCGGCAGGTACGCGGCCGGCGCGTAGTCCTCGTCGTCCGTCGGATCCGGGTCGAACGAGACGTCGTAGCTCGACAGGCGCTGCTCCATCTCGTTGACCTCGCGCGCGGTCACGCCGAGGTCCTTCGCGACGGCTTCGGCCTCCTCGCGATTGAGCCAGCCGAGACGCTTCTTGGCCTTGCGCAGGTTGAAGAACAGCTTCCGCTGCGCCTTCGTCGTCGCGACCTTCACGAGCCGCCAGTTGCGGAGCACGTACTCGTGGATCTCGGCGCGAATCCAATGCACGGCGAACGAGACGAGCCGGACGCCGACGTTCGGGTCGAAGCGCTTGACGGCCTTCATGAGGCCGACATTGCCCTCTTGAATCAGGTCGCCGATCTGCAATCCGTAGCCCGCGTAGCCGCGCGCGACGTGCACGACGAAGCGCAGATGGGCAAGCACGAGCCTGCGCGCCGCGTCGAGATCGTTCGCGTCGCGGAACTTGACCGCCAGGTCGTGCTCCTCCTCGGCGGTGAGCATCGGCACTGAGTTGGCGGCATGGATGTACTGGTCGAGGCTGCCGGTCCGGGCCGAAAGCAGAAGCTCGGGCTGACGGGGCGCCAAAGCGGTCGTGGTCATATCCTTACCTCCCTGAGAACGCGCGATATTAGCACTCGAGTCTTTAGAGTGCTAACAAC
>Ga0326726_10003940_pt1 | contig 13582 bp, 10 predicted proteins | sample MHFenrmetagenome_2_FD_207603 | JGI IMG/M metagenome (GOLD analysis project Ga0326726, IMG submission 207603) | Lab enriched peat soil microbial communities from Michigan Hollow, Ithaca, NY, United States - MHF15MN | ecosystem: Environmental > Terrestrial > Soil > Wetlands > Peat | place: USA... | reverse complement strand
GGATCGACGTCAAGCTGGCCGCCGAAGGCCGCTAGGCCTCAGCGACCCGACGTCCCTGCTTGTTCGCGCGGGGACATGTCCGCACCGGGGGGGCCCGCGGGGTCAGAACGGCCGTGACGCCAGATAGGCCCCGATCAAGGCCAGGCCGACCGCCAGGAGCTTCCAACCCGTCAAGCGTTCCTTGAGGAAGATCGCCGCGATGATGACGATGAAGATCGTGTTGAGCTGATTGAGGACCGCGGCGACCGAGGCCTTGACGTACGTCATGCCGCCCATCCACAGGATCAGTGAAAGATAGGATCCGAAGAAGGCCGCGGGGATGAGGACCGGCAGGTTGCGCCGTTCGAGGAGAGGGGCCAGCAGGGCCCTCCGGTTCTTCAGGAAGGGCGTCAGGACGGCCAGGGCCGCCGCCCCGCCGGCCAGGCGGACGAAGGTCGACCAGAAGACCGAGACCGAGCCCAGCACGGGCTTGACCATGACGATGCCGAAGGCGACGAAGAACATCGCCAGGATGCCGTATAGGATGCCCCAGGCGAGGTCCTTCCGTCCGATCTTTTCGAGCTTCCCTTCCTTGGCCAGGGTCAGGACGGCGGAAATGACGAGCCCGGCCCCGGCCAGCTGGATGAAGGTCAGCCGCTCGCCGAGCAGGGCGAACGACAGGGCGATGACGAAGGGACTGTAGAAACAATCGACGATCGCGGTCAGGCCGGCCCCGAGCCGGTTGAGGGCGTAGAAGAACAGCGTGTCCGAGACGGCGATGCCGAGGACCCCGCTCGCGAGAAGCAGCCAGGTCGTCGACGCGGGCACGGCCGGGAAGATGGGCTGGCCCAGGATGAGGAGCGTCGCGACGATGGCCGCCAGAGCCAGGACCGTCTTGCCCAGGTTCAGGGCGATCGGGTGGATGCGCCGGCCGCTGACGCGAAAGAGGACCACGGCGACGGCCCAGGCGAGGGCCGAAGAAGCGGCCAGCGTTTCGCCGAGCCCGGGCGACGGCCGGAGCGGGTCGAGCATGCCTGCCATGCTATAGGATGACGGTCCTGGCCGCAAGATGGGGTCAAACCTACCTTTTATTACATTTTGGCAAAAGGTAGGTTTAACCCCGTCTTGGCTGACCGGCCCCTTCCGCGGTCCTATGGCGGCCTGCGTCCGGATTGACCAGCGTAATGACGGCGTGCTATAAACGCGCCTAAGGAGACGCGCGATGAGCAAGCCGAGATCTATCCCGTTCCTGGTCCTGGGGCTGGTCGTTCTGGCCTTGTCGGCCGTGCCGGCAGCCCACGGGCTCCGGCCGGTCCCCGGGCGGACCGAGACGCCGGAATTCGATTCCTGCACCAGCATCCTGGTCGGCCGGCTGGCCTCGGCCGACGGCTCGACCATGACCTCGCATTCCTGCGATTCCGGCTCCGACCGGACCTGGATGACCATCGTCCCGAACATGAAGCACAAGGCGGGCGAGATGGCCAAGGTCTATTACGAGCCCAAGCGGGCCAAGGGCCCGAACGATCCCGACCGGCTGGTGACGGGCGAGATCCTTCAGGTCGCCGAGACCTACGCCTATCTCAACGCCGCCTACCCGATTATGAACGAGCACCAGCTGGCCATCGGCGAGACCACGATCGGCAGCCGCCGCGAGCTCATGAGCGAGAACGGCATCATCGACGCGCCGGAACTCTACCGGCTCGTGCTCGAGCGGGCCCGGACGGCCCGGGACGCCATCCGCGTCGCCGACGAGCTGACCAAGGCCTATGGCTACAACGACTGGGGCGAGTGCCTCACCTTCGCCGATCCCAAGGAGGTCTGGCAGTTCGAGATCCACGGCCCGGGCAAGGGCAAGAAGGGCGCCGTGTGGGCGGCGGAGCGCGTCCCCGACGACGAGATCGGCTGCTCGGCCAACGCCGGCCGGATCCGCGAGATCGACCTGGCCCGGGCCGACTTCTTCATGGCCTCCGCGAACGTCACGTCGCTGGCCGAGGAGATGGGCTACTGGTCGAAGGCGAGCGGCAAGCCGTTCGAGTTCACCTACGCCTATGACCCCGACTCGCGGACGAGCCTCTACTGCCGCCGCCGCGAGTGGCGGGTCCTGAGCCTGCTCGCGCCGTCGCTCCGGCTCAACCCCGAGTCCGAGAACTACCCGTTCTCGGTCAAGCCCGACAAGAAGGTCAACGTGGCCGACCTCCTGGCCATCTTCCGCGACACCTACGGCGGGACCGAGTTCGACATGACCCGGACCCTGACGGCGGTCAACCGGAAAGGGGAGACGGTCAAGAGCCCGGTCGCGACCCCGTTCATGAACGGCGACACGCTGGCCCTGTTCCGTCTCAAGCGCGAGCGGACGATCTGCTCGCCGGCCTCGACCTATCTGCAGATCACCCAGTCGCGCGACTGGCTGCCCGGGCCGATCGGCGGCGTCGTCTGGCTCGGCTACGACAATCCGGCCGCGACCCCGCACCTGCCGTTCTATATCGGGATGGCGCAGATGCCGACGGCCTATATGGTCGACGGCCGGTGGGCCTTCAGCCGCGACTGCGCCTGGTGGGCCTTCCGGACCGTCAGCCGCCTGGCCAACTTCCGTTGGCAGGAGATGTCCAAGGACATCGAGGCCGTCTGGAAGCCCATCGAGGACAAGGCCTTCGCCGACCAGGCCAAATTCGAGGAACAGGCGGCCGCCCTCTTTCAGACGGACCCCAAGAAAGCGCGCGAGCTCCTGACCCGCTACTCGCAAGACCTGGCCGCCAAGGCCGTCGCGGCCTACTGGAAGCTGGGCGACGACCTCTGGTTCAAATATTCCGGCAACTTTTAATGGGGGACATGATACCCGTTTCCTATTTCCGGGAACGCACGCGGGAATCCGGGGACATGACCCTTTTCTCTCGAAAAGGGATCGTGTCCCCTGAATTCCCGAAACCCGCAAAGATAAAAATAGGAAACGGGTATCATGTCCCCGATTTAATATGACGATCCTCGGTCTGCATGTCATCGATTTTGCCATCGTCGTGGCCTTCATTCTCTTCGTTCTCTACCTCGGCTGGCGGGCCTCCCGCAAGACCAAGACGACCGAGGACTTCTACGTCGCCGGACGGCGCCTAGGCAAGTTCTACCAGTTCTTTCTCAACCTCGGCACCTCGACCAACGCCGACCAGGCCATCGTCGTCTCGCGCGAGATCTACCGCCAGGGCATCGGCGGCATGTGGATCCAGTACCTGGTCCTCTTCTTGACGCCGTTCTACTGGTTCACGACGGCTTTCTTCCGCCGGGTCCGGCTGGTGACGATCGGGGACTTTTTCACGGAGCGGTTCAAGAGCCGTTTCCTCGGCGCCGCCTTCGCCGTCTTCACCCTGTTCATGGCCTTCCTCGGCAACGGCGTCGGCTACATGGTCGCGGCCAAGACCATGATGGCCCTGACGCCCAAGCCGGCCGTCAAGTACACGGTCGCGGAGAAACAGAGTGTCGACCTTTTCGCCGAGTACCGCGCCCTCCAGGTCCGGGCCGACAAGACCGGGCTCGCGCCGGCCGAGACGGCCCGCCTGGCCGAGCTCGGCGAGCGCCAGAAGAAGGGCGAGCTCAAGGCCTTCATCTCTTACACCGATTCCGTCTCGATCTATCTCGTCTATACGGTCATCGTGGCCATCTACACGATGATGGGCGGCTTCCTGGCTGCGGCCATCACCGACGTCATCCAGGGCTTCCTGCTGACGACCTTTTCGCTGCTGCTCATCCCCATCGCGCTGCATCGCGTCGGTGGGTTCGCCGGGCTCCATGCCGCCGTCCCGGATTTCATGTTCAAGCTCTTCGGCTCGGCGGCCACGAGCGAATACGCCTGGTACACGATCCTGGCCATGGTCCTGGCCAACCTCGTCTCCATCATCGCCGTGGCCACGGGCATGCAGACGGCCGGCTCGGCCAAGGACGAGATGACCGCCCGGGTCGGCATGATCGGCGGCATGTTCTTCAAGCGCTTCATCATGATCTTCTGGGCCCTGACCGGCCTCCTGGCCATCGCCCTCTATTCCGGGCAGCTCCACGACCCCGACCTCATCTGGGGCCACATGACCATGGACCTCCTCTTTCCCGGCGCCATCGGCCTGATGATGGCCGGCGTCCTGTCGGCCAAGATGTCCAGCCTGGCCGGCTCGAGCGTATCGTATTCGGCCTTGTTCATCGGCAACCTCTACCAGCCCTTCGTCAAGCCGAAATCGGACCGCCATCTGATCACGGTCGGCCGCGTCGCCATCGGCGTGACCCTGCTTGGCGGCGTCGGCGTGGCCTTGTTCATCGGCAACCTGCTCGACCTCTTCAAGTATTTCATCTCGCTGCCGGCCATCTTCGGTGCCGCGATCTGGCTGGGCTTCCTGTGGCGCCGGCTCGGCAAGAGCGCGGTCATCGCCCAGGTCGTCATCTGCTTCACGATCTACGCCCTCATCCCCAACGTCTTCCAGTCGCTCACCTGGGCCCGAACGAGGCCGGCGTTCCTCCGGGAGACCCACGTCCAGACGGTGACCATCAAGACCCGGGCCGTCCGCGAGGACGTCGAGGCCGGCCGGGCCTCGGCCGTCGGCCAGGCCATCGAGAAGGCCCGCGTCAATCCGCCCGAAGGCATCTTCTTTGAGAAGGTCGCACTAAGCGACCCCAAGGACCCGGCCTCGCCCAAGATCGGCATCGGACGGTTCCAGGCCGAGGTCTGGGTCCTGAGCGGCCTGGGTGTCGATTTCTCGGGCTTCTCCAAGGCCCAGCTGAGCGCGGTCCGGTTCGGCTTCGACGCCCTGTTCCCGTTCCTGCTCCTATTCCTGTTCAGCGTCTTTTCCCGGCCCGTGCCCAAGGCGGACCTCGACCGGTTCTTTGCCAAGGTCCACACGCCCATCCAGCCGACGCCCGAAGCGGAGGAGAGCGCCTTGCGCCACGCCGTCGATCATTATGACGAGATCGAGGCCCGCAAGCTCAGGCCCGGATCGAACTGGGAGATCATGAAACCGAAGGCCTTCGACCTCATCGGCTTCGGCGTTTGCTGGCTCATCGTCGCCGTCATCGTCGGCCTTCTCTGGCTCATGGTGAACATCCGGTGAGCGACATCCGCGATCTGACCCTCGGAGAGCTGAAGGCCGAGCTCGAGCGGATGGGGGAGAGGCCTTACCGCGCGGCCCAGATCTTCGATTGGCTCTACAAGAAGCGGGCGACGGCCTGGGACGCGATGACGAGCCTGCCCAAGCCCCTGCGCGAGAAGCTGGCCGCGACGTTCGCGCTCTCGGCCATCGCGCTCGCCGAACAGCGCGCCTCGCCCGACGGCACGACGAGGTTCCTCTTCCGCTTCTGCGACGGCGAACATGTCGAATCGGTGCTCATCCCGGCCGGCCCGCGCCTGACGGTCTGCCTCTCGACCCAGGTCGGCTGCAAGTTCGCCTGCGCCTTCTGCGCCAGCGGCCGCCACGGCTTCAAGCGGAACCTCGCCCCCTCGGAGATCCTCGGCCAGGTCCTGTTCCTGGAGCGTGCCCTCGGCCGGCCGCTCACCAACTACGTCTTCATGGGGATGGGCGAGCCGCTCGATAACTGGGCGAACGTCGAGAAGGCCATCCGCATCATGAACGCCCCCGAAGGGCTGGCCATCGCCGCCCGCCGCATCACCGTGTCCACGGCCGGCTTCGTCGACGCGTTCAAGCGGCTCGAGTCCCTCGATCTCCAGATCAACGTCTCCGTCTCCCTGCATGCCGTGACCGACCGCCTGCGCGACCGGCTGATGCCGATCAACCGGCGCTTCCCCCTCGAAGCGCTCGTTGCCGCGGCCGAGCACTATGTGCGGTCGGGCGGACGCATGCTCACGCTCGAGTACATCCTCATCCGCGGCCTCAACGATTCGCTCGACGACGCCGACGGCCTGGCGGGCATCGCCCGGCGCCTGCGGGCCAAGGTCAACTTGATCGCCTACAGCCCCGTCGAGGGGACGGACTTCGAGGCCCCGACCGACGCCGATGTGGCCCGGTTCAAGCGCTGGCTCGACGAGCGCAAGGTCGGGGCCACGGTCCGGTCGTCGAAGGGGGCCGACATCGCCGCCGCGTGCGGCCAGCTGGCTGGTCGCTTCCTCGAAAAGCGCAGCCCGGCAAGGAGCAGGACATGAAGAACAAGGCTTGGCTCGCCCTCGTTCCGGCGGTCCCGGTGGTTCTGGCGCTGGCGCTTGCGCCCGCGACCCGGCCGGCCGCCCCGATCCAAACCACGACCGGGCCAGCCCCCGCGGCGCCGTCTTCGGTCCAACGCTTCTTCCCCAAGGCCGATCTGATGACGATCGGCGCCTATTATTACCCCGAGCAATGGCCCGAATCGGAGTGGGAACGGGATCTCGGCAAGATGGCCGAAATGGGCTTTGAATTCACCCATTTCGGCGAGTTCGCCTGGGCCTTTCTCGAGCCCTCCGACGGCCGGTTCGATTTCGCCTGGCTCGACCGGGCGGTCGACCTGGCCGCCAAGGCCGGGCTCAAGGTCATCCTGTGCACGCCGACGCCCTGCCCGCCGGCCTGGCTGGGCGAGCAACACCCGGAGATCTACCTCGTCGACGCGGACGGCCGCCGCCTGGAGCACGGCACCCGGGCCAACGGGTCGCTTGCGGACGACGTCTTTGTCCGTTATTCGAAGCGGATCGTCACCGAGCTCGGCCGCCGCTACGGGCGGGACCCCCGCGTCTGGGGCTGGCAGCTCGACAACGAGCCCTACGCTCCGGCGGATTACAGCCCGGCCGCCCGGCTCAAGTTCCAGGCCTGGCTCGAGCGCCGGTACGGCACGATCGCTAAGCTGAACGAGGCCTGGGGCGGCGCGTTCTGGAGCACCCGGTACGACTCCTTCGCCCAGGTCCTGGTCCCCAACGAGGGGCTGTTCGGGGAGGACGCCCTGAGCCCCCACGCCGTCCTCGATTTCCATCGCTTCACCGCCGACACCCAGGCCGACTACCTCCGCATGCAGTACGACGTCCTGCGGGCGCTCGTGCGGCCCGAGCAGTGGATCACGACGAACTACATGAACGTCACGGAATCGGCCGATCCGCGGCGAGCCGATCGCCTCGATTTCATCTCGTTCACGATGTATCCGGTGCGGGGCGAGAAGAACCTGGGCGAGCTCGGTTTCCGTCTCGGCGATCCCCACCGGCTGGCCATGGCCGTCGATTACTTCCGGTCCTTCAAGGGGGTCACCGGGGTCATGGAGCTGCAGCCGGGCCAGGTCAACTGGGCCCGCATCAATCCCCAGCCCGAGCCCGGGGCCGTGCGCATGTGGCTGTGGCACGCCTTCGGCGGCGGCTTGTCGTTCGCCTGCACGTACCGGTTCCGTCAACCGCTCTACGGCAGCGAGCTCTATCACGCCGGGATCGTCGGCCCGGACGGGGTCACGCCGTCGCGGGGCGGGCTGGAGTTCGCCCGGGTCATCCGCGAGATGAAGGAGCTGCGCCGCCTCTACGATCCGGCCGCCAAGATGCCCGAGCGGATCGCCGCCCGGCGGACGGCCTATCTGTGGAGCCACGACGTCCTGTGGGACCTCGAGACCCACAAGCAGACGGCCCTTTGGAACACCTGGGACCATCGCTTCAAGGTCATGGCCGCGATCAAGGCCGCCGGCGCGCCGGTCGATTACGTCGGCGAGGCGGACGATTTTTCGGCCTATCCGTTCCTCGTCGCGCCGGCCTATCAGCTCGTCGACGAGGCCCTGGTCGCGAAATGGACGCGCTATGTCGAGAACGGCGGGCACCTCGTCCTGACCTGCCGGACGGGCCAGAAGACCAAGACCGGGCAGCTGCCGGAGAAGCCCTGGGCCGGCCTGGTCGCGCCCCTCATGGGGGCTGAGGTCGAGCTCTTCGATTGTCTCCTCGACGGCGACCGAGGGACCGTGCGCATGGGCGGCCAAGGCTACGGCTGGAGGACGTGGGCGGACGTGCTCAGGCCGCTCGGGGCGACGGAGACGCTAGCCGTCTACACCGATCAGTTCTACGCCGGGAAAGCGGCCGTCGTGAGCCGGCGGCTCGGCCGCGGCACCGTGACCTATATCGGCGCCGAATCGATCGACGGCTCGCTCGAAAGGGACGTGCTGCGGCTGGTCTATGAGCGGGCGGGGGCCCGGCCGGCGGCCTATCCCCCGGGCGTCTACGTCGAGTGGCGCGACGGCTTCTTCGTCGCGGTTAACTATTCGTCGCGTCCCTTCGAGGTCCCGGTCGAGGCCGGCGCCCGGATCGTCCTCGGCGCGAATCCCCTCCGCCCCGCCGACGTCCTCCTCTGGCATTAAATGGTGGCGTGATATCCGTTACCCATTTATTTCCCCATCCTGAGAATTTGCGGTCGGAGCCAACGTCTCTCGTTATGAGGGCGTGGCTTTGGTCAAATTTGCTCGGCTCATCGTTCCTGGATGTCCCCACCACGTTATCCAGCGCGGGAACAGGCGTCAGAGGGTTTTCTTCTCCGATGAAGATCGGGCCTTCTTCCTGATCCTTCTTGGCCGGGCAGCCCATAAGCACGGCATCTCCATTTGGGCGTACTGCCTGATGGATAACCACTTTCATCTTGTCGCAGTCCCCAAGTCCAAGGATAGCTTCTCCCGCGGACTCGGAACCGCGCTGCGCAAATATTCGCTGGTCATAAATACAAGGGAGAACTGGAAGGGTCACCTGTGGCAAGGCAGGTATATTTCCTATCCGCTCGATGAGCGGCATTGCTATGCAGCCGTGAGATACGTCGAACGGAATCCCGTTCGAGGGGGCTTGGTCCAACGTGCCGAGACGTATCCATGGTCAAGCGCACGGCCCCATATCGTAGGAGGTCCTCATCCGCTTCTTTCTCCGTTCCCCCTTCAGAAATCCGTCCCCAATTGGTCAACTTATTTGGGTCAACGCGATACACCCGAGCAGGTCGATGAGTTCCAGCGGCATGAGCTCACGGGGCGGCCTCTCGGAAGTGATGAATTCGTCAAGAAGCTTGAGAAACTCACGGGACGAATTCTAGCGCTTCGCCTGAAGGGCCGGCCTAGAAAAAATGGGTAACGGATATCACGCCGCCACTTCTATGGTGGGCTCGCGGCGGTCGAGGATGGCCAGGGCCTCGATGTGCGGCGTGTGCGGGAAGAAGTCGTAGGCCCGCACGTCCGTGAGCTCGTAGGCCGCCAGGAAGGCCTTCAGGTCGCGGGCCAGCGTCGTCGGGTTGCACGACAGATAGACGATCCGGGGCACGGGGTCGGCCACCAGCCGTTCGATCGTCTCCGGGAAGATCCCGCGGCGCGGCGGGTCTAGGATGATGGTCGCCGGCGCCCGCTCCAGGATCTCGGACAGCCACGCCTCGGCCGTGCCTTCGCAGACCGCGAAGTTGCCGATGCCGTTGAGCTCCAGGTTCTTCTTGAGAAACGAGATGTTATCGGGGTCGGATTCCACCCCGAACACGTCGCGGGCCCGCTTGGCCAGGACCATGCCGAAGGTGCCCAGCCCGCAGTAGAGGTCGGCCACGACCTCATCCTTGATCAAGCCCGCGGCCCCCACCACGTCCTCGAAGACGCTCTCCAGGATGCTGAGATTGACCTGGAAGAAGGACCTTGCCCCGACGCGGAAGACGAGACCGCCGGCTTTCTCTTCGATGTAGCCGCGCCCGAACAGGACGACGTCCTCGACGCGGTTGCCGTCCTTGATCGCGGCCACCGCCCCCGCCAGGGCGAACGGCCGCCGAAGCCCCTTCAGCGCCTCGACCACGGCGCTCTTTTCTTCCCCCGAGGCGAGCTCGCAGAGCAGGAGCGATTCGCCGGTCGACCGGCTGCTCCGGATCTCGATCCCTTCGACCGTCTGCAGGGACGCCCCGTTGATCGCTTCGATCAGGGCGGCCATCAGGTCGTTCATGCGGTCGGGCACGAGATAGCACCGGTCGACGGCGACGAACTCCTCCTGCTCGTGCGGCTGATGGTAGGCGAACTCGGCCCGGCCGAGCTCCCGCGCCACCTTCAGCCCGATCTTGTTCCGGTAGCCCCAGACCTCGGGCGACGGCCGCATCCGGATGGGCGCCAGGCGCAGCTTCAGCTCGCGCGACAGGATCTCGGTGATCTGCGCCCTCTTGATCTCGATCTCCAGCCCGTAGTCCATGTCCTGGTAGGGCGAGCAGGCCAGATAATGGGCGCAGCGCGGCTCGACCCGGGCCGGCGAAGTCTCGAGGACCCGGGACGTCCGGGCCTCGGCATAGCTGCGGCGGTCCTTGAAGATGTCGATATCGACCGTCTCCCCCGGCAGCCCGCGGTCCGTGAAGACGACCTTGCCGTTGACCAGGCCCAGACGCCGCCCGGGGTAGACGATCTTCTCGATGCGGATGACCATGCCCCCCTCGCGCTCCGGCCCTCTTATTCCGACGGGAATGAGCCGTACGACCGGAGGTCGACGGCCGTTCCCTTGGCGCTCCAGGCGATCCCCATTTCGGACGGCAGCTTCCAGCTCTCGTAGCAGGCGCCCAAGGCCTCGTCGAGACCCTCGACGACCCGCCGCCGCGCCCCCGGCGTCTGGACCTCGAGCCGCCGGGCCCCGGGCCCTTCCACGATCCGGACCAGGTCCTCCGGGAAGGGGCGGACCTCGGGCATCGAGTCCTGGATGCCGTTCATGCAGAGCGTTTGGCTGGCCGCCGCCTCCAGCCCGCAGAGCGGCCGGGCCCCCTCCGCGCGCGCCCCGTCCACCGACTGCCAGAGCTTGTTCATGGGCTCGGCGTCCGGGACGCCGTAATCCTTGCGCGTGCCGTCCGCGAACTCGGCCCACAGGCCCGAGGTCCGGCTGTCGCACCGGACGATGCCCTTCTCGAACTCGTACGACACGACCGGCCCGCGGTCCTCGTCGGAGGCGTGGCTGACGAGGAACAGCATCTCCACGCCGTCCTCGGTCCTTATCCGGGCCGCCGCCGTGTCGAAGTTCTCGATGGCGTTGGCCCGGTAGAGCTCGGCCTCGACCTCGGCCGGCCGGGCGCTCGTGTGCGTCTCCCGGCCGAGGACATAGAACATGTTGTGGAGGTCGTGGGCCATGGCGTTCTGGACCGGGCTGTCGAGGACCCAGGCGCCCTCGCCGTCCCGGCGCCGCCCGGCCCAGTCGTTCCGCGCGTAATAGCCTTCGTCGCGCGGCCAGAGATAGAGGCACTTGAAGCGCCGGGCCGCGCCGAAGACCCCGGCCCGGATGTCCGCTTTGAGCGCCTGTACGGCCGGGCTGAACGACCATTGATAGCCCACGGCCACCCATCGGCCCGCGGCCCTCTCCGCCTCGATCGCCCCGCGGACCTCCTGGATCGTGGCCGCCGCGGGCTTCTCGCACAGGACGTGGCTGCCTCTCGACAGTGCGAACGTCGTCTGGGTCATGTGCATCTGGATGGGGGAGGACAGGACGGCCAGGTCGGCCTTCCGGTTCCGGTAGAAATCCGGCAGGCTGATGAAGCAGGGCACGCCCATGGCCCGCATCTCGACGTACTGCTTGCAGCGGTTGGGTTGGGGATCGACGGCCCCGGCGATCCGGAACAGGCCCTCGTCCTTCCGGGCCAGCAGCGCTTCGAGGTAGACGGCGCCCATGCCTCCGACCCCGACCAAGACCAACGAAACGGGTTCAGGCATCATCCGGGTTTCCGGGTCAATACTGACACAGTTTGGAGTGCTCGTCTAGCAGGGCCATGTAATTGTCGTAGCGCGTGCCGACCGCGACGCTGTGGCTGGCGCCGAGGATGAAGCGGCCGCCCGGCTTGGCGCAGGCCATGGCCCGCCGCACGTCGGCCCGGACTTCGGCGGGCGTGCCGCCGACCAGGTGCTCGACCGCGACCCCGCCCCACAGCGTGATCCGGTCGCCGTAATCCTTCTTCAACCGGCAGATGTCCATGCCCGCGGTCGGTTGGATGGATTGGTAGGCGTCGAAGCCGATCTCGATGAAGAAATCGAGAAGCAGGTTCACGTTGCCGCAGCAGTGCTTGAAGATCCTCTTGCCGTGCTTGACCTTGACGCTGCGGGCCCGCTCCTTGTTGGCCTCGAGGAAGAGGTCCCGGAACATGGCCGGCCCGATGAGCGGCCCGGTCTTGTAGCCGAGGTCCTCGGCCCACATCACGGCGTCGGAGTCCGGGTGGATGAAGACCTCGTCGGCCGCGTTCTGGCGGCGGACGAGGGCCCGGGTGGCCGCCCGGACCGCTTCCGGATTGGCCCCGAGCTCGAGCAATCCCCGCTCCATTCCGCCGAGAAGCACGATGCCGACCGAGCCGCCCGACGGGCCGCAGATGTACTTCTCGGCCTTGAATGTCTGGATGACGGTGTCCAGGATCTTCCAGGACCGCTCGTCGCGGCGCGGCGGCTCTCCCTCCGGCCCCTCGAACTCGGCCGCCGTGAAGACGTGGGCGTCGCGGACCGGATCATGGACGCAGGTGATGTCCTGGGTGGCCTCGGACAGCCGGAAGACGCGGCCGTCCCGGTCCTCCCAGGTCGCGGCGTCGATCCGGCGCGGCGGGGGCTCCCCGGTCTCGGGCGGCAGCTCCCAGGTCGCCATGGGGAAGGTCACGATGTCGAGCGGCAGCTTCCTCTGCAGGGCGATATGGTCCTCGAGCCAGCTCTGGGCCACCTCGTCATGGCGGCCCTCCCAAAACGCGATCTGGGACCTGGCCTTGGCCCGCAAATAGGTCTCGTGGCCGAGCAGCCGCTCGACCGTATCGAAGTCCACGGCGAACTCGGCGTAAGGCACGCGGTCCGGGACCCGGCCTTCGAGCGTCGCCTTGACCCGCTCTTTGGATGTCATCGTCCCTTGGGCCGCCGTTCGAGAAGATCGGTCTCCGCGAACTTCCGCTTCCGCCGGTCGAAGCGCAGCGTTTTGATCTCGAAGCCCTTGAGGCGGACCGTCGCGCGCGCCGCGGCCGCCGGGATCTTGACCACGGCCCGGCGTGGCCGGCCCGTCGGCTCGAAGAGCCTGACGACAACGTCCCGGCCGTCCTCCGATCTCTTGAAGGCCGTGACCTCGACCGCGGCCCCGTCGACGGCGATGCCGGTCCCGGCTTTCTTTCCCGCGCTCGGCGGGAAATACGCCAGGACATAAGGCCGTTCATTGTGGGCCAGCGCCTCACGGTCGATCTCGGCCAGGCGCTCGGCGGCCGGTCCGCCCTTGAGCCAGAAGCGGAAGCACCGTTCGCCGATATCCTGCCGGGGCAGGAACCTGTCCTGGGCCACGGCCAGGCGGTCCTCCCACGTGTCGGCGGCATAGGCCGGCGACCGGAGCAGGGACAGCCGCAGGTCCACGCCGTCCCAGTCGGAGCCGTAGATGCCGTCGTTGACCACGGTCAGGGCCGCCCCCTGGGCTTCGGACGTGATGGCCAGCCATTTCTGGGACACCGCCTCGTCGCCGTTGGATGGCAGCTCGTCGGCGCCGTAGGCCACCTGACCCATGAACCGGGTCCCGGTCAGCTTGGGCCGCAGGCCGAGCTTGAGCATGGTGTCCCGCTCGAGCCAGAGGACGCGGGCCTCGAGCTCGATCTCCGGGCCGCGCTTGGGGACCTTGTAGCGGAGAACGAGGCGCGAGTCGCCGTAAGCCAGGATGGCTTCGACGACGGCCCGGACCTGGCCGTCCTCGATGACGCGGACAGGATCGAGGCCG
>Ga0326726_10003938_pt1 | contig 13586 bp, 9 predicted proteins | sample MHFenrmetagenome_2_FD_207603 | JGI IMG/M metagenome (GOLD analysis project Ga0326726, IMG submission 207603) | Lab enriched peat soil microbial communities from Michigan Hollow, Ithaca, NY, United States - MHF15MN | ecosystem: Environmental > Terrestrial > Soil > Wetlands > Peat | place: USA... | reverse complement strand
GCTGAAAACATAATAAGAAAAAAATGTTCACTAAGAGAACACAATAGTCTTATTAGATATACGCATATATAACAATATAAATCATTATAATGCTATTATTAACATATTGTCCGAAAGATGGACACTAATAAGAAATATTGTTGTTAGATATGGTCTGATTATGGACCACAAATAGTGAGCTAATTGCCCAATATTGAGGCTTTCCCGGTTTTATTCTTCCTGGCCGAAGAGACCTTGCCGCCGTTGGCCCGACGGAGCGCTTCCTTGAGGTATTTCGCGGTGATGGACCCGGGGGTCTGGGCCACTTTCTCCGGAGTTCCCTGGGCCACGATCCTTCCGCCCTCATCGCCGCCTTCGGGCCCGAGGTCGATGACATGGTCGGCGCTCTTGACGACGTCGAGGTTGTGCTCGATGACGACGACCGTGTGACCCTCGGCCACCAGCCTCTGGAACGATCGGAGCAGGACAGCGACGTCGTTGGGATGGAGGCCGATCGTCGGTTCGTCGAAGAGGTAGAGGATCTTCTTGCCCTTCTCGTGGACGAGATGATAGGCCAGCTTGATGCGCTGGAGCTCGCCGCCCGAGAGAGTCGTGGTCGGCTGGCCGAGCTTGAGATAGCCGAGGCCGACCTCGACCAGGGGATAGAGCTTCTTCGTGATCTCCGGGCGGTCGGAGAAAAAGAGGCAGGCTTCGGTGACGCTCAGGCCGAGAACCTCGTCGATGTTCTTGCCGTTCCAGCGGACGTCGAGGATCTCCTTCTTGAAGCGCTTGCCCTTGCAGGCGTCGCAGACGAGGCTGACGTCCGACAGGAACTGCATCTCGACGACCTGGACCCCTGCTCCTTGGCAGTCTTCGCAGCGGCCGCCGGCCGTGTTGAAGGAGAAGAACCCGGGCCGGAAGCCCATGAGCTTGGCCTCGCGGGTGGCGGAGAACAAGGCCCGGATGCCGTCCATGGCCTTGGTGTAGGTGGCCGGGATCGAGCGCGGCGAAGCGCTCAGAGGCGACTGATCGACCATGATGACCTTGGCGATCTTGTCCCGGCCCCGGATCTCGCCGAACCCGTTTTCGGAGGTCCCTTCGAATCCCTGGTAAAGGACGTCGGAAACGAGCGTGCTCTTGCCCGAGCCGGACACTCCGGTGATGCAGGTGAAGACGCCGAGCGGGATGCGGACATCGATGTGCTTGAGGTTGTGCTTGTGGGCGTCCCGGATCTCGAGGAAGGACTTGGCCGGCCGCCGGATAGGCGGCAGGGCGATGACCTTCTCGCCGCGGATGTACTGGGAGGTGAGGGACTCGCGGCTGCGCAGGAAGGCCGTCCAGGGGCCCTCGAAGACGACCTCGCCGCCGGCCTCGCCCGCGCGCGGCCCCATATCGATGACGTGCTCGGCCGCGCCGACGATATCGGGATCGTGCTCGACGACGACGACCGTGTTGCCGATGTCCTTGAGCGACTTCAGGATCTGAACGAGGCGGTGGTTGTCGCGGGGGTGGAGGCCGATCGAGGGTTCGTCGAGGACGAAGAGAGTTCCGACGAGGGAAGCGCTCAGGGCCGCGGCCAGATTGATGCGCTGGGCCTCGCCGCCGCTCAGGGTGAAGGTCATGCGGTCGAGGGCGATGTAGTCGAGGCCGACCTCCAGGAGGAAGCGCAGGCGGCCGCGGATCTCCTGGACGAGCTTTTCGGCCACCTGGCGCTCGAAAGGCTCGAGCTCCAGGCCGGCAAAGAAGGCCGAGGCCTCGCCGACGGTCATGCGGACGACCTCGCCGATGTTCAGGCCCTTGATGCGGACGCTCAGGGCCCGGGCGTTGAGCCGCGTCTTGGCGCAGGCCGGGCAAGCGATGTATTTCCGGTAGCGGCTGAGCAGGACCCGGACCTGGACCTTGTACTTCTTGGACTGGAGCCAGTCGAAGAAGCCCTTGACTCCGTAGTAGCCGTCGCCGCCGTCGAGGACGAAGCGCTGGTCCTTGGGACGGAGGTCGCGGAAGGGCACGTTGGCCGGGATCTTCCGGCGCCGGGCCTCGGCCAGGAGCTCCTTCTGCATGCCCTTGGACAACGGCTTTGTCCAGGGCTCGACCGCGCCCTGTTCGAGCGTCTTGGAGCGGTCCGGAATGACCTTGTCCTCGTCGATGACGGCGAGGTCTCCGAAGCCGTGGCATTCGAGACATGCGCCGTGCGGGCTGTTGAAGGAGAACAGGTTGGGGTAGGGGTCCTCGGCCGGGAGCCGGCAGGCCCGACACTCCAGCTTCTCGCTGAAGCGGAACTCCTTCCCGCCCTCGGTTCGGACGAGGACGCGCCCCTCGCCTTTCTTGAGGCCCATCTCGAGCGAGTCGGCCAGCCGCTCGCGCTCGTCGACGCCGAGCGTGGTCTTGTCGATGAGGACGTCGACGGCACCGTCGCCCTTGGCCGCTTCGTCGAGGTCGATGACCGCGCCTCTCGCGACGGCCCGGGTGAAGCCGTCCTTCTTGAGCGAGGCGAAGCTCTTGTCGCGCGGCCACGAGAAGGTGACCAGGGCGCGCGTCCCGGAGGGTTCGCGGAGGAGCTCGGCGATCATGGCGTCGATGGTGTCGCGGACGACGGGCCGGCCGCACTGGAGGCAGTGGACGGTGCCGATGCGGGCGTAGAGGACCCTGAGGAAATCGAAGATCTCGGTGACCGTGGCGACGGTCGAGCGGGGATTCTTGGCCGCTCCCTTTTGCTGGATGGCGATGGCCGGCGGGATACCCTCGATCAGGTCGGCGTCGGGCTTGTCCATCCGCTCGAGGAACTGCCGGGCGTAAGAGGAGAGAGACTCGATGTAGCGGCGCTGGCCCTCGGCGTAGAGCGTGTCGAAGGCCAGGGAGGACTTGCCGGAGCCGCTGACCCCGGTGATGACGATGAGCTTGTTCAGGGGGACGTCGAGGTCGATCCCTTTCAGGTTGTGGACCTTGACTCCGCGGAGGATGATGCTGTCTGACGTCGCCATGGGATATACCGAATTGATTATTATAACACGGGCCCTCAGCAACAGGAACCGCCGTCAGTTGGAAGCTGGGGACCATTCTCCCTCGAAGAACGCTCGGTACTGGACAAACATAATACCTTGTAATACAATATAGTTAGTTTATTAAATAGATAGAAGGAGGATTTCATCAGATGAAGCCTGGACATAAGGAAATGGCAAATGGGATTCGCAGGTCCGCACTTAAAACACTCGGTGTTTTTGCTATCCTGATCTTCCTCCTTTCCGTCGTTTCGATGCGGATCTTTCCCGGTCCTCAGCAGCCACCTCCCGAGCGCGCGCAGATCCAGGCCGCCAGGCAGATCGAGGACCTCGACGCTCGGATCAAGGAGCTCGAGCGCATCAAGGCGGCGTATCCCCAAAGCCGCATGCTGGACGCCATCGACCGTAACATCTTCGACGCCAGGGTGGGTCTGTGCGAGACCATCGATGCTGTCGATGCGCTCCAGAAGCCGACCCTTTCCAAGGGGACGGGCTTCGACCGCCTCGACGCGTACTATTTTGCCTGCGACAGGCTCCTCAACCACCGGAATATCGACCGCTTCGACAAGGCCCGCGTCACGGCGGTCATCGAATCCTATGTCGCGGATTATCAGAAAGCGGCGGCAGACCCTGAGGTGACCAAAGAGATCCCCGACGACCAGAAAAGATTCATCGCTTCGTATACCTCGAGCATGTTCCTTTATGAGGCCCAGGCGCGCTTGCGCCAAGGCCGGGCCGACGAGGCCCTGGAAACGCTCGAGAAATACAAGAACGCGGGCGGCCCTCCGGACGCGGCGTTCGCCTACTATTCCGCCGAGGCCTACGCGATCCAAGGCCAGACCGAGAAGGCCCTCGAGGCCTACTTCAGCGCGGCCGTCGATAACTTCAAGGATTCGGACGCCAAGGCCCGGGTTCTCTATCAGAAGGTCAAAGGAACAATGGACGGGTTCGATCGCCAGCTCGAAGCGAAGTGGCGGGAGTTGCCGTACCATCCCGAACGCTTCACGCCGGCCGCCGGCTGGAGCGGAAAAGCCGTCCTGGCCGAGATCTTCACCGGGTCGGAATGCGCGCCATGCGTTGCCGCCGATCTCGGCTTCGACGGTCTGATCGAGGCCTTCGACCACCGCTACCTCGCCGTCCTCGAGTACCATCTCCCGATCCCCGGTCCGGACCCGCTCATGAACCCCGCCACCCGCAAGCGGCAGGAGTATTATGGCGTCTCCAGCACGCCGACGCCCTTCTTCGACGGCGAACGGAAGTTCCCCGGAGGCGGCGGCAAGGCCCGGGCGGAGATGAAATTCCAGGATTACCGGGGAGAGATCGCGGCGCGCGTTTCTGACGCCGCACCGGTCGCTCTCAAGGCGGCGGCCGTCCGGAGCGGTGATGTCGTGACCGTCGACTGCGTCTTCGATCCGATGATTCCCGGGGCCGCCTACACCGTTGCCCTCGTCGAAAAAGAAGTCCGGTACCGCGGCTCGAACGGGATCGTTTTTCACAAGATGGTCGTTCGGGATCTCCTGACGCTGGATCCCTCGGGCTTAAAAGCGCGGGCCACCTTCGATCTGAAAGCCTCCGAGAGCCGGGCCGCCAGACACCTCGAGGAACTCGAGAAAGAGCGGTCCTTTCGGTTCAAGGAGAAGATGACCGCCATTGATCCCTCCCGGCTGGCAGTCGTCTTCTTCGCCCAGGACGAGGTGACGAAAAAGGTCCTCAACGCCGTTTATGCCGAAGTGAAATGAGGCCGCGGGGACGGCCCCCGGGCACTTCTGTTATAATGGGCGGCTCTGGAGACCGCCGTTGTCGCTCATCTTCATATTAGGCATCGCCGTGGCCCTGGCCATGGACTGCTTCGCCATCACCATCGGCATGGCCTGCGGGGTCCGCGGGCTGACGATGAGGCAGGCCGTCCGGATGGCCGCCTATTTCGGCGGATTCCAGTTCGTCATGCCCATCGCCGGCTGGCTCGCCGGGGACAGGCTGCTCGGAGTCATCCGGCACTTCGACCACTGGGTCGCGTTCGGCCTGTTGGCCCTGATCGGCGGCCGGATGATCTGGGAATCCGTCGAAATGAGCGACGAGGAGAAGGCCTGCCGGCCGGACCAGACCCGGGGCCAGAGGCTTCTCCTCCTCGCCCTGGCCACGAGTATTGATGCCCTCGCCGTCGGGTTGAGCCTGGGGGTCGTCGGGACAAGCGTTCTTTATCCGGCGGCCATCATCGGCGTCACGAGCTTCGTCCTGACGATCGTCGGGGCCAGGCTCGGTCCGATCGTCGGCCGCGTCGTCGGCAAGCGGGCCGAGCTCGTTGGCGGGATCATCCTGATCGGGATCGGCGTCAAGATTCTGCTCGAGCATCTCACCGGGTGAAGCGGGACGTCCCATAAAATGGGGACGCTTCTATTTTTAAAAAGCATGCATTAATTTCGAAAACAGAAACGTCCCCATTTTCCTTAGAACGGGAAGATGACGAAGACCAGGAGATCCCAGAGGGTGTGGCTGACGATATTGAGGATAGGGGAGCGGAAGCGCAGGTAGAGCCAGCCCCAGAAGACGCCGCAAACGGCGGCGGCGAGGACGAGCATGATGTTCCCGCTGGCCATATGGATGGCCGTGTAGAGCAGAGCCGTCAGTGCGAAGCCGTAGGGCCGGCTTGTCGTCGCGCCGGTTCGTTCCTGAAAGAACCCCCTCCAAAAAAGCTCCTCGCCGGGCCCGATGACGAACAGGAGGAGCAGCACGATCCGCAGGACCGGGACGCCGGCCCTCAAGGCATAGACATGGCCGATCCCCGCCCCGGCAAAGGGGAAGATGCGGAGGGCCACGACGCGCCCGACGGCGAAGACGGCATAAAGGACGGCGGCCGAAGCGACCCCCAGAGCGAGCTTTCGAAGAAGACCCGCGCCGAGGTCCTGGCGGATCCTCTCCGCGTAGCCGCCGTCGATGACAAATCCTGCGGCGACGACGATGACGATATTCAGGGCCATCCAGGCCCAGAAGTCGAGAGGCCCCAAGCGTCCGAGCCTGAAAAGGGCGATAAAAAGGACGGCCGCCAGCGCTCCGGCCGCTCCGATGAGCTGGCGATGGAGTCCCGGCCGCGCGGCGCTCATCCCCACCTCAGGATCGCTTCGAGGACGACGGCCGCCGTGCTGAGGAGGCCGAAGACCAGGTTGTGGTTGGCCGTCGCCCCGTCGAGGATGATGAAATCCATCGGCTGGCGGGGGGCGGCGCGCCGGAAGGCCCGGCCCCAGAGCTTGAGCGCATGCGGCAGCGCGAGCAGGACGAGGAGAAACGTCAGGGGCATCGGCCGGAGCGGGCCGCGGACGATGCGCGGGACCGCGATGAAAGCGAGGTCGATGACGAACGGGCCGAAGAGGAGAACCCCATAATAGGCCAGCGAACCCTTGTCGCCCAGGAGCCCGGCGACCGTCTTCACGCGACGCGGGCCGTCCGAGTCCGCGTCCCGCCAATTGTTGGCGTGGAGGATGGCGATGACGAGCATGGCCATCGGCACGGTCCAGAGGACAGGCAGCCAGGAGAACGATCCGGTCTGGACGACCCAGGCGCCGGCGCCGCCGAGAAGCCCGAAGTCCAGGAAGACGGCCAGGTCGCCGAGCGAATGGGCCTTGAGGACCGTGTAGAAGACCCCGACCGCCAGCCCTACCGCGCCGATGATGAAGAGCGATCGTCCGGCGACCCAGGCGATGAGCAGGCCCGAGACCGTGGCCAGACCGAAGAGAAGAGCGGCGCCCCGGAAGACCTGCCGGTCCGTGAGCCAGCCGCGGACGACGGCCCCGCTGACCGGCGTCACGTCGCGATCGAGGCCGTGCCGGAAATCGTAGACGTCGCTGAGCATGTTAGCAGCCGCGTGATAGACCACCATGGTCGAGATGGCCCAAAGGAAAAGGAGCGGTGAAAAAGGGGCGCCGCCGATAACGACGGCCAGGGCCGTGCCGAAGACGATCGGCATCGTCGAGGCCGGAAAGGACCAGGGCCGCCCGGCGATGAGCCATTTCTTGAGGGCAGGCGGGCAAGGGGAGGACCCGGGATTCTCTTCCATGGCCGATTTATAGCACATCAAAAATCGGGGACACAATACCATTTTCCGAATTATTCCCGCCTTCAGGTACGGCATGCAGAAAATCGGAAAATGGTATTGTGTCCCCGAATTGGGCGCGCGGCTTGACTTGGCCGGAGGGCGTTCATATGCTTGAAGTCCGCCCCAAGGGAAAGGGGCCCCCTTCAAGGAGTCGTCACATGATATCCCTCAAAGATAAGATCGTTTTTGTCACCGGCGCGAGCGCTGGGATCGGGGAGTCGACCGCCAAGGCCTTCGCGGCCAAAGGGGCGAAGATCCTGATGTGCGCCCGCCGGGTCGACCGGATCGAGAAGCTGGCCAAAGCTCTCGAACGCGAGCACAAGACGGACGTCCTAACCTTCCGGCTCGATGTGCGGGACCAGCCGGCCGTCGACAAGGCCATCGCCGGCCTGCCCAAGGAATGGCGGGCCATCGAGGTCCTGGTCAACAATGCCGGGTTGAGCCGTGGCTTGGACAAGCTCCCGCACGGCCTCGTCAGCGACTGGGAGGAGATGATCGACGCGAACGTCAAGGGCCTCCTCTACGTCACCCGGGCCGTTCTCCCCGGCATGATCGAGCGGGCCAGGGGCCACGTCATCAACATCGGTTCGATCGCCGGCCGCGAGATCTATCCCGGCGGCAACGTCTATTGCGCGACCAAGTTCGCCGTCAAGGCCCTGTCGAACGCCATGCGTCTCGACCTCAACGGGACACCGATCCGCGTCAGCGAGGTCGCCCCCGGCATGGTCGAGACCGAGTTCTCGCTCGTCCGGTTCCACGGGGACGCCGAGCGGGCCGCGAAGGTCTATCAGGGCCTAACGCCCCTCGGTCCGGACGACATCGCCGACGCCATTGTCTGGTGCGCGACGAGACCTCTTCACGTCAACGTCAGCGAGATGGTCGTAATGCCTACGGCGCAAGCCTCGACGACACTCGTCCACCGGAAATAGAAATCGGGGACACAATACCATTTTCCGATTTGTTTTCGGATGCGCGAGCAGCGGGCGCAAAGCCGTATAAAGCTCTTTCCTGAAGAACTTCTCAGAAGCCTGGGTCCGGGTCGCTCCGCCATGCTCCCGATGGTCGTTCCGCGGAATCCACGCCGTGCCGGTCCCCGACTTAGCGGCGGCCGGAGGCCATTCGGACCGCGGCGGGGAGGCGGCGGAGCCTGAGCATCGCCAAAATGCCAAGAGCCGGGCCAACGGCCAGGACGGCGAAGGCCCAGCGCCAAGTCAATAGGCGCTCGAGTGTCGGCACCAGGCGGATCGTCACGAGAGTCAGCAGGAACCCGAGACTTGTCTGAAGGGTGAGGACCGTCCCCGTCCGTTCGGGTGGCGCGAGCTCGCTGACCCCGGCCGAGAACTGGGCTGAATCGGCGACGACGGCGAAGCCCCAGACAAGCACGAGCGCCGTCAACAGCCAGGGGTTCGCTCCGAAGAATAGCCCCGCGACGACCGAGCATGTCCCGCTCACGGCCATGGCCGCGGATGTCACGGCCGTCCTTCCGAGGCGGTCCGCGAGCTTCCCCGCGATAAGGCTGCCTGCCCCGCCGGCAGCAATGAAAGCGAACCCGGCCAGGGCAGCCCACCGCTCACCGTGGCCAGACAGCCGGAACGACGCGACGAGAAAGACCGGCACCCAGGTCCAGGCCGCATAGAGCTCCCACATATGCCCGAAGTACCCTAGGTTCGCCAAAGCGACCGGCCTGTCGCGCCAGATCGTGCCGACGAACTTCCACTCGAACTTGGGGACGGCGGTCCGGTAGGGGCCTTCGCGCACGAATGCCCCGGCGATGAGGCCCCCGAACACGGCGAGAATACCGCTCATGACGAGGACGGGTTTCCAATTCCCGATCTGGCCGAAAGTCTTGATCAAATGGGGCGCAGCCGAGCCCAAGGTCAGCGCCCCGACGAGAAGCCCGACGCCGAAGCCGCGGTCCTCGCGCGTCCAGGTAGCCATGATCTTCATCCCGACCGGATAGACGCCCGCCAGGAAGACGCCGGTCAGGAAACGGAGGGCCAGAACAGGGAGAACGCCGTGGCCGGCCATCGGGATGAGAAGCGTTGCGGCGCCCGCGAGAACGGACGAAACGGCAAAGAGCCACCGTCCCGGAACCCGATCGGCCAAATTGAGCACGGCGGAGCCGAGAGCCCCGGCTACGAAACCAAGCTGGACGGACATGGTCAGCCAGGCCTGCGCGGAAGCGCTTAATCCCCATGCCGCCGCGAGCGCCGGCACAATGGCCGAGGCCGAAAACCAGACGGACATCCCCATGAGCTCGGTCAAAGAGAGAAGGGCCAGGGCCTTCGGCTTGGTCATTTCATCTCTCGCCTGGAACAACGCTCAGAGCCCCTGGCTCCCCAATCCGAGGGGCTGGGACCCTGTCCGTCCAGGCGGCGCTATTATGCTATGATGAGGGCGATGAATCCAGGATCTTCCCTTCCCACCGGATCGGGCAGGCAAGGCGGTCCTGCTTGATAAACGGGGACACCGGCTGCCGCTCCCGCCCCGCGGGCAAGGGCAACGCGGACAAGCCGGTCATCTTGAACGTGGACCGTTCGAACATCGATCAGACTGGTTTCTTCTGCCTCATGAGCCGGAAGAAATCCGAAGGCCATGTCCGGAAGCTCTCCTGGGTCAAGGCGCGACTCGACGAGGGGATGCGGATCAAGATGCTGAAGCTGCCGGAGCGCGGCTTCATCGAGTACATTCCCGGCGATCGCGCCTGGCGGGCGGTCGAGGCGAAAGGCTGGATGGTCATCCACTGTCTCTGGGTCGTGGGCAAGAGCAAAGGGAAGGGCCTCGGCGGCATCCTCCTCGACGAGTGCGTCAAGGACGCCAAGAAGAGCGGGATGCGCGGCGTGGCCATGGTGACCAGCAAAGGCCATTGGCTGGCGGGACAGAAGCTCCTCGAAAGCCACGGCTTCAAGGCGGTCGACACGGCCACGCCGTCGTTCACGCTCATGGTCAAAGCCTTCAAGCCCGGTCCGCTCCCGTCCTTTCCGAAAGACTGGGACGCGCGGGCGGAGCGCTGCGGACCCGGGTTGACGATCTTCCGCTCGGACCAATGTCCCTACATCTCCGACGCGACCCGGACCCTCGAGGCGGCCGCCGCGAAAAAGAAGATCAGGACGCGCGTGGTCGACCTGATGACGGCCCGCGATGTCCAGGCGCTGTCTCCCTCGGCTTACGGCGTCTTTCAGGCCGTGCTCGACGGGAAGCTCGTGTCGTATCATTATCTCCTGGAAAAAGACGCCCTCGAGCTCTTCGCGCGGCGGGCCTGACGGCGTCCTTGTTTTTCCCGGCCTTCTCCTTATAATATCCCCCGGCTCGAACAGCAAAGGACCAACACCATGTACGGACGATTCAAGGACCATATGGACACCCAGCTGCGGCAGATCCGGGAGCGCGGCCTCTACAAGAAAGAGCGCGTCCTCGAGACCCCGCAGGGTGTCGAGATCCGGACGGCGTCGGGCGCCAAGGTGCTCAATTTCTGCGCCAACAACTACCTCGGCTTCTGCAACGATCCCAAGGTCATGGCCGCGGCCAACTACGCCTTCTTCCGCTGGGGCTTCGGCCTGGCCTCGGTCCGCTTCATCTGCGGCACGCAGCGGGTCCACAAGGAGCTCGAGGGCCGTTTGGCCGAGTTCCTGGGCATGGACGACGCCATCCTTTATTCCTCGGCCTTCGACGCCAACGGCGGCGTCTTCGAGCCCCTGCTCGACGAAACCTGCGCCATCGTCTCCGACGAGCTCAACCATGCTTCGATCATCGACGGCGTCCGCCTGGCCAAGGCGAAACGGTTCGTCTACCGCAACAACGACATGGACGATCTCGAGGACCAGCTCATCGAGGCCCGCGAAGCGAAGTTCAAGCTCATCGCCACGGACGGCGTCTTTTCGATGGACGGAACGATCGCCCAGGTGGACAAGATCTGCGACCTGGCCGACCGCTACGAGGCCCTCGTCCTCGTGGACGACTCCCACGCCACCGGCTTCATCGGCCCGACGGGCCGGGGCACGCATGAGCACTGCGGCGTCATGGACAGGGTCGATCTGATCGTCACGACCTTCGGCAAGGCCCTCGGCGGGGCCTCCGGCGGCTGCGTCGCCGGCCGCCGCGAGATCATCGAGTTCCTGCGCCAGCGCTCCCGGCCTTATCTCTTCTCGAATTCGCTGTCTCCGGCCATCACGGGCGCCACGGTCGAGGTCCTCAAGATCCTCGGCGAGTCGGCGGAGCTCCGCGAGCGGCTCATGTCGAACACCCGGCTCTTCCGCGACGGCATGGGCAAGGCCGGCTTCCGGATCGTCCCGGGCATCCACCCCATCGTGCCGGTCCTCTTCGGCCATCTCCCCGACGACGCCCGCCTGAGCCAGGACTTCGCCAACGCCCTGCTCGACGAGGGCATCTACGTCATCGGCTTCAGCTATCCCGTCGTGCCGGTCGGCAAGTCGCGCATCCGCGTCCAGATCAGCGCCGCCCACGCGCCCGACCAGATCGCCTTCGCCCTGGACAAGTTTCGCCTCGTCGGCAAGAAGCTCGGCGCCATCCCGGCGTCCGCTTGATTCCGGCGACGGTCGCGGCTATTATCGAACGGTCAGGCGGCCGTCCGTCCGAGATCTCGGCATCGAGCCCCCGAGCTTGCGCAAGGCAGGCCGGGCCTCGAGGAGGATAACGATGAGAAACATTTCCAGAGTATTCCTGGCGGTCCTGATCCTGGCGAGCGCGATGTTCGCGGCGGAAGAGGGCCGGTTCTTCACCTCCCCGACCATCCACAATGACACGATCGTCTTCACCTACGAGTCCGACCTGTGGACCGTGAACGCCAAGGGCGGCGTCGCCTCGCGGCTGACGACGTTCCCCGGGACCGAGAGCTTCGCCAAGCTCTCTCCCGACGGCAAGTGGATCGCGTTCACCGGGTCCTACGACGGCGCTCAGGCCGTCTACCTCATGCCGGTCGAAGGCGGCGCTCCCGTCCGGCTGACCTACAACCCCGGCGGGGCCCAGGTCATCGCCTGGACCCCTGACGGGGCCCGGGTCGTCTTCCGTTCGATGTTCGAGAACATCGTCGGCCGCGACCCTAACCTCTATGCCGTGAGCGTCAAGGGCGGTGCGCCGGAGCGGCTGCCGCTCGACCGGGGCGTCCTCATCAGCTACATCGGCGGCGATAACAAGTTCCTCTACTGCCGGCGCGGCAACGAGGAATACTACTGGAAGCGCTACAAGGGCGGCCAATACCAGGACATCTGGCTCTATGACGGCGCCGCCAAGACCTACACGCCGGTCACGGACTACGTCGGCAAGAACAGCTACCCGATGTGGGCCGGCGGCCGGATGTATTTCGTCTCCGACCGGACCAACGGCATCGCCAACGTTTACACCCAGAAGCTCGGCACCAAGGATGTGACCCAGATCACGACGTATGCCGACTTCGACGTCATGATGCCCCAAACAGACGGCCGGTCGATCGTCTATGTCCAGGACGGTCGGCTCCATGTCCTTGATGCCGCGTCGGGCAAAGACTCCAAGATCGCCGTCACGGTGCCGTCCGACCGCTGGGCCCTGCGCAACCGGGTCATCAATCCCCGCGACTATGTCCATACGGCCCAGCTCGCCGACGACGGCAAGACCGTCGTCCTCGAGGCCCGCGGCGACCTCTTCCGCGTCCCGACCGGCCCGGGCACGGCCGAGAACCTGTCGGAAACGCCCGGCACCCGCGAAACGTATCCGGCCCTCTCGCCCGACGGCAAGACGGTCGCCTTCTTCAGCGACAAGACCGGCGATTACCAGCTCTATACGCAGCCCGCCGCGGGCGGCGATTGGACGCAGATCACATCGGATCTCGACCGGGCCGCCTATAAGCTGGCCTGGTCGCCCGACGGCCGGAAGGTCCTCTTCGGCAACAAGGATTACTCGATCTTCTATGTCGACGTCGCCGCCAAAAAACTGGTCAAGATCGACTCCTCCAACCAGATGAAGAACGACGAGTTCACCTGGGAGATCGCCGACTACACCTGGTCGCCCGACTCCAAGTGGATCGCCTACAGCTTCGTCCAGGCGAACCGCAACAGCCAGATCTTCCTTTTTAATGTCGAGACGGGGAAGAGGGTCGCGGCGACGACCGACTTCTACGACAACCTCTATCCGGCTTTCGACGCCGACGGCCGGTATCTCTATTACGTCTCGAGCCGCAACTTCGCCCTGCGCATGGATTTCTACGAGGACAACCACGTCATCGCGACTCCCCAGCAGATCATGGCCATCCAGCTCCGCGACGGCGAGGCGCCGCCGTTCGCCGGCGACCCGGGGGCCAGGGACGATCCCAAGGCCGCGCCCGCGCCCTTCCGCATCGACACCGAGGGACTGGTCAAGCGCACTTATCCTCTGCCTGTCCCGGCCGGCAACGACTTCTGGCTCAAGGCCGGCAAGGGCAAGGTCCTCTGGGCCTCCATTGACGAGTTCACCGAGGGCGAGTACGAGGACATCTTCAAGAACAAGTACGGCGCGACGCAGTGGACCCTCCACATCTTCGACATGGC
>Ga0326726_10003937_pt1 | contig 13588 bp, 8 predicted proteins | sample MHFenrmetagenome_2_FD_207603 | JGI IMG/M metagenome (GOLD analysis project Ga0326726, IMG submission 207603) | Lab enriched peat soil microbial communities from Michigan Hollow, Ithaca, NY, United States - MHF15MN | ecosystem: Environmental > Terrestrial > Soil > Wetlands > Peat | place: USA... | reverse complement strand
GAGTTCCGCAATCACGGGCCGCAACGCCGCTAGCGCTTCGGATCCAAACTCTACCTCAACCTGTCCCAGATCGACGCCTCGCGACAGCCGCAGCCCGAGAAAGAAGGTCTCCTCCAGAGCCGCGCGCCGCGAAAGTGGAGTCCGCTGGAGCGGCGCCCCGGCGACATACTCTTCGAGCGAGTCGGGGGTGGCGAAGCGCACGGCCTGCAAAGGCTCACCCCAGGGGCTAAAGCCCGGATCAGAGGGACTCTGACCGGTACGACTAAAGTCGTGCCCTTCCCGGTCTTGTTTCCGCGGGTGCCCTTCCCGGTCTTGTTTCCGCGGGTGCCCTTCCCGGTTTTCTTCCGGGCGATCCGGGGTCGCAGGCAGCATGGAGTGCGCATCCACTCCAAAGCCCAGATACGGCTGGCGCGTCCAATACTTCAGGTTGTGGCGCGACTCGCAGCCCTTCCGGGCGAAGTTCGATATCTCGTACTGGCGTACCCCGGCTCTTTCCAATTGCTCACAGGCGGCAGTATAGAAATCCGCCACCGCTTCTTCGTCGGGAACGAAGTGGGCGTGGTATCTTGTACCGCCTGCGATTAGTTCGCGGCCGAGGCGGGAATCTTCGTCCACTTCGAGCAGGTAGACGCTGGCGTGGGGAACGCCGGACGCGATGGTTTCGGCCAGCGAGAACTCCCAGCTTGCGGCAGTCTGGTGCGGTAAACCGGCGATGAGGTCAAGATTGATGTTGGCGATCCCAGCGGCACGAAGGCGGGCGATGTCGTCCAGCACGACAGCCCGGTTGTGCAACCGTCCGACGGACTGCGCTTCTTTGTCCACGAACGACTGCACCCCCAGGCTGACGCGGTTCACTCCGCAACCGAGGAGCGTTTCCAGCATAGCCGGGGATAGCGTTCCCGGCGCGCACTCGACGGTGATTTCGGCGCCGGGCTGGACGTCGAGATTTTGCGAAATGGTGACAAATAGCCGCTCGATTTCAGGAGATGCTAGTAGGGTGGGCGTTCCGCCTCCCAGGTAGATGGAGTCGACCGCACGCTCGAATTGCCCGCCCATCTGTTCTGCGGTCTCGCGTGCGCGGGCAATGTCCTGGACCACGCGGTCCACATAGCGCCCGAACGCGGCGCGGGAGAACACGTCTGAGGCGAAATTGCAGTAGCTGCACTTGGTGCGACAGAACGGAACCGAGATGTACAGACCCAGAGGCACCGGATGATTATCGCACCTGGTCCCAACCGGCTGGTGAATTGGCGCATCTGACTTAAGTTGGCCCGAGACGTTGCAAGCAACTTCTCTACAGGTTCGGAATTCTGCTGTAGAGACGTTCCTTGCAACGTCTCAATACCGTCGGAGACCAGGGTTACGGCACGCCTGAAGGCATGCCCTGATACGAAAACGCAAAACCAAACACATGCTTCCGCGCGTCGTCATCACCGGGATGGGCGTAGTCAGCCCGAATGGCATCGGGAAAGAAGCTTTCTGCCGCGGCATTCTGGCGGGGAAATCGGGGGTGAAGCGGATTTCACGCTTCGACCCTTCCGATCTGCCAGTTCAAATTGCCGGCGAGATTCCCGAGTTTGATGAGCTAGCGTGGGTGGACGCCCGCGAGCGCAAGCATGTTTCCCGCGTGGTGCCGCTATGCCTGGCCGCCTCCGCGGAAGCGCTGCAAGATGCGAACATCGATCCCGTTGCCCTGTCCATGGCGGAGAAGCGCGAGATCGGCATCATTCTCGGCACCGGCGGCGGCGCGCAGGAATTCTCCGAGGAGCAGTACCGGCTGTGGCATTCGGGCCAGGAAAAAAAGGCGAGCCTGTTCTGCATTCCCAGCGGCACCATGGGCACGATTTCCAGCGAAGTCTCGATGCGCTTCGGATTTCGCGGCTACAGCCACGTGGTGACCACCGGCTGCACCTCCTCGACCGATGCCATCGGCTACGCCATGCTGCACATTCAGGCCGGCGTGCAGCCCATGTTCCTCGCTGGCGGCGTGGACGCACCCGTTACCCCCGGCATCATCAAGGGATACTCGCTGCTGCGCGCCCTCACCACGTCTTGGAACGACGCGCCCGAACGCGCCTCCCGGCCATTCTCCGCCGATCGCAGCGGCTTCGTGGTGGCCGAAGGCTCGTGGATGTTCGTGCTCGAAGAGTACGAACACGCCCGCGCCCGGGGTGCGCACATCTATGCCGAAATTGCCGGATACGCCTCCACCTGCGAAGCCTTCCACCGGGTGCGGCTGAGCGAATCCGCCGAAGAGCCGGCCCGCGCCCTCACGCTGGCGCTCGAAGAGGCAAGCATCGCGCCGGCGGATGTCGACTACGTGAATCTTCACGGCACCTCGACCGAGCTGAACGACCGTGTCGAGACCCGCGCCCTGAAACTGGCCTTGGGTGAGCCGGCGAAAAAAATTCCCATGTCCGGGCTGAAGTCGCAGATTGGCCATGCCCAAGGCGCATGCGGATCGGCGGGTCTAGCCGCCACTCTGGTCGCCATGGAACACCGCCAGCTCCCGCCTACCATCAATCTGGATATCCCCGACCCTGAGTGCGATCTGGACTACGTGCCTGACGTGGGACGCAAGGCCGAGATCGAACATGCCATCTGCAACTGTGTCGGATTCGGGTCGAAGAATTCAGCGCTGGTGGTGCGAAGGGCGATTTGAGAGAAACAGTTAGCGGTTGCCAGTTCTGGGTTCTCAGTTAGCATGGAGCATTCCATCCTGTCGTCTCCGCAGAGGGAGAAGCCTCTCTATCGAGACTTCGCCTTAGCCCAAACCTTTTCCATCCTTCCCCCTGCCATCTCCATCTATGTTGAGGTACCCTGTAGGAGCGTCCGGCCCCGTCTATGCAGGAAGAAGAAGTATTAGGTAAAGCCTACGACAGCCGCCTGATGAAGCGGCTGCTCACCTATTTGCGGCCCTACAAGTGGCAGGTGGCGGTGGCCCTGATCGCCATCGTGTTCAAAGCCGGCGCCGACATCCTCGGGCCCTACCTCACCAAGATCGCGGTCGATAAATATCTGGCTCCCGTGCCGCAGGCACATTCCTGGATCGGCGACCACCTCAACGCGCAGCCCCTGGTAGGCATTGCCCAGATTGCGGTGATTTTCGTCGGCCTGCTGGTGTTCGCCTTCCTGCTGGAGTATCTGCAGACCTATTTCATGCAGTGGACCGGCCAGAAGGTGATGTTCGATCTGCGCAGCCAGATTTTCCGCCACCTGCAGCGCATGCACATCGGTTTTTATGACAGGAATCCCGTCGGCCGCCTGGTCACCCGCGTTACCACTGATGTGGACGCGCTCAACGAAATGTTCACCGCGGGCGTAGTCTCGATCTTCGAGGACGTCTTCGTGTTGGCGGGAATCATCGCCATCATGCTCAACATGAACTGGAAGCTGGCGCTGGTGGCGTTTGCGGTGCTTCCAGTGATCGGCATCGCCACGAAACTCTTCCGCGACCGGGTCCGCGACTCCTACCGCCGCATCCGGGTGGCCATTGCCCGCATCAACGCGCATTTGCAGGAGCACGTCAGCGGCATGGTGGTGCTGCAGCTGTTCAACCGGGAGAAGCGGGCGTTCAGGAAATTCTCCGAAGTGAACCGGGTCCACATGGACGCCTTCAAAGACGCCATCCTGGCCCACGCCGTCTATTACCCGGTGGTGGAAGTCCTTTCCGCGACTGCGATCGCCTGCGTGATCTGGATGGGCGGTCACCAAGTGCTTGAGAAAGTCACCACCAGCAGTTTGGCCATCGCATTCACCGGAGGCAGGCTCGCGTTCCACCTGGTCCCGGTGGCCGCCACGCTCGGTGTGCTGGTCGCCTTCATTCAGTACGCCCAGCGCTTTTTCCGTCCCATCCAGGATCTGAGCGAAAAGTACAACATCCTGCAGTCGGCCATGGCCTCAAGCGAGCGCGTCTTCAAGTTGCTGGACACGCCGGTCGAGATCACCTCACCCGCCGTAACCAAGACCCCAACCGGCCCCGGCCGAATAGAATTCGACCAAGTCTGGTTCGCCTACAGGAACGTCCCGGCCGAGGACCATGTGGGGACGGGCGCCCCCGTCCGTCCGGCCGAGCAAAGCTCGGCAACCTCGGGCACGACCGCTGTTGCAAGAGGCAACGGAGGCCGGGCGTCCCTTCGACCAAGCTCAGGGCAGGCCCCGCCCGGCGAGCACGCTGCCTCGCTGACGGGCGAGGACGCCCGTCCTCCACAGACTGAGCCGGACTGGGTCCTGCGCGACGTGAGCTTCGCCATCGAACCGGGCGAGACCGTCGCCATCGTCGGCCACACCGGGGCAGGGAAGACCACGATGATGTCCCTGCTCATGCGCTTCTACGACGTGCAGAAAGGCGCCATCCGCATTGACGGCGTGGACGTGAAAGACATGGACCTGAACGAACTGCGCCGCCGTTTCGGCGTGGTGCTGCAGGACCCGTTCCTGTTCACCGGCACCGTGGGCGGCAACATCCGGCTGGGCACGGAGTGGATTGAAGACGCCGACGTGGAGCGCGCCGCCGAAGAAGTCAACCTAGGCGACTTCGTTCGCACCCTGCCCGGAGGCTTCCAGGAAGAAGTGCGCGAGCGCGGCTCAACCCTCTCCACCGGCCAGAAGCAGCTCATCTCGTTCGCCCGCGCCCTGGCGCACGACCCCAAGATTCTCATCCTCGACGAAGCCACCTCCAGCGTGGACACCGAAACCGAATTCCGCGTCCGCGACGCCCTCAACCGCATGGTCGAAGGCCGCACCTCGCTGGTGATCGCGCACCGCCTCTCCACCGTGCAGCGCGCCGACAAGATCATCGTCATGCACAAAGGCAAAGTCCGCGAAACCGGCACGCATCAGCAACTGCTCGCCCAGCGCGGGATTTACTACAAGCTCTATCAGCTGCAATATAAGGATCAGGAAGTTGCGGCGGCAGGGCCGCAGGTTACGGCCAGCGCAGACGACTAAGGTGTCCGGCCGGTGTTCCAGAGTATCTTCTGCGGAGGCCAGTCGCTGTAGATCCAGACTCGCTTGTAAGGGCTGCTAGCAATTAAACTGGAAATCTCAGTAGTGTGAATTTTCAAATATTCGAGCAACGCCCCTTCATGGGGATACTGCCTGGAATAATACAGAACCAAATCTACCGGAACGCCATTGGTCGGATAGGCTTTCCCACACTTCTCTCGAAACATCTTCAAGAGCGGCTCGGACTGAGAGAAAGGGCCACCGGTCAACTCACCCGTTCTCTCAGAAATACTCACGCGTCTTGCAAGCCCTTCATCCGTGATTTCACCAAGCTCGAAATAATGCGGTTGTCCATCTACAGTCGAAGAAATGTCGGGAAGCGGCGGCTTTTCATTCGTGTGCCCCATCGCATCTATGGGCAAACCAGAGGCTCTGGCGAAACCAACGAACGACCTGCTCTCTCGGATTTCCTTTTGTTCGTCGGGTGCAAAACCTTCCCACAAACGTCGCCGTTCATCGCTGTAAATGTCATCTAGCGACTGGTTCGTAAGAATACGATGGAGAAACGCCTTCCTCACCGAGACATCGACCATTATCTCCGCCTGATATACCCATTGTACTGTTAACGATCGAAAGTGCCCTCGTTGAGACGTCTGGGCTTTTCCAGTGGACCGTTTGTGCGCTGTACAATTCTGCCGTGCGAATTCTCATCTCCGCTGGCGAAGCTTCCGGTGAAATGTACGGCGCGCAGCTTATCCAAGCCCTGCGCCGGCGTGACCCGTCGCTCGACTTCTTTGGCGTGGGTGGGGAGCGCATGGCGGACTGGCCCACCTTTCCAACTGACTTCTCCGAATCACCACGACTACGGCTGCCCCACCGGTGCGCGGTTTTCGCAAGGGTGGGAGGCACACTGCTTGCACACTTGGCGGTTGCGGTGGTTTTCTTCTCAAGCTTGAAGTCTAAATTCCAACTCATTCGATCTCAGCAGCCTTGCCGCCCACCCTAGCGCAAAAAGCGCGCTAGGATGGGGCACTCCCTTCTCGGATGGTCCGGGCAGAAAGGCAAACCAGACTAGCGTGGCCACCGGGCGCACCCTAGGGCACGAACTGAAAAACCGCCCCCGCGTTGTGATTCCCCCCGTGCACCGTAACCCCGTAGAGATTCCCCGCGGCATCCTTCACCATGCCGTTGTAGGCAACGCCCGCGTCAGGGTTGCCTGTGAAGCGATACTCCGTGCTCTCCGTCCAGGTCCCGTTGTCGCCGGGAGTGAGCTTGAAAATGGTGCCGCAATTGCACTCCGCGTCTCCACCCTCGCTGGTGGTGCCGTAGAGATTGCCGGCATTGTCGAAGACGAGGGTAGCGGTGGAGCTGCCGCCGTCGGGACCGTCTCCGAAGCTGTGGAGCACGCGCTCTTTCCATCCGCCGCCGGGTTGCGGAGATAACTGATAGACCGCGCCCACTTCATGCTCTCCGTCGTAATAAGTCACACCGTAGAGATTTCCTGCCTTGTCGAAGATCACTCCGCTGTAGGGAAACGCGCCGTCCGGCTCGCCCTTGAAGGCGTATAGCGTTTTGAGCGTCCACCCGGTGGGCGTGTGCTTGAGCTTGAACACCGTGCCATCGCCGTGCTTGCCGCCGACCGTGGCCGTTCCGTAGAGGTTCCCGGCCTTGTCCAGAATCATGCGGCCGGCCGAGCCGGTGACGCCATCGTTGCCGCCGGTGAACGCGTGGATGATCGTAAACTTCCACGTCCCGTCCGGACGCGGCTTCAGCCGGTAGATGACGCCAAATCCGTTCGGGCCTCCCGTCGGAGTCATGCCGTACAGATTGCCCTTCTTGTCGAACGTGACGCCCGCGCCCGGACCCTGGCCGTCCGGGCCGGTGAAGTTATGAATGACGCTCTGCTTCCACTTTCCGCCGGAGTTGGTGAGCCGGTACACCACGCCGCAACCGTCCTCACAGGCTCCACCCTTGCCGCCAACCACAGCAGTTCCGTAGATGCTGCCGTCGGGGCCGAGGGTGACGCCCTTGTAGGGCTGGCCGCCATCGCGGCCGCCGGTGAAACTGTACAGGGTGGTTTCGGTCCATCCGCCCTGCGACGGTGACAGCTCCCAAACCGCGCCAATATTGTGGTTCCCGCCCTGGACGGCCGTGCCGTAGATGTTGCCGGCCTTATCCATCACCAGATCAGTGTCGGGATATTGGCCGTCGGGGCCTCCCGAGAAGCTATAGATCACCTTCGCCGAGCTGGCGAACGCGGCGGTTGTCAGCAGCACCACGACAAAGACTGTTCTTATGGAATGCAAGATTTGCCGGTTCCCCATTTTCCCCTCCAAGCCGGAACCCTTACCCACATAGGCATCGCGAGCGCCCTTGTGGCCTGGCACTATAGCACTGAATCGCCGAACCAGGCAGGGCTGTGTGGGGCCGGGTCTCAGACCCGGCCGGGCCGAGCCCAAGCTCGGCCTCCGCTGTGTCTGGCTATGAGGCAGGATGTGCAGCCCTGCGGGCCTGACCGGGTTCCTTCGACTACGCTCAGGACAGGCTCCGACCCGGTCCCACACGTACAATATCCCCGTGCGTATTCTGATCTCCGCCGGCGAAGCCTCGGGCGAAATGTATGGTGCGCAGCTCATCGAGGCGCTGCGCCGCCAGGATCCCTCCGCCGAATTTTTCGGCGTGGGCGGGGAGCGCATGCGAGCGGCCGGCTGCGATACGGTGGTGCATGCGGCCGACCTTTCCGTAGTTGGCATTACGGAAATCCTGAGCCACCTGCCCAAAATCTATCGCCGCTTCCGGCGGCTCCTCCGTGAGGCCGACAAACGCAGTCCTGATCTCGCGGTCGTCATCGACTCGCCCGCCTTCAATTGGCGCGTCGCCCGCCAGATGCACAAGCGTGGCATTCCCGTGGTCTACTACGTCTGCCCGCAATTCTGGGCCTGGCGCCAAAAGCGGGTGCGGCTGCTGCAGAAATACGTCGCCAAGGCGTTGGTGATCTTCCCCTTCGAAGAAGCTTTCTATCGAGAGCATGGGGTAGACGCCACCTTCGTCGGCCATCCTCTGGCTGATCTTCCCAACCCAACCATTGGGCGCGAAGAATATGCCAACCGGTACAAGCTGAGCGCGGCCAAGGAATGGATCACGCTCATGCCGGGCAGCCGGGTGAAAGAAATTCGCATGAACCTGCCCGCGATGCTGGAATCGGCCACGCGCCTAGGCTGGGGATACGAATACTTGTTGCCGGTGGCACCGACCGTTGATCCTCAGTTTGTCGCTGGCCTGATCGGGCGCCCGCTGCCTATCCGGCTGGTGCCGGAAGCTCTGCCCGCGCTCTGGCACTCACGGGCAGGCATCGTGGCCAGCGGTACCGCCACGGTCGAAGCAGCCATGATGTCCGCTCCATTTGTCATGGTGTACCGGGTTTCTCCGCTCACTTACCTTTTGGGACGACCGCGGGTGAAAGTCTCCCACTTCGCCATGGTGAATCTGATTGCCGGTGAGGAGGTGGTACCAGAGCTAGTGCAAGGGGACTTCACGGCCGAGAAAGTCGTGGCCCGGCTGCAGGAAATCCTGCCCTTTGGACCGGCTCGCGAGAAAATGCTGGAGGGACTGTCCAGGGTTAAGAGCCTGCTGCGGGGACCAAGTCGGCCGGCAGGATCAGTCCACCCTGCCGATCGAGCCGCTGAGACGATTCTGCAGTTGATGAGCCGCGCCCGCACGCTTTCGCCCTAGTGGCCCGGAAGACTGCGCGCGGATGAGGCCTTAGTGGACCGCTGGTGGGTGACAGTCCGACCCCGCGAAAAAAGGGCCCAAAGCCTTGTCGTTCCAGCATCTTTTGCGTCACAATCTTCATCTTAGAGAGAAGGGTTTCATCCTGAGGAGAACGTCTTTAATGTCCTTCCATCCTTGGCGCCCGCACAGGGCGCTTATCGCATGTTCTACCCTTTTCTTGTTTTTCTGCGTGGCCGTACCTGCGTGGCCGGCGGAGAAGACTCGTCTTCAGGTCAACGATTACCAGATTGACGCGGAACTGAATCCTCATGCGCACAAGATTGCCGCCCGCGCCAAGGTGCAGTTCACTGCGCTGGATGACCTCAGTATCGCCACCTTCGAATTGCATAACGGCCTGCGCCTGACCAAGGTGACCGATGCCACCGGCAAGCCGCTCACCGCCGAGCGCGTCACCCAGGATTCGACCATTCGCATCCCTCTCCCCAGCGGCTTGACCAAGAACACCTCGACCACCTTGAATTTTGAATACGAAGGGGTGCTGGATTCTGCCGACGATAGTCCGGTGCAAGGCCTCAAGCTGGCCTCGGTCAACGACGATACCAGCTACCTGCTCTACGCCGGACGCTGGTTTCCGGTGAATGCTTATGGCATTAATTGCTTCACCGCCACCATGAACATCACCGTGCCGGCGCACATGACGGTCATCGGAAGTGGCCGCGAGACAGTGACCAACAATCCGCCGCCCAAGAAAGCCGTTGCCGGGGAGCTGCCCACCAAGACCTACTCCTTCGTCTGGGACAAACCCAGCTTTCCGGGAACCATCATTGCCGGGCTCTTCCAGGAATTTAAGAGCACCGACGGCGGCATGGACCTGCATGTCTTTTTCAAGCCGGCCCACAGCGCCATGGGCGCTACCTACGCCGATACTGCCGTAAAGGAATTCACCTACTTCATCACCATCTACGGACCGCTGACGGACAACCACCTCAACGTGGTGGAGATTCCTGACGATACTGTCCCGGCCGCCTGGGCGCCGGAGATCGCGGCCATCGCCAGCCGGGCCATTACCGAGAGGGTCAACTATCGCCTGCTGGCCAACACCATCGCTCACCAATGGTGGGGTGTGTCGGTGAGTCCGGATTCCTATGACGACTGGTGGTTGAATGACGGGTTCGCCCGCTATTCCGAGGCCCGCTACGTGGAAAGCGCCGCCGGGCGCGCCGGCCTGGAAGAAGTGGTGAAGGATATGTCGGTCGGCGCGCTGGCCTACGACACCGTGCCGCTTTCCACGGTGGGCAAGCTGGATACGTTTTCTCCGGAGTTCCAGGCCCTGGTCACTGACAAGGGTGCGATGATCCTGCACATGCTGCGTTGGGTGCTGGGCGATCAGAAGTACGATCTCACCATGCGGACATTTGCTTCCACGTACGCGGGAAAGTCAGCTTCCCTGGAGGAATTTCGCGCACTCGCCGAGAAGAACTACGGCGATCAGCTCACCTGGTTCTTCTCCCAGTGGCTCGACTCCACCGGCGCCCCCGAGTTCAAGAGCAAGTACACCGTCTACCGCCTGGGCAGCGACAAGGGCTTCCGCACCGTGGGCGAGATTTCCCAGGACCTGGATCTTTTCCGCATGCCGGTCGAACTCAAGATTGATACCGACGGCAAAACCGAACAGAGACGGATTGAAGTCGTGGGCACAAGTTCTCCTTTCACCGTCGAAACCTTCGGCAAGCCGCGCCGCATTGTGATCGATCCCGACAATCGCGTGCTCAAGAATTCCACCGACGTGAAGCTGCGCGCCTCAATCACACGCGGCCAGGCCTTGATACAGCAGGGCGACCTGGCCGGAGCTTTGTCGGAGTTCAACAAGGCGCTGGAGGTCAACAAGAACAGTTCGCTGGCCCACTATCGCGTCGCCGAGGTGTTCTTTCTGCAGCGTAACTTCCAGGCCGCCGCCAACGCCTATCGCGACTCGTTGAATGGCGATGGCGAGCCCAAGTGGACCGAGGTTTGGAGCCACATCCAGCTGGGCAAGATTTTCGATACCACCGGACAGCGCGAGCGCGCCACCAACGAGTATCGCCAAGCCATACAGACCAACGACAACACTCAAGGTGCGCTGGACGAAGCGAGAAAATACCTGCAGAAACCCTATGAGCAGCCGAAGAAAAGCGGCTAATAGGCTTCAGGCTTCAGGCGTCAGAGGCGGCTTCGGGCAAAGCTGAGGCCGCTTAGGTTGGCAACCCTTTCTGGGGCAACGCCCTTACTCCCCACCAGCACCTGAAAATTCTCTCCCATGCCGGCCGGCGTGACCAGATGCTTGAGCTGCAGCGCCACCTTGGCGCGCTCCTGGGGCAGACGGCAGCCAACAAAGGCGTCGGCAAACTGGCTTTCTTCCCCGATGCCCATCAGGAATTGCGCCTGGGTTAGCAGCTTCTGCGTCTGCATGCCATGCTGCGCGGCGGCGGCAGCCAACGCGGTGAAGTTCACGTGGGCGGTGAGATCCTGCTCGCCCGGCGCTTCGTAGGGATCGACACTTACCGAGTGCTGGCGATAGGCGGTTAGTGTTCCGCGATGCCGTCCCGCAAGTTGCTCCTCGCGGACGTAGCCGTAGTCAATCACGATGACAAATCCCTGCTTAGTTGCGCGCGCGATTTCTGCCATGTACTGATGGCCGGCCAGCGGAGTTTCTACTCGCTCTCTCGCTTCTGGATGGACGCCGTAGCGATCGAGAAATTCCAGCTCTTCCGCGGTTGCCGACGCCCAAGTCTCCACCAAACGGCCGTCCTGCAGGTCAATCCGCAACTCGCCCTCAGGGCTTAGTACATTGACCGGCAGCGCGTCGAAGAATTCGTTCGCGAAGACAATGGTGGAACTCTCCGAAGCTTCTCGTTGTTCTGGAACCAGCGCCACCTTGCCTAAGCGAAAATGCTCGCTCAGGGTTTCTGGCAGCTTGGCGCGAAGAGCCGGGGAACGCTCCACCAAGGTGTAGTGCAGCGCCGCGAAGAACTCGGGGAACTTCTTTGCCGACCAGTCGAGCACATCCTGGGCAAACAACCCACGCCCGGGGCCGAGTTCCAGCAATTCAACCCGCGCGGGCGATCCCTGCACTCTCCACATTTCCTCGAACTGGCGGACCAGCAGGCGTCCGAAAACGGCGTGCACGTCGCTCGAAGTATAGAAGTCGCCCGCTTTGCCGAATTGCTCCGTGCCCCGAGCGTAGTACCCGAGTTCGGGATCGTAGAGACACATCTCCATATAGCGCGAAAACGGAATCGGCCCGCTCTTCCGGATTTCCTCTTCGATCTTCTGGCGCAGAGTCACAGGCCTTCTCGCTGGCGCTCGGCGCGGCTTTGCGGCGTGCGGGTGAACATCTCGATCAGGTAGTCGTGCAGGCAGTCGTAAAGCTGGCGCTGGAAACTCCACTCGAACTGGGGATGGTCTAGGTCGCGCGGATGGAGGTCGAAATAGTAAGTGTGTACGGGAGCGGACGGGTTCTTGAACTGAATGATGACCTCAACCCCATCCCCCTTGGTGCGAGCGTCAAAATCCAGCAGCGGATGTTCATAAAGGCGCAGTTGGGCCAGGACACGTTGGAGGCGGGGATCAGCATCAGACACGAGAAGATTGTAGATCAGTTGTCGGTTATCGGTTCTCAGCACTGGGAACCGAGAACCGGCAACTGACTACTGATTTACTCATACCGCAGCGCCTCAATCGGATCCAGCCGGGCCGCTTTGATCGCCGGCAGCATGCCGCTCACGATACCCACAAAGCCCAGAATAGCGGTTGACCAGAACAGCGTCGCCGCATCGATCGTGAGATGGATGTCGCCTTCGCTGGCGTTCTCGAGGAAGGCGCTCCACAGGGTAAGGGAACCGACTCCCCAGGAAACCACGTAGGCCAGGGCTACTCCCGCTAGTCCTCCCAGCAAGGTGATCACCAGAGCTTCGGCAAGGAACTGAACGAGGATGTGCCACTTGCGCGCGCCCAGGGCTTTCTCTACTCCGATCTCGCGGGTGCGCTGAGTCACCGATACCAGCATGATGTTCATCAGGCCTACGCCGCCAATGCCCAGCGTGAGCAAACCGATGAAGCCCAGCAGAATCTTAATGCCTGTGGTGATCACGCGCAGATCCATCAAATCGGAAAAAACGTCGAACACGAACACGGCTCGCTTGTCTTTGGGGTCAAACTCGTGGTGGAAGGCCATGGAGTCGCGCAGCGCCTTGACTACCTTCTGGTTGTCGCCTTCGTACTCCATCACGATGCCGTCCAGATAGTAGGTGTTCTTCAAGTCGCTCATGGCACTGTACGGAATGTAGACCTTGCCATTCATGTTGTCGTCGCCATCCTGGATGACGTGCTTGAGCGCGCCCACGACCTGATACGAGATGCCATCCAGGCGGATACTCTCACCGATGGCGTTCTGCCCGGAAAAGAGTTTCTTCTTCACGTCGTAGCCGATGACCGCGACCCGGCTGTGGCTGAAGTCGTCCTGCTCGGTGAAGAAGCTGCCGTCGGCCAGGTCCATGCGGCGCATGTTTCCGTAGGGGGCGTTCACCCCATCCACGCTGAAGCTGGCGCTGCGCGTGTTGTAACCCACCGTGCTCTGCTTGTTGACCAGCGGAGTGACGCGCTTGAGTAGCGGCACTTCGGCGCGGACGTAGTCGAGGTCATTGACGCTTAGGCGAACCTGGGTCCCAGCTTTCGTGCCACCCGCTTGCAACTCGGTGCGGCCGGGGAAGACAAAGACCAGGTCTGTTCCCCAGGATCGAAACGCCACCCAGAGCCCGCGCTCAAAGCCCGTGCCGTAGGCCAATAGCAGCACGACCGTAGCGATGCCCCAAGCCATGCCGAGCATGGTGAGGAAGCTGCGGCGGCGATTGAAGCGCAGCGCGTTGTAGGC
>Ga0326726_10003936_pt1 | contig 13588 bp, 10 predicted proteins | sample MHFenrmetagenome_2_FD_207603 | JGI IMG/M metagenome (GOLD analysis project Ga0326726, IMG submission 207603) | Lab enriched peat soil microbial communities from Michigan Hollow, Ithaca, NY, United States - MHF15MN | ecosystem: Environmental > Terrestrial > Soil > Wetlands > Peat | place: USA... | reverse complement strand
TTGACGAAGCCACCGACCTTGCAAATATTCTTAAATCGGGTAAAATGCCTGCTCCTGCAAGAATTGTTTCGGAAACTGTTGTTGGTCCCAGTCTGGGGAAAGAAGCCATTAATTCAGGTATGATATCTTTTATAATTTCATTTTTAATAACACTGTCTTATATGATATTCTACTATAGCCGCAGCGCAGGTACAATTGCGGATATAGGCCTTGTAGCAACTGTCTTCCTGATAATTGGCGTTTCTGCTTCATTGGGAGCCATAATTACTTTCCCGGGTATTGCAGGTATGATCCTTTCAATGGCTATGTCGGTTGACGCCAACGTACTTATATTTGAAAGGATACGTGAGGAGCTCCGGTCCGGCAAAGGCGTAAAACTTGCTATAGCAGATGGTTATAAGGGATCAATGTCTGCGATTCTCGACTCAAACATCACAACCCTTCTGACTGGTGTTATTCTATACATTTTTGGTACAGGTCCGATAAAAGGATTTGCCACAACACTGGTAATCGGTATCCTGGCATCGCTGTTCTGTTCAATTTATATCACCCGCCTAGTTTATGAATTGCAGCTCAAGAGAAATGCAAAACTTTCATTCTCAATTAAGATAACTGCAAATATTCTTAAAAACACTCATGTCGATTTTATGGGTATGAGAAAAATATTTTACATTATCTCAGGTGTAGTTATACTGATATCAATCGGTTCACTTGTCACCAGAGGACTTAATCCGGGGATCGACTTTTCAGGTGGCCGTTCTTATGTCATCCAGTTTGATCAGCCTGTAAAAACAGCCGATGTTGCCAAAAACCTTATAGGGGCGTTTGGAGAAGCACCGCAGGTTGTAACGTACGGAAATGATAAACAGGTAAGAATAATCACAAAATATAAAATAAACGAACCCAATGTAGATACTGAAATTGAAACTGCCCTCTATAACGGGTTGAAAGGTATGGTTGGTAATGATGTGACAAAAGAACAATTCCTTTCAAAATATAAGAGAAGTTCAGAAACTGTAGGCCCGACAATTGCAGAAGACATGAAATCGAGGGCAGCATGGGCTGTTGGAGTCTCTTTGATCGTAATGTTTTTGTATATCTTCATGCGTTTTAAAAACTGGCAATATGGCCTCGGCGCTCTGGCTTCACTTGCACATGACACAATAATTGTAATTGGAATATATTCTCTTTGCTGGGGAAGGCTACCATTTACAATGGATGTCGATCAATCATTCATAGCTTGTATTCTGACAATAATCGGTTATTCCGTGAACGATACGGTAGTTGTATTTGACAGGTTGAGGGAATTCCTTCCTCTTCACAGGAAACGCCCGGTTAATGAAGTTATCAACATGGCCATGAACGATACTCTTAGCCGCACGCTGAATACAGGTATGACGACATTAATGGTACTTTTGGCGATGATATTCCTGGGCGGAGTAACACTGAGGGGATTCCTTTTTGCTATGCTCGTCGGTATAGTAATTGGTACTTACTCCTCAATTTTCATTGCATCATCAATAGTTTATGATGCAACAAGAAAAACTGGGATAAAGACTTGAGCTATCATTCTGAAATATTTTCAGGGGGCTTTCAAAAGCCCCCTTTTTTTTAAAAACTGTCATAACAGAAGATAAAAGAAAGATGATATGTCTGAATCTTAATGAGTATAATTTTTCTAACTTTGCAACAGTTGTGTTTTGCATTAATTGAAGCATTATTTAAATGAGCGGTCAGGAAATATTTGTCATCATCATTGTGGCTTTATTATTATTCGGCGCAGATAAGCTGCCCGAGATCGCAAAAGGAATAGGGAAAGGGATGCGCGATTTCAGGAAAGCAACCGATGATATCAAGCGTGAGTTCGAAGAGAGCACCAGCGAAATCAGAAGGGATTTTAACGATGTCACAAATTCGATTAACACCCAGGTGAATGATATATCACAGGATATTCAGAAAGATGTGAATGATGTCAGTGATGATCTTCAAAAGGGGGTGAACGATTTCAGGAGTGATATCGACAAGGATGTTAACGAAGTAAAAGTTAATCTGGAAACCGGGGTAAACGAAGTCAAGGATAACATTGAAGCTAACACAGTTGAGAATAAAGACGCTTACAAGGGTCCTACCAACGAACCTGGCGACAACTATTATAATTACACGGATTGATTCTTAAGACTCATTTAATGTCATTTTTCAGAGCCAAGAACTATTCATTAGTCAGTTTTACCCCCTTTCTTATTTCCCCCAGGGGGGAAATGCTTTTTTCATATTCCTTCCCCCTTGGGGGAAGGTTAGGTAGGGGGTTGAAAAATCGCAAAGTGTTTTTGTTATCCCTCCCTCAATAACAGTTATGATCAGAACCATTGGTATCACAAAATCATATGGGGAACTAAAAGTCCTTAAGGGAATTGATATTGAAATAAAAGAGAAGGAAGTGGTTTCAATAGTCGGAGCCAGCGGAGCAGGAAAAACCACTCTTCTTCAGATAGTCGGTACTCTCGATAAACCTGACAGTGGTACTATTTCATTTAATGACACCGATACAGGCAGGTTAAAGGGCAAGGCTCTTGCGATTTTCAGAAACACCAATATCGGATTTGTCTTTCAGTTTCACCAGCTGCTTCCCGAATTCACTGCCATTGAAAATGTCTGCATACCGGCATATATTGCAGGAAAAAGCAAAGCCGAAGCTGAAGCCCGTGCAGCCGAGATACTTGGATTCCTGAACCTGTCCGACAGGCTCGGGCATAAGCCTTCTGAGCTGAGCGGCGGAGAACAGCAGAGGGTAGCTGTAGCCAGGGCTCTCATAAATAATCCTTCTGTGATTCTTGCTGACGAGCCATCAGGAAACCTCGACTCCGAAAACAAGAACGAACTTCATAAACTCTTCTTCAGGCTCAGGGATTCATTTGGCCAGACAATAGTAATTGTCACCCACGACAGACAGCTGGCCGGAATGTCGGACAGGATACTCCAGATAAAAGACGGACTTATTGTAAATGAATCCTGATCGTTCATATAATGGCCTGACTTTCTGCGAACTGAGACAATTTCTTGAGGAGAAACACGATCAGTATAACAGACCTTCGTTTATACCTTCTGATCCAATTTCAATACCACACCGGTTTACTTCCTTGCAGGATAGGGAGATCTCCGGATTTCTTGTTGCCGCGATAGCCTGGGGCAGGAGGGACCTTATTCTGCGCAGCGCCAATATCCTTTTAGAGGCAATGGATAATGCTCCTTACGAATTTGTGATGTCGGCTGACAATAATGATCTGAAACGGATGGAGAAATTTGTTCACCGTACCTTCAATGGAACTGACTGCAGTTATTTCATGAAAGGGCTGAAACATATTTATCTTAAATTCGGAAGTATGGAGGAAGTGATCCTGGAAGGCATGAAAAATTCGGGAAGCCTTAAGGAGGGGATATCACATCTAAGGAACTATTTCTTTTGTGAAAGTCATCAGAGAAGGACAGAGAAACATTTTGCCGACATTAACGGAGGAGCAGCGGGAAAAAGGCTTAACATGTTCCTTAGGTGGATGGTCCGGGACGATGACAGAGGAGTCGACTTCGGAATATGGAAAAGGATCGATCCTTCATTGCTTTATATACCACTTGACTTTCACTGCGGAAATACTTCAAGACGACTGGGACTACTTAGAAGAAAGATGAACGACTGGAAAGCTGTTGAAGAATTAACAGCAAACCTTCGCGAATTCGATCCGGCTGATCCGGTAAAATACGATTTTGCCTTATTTGGATTAGGTGTTTTTGAACGTTTTTAGTTCTTTTCACTTAAATTGGACTAATCAGTTTTAAATCAATATTATGAAACACACAATTTTATTTTTGCTACAACCCGACAGGGGTACCAGGAGAACTCAGGTAGCCTTTTGTGAAGAACATTATAAGCAGGGAGTATAAAAAAAGAGCTGTCTGCTTTTTTATGGCAGACAGCTCTTTACCTAACCTTAACTTATACTAAACTAACCTAACTTATTCTACTTAATAAGCTCTACTACAGCATATTTCGAGATTTTCCAGAATTCTTCCGGATCTTTTATTGCTATATACGCAATCTGTTTTTCATTTTCCCTTATCATCTCATATGAGCCTGATGGATGTTCGGTTATCAGCTTTGCATTTTTACAGTTAACCGGAATAGTTTTCATCTGTGTAATATCTACTTCCTGGAACAGGCTGTCAGAAAAATTTTCAAGAATTGATTCCTTTCTGCCAATTCCAATAAATCCTCCTTCTTTGGTTAGAAGCCCCTTTTCCTTAAGATTCTTGTACGTACCGGAAATGAGAAATGCCTGGTGAAGTTTGTCAATCTGACTGCTGATCTTTTCTTCTTTCAGCGTAAGAGTATCCTTAAGAGCATACATCTGGCCATTAAGCTGTCCGATCTCAAAATCCTTATTGACAAGGGTAGTTTTCAGGGCGGCTATATCACTTTCATATGTCTTCATTGATTCTTCAAGAGATGCAATTCTGGTCTGCAAGCCGATAATTGTATTCCCCGACTTTTTAAGCTGAGCGTTCAGCTGGGCAATTTTCTTTTTGTTCTGCTCAATCAGTCCATTGATGTTCTGGATATCCTCTAGGATCTGATGCCTTCTGTCTTTTGTAACTTCAGCATTGGATGAATTTACGGTAATGAGTTTTTCCTTCTCCTTTATAACTTTAATATTTCCTTCAATTTCATCGAATGTTGCCAGCCAGTCGTTTAACATCGAATCACGTTGGGTTAGCTGGTTAGTAAATGTCACTCTCTGGTTTTCCATCATGGCAAGCTGATTGTTGTGATCGCGCTTCTGAAGTGAATAAGCCAATATGCCCAGGCCAAGGAGCAAAATCAGGCTGATTATCGAAGTAGTCAGGATTCCTTTTGACATCCCGTCCTTCCGTGCGATATTTACTTTGTTTGTTACGACCGCATTTTCGAGGTTTGAATTGGGGTCATTGATTGATTTGTTTTCCATTTTTGCTTTCTATTTTAGTTTAACAGATTTGATTTCTTTTAGGATATTTGTTCTGGCACTAAATGCAAATGCCGGACCAGTATAATTAATGTATTGATTATATGCTGATTAATCTTCGTGCAAATAATCTGGGAATATTCATTTTGAGAATACTTTCTCATTTTGAGAAAAAAGGAATAATCATCTTGCTTCTTTTGGCCTCACCCCTGGGGGAGGGTTCCGATAGCTATCGGAATGGGGAGAGGTCGATTCCTCCGGGCAAGGGGTGGAAAATCCGGAGGTATTGATTACTTATTTCCCGGATTCCTTTTCCTGTTTAAGCAACCTGTAGATTGTCGAAACACCTATATCCAGCTTTTTAGCTGTCAGGTTAATATCGTTATTGTTTTTTCTGAGAGTTGACATGAGTATCTTCATTTCATATTCGTGCATAGTCATCTCGTTTCCTGCCAGAGATGATAATGATTCGCCATGTTCAATTGTAAAATCACCTGCCTCAATCTCCTCTTTTACTGAAAGAGTAACTGCAAGTTCTACCATTGATTTAAGCTCCCTCACATTTCCCGGGAAGGAATAATTCATAAGCTTCTTTTGTGCCTCTGCTGACAGGCGCTTTAAAGGGATGTTGTTTTCCTTGCAGAAATTCTCCATAAAATGTCTGGCCAGTATGAGGATGTCACTTGCTCTTTCACGCAATGGCGGCAGTTCAATTGGTAAGCCCAAAAGCCTGTAGTACAGATCTTCCCTGAATTTTCCCTTCTTTACTTCCTCTTTCAGATTCTTATTTGTTGCTGTAATGATTCGGCAGTCGGTTTTTATGGGTTTATTGCTCCCCACCCTCACAATTTCTTTCTCCTGTAAAACCCTCAGTAATTTTGTCTGCAGAGTTTGTTCCATTTCTCCGATCTCATCGAGGAAAAGCGTCCCCCCGTCAGCTTCCTCAAACCTGCCGATACGACGGAATGAAGCTCCCGTAAAAGATCCTTTTTCATGACCGAATAATTCGCTCTCAATAAGTTCAGATGGTATTGCCGGTACATTTACCGCAACAAATGGTTTCTCCTTACGCTTTGAATTATAATGAATCGCTTTCGCGACAAGCTCTTTTCCGGTTCCGGTTTCACCTGATATTATTACAGTAATATTTGTATCGAGTGCCTTATCAACCAGCTCGTAAACGTTTTTAATGGCACGACTATCTCCCAGGATGGTTTGCCTGAAGCTGTATTTTTTTTGGACTTCCCTTCGCAGGGTTGAAATCTCCTTCTTAAGAGAAAGATCTTTTGTTAAATTCTGGATTGTATTAAGAAGGCGCTCCTTGATATCATTCGATTTGGTTATATAATCATAGGCTCCCATTTTTAAAAGAGTCACAACCAGGTCGATGTCTTCCTGCTCGGAAATCAGTATCACCTGTACATCTTCGTTTTCCTGCCGGATCCTTTTAAGGACATCAAGACCGGAAAGATCGGGAAGCCTGTAATCAAGCGTAACAATATCAGGCGATTCGTTAAGGGAATTCAGGAAATCGCGGGCATTGAAGAAACTTCTTACCTCATAATCGGGATTCAGAGACAAAGTATACACAAGAAGCTTATTGTACCATTCATTGTCTTCAACCACAAATATCTTTACAGGTTTTTCAATCATATTTGATAATTTATCGGATCACAGATAAACCTGAAATACTGCAAAATACTAAATAATGAGTGGATTTGTAAGAGTTCTAGCTCATTTTTGCAATATGCTCATTTATCAGCCGGCTGACAATTCCGAATTCAGCAAGTGCATTATCTGCCAAAGCTTCAACTGATCCGGGATTTTCATTGTCCCGGATTGTTTTTTCAATTTTATTAAGAAGGTTATAAAGATCCATTGCACCTATATGCCTGCATGGTGGCTGTATCTTATGCGAGATATCTGCAGCAGATTCTAATTGTTGTTTTGTGATAGCCTCTTTCAATTCATTCAATCCTTTTTCAGTGGTAGTAATAAATGCTTTAAGCATCTGCTTCACAAATTGCTCGTCGCCTCCTGATATATGGTACAAATTATGCAGGTCAAGCTTGATGTCACTTCCCGGCTTAATATCTGTATTTTCGGCTTTTAACAATTCAGGCTGGATTTTGCTCACCGCCACTGTCAGAATTGCTGAGAGCAGCATTTCTTCAGTAAACGGTTTCTGAAGAAATGCCTTTATGCCTTCATCCCTATATTTCTGCAAGTCTTCGTCCATGCTGGCAGCCGAGATAAAAACCACCGGCATGGCCGATTCGCTTATTTTCATTTCTTCCCTTATGAACTGTGTTGTCTTCAGTCCGTCGATGCCGGGCATGCGCATATCCATAAAGAGGAGATCGTACTTTTCTTCTTTCAGAATTTCAAGAGCTTCCATACCATTTTCTGCCAGGCGGCATTTAACTTTCCATCTGTCAAGTATCTTTTTAAAAAGCATGCGATTGTATTCTTCATCATCCACTACGAGAATTTTCATTCCGGAAATCTCTTCAGGAACCGAAAAGGAATGGCTTATATCTTTTTTAACCTGGTTTACATCACCTGTTACAAAGGGTATCCTGCATACTATTGTGGTCCCCTGGTTCTTTTTGCTTTTCAGGTCTATTGTCCCTCCCTGCAGTTCAACCAGTTTTTTAACTATGGATAACCCTAATCCTGTCCCTCCGTATTTACGCGTTGTACTCATTTCCGCCTGCGTAAAATCTTCAAAGATCACATTAAGCTTAGATTCGTCAATACCTATGCCTGTGTCACTGAACTCCATCAGAAGGACAATTTCTTCAGAATGCTTTTTTATGCTGGTTACTTCCAGGTGAACACTGCCATTTTTGGTGAATTTGACCGAGTTGCTGATCAGGTTTATCATAATCTGTTTCAACCTGAAGGGATCACCAAGAAGCACCTCAGGAGTTTTAGGATCAAGCCAATAGCTGATGTTAGTATTATTTTGCTGAGCCTGTTTTTCAAACATTGCATGGACATCACTAAGGATCTGACTTATGCTGAAATGCACTTTTTCGAGAATAAGCTTGTTGCTCTGCAATTTTGAGAAATCCAGTATATCATCAATTATTTTAAGCAAATGATCAGAAGACGATTTGATAACCTTTAGAGAACTGTTTGTTTCGTCATTCAATGATTCATGCAGGAGCTGTTCCGTGAATCCTGAGATTGCGGTTACGGGAGTACGGATCTCATGGCTCATGTTTGCCATAAACTGTTCTTTTGTTTTTGCCAGCTTTTCAGCCTCATCTTTTGCATTCTCCAGTGCGATCTGGTAAGCATAGGCATTTCTTGCATACCTTATTATGATATAAATGACCAGTATTGCCAGCAATCCGCCCGATACCATAAGCATCACAAGCCACCTGTATGTCTTGTCTGCCACCAGTCCTGCCTCCTCAGCTTTTGACTGGATGTGTTCGTACACCTCATTCTCCATTTTGGTGATCAGGTCATAGAATTTTTCAGTGATCTCACTGCTGTTTTTTGCCAGCTGCAGCTCCCGTAATGCCAGTTCATCCCTGGTCTCACGGTTCTGTTCGACAATATCATCAAGATCAGCTGCTATCTCCCTTTCGATATGTGTTGTATCGGGACTCAGGCTGAAAACTCTTTTCAGGATTCCCTGCTTCCTGAGCGTCCCCGACACAGAATCCAACTGGACGGATAATTTTCTGAGATTTCCTATCACATTGTCATCCCTTGAAAGAATCAGCAATTTATTCCATATATGTATGTTCTTTTCGATAAGGTTGCTGATGGTATCGGTTTGTAGCAGCAAAACCGAGTCTTTATTGCATTCAGACCTTAATTTGCTGACTTTTTTATCAATATTTGAAATGAAAGCATAATATGGCTTTATGTCTGAAGGATCTTTTGTTACTGTGTAGATGCGGACACTGTTTCCTGCCTTTTCTATGTCCATTGAGATATCGCGGATGCTCAGTAGCCTCAATTCGGGTGTCTCATCGATGTTTATGGAGGACACGATAGTGGAAAGGTTGCGGTATAGTAAATAACAGGTTGCCGAGAGCAGAATAACTGCCAGGATCATTAAAAATCCAATCTTGAGCTGAATCGAATTTTTCTTCAGGTGTTTTTTGTCCGGACCACTCATTGATCCAAAGATACAGAATATTTATTTTCAATATATTGCTGAAGGTACAGACCGCAAAGTGCAGGAGCAAACTTGTCCTTTACAACAAAGTAATCATAAGGGATCAGACCACTTTTTTCTTTGATGGTTTTCTCCTTTGAGAGAAGAACCACTAATGCATCGGACGATTTTTCCTTCAGAAGCTTTATAACATGACCCGCATTTATTCCGTCTCCCAGGTAGTAATCAATAAACACTGCAGTATAATCGCATTCAAGTTCCTTTGATTTGATTTTCCTGATATATTCACTTGCATTAGTAAATGAGCGCAGAACCAGCTGATAGTTCCCTTTGGCAAGCATCGGGTTGACGCTTTGCTGGATGGCGTTCGACAGAGCATTGTTATAGTATTCGTTGTCCTCGATTACAAGGACCTTTATTGTTTTTTTCATGGTGAAACTATTTTGTGTTCCACTGAAGCTTATCCAACAATGTGCCAGTTTTTAGGTTTTTATGAACTATTTTATATCTGATTCATGATTAAATGATTAAGAAAGACAATATCATGATATCGTAAAAACAATGATGAGTATTAATTCTCATTTTGAGAAACACCCCATTCCCCCTGAAGGAGGGCTAGAAATAATTCTGTTAAAAGCCAACTTTAGTATATTGGGGGTTTTCACTCTGTAAACCTCAAAAAGCTCCCTATCACTCCGCGGTTAAAATTCATTATTTCCTGCAGAACATTAATTCCAGTATTATTAAATTTGTACTTTATAAAATCCTAACTAATCACAAATCACCTATCACTAAAAACTAATAACGAATAACTAATCACAATATATCTTCATAATGTTTATTGATTATTATAAAATTCTGGGAGTAGATAAAAATGCTGCGCCGAAAGAAATTAAAAGCGCTTACCGGAAACTTGCACGAAAACTCCATCCGGACCTGAATCCGAATGACAAGGATGCTAAAAGAAAATTCCAGGAGATCAATGAAGCCAACGAGGTTCTGAGCGATCCTGAAAAGAGAAAAAAATATGACCAGTATGGAGAGAACTGGAAACATGCCGAAGAATTTAAAAATGCGCAGCAGAACCAGCAATTCCAGGAACAGGATTCGGCCTCACGAAACCAGAGGTATCATAGAGTTCAGGACGAGGGTGAGTTCTCTGACTTCTTTGAATCATTGTTCGGCGGATTCGGTGGTGCTGGCAGAAGCAGACAGGTGAAATTCAGGGGTGAAGATTACAACGCGGAACTTCACCTCGAACTCGGCGATGCCTATGAAACCCACCAGCGTACCCTGAATGTCAACAATAATAAAATAAGGATCACAATCCCAGCCGGAATAGAGAACGGTCAGACAATCAAAATTGCCGGACATGGCGGACAGGGAATAAACGGCGGCCCGAACGGCGACCTGTACATAACATTTCAGATAGACAATCATCCTCATTTCAGGCGTTTGGTGAACGATCTTTACACAACAGCGGACCTGGATCTCTACACTGCAGTTCTGGGTGGGGAGATAACAATCGATACTCTCGATGGGAAAGTGAAGCTTAAGGTAAAGCCTGAAACTCAGAACGGGAGTAAAATAAAACTGAAAGGCAAAGGATTTCCGGTATATAAAAGCAAAGGCCAGTTCGGAGATCTTTATGTTACTTATAACATCATGATTCCCACGGATCTGACCGAAAGGCAAAAGGAATTATTTTATGAATTATCAAAATCCCAGTCTAAAAAATAAGCGAAATGAACAAGGGAAACATAATACCTGCAAATGAATTCTGTGCCAGCCACAATATTGAGATTTCATTCATCAACTCTCTGCAGGATGCTGGATTGATAGAAATTACAACAATTAAGGAAACGGAGTACATTTACGAAAACCAGCTGAATGAACTGGAGAAGATCGTCCGCCTCTATTATGAGCTGGATATTAACCTTGAAGGAATTGAAACCGTCATCCATCTGCTTCAGCGCATTAATGGCTTACAGGATGAGATCACCCTTCTCAGGAACCGGCTCCGGTTGTATGAAGGGTTTTAGGTGCCATAACCAACGTAATTACATTGTAATTACATTAATTAACTCCGTCAAACTCCGCGTTATGTGGTTACTTAATATTTAATACATAATACATAATACATAATACATGGTTTTTAACGGGTCATTGTCTAAATTAGTGGTTTAATAAATAAGCATATGTCTTATATGTATATTGCATATATCATAATCGGAGTAATTCTGGGAGCACTTTCAGGCTGGATTGTGGCTCAATCGAGGTACTCACCGAAAGTTCAGGATTACACGGCCAGATTATCAGCTGCGGAGGCAGCTCTTTTTGCGGCAAAACAGAACCTGGCTGACAAAGGTTCTGAAATTGAAAAATTGAATAATGACATAACTACGCTTGTAGAAAAAGTATCTGATGGCGTTCAGAAACTGGCGACTGAAAGTGCTGTTAAGGAGGGTTTGAAGGAAAAGCTCCTTGAACAGAAGAAGGAACTGGAGAGCATGGCTAAAAAACTAAATGACGATTTCGAGATCATCGCGAATAGAATTCTTGATAACAAAACTGAGAAGTTCACTGAGCTCAACAAAAAGAATCTGGATGCCATACTTGAACCTCTTGGCAAGAACATAGAGGAATTCAAAAAGACCGTAAAAGATACTTATATCACTGAAGCCAAGGAAAGGTTTTCCCTTGGTGAGAAAGTAAAAGAGCTTGCTCAGCTTAACCAGCAAATAAGCGAGGAGGCACGTAACCTTACAAGGGCTCTTAAAAGCCAGTCAAAAACACAGGGACGATGGGGTGAAATGATCCTGGAATCAATCCTTGAGAAATCGGGACTAAGAAAAGATGAAGAGTATTTTATGGAGCAACAGCTTCTTGACGATCAGGGTAAGCCATTGCGTTCGGATTCCGAAGGGAAAAAAATGCGGCCAGATGCAGTAATAAAATACCCCGATGACCGCAAGGTTATAATTGATTCAAAAGTCTCTCTGAATGCATTTTTACGTTTCATGAATTCCACAGATCCTGAAGAGCAAAAACAGGAGCTTGCCGGACATGTTCAGGCAATCAGGGATCATATTGACGAACTTAATAACAGAGGTTATGACGATTATAATAAATCACTTGACTTTGTTATGATGTTCATACCCAGTGAACCTGCCTATATTGCTGCAATGCAGGGTGATCCTGAATTATGGAACTATGCCTACGACAAGCGGATTCTATTGCTAAATCCCACCAACCTTATTACATCACTCAAGCTTATTGTTGATCTATGGAAACGTGACCAGCAAAACCGGAATGCCCAGCAGATTGCCGAAAGAGGTGCAAAATTGTATGATAAATTTGTGGGTTTTATTGATAATCTTCAGGAGATCGGCAAGCATCTTGACCAGGCTAAAGAGGCTTATAATGATTCTTTTAATCAATTAAGCAGTGGAAAAGGAAATCTCGTTTCACAGGCTACCACACTTAAAAATCTGGGGATAAAAAACAGGAAAGAAATTCCGGAAGATCTTGCAGGTCCGGCATCTGAAAATGTATTACCTGATTAGTATGCAGATCGACTCCCGCTTTTAAGCTGTTGTGCGTTTAAGCCGTTATGCAGTGGTGCCATTATGCCAGTTTTTCTAATACCATCACTACCAGTGGAAGTGTAAGAAGGCTTATAACTTTCAATTGTTGCCCGGGGTTGTCTGACCAGTTCTTTTTAACCGCAAAGTACGCAAAGTTGCCACAAAACACGAAAAGATAAAACATTATATGCAAAACCTGCATAACTTGCATGACAATTAAAATATTGCAATGGCCAAACACATCGGTATCGTCGCATGTAGCTACGAGGGAGCAGCCTTATGCTACCAGACGATATGCAATGAAGGATCACAATACCTGGGAGAACATTCTCATCCGGAGATAAGCCTTCATAATCATCCGCTGAATGAATATATGGAATTCATAAAAAGAGGTGACTGGGAAGGAGTAGGCGGGCTTATGTTGTCATCTTCTGAAAAATTACGAAAAGCCGGCGCAGATTTTTTAATAAGTCCTGATAATACGATCCATCAGGCATTCTCCTTTGTTGTAACAAAGTCCCCTCTTCCCTGGCTGCATATTGGAAAAGAGGTAACGAAAACTGCAGAGCTGAATAATTACAGGAAATTGGGTATCCTTGGCACAAAATTCCTGATGGAGGGACCGGTTTATCCTGAGGTACTGGAAGATAGAAATATCAGCTTTTGCATACCTTCTGCAGAACAAAGAACAAGGATAAATGAAATCATTTTCAGCAAGCTGGTATATGGGATCATCAAAGAAGGATCAAAAGTGTATTTCCATCATGTCATTGATGAATTTAGGTCAATGGGATGTGATTCTGTTGTTCTCGGATGCACCGAAATTCCTCTGATTATTCTGCCGGGAGAATCATCATTGCCAGTCC
>Ga0326726_10003935_pt1 | contig 13592 bp, 12 predicted proteins | sample MHFenrmetagenome_2_FD_207603 | JGI IMG/M metagenome (GOLD analysis project Ga0326726, IMG submission 207603) | Lab enriched peat soil microbial communities from Michigan Hollow, Ithaca, NY, United States - MHF15MN | ecosystem: Environmental > Terrestrial > Soil > Wetlands > Peat | place: USA... | reverse complement strand
CACATCTCGATCGTGAGGTTCGTCGCGATGTCGAGATCGGCGGCTTCGGGAATCGAGATCGTCGAGCCCCAGTCCATCGCCGCGGCCTGTTGACTGTCTCGGCGCCATGGCGCGACCAGCGTCGTCCACGCGTTGTGGCTGCCGGTCGAAAGATCCTGGATCACCGGATCGAGGCTAGGGTCCTCGAAGTCGAGGCACAGCCGCAGATCGGGCTGTTGCGAGTGACACGACGACAACGGAATCGTCGGCCCCCCGTTCGGTGATTGTGCATCGGGTTGCACATCTTGAGCTTTGGGGGCGAAACCGCATCCGACGAGCAAGCTCGTGAAGATCACCACGCGCATGCCGACGAGGAATAGCAGCAGACGTGCCACGACTCATCGTCGGGAAATCGCTCGTGCGGTGACCGCGAGATCCGGGTGCGCACCCTCCACCCTGGTGGGTTCAGGGAGCGAACGCCTTGGTGTAGTGGTACGCGAGCTGATCATCGCTGTAACGAAACGCCCGCCCGACCGTGCAAGCTTCGCGCACCGCCACCCACGCGCGCCAGTCGGTACTCGCGAGCGCGACGGCGAGCTTGGCCTCGCAGGTGCCGGTGCAGTGGTACGCGGGGAGCGGCGGCCGTCGCGGCGGCGGATCCCCGTCGAGGACGACGACGGCACGCAGCGCGAACCACGGCCCGTAGATCGGGTGGATCACGAGCTGCGTCGGCGACAGCGCGCCGAGCCCGGCCGCGACGGCGAGGCGCTGGAACGGCAGGAACACGCCGGCGTACCGGCGATGCGAGAACCACACGGGCGCGCCGGGAAACGCGCGCGCGATCGCGGCCTCGGTGTAGCGCTCGATCGGATCCGGATCGGCGGCGAGCGCGGGATCGGCAGCACGGGCGGCGAGGAAGATCGGCCACAGCGCGCGGGTGTTGCCGACGAGCACCGCTCGGCGCGGACCGTGCGCGAGCGCGGCGAACGCGGGATCGCCGACGACCACGGCGAGATCGAGCTCGTGGGTGATGTCGAAGCCGGCGTCCGCGAGCAGCACGCCTGACCGTGCCACGATCCGCGCGCGGTGGCATCATGCGGACGTGCCCGCGCGCTTGCATCACGAACGGATCGCGCGCCCCGATGCACGGCGGTGGATGATCGTGACGCACGGGATCCTCGGCGCCGGCGCGAACTGGCGCTCCATCGCGCGCAAGCTCACCCAGCGACGACCGGAGTGGGGCGTGGTGCTCGTCGATCTGCGCCAGCACGGTCAGTCCGAGCCCGGCGAGCCGCCGCACGTGCTCGCGGCGTGCGCGGCGGATCTGCGCGCGCTCGTGGACGAGCTCGGTGGCATCGCGGCGATCGCGGGCCACAGCTTCGGCGGCAAGGTCGCGCTCGCGACCCGCGCGCTCGCGCCGCCCGAGCTGCACCAGACGTGGATCTTCGACGCGAGCCCGAGCGCGCGTCTCGACCGCGCGTACGATCCGTCCGAGACCGTCGCCCGCTTGCTCGGCGTGATGGAGCGCTCGCCGCGAACGTGGCCGCGCCGCGACGACTTCGTCCAGGTGGTCGTCGCGGCTGGCCACTCGCGACCGCTCGCGCAGTGGCTCGCCATGAACCTCGTCCCCGATGGCGCGGGCGCGTTCGCGTTGCGTCTCGACCTCGCTGCGATCCGCGAGATGCTCGCGGACTATCACGCACGCGATCTGTGGCCGGTGCTGCTCGATCCGGCATTGCCCGGCAGCGTCGAGCTGGTGATCGCGACGCGCTCGACGGTCGTCACCGACGACGATCGACGCCGCCTCGCGACCCCGCCGGCGCACGTCCACGTCCACGAGATCGAGGCCGGGCACTGGCTTCACATCGACGCCCCGGACGCCGTCGTCGACCTGCTCGCTCGCCGGCTGCCCGCCGCGTAGCCGTGGAGACAGTTGACCCTGCGCCAACGGCGGTGGCGGGCCCGCGCCACCGCGCCCTATCGATCTCAACGAATTAGGTCGTGTCGATCGCCGAAACGGATCGGGCACGGTACGAGCACTAACCAACGTCGTGCTCGCTCGCCGCGCCGTCGTCGTCGTCGCAACCTGCGCCGCAGGTGCGTGTCGCGACTCCATGCGGGCGATCGCCGTCGCGGGGATCCTGGTCGCGAGCACGACCGCCGGCGCCCAGCCGAGCGAGCTCGGGCTGGCCTGGCAAGCTCCGGCCACGTGCCCCGACGCGGCCGGCATCCACCAGCGGATCGCGCAGCGCCTCGGCGGCTCGCTGGACGACGAGCTGGTGTCCGGGATCGACGTCGGCATCTCGCACGACCACGGACGTTTCGTCGCGCACATCGACCTACGCGCGCTCACGGTCGCGAACGACGTGCGGACGCTGACGAGCACGCGCTGCGACGAGCTCGCCGACGCGGTCGCGGTCGTCGTCGCGCGGGTCGCGCGCGAGCGCGCCGTGCATCGCCCGACTCTCGCGCGCACGTCCGACGGCGCGCGCGCGCCCGACGGAGTACACACGCCTTTCGGGCACGTCGCCGCGATCGAGCGGCCAGCGATCGACGAGCCCGTCGTGTCGCGGAGCGTGGTCGCCGATCGCCCGCGCACGGTCGTCGCGCCGCGGGCGTGGAGCCTCGGCATGCGCGTCTCCGGCGTGAGCGGCATCGGCATCGTCCCGGAGGTCGGGCTCGGTGCCGAGCTCGCGATCACGTTGCGCCGCAAGTCGGCGAGCGCCGAGCTCGCCGAGACCAAGTGGCTCGCGAGCGGCGCCGATGCGCGCGTCGGTGGGCCGGCGCACGTCGACGTCGGGCTCCAGGTCACCGCGGCTCGCCTCGGATGGCGCCCGCCGGGCCTGCCGCTGCGCGCGTTCGCCGCCGCCGAGGTCGGCACGATGGATGGCATCGGCGTCGGTGTCGGCATCGCGAACCCGCAGAACGGCAACCGGTGGTTCGCGGCGGGCGCCGGCTTCGGCGTCGCGTGGCAGATGACGCCGTGGTTGCGGCTCGTCGGCACGACGGAGGTGATGCTCGCGGTCGAGCGCGTGAAGTTCGCGCTCGGCAACGGCGTCATCGTGTACGCGCCGTCGCCGATGTCGGCGCGCGCGAGCTGCGGCCTCGAGCTGGGGTGGCAATGAAATTCCTCGTCCATCGTGACGGAACCGCCGCGCTCCCGGCACCTACGCCTCGAATGCCCGCCGCGGCACATGCGATGACGGAGGTTGTACACGAGCACGTGACGCCCTCGTTCGACGAGGTCTACGCCGCCCACTTCACGTTCGTGTGGCGCGTGCTGCGCACGTTCGGGGTGGCCGAGGCCGGTCTCGAGGACGCCGCGCAGGACGTGTTCGTCGTCGTCCATCGCCGACTCCCCGAGTTCGAGGGCCGCGCCGCGATCACGACGTGGTTATTCGCGATCGCACGCCGCGTCGCCGGGACCTATCGCCGTCGCGGTGGTCGCGATAGCGCGCGCACCGAATCGCTCGCCGACGATCCGGCCGGCCCGGCCGATACGTTCGCCGCGCTGTCTCGCGCGCAGGCCGTCACCACCGTGATGGCGATCCTCGACACCATGGACGAAGACAAGCGGATCGTGTTCGCGCTCGTCGAGCTCGAGCAACTGTCAGTTCCCGAGGTCGCGAAGCTGCTCGAGCTCAACCTCAACACCACCTACTCGCGTCTCCGACTCGCACGTCAGGCCTTCGAGGCCCGCGTCCGGGCGCGCATGACCGAGGGAGCCTTGCCGTGACCCAGCTCGGTCCGACTTCACGTGCGCTCGTCGCCGCCGCTCGCGACGGCCTCGGCGATCCCGATCCCGCCACCGCCGCACGCGTCCGCGCGAGGATCGCCGCGGCGATCGCCGGCGGCGTGGTCGCGACCTCGACCGCCACGACGAGCTCGGCGACGGCAACCGCGTCCGGCGCCAGCGTTGCCCCGGTCTCGCCGACCTTCGCCGGCTCGCTCGCGCTCAAGCTCGGCATCGTGGTCCTCGCGGTCGGCGCGGTCGTGACGACCGCGGTCGTCGTCGAGCGCACCAGCTCGTCACCGGCCGGCGTGCCCGCGATCGCCGCTTCGACCACCAGTGACGACGAGCCGCACGGCACCATCCACGTCGTGACGCCCGAGACCCGCCCGGATCTCGGACGTCCGACCACCGCTGTCCCGCCGCGTCCGGCTGTCGGACGTCTGGATTCCGTCGCGGCGGTGTCCGGCCCGACGCTCGCGCGCGAGGTCGAGCTCATCGATCGCGCGATGTCCGAGCTCCGCCTCGCGCACTACGCCACCGCACTGCAGACGATCGACGTCTTCGAGCGCGAGACCGCCGGACACGGCCAGCTCGGCGAGGATGCCGCCGCGATCGCGATCGAAGCGCACTGCCGCCTCCACGACTCCGTCACCGACAAGCTCGACGCCTTCGATCGCAGGTGGCCCAGCTCGGCCCAGCGCGCGCGGTTGACCGCCGCCTGCAGTCGCTGACCTATTCTTTGGACTCGTCGTCGTCGCGCGGCTTCACATCGGAAGCCTCGTGCCGCCCGGTCGGTAGCTTGCGCGGCGGCAATAGCTCCGGCTCGATGTGAACCGGGGCCGCCATGAAGATCGCGGCGTCGAGCTTGCGAAACGTTCGCTTCTTGTACCACTCGAGCGCACGTTCGTTGTTCTCGGCGACCTCGAGCACGAGGTGATTCAAGCCGTGGACGCGCGCGAGGTGATGGAGTTGCTCGAGCACGAACGAGCCGACGCCCTTGCCGTGCCATTGGGGATGAACGGCCAGCTCGTCGACGAACAGCGGGTTCATCTCGCGCTTCTCGAAGTAGCGCGGGTTGATCCAGTTGTCGGAGCCGGTGACCTCGTAGGTACACTCGGCGTACGCGACGATCTCGCCGTCGACCTCGAACACGAGCTGCTCGATGCCCTCTTCTTCGAAGATCTCCTCGAACCGCCTCCGCGACCGCGGCCGCTGGTACTCGACCGTCTCCGCGTTGACGTCCCGAAAGCTCACCTTGAGGAAGTCCCAGACCGCGCCGATGTCGCGCTTCGTCATGTGACGGACGTTGATCAGCGGACCGGCGGCCGCCTTCTTGCCACGCGCACGTTTCGGTGCGGGATCTGCCGCTCCAGTCTTGCGCCGACGAGCCATCGCACCCGAGCAGACCGCACCGGCCGACCCGGGGGCAAGTCGCGGCGGCTCCAATCGCTCGCGACGATTTACGATCCGACGCGCGCGACCAGCTGCTGGACTTTCTCGATGAACGCGGCGCGATGATGGCGCTCGAACTCGGTCCACGTCGTGAACGTCGTCGGGTCGGTGACGCGATCGACGAAGATCTTGCCGAGCAGGTGATCGACCTCGTGCTGGTAGGTGCCGGCCTTGAGGCCGTGCACGACCTCGTCGATCGGCGCACCGTGGCGATCCCACGCCTGCACGCGAACGTGGACGTTGCGCTTCACCAGGCCGCGCAGGTTCGGAACGGACAGGCAGCCCTCGTAGTTGTCGAATAGCTCGTCATCGATCGGCGTGAGGACCGGGTTGACGAGGATGGTGAGCGGGATGGGTGGCTTGTACGGATAGCGCGGGTTGTTGCGGACCTCGATCGCGCAGATCCGGATCGGCTCGTAGACCTGGATCGCGGCGAGCCCGGCGCCGTCGGCGTCGTGCATCGTGTCGACGAGATCGTCGATGAAGCCCTGCATGGCGGAGCTGGCCAGCTCCTCGCGTGTGACCGTTCGGGCAATCTGGCGGAGCACCGGGTGTCCGATCTGGGCGATCTTGCGGATGGCCATGCCGGAACTGTAGCCGATGTCCCATCGGCGCGAACTCGAGGAAGCTTCGACGGTCAGGACCTGCGAGGCTTCCCGTTCTGATTCCGCGGTAGTACTAGTGTCGCAACTCGGAGGCCACGAATGCGCTTGTCTCGTCTTCTCAGCGTCACGGTTGTCATCGGTGTAGCTGCGGCCGCCACCATCTTCGCGTGCGGTGGCGATGACCACGCGAAGGTCGATGCCCCGAAAGTCTTCATGGACGGCAACAAGGTGTTCATGGACGCGCCCGCAGCCGGTGCGAACGGCCTCGGCCAGCTGTGCCCGTTCGCCGCGGGCGGCGCAGGCAGTGCGTGCCCCGCCGGGGACGCGTGCGTGAAGCTCAACGGCGTTGGCTCGGCGACCACCGGCTACTGCACGCCGAACTGCGCCGGCAGCAACGCCGTGTGCATCACCGGCTACACCGGTCCCGCCGGCGGCATGCCGGAGTGTGCGCTCACCGTCGGAAGTGGCAGCGGTGTGACCGGTTGCGCGATCGTGTGCACGTCGCCGGCACAATGCCCGACCGGGATGGGTTGCGTCCAGGCGCCGGGTTCTGGCGCACCGATGATCTGCGTTCCGAACTGAGGCCGATCCCACCTCAGGCGCTTGCCGAAACGGGTGATGGCGCGTCGGCGCCGATCGCCTGCTCGATCGACTCGAGCCCCGCGGCACGAACGTGCGCGGCGAGCTCGCGCTGGATCCGGCGCGGCCAGAACGGGCCGCCGTAGATGAAGCCGGTGTATGCCTGGACGAGCGTGGCGCCGGCGCGAATCCGCGCCCACGCATCGTCGGCGGTCTCGATGCCACCGACGGCGATCAGCGTCAGCCGCGAGCCGGTGCGCGCGCGGATCCTGCGCAGGACCTCGAGTGCGCGTTGCTTGAGCGGGGCGCCCGACAGGCCACCGGCTCCGAGCGCGGCGACCTTCGCCTCGGGGGTGACGAGCCCGGTGCGCGCGATGGTGGTGTTCGTCGCGATGAGGCCGTCGAGGCCGAGCTCGAGCGCGAGATCCGCGATCGCGTCGATGTCGGCATCGGCGAGGTCCGGTGCGATCTTGACGAGCAGCGGCACGCGCCGCATCGGCGACGCGAGATCGCATGCGGCACGCACCGCGACGAGGAGCGGGCGCAGGCGGTCGACGGCCTGGAGATCGCGCAAGCCGGGCGTGTTCGGCGAGCTGACGTTGACGACGAGATAATCGGCGAGCGGCGCGAGCGTCTCCGCGCTGCGACTGAAGTCGGCGATGGCCTCGGTCTCGGCGACGCGCTTGGTCTTGCCGATGTTGATGCCGACGGTTCCGCCCCGTCGGTGAGCGAGGCGAGATGCCACGGCGCGAGCACCGCTGTTGTTGAAGCCGAGCCGGTTCACGAGCGCGCGGTCGCGCGGCAACCGGAACATCCGCGGCTTCGGATTTCCGGGCTGTGGCTCGGCGGTTACGGTGCCGATCTCGACGAAGCCGAAGCCCAGGGCGAAGAGGGGCGTGACGCCCCGCGCATCCTTGTCGAAGCCGGCCGCCAGGCCGAGCGGGCCGGGGAGCTCGTGGCCGAACGCGTGGACCCGCAGGACCGGATCCCGTGGCGCCAGGACCCGGGCGAGTAGCGCCCGGACCGGCGGGATCGCGGCGACGGCGCGGAGCAGCGCAAACGACACTCGGTGCGTACCCTCGGCGGGGAGGCGTGAAAGTACGAGCCAGTAGACGAAGCGGTACATCGTCGAAGCGACCGTACCGTATCGGTAAACTGCCTGTGCTGGATCGCACTCCGAATAGATAATCGCGCGCGGCGTTCTTTGACAGCGTTGTTGGGTAGACCGTGACCGGACGAACGTGGTTGAACTGAGCCTTCGACCTAGGAGTCCACATGCGTCTACGTTACGTCTTCCTCACGGCTGCCCTCATCGGTTGCGGAAACAGCAACCCCAAAATCATGACCCACGACTCGAACATGCAGTCGGTGGATGCGCCGCCGCTGCCTCCGGGCTGCGACTACGCGGAGCTCGCTGACAACGCGAACGACAACGGTGTCACGCAAGGTGCGACCGGCGTCTCGGAAGACACCGGGTTCACGGACGCCATCGGCAAGGTGATCTGCGGCACCATGGACGTTTCCCACTTCGCGAGTGGGCTCATCGACGTGGACTCGTACCAGATCGCACTCGCGGCCGACGGCTCCCTCCGCGTCGACCTCGTCGGCACCGGCCTCGAGGCCCTCGGTGCTGCCGAGATCCTCATTACGCAAGGCAGCGGAGCCAACATCAAGTTCGTCGATGTCGGCGAGTTCGCGACGAATCACGCGGTTGCCGTGCGCGGGCTCGTGGCCGGCACGTACAACGTCGCCATCTTCACCGCCGACAACAACGCACCGGCAGCCCCGATTCCGTACAAGATCAAGCTCTCGGCGTTCACGAACGCCTGCACCGCGGCGGTCGGGACTGCGACCCACGCCGAAGGCAACACCGACAACGACGTGCTCACGTTCAAGTACGGCGCGTCGGGCGTCGGCTTCCAGCACGAGACGATCAAGGGCACCGATGCGTTCGAGCCGACCGGCATCACGCTCGCGGCCAACACGAACGTCAGCATCAGCGGCACGATCGCGAACAGCGGGGCCATCGACGCCGACGACTACCTCGATCGCGACACCTTCGAGATTGCCTCGAGTGCCGGTGTCAACGAGGTGACCGTCCGTGGCGACTGGACGAACAAGATGGCCGACCTCGACTTCTTCCTGACGCCGAAGCTCACGGCACCACTGGCGACGGGTGACGACTGGTTCATCTGGGCCGCCGCGAACCGCGACAGCGGCGTCGGGGCAGCCGGCACGGGTGGCCCCGAGGTCATGATCACCGCGATCGATGCGACCACTCCGTGGTGGGTCTTTGCAGGTGGCTACACGGGCAGCCTCGCGCTGCCCAGCACGTACACCGTCACGATCTGCCCGACGAACGTCAATCCGTAACGCACGCTCGTAGGCTGATTCGATACCAACGCCACTGCATCGCGAGATGCAGTGGCTTTTTCATGACCACGGACTTCACGTTCGCGACGTGCTTGCCGGGCCTCGAGCCCGCGCTGAAGCGAGACGTCGCGCGCACGCGGCCGGCCCTGCGGTTCGCGTACTCGCGACCGGGGTTGATCACGTTCAAGTCCGAGACGTCGATCACGCCTGACGATCCGCCGGCGTCCGCGTTCGCGCGGGTGTGGGGCCGCTCGCTCGGCGCGGCGCGCTCACCCGAAGATGCGGCGCACCAGCTCGGCCAGGTCGGCGCCACGCGGCTGCACGTGTTCGCGCGCGATCCGGACGCCACGGTCGATCTCGCGCCGTGGCAAGACGCCATCACCGCCCAGCTGAAGCTCCCGACTGGCGCTGCCGAGCCCGGCGACCTGGTCGCGGACGTGATCGTCGCTGCCGACGAGCCGGCGTGGCTCGGCGTGCACCGCGCCGATGCCGATCATCTCCCGAACGCCGGCGGCGCGATTCCGGTCGACGTACCCGCCGACGCACCGTCGCGCGCGTACGCGAAGATCGAGGAGGCGATCGCGTGGGCGCAGCTTCCGGTGCAAGCAGGTCAGGTCGCGCTCGAGATCGGCTGCGCGCCCGGCGGCGCCATGCTCGCGCTCGCACGTCGCGGGCTCGAGGTGTGGGGGGTCGACACGGCCGACGTCGCGCCCCAGGTGCTCGCCGCCCCGGGCGTCCATCACCTGCGGCAGAAGGTCGGCGCCGTCCGGTGGGAGGAACTCCCGCCGCGGGTCGATTGGCTACTGCTCGACGTCAACCTCGCACCGCAGGTCGCGTTGCACGAGGTCGCGCGGCTCGTCCCGCGACTTCGGGGCACGCTGCGCGGCGCCGTGTTCACGCTGAAGCTCAACGACTGGACGTTCGTCGACAAGCTCCCCGAGCTCGCGGCGCGCATCCGCGCGATGGGCTTCACCGACGTGCGCATGCGTCACCTGCCGTCGAATCGCCGCGAGATCGCCGTCGTCGCGCGCTAACCCGCAACGGCGCCTAGCGCGCGTACGACAGGATCGCGCTCGGCCGATGGGGCCGGCGATCACGCTCGATGTACGCGCGCTCGAACTCTTCGGGCGTGTAGCGCAGGCCGAGCGGCGGCGGCGGATCGATCTGGATGTACGCGTTGTCGCGGATGCGCAGGGCGCGGATCCGCGCGAGCACGGCGTCCGGGGTGATCGAGCCCTCGGTGCGGTTCAAGATCGCGATGGCGGCATCCAGCGCGCGGGGCGCGACGGGGATGCCGCTCTCGTCTTCGGTCCGGAACTCGCACGCCGACAGCGCCGCGCGCGTGATGCCCCACGACGGGCTCGTGATCGCCGACGTCAGCGACTCGAAGTTGCCGGCCTCGAGATCGGCGAACGCCTGGCGCTCCATCGACACCTCGGCGGACGCGCGGATCGGTGGCGTCTGCTGCGCGACGATGCGGTCCATGGTCTCGATCAGGTCCTGCGCGAGGTCGCCGTTGGGACCGAGTCGGCCGGCTTCTTTCGCGTACGGATGCGCGTCGACGTGGCGGCCCTGCCCGGCGAGTGCACGCGCCATCGCGTGGAGCCCGACGATCCGCACCTCGCGCGACGCGCCCTTCATGCCGATCAGCTGCTGCGCGATCTTCTCGCACTCGACGAAGTCGCCGAGGCGGTAGAGCCCGGTCGCGAGCGCCATCAACACCTCGGGATCCGCGGAGCCCAGCGCGACCGCACGCTTGCCGGCTAGGGCCGCGACGGCGTCATTGTCGGCGCGACCCGCGGTCGTGGCGAGCATCGCGAAGTCCTCGGCGGACTTGAAGCGCCGGCTCGCGTAGCGCAGCACGGGGACGGCTTCGAGATAGCGGCCCGCATCGACGAGCACGCGCCCGATCAGCCGCGCCGCATCGGCACGCTCGTGCGCGGCGAGAACACGGATCGCCTCGAGCCCGTGGCCTGCGCGACCGAGCGCGACCGCGAGGCTCTGCGCGCGCTTCGCGTTCCCGGGCTCGACGGCGGCGGCCCAGCGCAGGTGCTGGATGGCGGTGTCGAGTCGATCTTCGCCGGCCGCGGCGAGGCCGGCGTCGAACGCCTGATCGCCGTCGATCGGGGTCGTGATCCCGGCGAGTCGCCACGGCCCGAGCAGATCGCTGATCGCCTGCGCGCGTTCCTTCGCGGTCGCGGCGGTCATCCCGCGACACGCGGCGGCGAAGCCTTCCTTGGGACGCCCCGACGACAGCAGCCCGGCGGCGACCGACAGCCACGGCGCGGCGACGCCGCTCGGGTTGGCCATCGCGGCGATCCAGTGAACGTCGAGCTGCGCCTGCGCGGGTGCGGTGCGTGCGGCCGCGACCGACCACGCGAGCGGGATGCTGCCGGCCTCGACGGCCCGCGACGCGCGCTCGAACAGCCGCGCGGCCGGCTCGTACTGCGAATGATCGGCGGCCAGATCGTGCGCCATCCGCGTCTCCCAGCCGATGCGTTCGTCGCCGCGGAGCAAGCGCGCGACGATCGGCAGCCCCGCGAGGAAGTTGTCGAGATACGAGCCGTGCTCGGCCTCGAGATCGAACGCACGCTCGATGCGCAACAGCCAGGTGTCGAGCAGCCACTCGGGCGCGGCTCCGAGCCGCTCGACGAGCGAGAGCAGCGCGCGGATCGCGGCCGGCTCGATCTGGTAGCGCGACCGGCGCACGAGATGCAGCGCTTCGGTCGCGATGTGACGATACGCGCCGGCGATCGGCGTCGGCGGCACCGACGCCTCGGCGATGTACTGCACGAGCGCGACGCCGAGTGCGAGCACGGCCCCGGCGGCATGGGCATCGCGGTCCTTGTTCGGCGGCACGAGCGAGGTCCACCACTCCTGCGCGAGCTGGTCGGCGGACGTGAGCGAGTCATCCTCGGGGCGCGCGAGGCGATGCAGGATCGTGGCGGCGGTGCTCTGCGCCGCGGGCAGCGCGCCGATCAGATCCGAGACCCAGTGCGGATCGAGCGTGATCTCCTTGGTGTCGCCGAGCGCGCGACGCACGACCGGCGTGTCCATGTTCGGCACGAAGTCGGCGAGGTCGCGCGCGGCCATCTGCGCGAGCCGGCGCGCGCCACGGTCGAGCTGGCGCTCGATCACGCGATCCCACTCGGCGGCGGGGCGGCACGCGGCGAGCCGGAACAGCCGGTTGATCTCGGCCTCGTGTCGGCTCTGGCTGCGCCGCAGCTGGACGATCTGGATGTGATCGAGCGCGTCGTCGAGCTTGCCCGCGATGATCATCGCGCGCGCGGCGGCGAGCCGGGCCTTGCCGTCCCCGAGCACGCCGGTGCCGTCGAGCCCGGCGGTGTGGTGCACCGCGATCTCCGCTTGATCCTCGCGGCCGATCGCCATCAGCGCCTCGATCATGATCATCGCGTCTTCGTCGTCGGTGATCCGGCCGCGCGTCAGGCCGATGATCGCGCGTCCCGGATCGCCGCGATGGTAGCCCTCCCACGCGTACGCGCGGGCGAGTAGGCCAGCGTCGGACTTCCAGTGCGAGATGCGCTTGATCGCCCAGCCAAATGCCTCGCGCGTCGCGTCGTCGGTCGGCACCTGCGACATCGCGTCGTCGGCGAGCTCGATCGCCTCGGCGATGCGGCCGATGTCGAGGTGGACGAACGCGATCAGCAGCGCCGCGTGGTGTGGCGCCTGCCAGTCGTTCGCGGGCAGCTTGCCCGCGGCGGCGCGATCGAGGATCTCGCGGCAGCGATACTGCGCCTCGGCGAACGCCTGACCGGGGCGACCGACCTGGCGCAACCGGCGCACGCAGTCGAGGTGTGCGGCGCCGAAGTCCGGGCCGGCGACGGTCGCGCGATCGGCCCAGCGATAGCTCTCCTCGCGGCGACCGACCTCGGCGAGCTGGAGCGAGTAGTTGTGGCAGGCGTACGGGTTCGCCGGCATGAGGCTCGCCGCGATGCCTTGATGACGTACGCCCATGTTCTCGAGCGGTCGATCGGCGGCGAACGGATCACCCCAGATCGACAGGTGCGGCTTGCCGTACATCGGCGCCTCGGTGACGAGCGGCAGGATGTCGCGCCGGTCGGCGCTGCCGTGCATGAGGCCGGTGACGTACGCGTTGCGGCGCGCGACCGGATGCTCCGGATCGATCTCGAGGATCTTCGGATCGACCGTGCGCGCGGCGCCGCCGGAGACCTCGGAGAGCACGCGCAGGTACGGCACCGCGAGGCGCGGCAGCGGCGACAACAGCGACGGTGGGATCTGCGTGTAGTCGTCGCGCAACGACAGCATCGCGCTGGCCTTCTTGAGGCGATCGGCGGCGGCGCGCAGGTCGTCGAACGAGAACTCCGGCAAGGGCGCGACCAGCGGCAGCCGCCGCGCCGTGAGCCACTGCACGATGCACTGCGAGAGCTGCTGCGACAGCGGCAGGTCCGAGCTCGACGTCCACTCGTCGGTGACGCCGTTCGGCAATCGCGCGCGCAGCAGCGTGGCCTGCGGGCGCGAGCGATCGACGGAGATCTCGAACCACAGCACCTCGTGGCGGCGCGCGATGCGGAACAGCCAGTCGATCGAGTCTTCGATCTGCGGATGATTGGCGTCGAGCAGGCGGCCTTCGGCATCGGCGATGCGCTCGTCGTCATCACCGAGCGTGACGATCGGATGGCGCAGGAAGTGATCGAAGATCGTGATCGACAGCAGCCGCGACAGAAACGCCGTCGAGCCCGCGTGCTCCAGCGGCACCACGAGCGTGCTGGCCAGAAACGTGGCGCGATGAGGGTACGGGAGCGGCATGCTCGAGTCGGAGAATACCCCGTGATCTCGACCTCTACGGCGTTATGCCGAGGTCTTTCGCCAGCCGGTCGGCGTCGTGCTGG
>Ga0326726_10003934_pt1 | contig 13594 bp, 10 predicted proteins | sample MHFenrmetagenome_2_FD_207603 | JGI IMG/M metagenome (GOLD analysis project Ga0326726, IMG submission 207603) | Lab enriched peat soil microbial communities from Michigan Hollow, Ithaca, NY, United States - MHF15MN | ecosystem: Environmental > Terrestrial > Soil > Wetlands > Peat | place: USA... | reverse complement strand
CCCACTGCGACTTGATCTGCTCTTCCTGGAAGACGAACGTGTTGTACGAGCAGCCGGTCAACGGCAGCGCCGCCATGGCGATGCCCGCGGCGATCACGAACCGCACGACGTGTCTGCGTGTGATGTGCATATGATCCTCTTAGACTTCCAGTTTTGTTGCGAAGTTCAAGGCTTCCACTTTTCACTTTTCACTTTTCTCTTTTCAGTTCTGACTTTACCAACTGCTTCCGCCGCCCCCGCCGCCGCTCCCGCCGCCCCCGAAACCGCCGAAGCCGCCACCGAATCCGCCGCCGCCCCCGAATCCGCCGCCGCGGCCGCTGAATCCGCCGCCGAACGGGCCGACGCCGCTCGACCATCCGCTCCATCCGCCGCCGCCCCAGAAGCGCGGACGGCTTCCGGGTCCGCCGCCAAGGCGGCTGACGATGAGGAGCACGATGAAGATGATGAAGGGCACCGACACCGGAAACGGCGTTCGCGTCGGATGGACCGTCACGCGGGGCGCGCGGAGGCCCTGAATCGAGATGTTACGCGCCTGCGCGATCCGGGCGACGACCTGTTCGGCGCCGGCGCGCAGGCCGGCGCCGTACCGGCCGGCACGGAACTCCGGCGTCATCACTTCGCGGCTCGTCGATCCGGCGTAGCCGTCGGTGATCCACTGCTCGAGGCCGTAGCCGACCTCGATGCGCACGCGCCGCTCCTTCATCGCGAGCAGGATCAGCACGCCGTTGTCCTTGCCCTTCACGCCGAGGCCGCGGCCGTGATTCTCGAAGAGCTTCACCGCGTACTCGTTGATGTCCGCGTACGGCTCGACGGTCGGCACGCTCGCGACAACGACGACGTCGCCGGTCGCGGCCTGCAGCGCACGGCTGATGCGATCGATCTCGGCGGCACTCGCGGCGTCGACGACGTGCGCGAAATCGTTGACGGGTTGTGTCAACTCCGGGAGGCTGGAGGCTGGGGACTGCGCGCCGCGGGCGGGCGCGCTGATGAGAATCAGCGCTGCGACGACGAACGCGATCAAAGGGCTGAGGGCTGAGGGCTGAGGGCTGATGGAATGGTCGATGGCGCGACCTCCGCTCCCATCAGCCATTAGCCCTGAGCCATCAGCCATGTGATCTTTCACCTTCCATTCCACCCGTCTACGTACTTCGCGAGCTTCTGGACGGCGTCGAGGTACGGCGGGAAGAGGCGCAGCGCGTCTGCCGACGGGATCTCCTGCACGCCCACGAGCTGCACGACGCTGGTAATCGCGCCGCCCGGGAGGCCGAGCGTGCGCTCCGCCTGACGGCCGGCGCCAGCGCTGTCAGTGGCGTCGCGGCCCTCGAGGCGCGCGATGCTCGTGATCAGCGCCGCGAACGGCGCGGCCGACGAAACGATCAGCACGGCGAGCGCGTCAGCACGGCCGCGGGTTTCGAGAAAGCCTTCGCGCAGATGCAACAGGTGGCTGCGCGCCTGGTGCTCGCACGCGCGCCGCACGTCGGCTGGATCGACGGTGATCGACGCGAAGGGGCTCGTGCCGCTGACGACGACGTGATCGGCCTGGATCGCGCCGAACTCGAGCGGGAAGGTATCGAGCGAGCGATCGAGCTCGGCCGCGACGACCATCAGCGGCGTGGCGAGCCCCGCGTCGTGCCAGCCGCCGATACGCGAGGCGCAGTCGCGCAGATCGTCGCCGCTCAGCGCGTCCACGACGGCCATCGTCTGGATCGGCGCCGGTTGGGCGTGCCCGTGATGGTGGTCGTGATGCTCGTGGTGCGCCTGCGAGCCCTCACGCGACTGGCGCACGCGCGGACCGTAGATGACCAGCGACTGCAGCCGCGCGCCGAAGATGGAAGAGAGGTCGCGCTGCAGCGCCTGCACCGCGTCGGGAATGGACATGACCTTATTCTAAGTACAATAACCTCCAGTGCGTTTACGGCAAGTGAACGTCGGATGTTTCGGCGGCGGCACGGGACTGCCGAGTCTGCTCGGCGGGTTGAAGAACAATCCGTGGCTGCACCTGAACGCCGTCGTCACGATGTTCGACAGCGGCGGCAGCTCCGGTCAGCTCCGCGACGAGCTCGGCGTCCTGCCGCCGGGCGACATTCTCAAGTGCGCGCTCGCGCTCTCGCGCAAGCCGCGCGAAGCGCGCCGCGTCCTGCTCGCGCGCCTGCCGACGCTCGAGCACGCGCGGCTGGGCGGGCACACCGGCGGCAACCTGCTGCTGTCGATGATGCAGAGCTACAGCGGCGACTTCCTCGACGCGATCGACGGGCTGCGCGCGCTGCTCGGCTGCCGCGGCCGTGTGTGGCCCGTCACAGTCCAGCACGCGTCGATCTGCGCGCAGTACAGCGATGGCTCGTCCACACGCGGCGAAGTCGAAGTGGACGCGGGGCAGACGTCCGGCCGGCTCGTGCAGAAGGTCTGGCTCGCGCCGCCGGTCTCGATTCACCCGGTCGTTGCGCAGGCGATCACCGAGTTCGACGCCGCGATCATTGGACCCGGCAGTTTCTACACCAGCCTGATGCCCATCTTCCTGGTCGATGGCGTGGCCGACGCGCTCTCGCGCATGAAGGGACCGGTGATCTTGATCACGAATCTGCTCACCGAAGGTCGCGGCATGGCGGGGTTCACGGCCGCGGACGCCGTCGCGAGAATCGAGGATGCGATTGGCCGCAAGGTCGACGTCGTGATCACCAACGTGAAGGGGCCGTCCAAGGAGGCGCTCGAGCGCTACGCCGTCGAGCACAAGGAGCCGCTCGTGCTCGGCACCTTGCCGGCGCACTGCGAAGTCGTCGGCGGCGAATTCTGGACGAGCGAGATTGCGCGGCACAACCGTCCGCGCCTCGCGTACGCGATCTGGAGCATCCTGTCGCGCCGCCTGCTCGACGACGCGTGACGACATGTAGGTACGATATGTGGGCAGGGTCCTTTCGGACCCGGCTGATCGGGCGGGTCCGAAAGGACCCGCCCTACGGACGTCTGATCAGATCGCTGACGAGGTAGATTCTGCCGCCGCGCATGACGCGCCGGACGTCGCGGAGGTTCTTGATGTCCGCGAGGGGATCGCCACCGAGGAATGTCAGGTCGGCGAGCTTCCCGCGTTCCACCGTTCCAAGCTGGTCGTCGAGGCCTAATGCGGTTGCGGCATTCTTCGTCGCGGTCTGCAGCGCTTGAAACGGCGTCAGGCCGGCGTGCACGTACGATTCGATTTCCATTTCCAGACCGAGGCCGTACGGCACGGCGGGGGCGTCCGTTCCCGCCACGATCTTTCCGCCTCCCGTTGAGATCGCCTTAAGCGTCGCCTCGTACGGCTTCAGCGCCGCGTCGCGTTCGGCGTCGCGCTGAATGTTGGGCATCCTCGTCGCGTCGTCGGTGAGCATGCTGACGAGCGGCAACGGAAAGAGCGACAGCCGCGGGTCGAAGAGCAGCGTCTTGTCGCCGCTTGCGCGCGCGTCGAACCCGCCTCTGATGCCGATCATCGGCGTCAGCGTGATGCCGGACTTGACGACGAGATCGATGAAGTCCCGGTACCCGCGGCCCGCTCCTTCGACGCCGTCAGCCCCGAACGCCACGGCCGGGTACAGCTTCGGCGACGTCACCGGCAGGCCGCGCGCGTGCGCGTGCTGGACGACAGCCTTTCGCACGCGCTCGGAGAGGCGGCCTTCCGTCGCCAGAAAATCGGAGCCGAGCACGGACGCCCGATCGATCTCGGCCTCGATCTGTCCCTCGGACGTGAGCGTCACGCCGCCCGGCGCGGACGTCCGCACGCCTTCAAACGGATCGCCGGCCATGAACGTGCGCGGCCCGGCGCGGCGGCCGTGTGCGATCGCTTCGCGCAGCTCGAGGCCTTCGAACGGATTGATTGCCGCGATCCGCACGCTCGTGATGCCGTATGCCAGCCACGCGCGGCCGAAGTTCTCGCCGTAGCCGGGATCGACATGCACGTGCATGTCGATTAGACCGGGGATCACGGTCTCGTTCGACGCATCGACGACCGCGCCTACGTGGAGATCCGGATTGTGATCGGTGAGTTCCCTGATCACGCCGCGCTCGACGATGATGTCCGTCTCCGCCCGGAGACCGTCGGTCGTGCCGTCGAGGACATGTCCGGCGTGGACGACCACGCGATCGGGCGGCACGCTCGGCTGCCATTGCAGATCGAGCGGAATGCGCTCCGGCTGCCCGCCGTCGGCGGGGATGCGCCACAGCCCGCGCGGCGTCTGATAGACGAGGTGCCGCGAGTCGCCTTCCCAGCTCGGCGACTCGGGATCCCCGTCCGCGATCTGGCGCGGTGGACCGGTCGGCGCGCCTTTGAAATCGACGGGCAGGTTCCACAACGCGCCCTCGGAGGCAAACGCCATGCGCAAACCGTCTGGTGACCACGCCGGGCCCGCGTCTTCCCGATTCCCAGCCGAGTGGCCTGGGAAGAGGACTGACGAGAACGTCCCGCTCGGATCGAGCGTCAGCAGCAGCGCCTGATTCAACCCCTCGCGAAAGCGATTCGAGAACGGAAAGAGACTGCCGACCATGATCGCTTTGTTCTCGCCGTTCCACGTCGGTCGTCCTAATCCGCCGCCGCCGATCGGCGCCGGCGGTACGACGCCGCGGTGCTCATCGCGGCGCACGGTCAGGACCTTCGCCGATCGCCCATCCACGAGGTACGCGATGTGGTTGCCGTCAGGCGACCACGCGGCGCCTGAGACCGCCCCACGCTCTTCGGCCAGCTGCGTGTCCTGATTTGTCCGGAAATCGCGGACCCAGAGATTCATATGGCCGCTGCGGTCGCTGGAGAACGCGAGCTGCAATCCATCCGGTGACCACGCGGGATCGAGCTCGACGGCGGAATCATTCGTCAGACGCACCGGCGTGCCGTCGATCGGATAGACCCACAGATCGCCGAGCGCGGTGAACGCGATCGCGCGCCCATCGGGCGAGACGACCGGGTGAACGATGCCCATCAGCGGCTGCGCTTCAGTGGGCTCGAGCGCCTGACGGTGGGCGATGGTGTAGGTGTCACGTTTCAGCGGGACCGTGGCGGTGAAGTTGACCACGGTCGTCTGCCCGGCGATTGACCGGCGCTTGATGTGACCGTCGGCGGTGTAGAGCACTTCCCCTTCGGAAATCCACTGCGGCCGGAAGGGGAAGACGTCTTCGTTCGCGCCGCTGACCGGCCGGCCCTCCAGGAACAGTCGTCCGTTTGCCGTCAAGGCGAGGATGACGCCGTCCGGATTCCACGCGGCGGCCGCCACATCGATCTTGGCCTGCGCCGCGTCCAGAATCATTCGTTCGCGGCCAACGCCGATCGTCCAGAGTCCGGGATGCCGGTTATTCGGCGGCTGCCGGACGTCGGCTGACACGCACGTGATTTCCTGACCGTTTGGCGCCCAGCTCGGCATCCAGCAGTCGCGCTCGTTGACCTGCGCGACGTCGTGCGACTGTGTGCCGACAGTCCAGATCGTCGTGATGCCGCCGTAGCGATCGGACGAGAACGCGATCCGGTTGCCATCGTGCGACCAGGCGGGCTCGCGATCGTCGAACTCGCCGCTCGTCACTGCGCGCGCCTCGCCGCCTTCGCGAGAGATGACATAGATGTGCCACGCGCCATCGTCGCCGTACCCCTGGAACGCGATCGATTCGCTGTCGGGCGACCAGGCGGGCTGCCCGGCTTCGAGAAGGTCCGGCGTGATCTTCTTCGCATTGCCGCCGCGGTAGGGAAGCACCCACAGCGCGCCGAGCAGATCGATCGCGATCCACCGGTGATCGGGCGAGGCCGCAGCCGCCATCGACGTGCCCTCGGTGAGCGTGATGTCGATCTCGCGCGACGTCAGTGGTTCCTGCGCGCGCGTGGACGTCACGGTCGCGAAGGCTGCGACGGTCGCCAACAGACGACGATCAACGCGGAACCCGCGGAACACGCGGCGCTACCTTTTCTTCTTCTGCGTTCTCTGCGGTTTCTGCGTTGTACGTCGTGCGTTCTTCGGTGCGGCGGCGCGTTCAGCCTTCAGTCGTGCCGCGCGCTCGATGATCTCCTCGAGCATCGCGCCGGTCTCGCCGGTCTTCGCCGGACGATTCGTCTGCCAGATGGCGGGCGTGTCCTCGGCGAGAATCTCGTCGAAGTCGCTGTCGCTCTTGACGCTCTTGGGTGCGAACTCGGTGATGTCGAGCTCGCCTGACCAGTCGTCGCGGTGCTTGATGAGCAGCCAGGTTCTTCCATCGCCTCCACCTCGCGCGCCGGCGTAATGGCCGCTGGTCTTCACAAGGACCCACGAGCCCTTGAGCTTGTAGCCGTCCAGCGTGAACTTCAGGTCCCCCTTTTTCAGCGCCGCGTCCACATCGTCGACCTGGGGCGTCCACGTGCCGCGGTCCCACAGCATGACGATGCCCGCGCCGTAGCCTTCGGGGATCACGCCTTCGAACTCGCCGTACTCGACCGGGTGATCCTCGACGTGCATCGCGAGGCGCTTCGTTTTCGGATCGAGCGACGGTCCCTTGGGTACGGCCCAGGACATGAGGACCCCGTTGTGTTCGAGGCGGAGGTCGTAATGAAGATGACTGGCGAGGTGCTTCTGCACGCAAAAGAAACGCGCGCGCGGCTTCGCACTCTTGGCCTTGCCGCCGTCGCCGGAGGGCTCGGGCGTCTTCTTGAAATCACGTTTGCGGCGATATTCTTCGAGTGCCATGAGCCGGTGAGATGTGTCAGGGTCATAATATCGCCATGTCGCTCCCGCGCCTCACGCTGCTCCTCTCGCTTTTGACGTCGTCCGCCTCCGCACAGCCGGCGCCGCCATTGATTAAGGAAGGCGTGACGGTGAAAGTGTCCAGTCACGTCTACGCCATCCCGGACGGCAACGTCGGACTCGTCCCCAACGTCGGCATCATCGTCGGCACGCGGGCGACGATGGTCGTCGATACCGGGCTCGGGCCGCGCAACGGTCAGACCGTGCTGCGCGAGGTCGGGAGGGTGAGCACGCACTCGGAGCTGTACGTCGCGACGACCCACTATCACCCCGAACACTCGCTCGGCGGCGCGGCGTTCCCGGCGACGGCGAAGTTCATTCGGCCCCGCGTGCAGCAGGAAGAGATGCTCGAACTCGGCAAGGGGATTCAGAACACGTTCGCAGGCTTCTCGCCGGTGCACAAGGAACTGCTGCAGGACGTTGAGTATCCACGCGTGGACATCCTGTTCGATCGCGAGCATCGGATCGATCTCGGCGGCGTGCACGTGCGGCTGTTCACGCGCGGTCCGATGCACACGCGCGGCGACACGATGATCGTGGTCGAGGAAGATCGCGTGTTGTTCTCCGGTGACGTGGTGATGAACCGCGCGTTCCTCGCGGCGAGCCCGACGTCCAGCATCACGTTGTGGCTGACGACGCTCGACGAACTCGAGGCGCTGCACCCCGTCGTCGTCGTGCCGAGCCATGGCGGCATCAGCGACAGCACGCTCATCGGAAAGGACCGCGACTATCTAAAGGCCGTTCAGACGCGCGTCGTGGAGTTGAAGGCGCAAGGCAAATCGGCCGACGAGACCGCGGAGATCGTGACGAAAGAGATTCAGGCGAAGCTCGACTGGTCGGCGCCGGCGCGGATCAACCCTGCCGCTCGCGCCGCGTACGCCGAAGCGCGGTAGCACTCTTCAGCCACCAGCCACCAGCCACCAGCCACTAGTTCACATCTCCCATCATGCGCTTGATGGGCGGCGTCGCGAGAATCATCGCCGCACCACCGGCCATTCCGACGACGGCGATGACGCCGAAGAGACTCGGCAGCGACATCGTTCCGTAGAGCGACGAGATCCGGCCGCCGATGAAATTGCCGATTGAGATCGACAGGTACCAGACGCCCATGATCAGGCCGACGATGCGCGCTGGCGTCAGCTTGGTCATCGCGCTCATGCCGACCGGGCTCAGGCAGAGCTCCCCGAAGGAGTGCAGCGCGTACGTGGTCACCAGCCACATAGGGCTGACGCGGGCACCCGAGGCAGCGAAGGTCGCCGCGACGGCCACGACCGCGTAGCCGCCGCCCGCGCAGAACAGGCCTAACGAGAATTTTGTGGGGCTGGACGGCTCACGCGATCCGAGCTTGAACCACAGCCACGCAAAAACCGGTGCGAACGTGAAGATCAGGATCGGCTGGACCGACTGGAAATAGCTGCTTGGGAAGGTCACGCCGAACACGTCACTTCGGCTGGCGCGATCGCCGAAGAGGTTGAGCGTCGACCCGGCTTGCTCGAAGAGCGACCAGAAGAGCGTAGCGGCCAGGAATAGCAGGGCGATGGCGTACAGGCGACGTCGTTCAAGCGGTGACCATCCCGACGAGAAAAACAGCCAGCCGAAGAACACTGCGGTGCCGCCGAGGAGGATGACGCCGGCGCCGTCGGCGATCTGTTTCGCGGTGACCGGCACGATGCCTGAGACGAGCGCGAGGGTGAGCAGGAGACACGCCGCCGCGGCGCCGCCCGCCAACCGCTTCGTCCCCGCGTCCAGCGGCTGTGACGGCCTCAGGCCGGAGTCGCCGAGGTGGCGCGCGCCGAGCACGTACTGCACCAGGCCGAATACCATCCCGACACCCGCGGCGCCGAACCCCCAGTGCCACGCGTCGCGCGGATCGACGCCAAGCGTCGTGAGAAACGCCTTGAAGCGCGGATCCTGCGCCAGGAACCCGGTCACGATCGGCGCGAAGAACGCGCCGAGGTTGATGCCCATATAGAAGAACGAGAAACCGGCGTCCCGGCGCTGGTCTTCCTTCGAATAGAGATAGCCGACGACGACGGCGACGTTACCTTTCAGCAGCCCCGTGCCGAGCACAATCAGCGTGAGGCCGACGTAGAAGGTCGCAATCGATGGAAAGGCCATGCTGAAGTGGCCCGACGCGATCAGGATGCCGCCGTACAGGACCGCCCGCCTCGGACCGACGAGGCGGTCGGCGATCCAGCCGCCCGGCAGGCACGCCATGTACACGCTCGACGTGTAGAGTCCGTAGATCGCGCCCGCGACCGCCGTGTCGAACCCGAGTCCGCCCGCAGCCACAGGCGCGGTCATGAAGAGGATGAGCAGCGCGCGCATGCCGTAGTAGCTGAACCGCTCCCACATCTCGGTGAAGAAGAGCGTTGAGAGGCCGCGCGGGTGGCCGAAGAAGGAGCGGTCGTCCATGGTGGCCGCAAGAATACAATGGTTGTTCGGACAACGCATGCACAGCGTTCTGATCAGCACGTACGAGATGGGCCGGCAGCCGTTCGGGCTCGCCTCGGCCGCGGCGTGGCTGCGCGACGCGGGGTGGACCGTGACCGCGATCGACGTCGCGAAGGACACAGCGCGCCTCGACGCGGCGACGCTGGCGTCGGCGGATCTGATCGCGTTTCATCTGCCGATGCACACGGCGACGCGGCTTGCCGAGCCCCTGATCGTCAAGGCTCGATCGCTGAACGCAGCGGCGCGGATCTGTGCGTTCGGGCTCTACGCGCCGCTGAATGCCGAATGGCTGCGCTCGCTCGGCGTTGACGATGTGCTCGGCGGCGAGTTCGAAGCGGACCTCGCCGAGGTCGCAAGAGCGATGTCAGGGAAGCAACCGCAGAGCTCGCAGAGAGCGCAGAAAAAGGATGAGTACCCCACTCGCTCCGCGATCTCCGCGGTTGCTTCCTCTTCGTCTGTTCCTCGTCTTCGGTTCCTCGTTCCCGATCGCACGGGCCTGCCGCCGCTGTCGAAGTACGCGACGCTGCAGATGCCCGACGGCCAGCGGCGGCTGGTCGGCTACACCGAGGCCAGCCGCGGCTGCCGGCATCGCTGCCGCCATTGCCCGATCGTGCCGATCTACAACGGCCAGTTCCGCATCGTGCAGCCCGAAGTCGTGCTCGCCGACGTCAACGCGCAGGTCGCGGCCGGAGCGACGCACATCACATTCGGCGATCCGGATTTCTTCAACGGCCCCACGCACGCGATGCGGATCGTCGACGCGCTGCGCGCCGCGCATCCGTCGGTCAGCTACGACGTCACGATCAAGGTTGAGCACCTGCTGAAGCATCGCGACCTGCTGCCGCGGCTCGCGGACACGGGATGCGCGTTCGTCACCAGCGCGGTCGAGTCGATTGACGATCGGGCGCTGGCGCTGCTCGACAAGGGCCACACGCGCGCGGATTTCATCGACGCCGTCGCGCTGTGCCGCGCATCAGGCGTAACCATCGTCCCGACCTTCGTCGCCTTCCATCCGTGGGTGACGCTCGCGTCGTATTGCGAGCTGCTCGACACCATTTCCGATCTCGAATTGGTTGACCATGTTGCGCCGATTCAGCTCGCCATCCGGCTGCTCGTGCCCGAAGGGTCGCGGCTGCTCGAGTTGGACGAGATGCGATCGCACGTCGGGGGCTTCGATCCGGCGACGTTGACCTACCGTTGGTCGCATCCAGATCCGCGCGTCGACGCGCTCCATCGCGAGATCACCGCGATCGTCGGGATGCGGCTGAACGCCGACCGGCGGGCCGTGTTCGCCGAGATTCGCGCGCTGGCGCGTACGCGCACGGGTCTGCCGCCGGCGGGCGAGACGCGCCCCGCGCGCGACCGCGCGACGGTGCCGTACTTGAACGAGCCTTGGTACTGTTGAGCCGAGCCGAATCCGGAGCAGGTGGCTCTGGTGTGAGGAGGCTGATGGCTGAGGGCTGATGGCTAAGGGCTGATGGCGGAACGTTGTCCATCCTCCATTCCATCAGCCATGAGCCATCAGCCATCAGCCATGAAACGAGTAATTCTCTTAGCGACAACGACTGGATATCAAACGCGCGCGTTCGGTGAAGCAGCCGAGCGGCTTGGAGTGGAGCTCGTCTTCGCGACCGATCGGTGCGGCGTGCTCGACGATCCGTGGCAAGACCAGGCCATCCCGATTCGCTTTCACGAGGAGGACGCTTCGGTGGCGGCGATCGTCGGTGCTGCGCGCACGCGGGCGCTCGACGGGATCCTGGTCGTAGGCGATCGGCCGACCGTGATTGGCGCGCGGGTCGCGCACGCGCTCGGCCTGCCATGGCATCCCGCCGAAGGCGCTGCAGTCGCGCGTCACAAGCAGCTGACGCGCGAGCGCCTGCGCGATGGCGGGCTTTCGGTGCCGTGGTTCCTGCCCTTTGCCCTCAGCCCTCAGCCCTTGGCTCCCGGCCAGCCCCCAGCCCCCAGCCCCCAGCCCCCGACCTATCCGTGTGTCGTCAAGCCCGTGTCGCTGTCCGGGAGTCGCGGGGTCATGCGTGCGAATGATCCGATGGCGCTCGCGGTCGCGATCGAGCGACTCCGCGCGCTCCTCGCGTCTTCGGAGGTCCGTGCCGAACGCGCCGACAGGAGTAGCGCGCACGACCGCGCGCTCATCGAAGGATTCATTCCCGGCCGCGAGTACGCGGTGGAAGGGCTGCTGCACCAGGGTACGCTTCACCCGCTCGCCATCTTCGATAAACCCGATCCGCTCGACGGTCCGTTCTTCGAGGAAACGATCTATGTGACGCCATCAGCGGCGTCCGCCGCAGTTCAGAACGCGATCGTGCGGACGATCGCGGCGGCCGCGACGGCGATCGGTCTGACGCACGGTCCGATTCACGCGGAGTGCCGCGTCAACCCTTCGACAGGTTCGGCGCCGGCGGCAGAAGTGTTCGTACTCGAGGTCGCGGCGCGGCCGATCGGCGGCCTCTGCGCGCGCGCGCTGACGTTCGAGAAACCGGGCCACGGGTCGGCGTCGCTCGAAGAATTGCTGCTGCGGCATGCGCTCGGCGAATCGCCGTACGGCTGGGTGCGCGAAGCGGCTGCGTCAGGTGTGATGATGATCCCGATTCCGCGGCGCGGCATCCTGCGCGGCGTCGACGGCGTCGACGGGGCGCGCGCCGTGCCGCACGTCACCGATTTGCGCATCACCGCGAAGATGGACCAGCGACTCGTGCCGCTGCCCGAGGGCGCGAGCTATCTCGGCTTCATCTTCGCGCGCGCGGCGTCGGCCGGCGACGTCGAGCGCGCGCTGCGCGATGCGCATGCGAGGCTGCGATTTACCGTCGACGCGGAATTCCCGGTCCTCACCGCTGCGGAGGTGGACTACAATCTCCAGCATGGCTGATTCCTGCGGACACGGTTCACCCGCACCTGGCCCTGCGACGAACGCGACAGGGCGGAAAGTGTTTTGCGTCAAGTTTCAGAAAGAGCTGTTCGGACTCGACTCACCGCCGTGGCCCGGCGATCTTGGGCAGCGGATTTACGAGAACGTCTCGAAGGACGCGTGGAAGCTCTGGGAGGATCGCATGAAGATGATCCTCAACGAGTACCGCCTTATGCCGTGGCAGAAGGAAGCTCAGGAACTCGTCGCCAAACACATGGAAGATTTCTTCTTCGGTGACGGTGCCGCGCTGCCGCCGGGGTACGTTCCTCAACAAACAAAGTAAGTGGGAAGTCTCGAGTCTCAAGTCTGAAGACGGTCCACTCAGAGTTCAGACTTGAGACTCAGGCATTCGGCAGGGACGCTACCTGCACTCTTGCGTCGTTGAAACACGCGCCTCCACCTAAATCCGTCAGCGTATCGGGCACGAGCGCCGTGCCCGTCATGTTGTTGCGCGTGCTGCGCCGCCACAGCCCCTTCGGCAGGCTGACGACGCCGGGCCTGACCTCCGGCGTGACGTCGAGCGTGCAGTGCACCTCGCCAAGATCGTTGAAGATCCGGACCAGATCGCCATCCTCGAGCCCGCGCGCGGCCGCATCGTCGGGATGCATCAGCAGCTGCACGGCGGGCCGCGGCAGCTCACCGAGCGTCGAGCTGATCGTGCGGTCGCTCGACGGCGAAATCAGCGCGAGCGGATAGCGATCCGTCGCCGGGTCCGGCTGATAGCGATACAGGCCCATCGGCGCGCTCGCGTCGAGCGCTTCCGAAAACAGCTGCACCTTGCGGTCCGGCGTGTTCGGAAACACGTCGACGAACTGAATCGGCGTCGGTCCGTAGGACGGCGTCGCGCGCACACCTTCGCGCAGGTCGGCGCCGACATGGCCCGGCATCTCGTTGAGGATCTTGATCATCACGTCGAGCTCGCCGGTCGGCTCGTCGTTTTTCAGCAGGCCGAGGCGCGTGCAGAGCTCGCCGAACACGTCCGCGTTCGGTCGTGACTCACCGACGGCATCGATCACGGGCTTCGCCAGCTCGAGGCTGATCGGACCGTACCCTTTCGCAAAATCGTACCCCTCCATGAACGTCGTCGCCGGCAGGACGACGTCGGCGTAGAGCGCCGTGTCGGTCATCACTTGATCGAAGACGACCGTGAAGAGATCCTCGCGTTCGAGGCCGCGCAGAATGCGGCCCTGATCGGGCACGGTCGCGACGGGATTCGCGTTGTAGACGAACAGCACGTCGACCGGTGGATCGGTGTACTCGGTCAGCGCGCGCCCGAGGTGATTCATGTTCACGGCGCGCGTATCGGGCTCGGCCGAGGCGATCCACGTCCGGTCGATGCCCCACGATGCCGAATTGCTCATCGAGTAGCCGCCGCCGCGGACGCCGAACTTTCCGCCGACCGCCGGCAGCGCCATGATCGCCATCGCCGAGTTGCCGCCGTTGCGGTTCCGCTCGTGGCCCCAGCCGCAGCGCACGAGCGCCGGTGAGCTCTTCGCGT
>Ga0326726_10003933_pt1 | contig 13594 bp, 8 predicted proteins | sample MHFenrmetagenome_2_FD_207603 | JGI IMG/M metagenome (GOLD analysis project Ga0326726, IMG submission 207603) | Lab enriched peat soil microbial communities from Michigan Hollow, Ithaca, NY, United States - MHF15MN | ecosystem: Environmental > Terrestrial > Soil > Wetlands > Peat | place: USA... | reverse complement strand
AAGTGCAGGTGGCCACGGTGAGTATCGAACGGGCAGAGAAGGCAGTTGAGAACGCAAGGCTGCGATATGAAGCAGGTACTGTCCAGAATCTTGATCTGCTCGACGCAACAACAGAGCGGGCACAGGCAAAGCTGAACAATCTGCAGGCTCTTTATGACGTGGTAACCAGCGGCTTTCAGCTCCGCCGTGCAATCGGTAGCCCCCCTCTGGAGTAGCAGAACGAAGAGATCATCACCGTTCCGTCGTCCGGATCATATTTCACAACATCGTGCATCCCGGTTTTAGGGCAGGATGTTGCTGAGAGTCCGTTCCTCAGAATCGAGATGCCCAATAAACGCAACCGCATTAAGCGACTGGGGGAGGAGAAGCGTGCCCTGAAGCCGGCATTAGCTCAGAGACCAGTCTGATTGATCTGCACCCCTCAAAGTGATCCAAGAGCAAGGTAGAAAATTTTCTATCCGTACTTGCCCCCATCGTGGGTCCGGCTGCTCCGCTGCCTCGCCGACCAATTCTAATGGCTTGCTGTAAGCGGGCTGGTTGATCGTCATCGCAGGTTCTTAGACTTTCCTCTGCAACCTCCCTATGCCGAAGGTGTGCTCTGCATTGATGGTCTGATCCCCCGCAAACATCAATTCGGTTGACAACTTCTTAATGCCGAAAGTTTTGCGAGTTGTCAACAATCATCAAGACGTAAGGGAATCGATGATTGGAGGGGTCTCCTCGGGGGAGCCTGCAAGGGATTTGGGGCTACGCTGGGAAAGGCCAATGCTGACACCAGAAGCAGGCACTCTAACTGATTCCCGAACAAATGCAGGCAAATTCCGTAGACGGCCAACGGCGTACCAATCCGTTAGCCATCCCCGAAGCTCACTGGACCCGTGGTCCATCCGACACGCGGCCCTACAATCCGATGGTAATACTCCACGATTCAACTTGACCTTCCGTATGCCGTCCCGAATGATCTGGTCTTACTGCTGGCCCGGCTCGTTCATTTCAGCAGGTAACTGCATCCATTGTCCTAGATCGAAGCGGAGCTGGAATGTTGCGAGGGCACACATTTCCTCACTTCTCTCAACCATTTGACTCTCGCGATCCCCTGACGTACGTTACCGACGTACTGTTGGCTCCTCGTGCCGTTGGGATAATACACGCCCGTGTAGGAGTCCCATGATCGGCCAGACTGTTTCCCACTACAAGATCGTTGAGAAACTTGGCGGCGGGGGCATGGGTATTGTCTACAAAGCTCAGGACCTGAAGCTCGATCGGTTCGTAGCCCTCAAATTCCTCCCTCCAGAACTCACACGCGATCCAGAAGCTAAGCAGCGATTCGTCCACGAGGCCAAAGCGGCTTCAGCCCTCCACCATAACAACATCTGCGTCGTGTACGATATCGAGGAGACCCCAGACGGTCAGATGTTCATCAGCATGGAGTACCTCGAGGGAGAAACGCTCAAGAAGAAGATCGAACGCGGACCACTCCCCATCGATGAAGCCATCAACATCACGGACCAGGTAGCGCAAGGACTCACCAAAGCTCACGACGCTGGCATTATCCATCGGGACATCAAGCCGGCGAACATCGTGGTGACCAACGATGGCGTCGCGAAGATTCTCGATTTCGGATTGGCGAAGGTGTCGGGCCGGACACTTCTCACAAAATCTGGAACAACCGTTGGCACCGCCGCCTACCTGTCCCCTGAGCAGGCACGAGGAGTTATGGTTGACACGCGGTCGGACATCTGGTCATTGGGAATCACGCTGTACGAGATGCTTGCCGGGAAGAGGCCGTTTGCCAGTGAATATGAACAGGCGCTGGTCTATTCGATCCTCAACGAGGATCCCCTTCCACTAGCTTCCCTCCGTAGCAACATACCGGCGGAGTTGGAGCAGATCGTCGTGAAAGCCCTGCAGAAGGATCTTTCTCTTCGGTACCAAGCTGTTGCTGGTCTGCAAGCCGACCTGGCGTCACTCCAGAAACATCTTCAAGCGCAGGAGGAAATTCCGCTGGCAAGAGTGCGAGTCAAGAAACGAATCACTCTCTATGGAGTGCTCGGTGCTCTTGCAGTGGTGGTTCTCGCAGCCATGTTCTATTTCCACCAGAAGGAAAGCAGAGCAGTAAATTCGATTGCTGTGTTGCCTCTCCAAAACCTTTCCGGGGACCCTGAACAGGACTACTTCGCCGACGGATTCACCGAGGCCCTGACCACTGATCTGTCGAAGATCGGGGCCTTGAAGATTATTTCGCGGACGTCGGCTATGCAGTACAAAGGCGCAAAGAAAAGTTTGCGGGATATTGCGCGGGAATTAGGTGTTGATGGAATCATTGAGGGTTCCGTATCGCGCGTGGGTGCGCGTGTGCGGATTACGGCGCAGCTGATCGATGTAGCCACGGACATGCACTTGTGGGCTGAGAGTTACGACCGCAACTTACAGGATATACTGCAACTGCAGGGAGAGGTGGCGCAAGCGATCGCCCGGGAAATCAAAATTACCGTGACGCACGAGCAGCAAACGCGGCTCACTACCAGGCGGACAGTCAACCCTGAGGCGTACGAGGCCTACCTGAAGGGGATGTTCTATCTGACGAAATTGACCCCTGAGTGGATCGAAAAGGGTTTTGGATACCTGCAGCAGGCTATTGACAAGGACCCGACAAACCCCTTGCCATATGCTGAACTTGCGCTCGGGTACTGCCTGGTCGCTCATAGCTCATCGCCACCACCGGATGCCTTCGTTCGAGCCGAGGCCGCAACCGCAAAGGCATTGGAGTTGGATTCCGCATCTGCCGAAGCGCAGACCGCTTTGGCGTTGGTCAAACTCTACTGGGACTGGGACTTCGTAGGTGCGGAACTGGCCTTCCGGCGTGCCCTGGAACTGAATCCCAGTTTGGCCATGGCTCACGCTCACTATGCCTGGTATCTGCTCCTTTTCGCCCGCACGAACGAAGCCCTGGCAGAAGCAAAGCGGGCAGCGGAGTTGGATCCTCTGATGCCTCTCTACACTGCGTGGGTGGGATGGGTATCCCAGGACCAGGGGCTTTTGGACGACGCTATTGAGGAAGCACGGAAGTCGCTTGAGTTGAATCCCACTCTTCCTGACGGGCTCTTTGTCCTTGGAAGTGCTTTTGGGGACAAGAAGATGTATAAGGAAGCCATCGAGGTTCAGCAGAAGCTTGGTGAGTCCAACCCCGAATGGAAATGGGGTCTCGGGGCGACCTACGCGGCGGCTGGCCGTAAGGATGAGGCGCTGAAAGTCGCCGCCGAAGTGCAGAAGCAGAACAAGTCCTGGAATTCTGTCGGGTTGTTTTGGATCTATTACACGCTGGGCGACAGCGTGAATGCATTGCGATGGCTGCACGTCGCCTACAAGGAGCGCCACATCTGGCTTCCCTGGAATGTATCAGCCGCAATGCCCGGTCCCTGGAATCAGGATCCCCGCTTTCAGGACCTGCTGAAGAGTACGGGCCCAGGGAAATGATTTGCTATACAACTCTGCTGTGTTAAAAGTTGGGTTGGATGTGTTGACAGGTGGCATCAAGAACTGCCGAGACCCAGAAGATTGAATGATACCCGCGGTCGGGGTAACCGCTGGAACATTCCGGCCTTGCGGCATTGCCTGGGCAGGGGATAAACTAACTTCACATCGGCACACAGACTGAGGGCTGGTCACCGAGCGATAGTCATGACTCAACAACTTCGTTGCGTTCACTCGTACTTTGGCGATCACCGGTTGCATTGATTTGATATTCTCTTCGCGAAGCATTACTACGCCGAGGAGCTCAAATGGATGATTCAGATTGTTGAGTTGCGACACTCTGATCCTCATTCAAGTCTATCCCACTCAGGTGTGTGCGATTCGTTGTTTTTGTCCCTCAGGCCAACAGAGCGGCTCCCAGGATTGCGCGCGCACATACCATTCCGTACCTGCAGGCTAATTGACTCGACGCGCCGAAAGCACATCCCGCACCGTCGTCCAAGGGATACTGGGATAGCGATCGTTGTCGAGCGGCTCCAGCTTCGCCCGCCCATCGAACATGTTGCGCATGTACTGCATGCCTTGCCACGCCGGAAAAAGTTGCTTCTCTGCGGGCGCGACGGTTTGCGCAACCCTGATCAGCGCACCAAGCAATCCCAGACTTCCGGCGCGGAAGAGCTTGAACTTCTCTCCGGTTACCTCACTCACAAGCACCGTGAGGTCCCGAGCGTTGAGTTGATCGCCGGAGATTCGTAAAAAGCGAGGTGTGGACGGCTCAAGAGCCGCCCTCGCCGTGAACGCAGCCGTGTCGTCGATCGTAGTGAAGTCCATGCGCTGGTCCGGATTGCCCCAGTAGAGGACTCGCTTCAGTTTGAAGAGAATGAGAGGCATCTGACCGGTAAGCAGCTCTGCAAATGCACCGTTATAGATCGTGGTCGCTGAAATCGAAGTCTCATCGAGGCGCTTGTGGAATTCTCGGCGTAGGTCGAGGTTCCGATTCTCCCCGGCCGGAAACTTGGTGAAATCGATCGAGTAATCGGACGGAATGAAACGTGGCACGTCGGCTTTGATTGCGGCGTCAAGCAGGACCGTCTGCGCTTCCACGATCACATCCCGCAATCCCTGCAGCGCGGAGACGACGCATGAAATGCCTGTGCATGCCGGTATCACTTCGGAAGCTCTGCGCAAGTCGACAGTGACCGTCTCTACGCCGAGTTCCTGTAGTTGCTCAAGCCTGTCTCGCGCAGTGCCGTGGCGGACCAGTGCTCTTACGTTGGCTCCTCGTTCGCGCAAAGCTCTCGCAATGCGCCCGCCGAGATTGCCTGTGGCTCCTGCCACGAGTATGGTCGCGTCTTTCACGATCTCTATTCTCCCGGGGCAACTGCGTCGATGCGTGTCTGTTTCTGTGCTTCGTTTGTCAGACTACGACGCCCGTTGTCGTCATCCATGTCCAGCACGGCCCTCCCATCTGCCTGACGCTGCGCGGCTCCCACACACAGCCCAGCCCGAAGGTACCGGCAAACCTGCGGTCTATGCAGCCCTCGGCAGGTCGCCAGACTGGAACCGGGGGCCTGCCAATCCGTTTTCATAGACAGTCCACCCGCTCAGCTAAGCCTTCCCCGTCAATCCATTTTCTCATCGGACGGCATTCCGTATAGGGAGGCAATGAGAAGTCGATAGGACGAGGTCTCATATCGCGATTGGTGAGCTGGGAGGTCCTATTCAATGGTTATGTTGTGAAATCTTAATTTAGCATCGCACAGGAAGCGAACAGGGAAACATCGTGTTGCTGACTCCCGTCGTCCATTGCGGGTCAGCGGATCAACAAGAGCTTCTTCGTCTCCACGTACGTTCCTGCCTGAATCCGATAGAAATAGACCCCACTCGCCAGTCCCGACCCGTCGAATCGGACTTCGTGGTAGCCGGCTTCCACCTCCCCTTGAACAAGAGTTGCCACCCGCTGGCCGAGAGCATTGAAGACAGAAAGGAAGACATAGGACCTCTGAGGCAAGCCGTAGCGGATAATGGTCAAGGGGTTGAAGGGGTTCGGGTAGTTCTGGCCAAGACTGAATTCTTTCGGAATCGTATTGCCTGCGGATGCCGGCTCGATTGACGTTGCCAGCTTGCTGTCGAATACTGCCTCCATGGTATCGGCGTTCGCCTGCAGTGCTGCCAGGCCATCGCCCAACACAATGCCAAATTGAACCGTCATGGAAGCATTCGACGCCAATGAAAACGGGGATGCGGTCAGCAACATTCGGACGTCGCCGATGGAATCTGGTAAAGTCGTCCCACCATGCGTGAGGCATTGATAAAACGGCATGCTCGTCGCTGTCTCGATCAGTTGGCTGCTTCGCCAGGAGTACACAGATGACGGAGCAGTGCCTGCGCCCAGCAATTTCACACCGAAATATCCCGTCGGCAAATTCTGTGTATTGTAAGCATAGACCATATGCCGCTGAAAATCATAGCCTATCGAGTCAGAAAAAGCATTGGTCTCCACTGCAACATCCGGATCCGTCCATAGCCCGACGTAGACATTGTTCAGATTTCCATTCACCCCCGTGTTCGTTATCGTATACTTGAATATGATAAAATCGCTCCAGGTGCTTTGAGACCATTGATAGCTTTGCTGATGTATCTGCAGACCGATCCTCTGGTAAGCAAGGAGATCATCGTACGTTACATTGCCATCCTGATCTGATATGCCAGGGCCGAGAGTAAAAGAAGTGGCAGAGGTCCTACTCCAGCTTGGAGTCAGATTGTAGAACTGGTTCACAACCACATTCTGGCCTCCAACATTGCATCCCACCCACAACCCTCCATCATAGAGGTAGTCATACCCGTTCGTCTTTGGCCAGTGAGCACTGAACCCAGGGTATCCAAGATCACCTAACTCAGAGTTCGCAGATATCTGCAGAGTGATATTGCCTGCGTTGTGAATGGCAGGAAGAGCAAAACTGTTCACATAAACGCTTACATAATTTGAATTGATATCGGTTATCCCTATCGAGTAGTCACCGACGTCCCCAATCTGGAAAGCTCCGATCGTCGCCCCGTAAATCCTGTCCCCTGCCACGTTGTCACCGTGTAAGCCATCGTCGTACATTTGATCAGGACCGTACGGAGCGCCATTGAGATGATACCACAACTGGACATTCGATATGCCTGTATCGTCGTCTACGTATGCGACAATGGATTCATTGTTGCCCTGACCTGAAATTGAAGCATAACTAGATGTGAGAGTGGGAGGAGTGTTATTGTCCGCACTCGTTCCCATAAGTCCATACCATAAGTGCGTTTGGCCCATCAGCACACACCATCGATAGGAAGCAAACGTGACAAATGGTTGATTGGCAAACAGGCAGGTGTTGAACCACCCGTCATAACCGGCATAGTTCGTGAGATAAGATGCAGCCGACCAGTTGGTTCCGCCGTCTGTACTTTTTTTGCAGGCGATCTCTGATTGCGTGAAGCCGCCCGTACTGCTATTGTAATACTGATACACAAGCCACAATGTCCCATCAGCCTGCCGCAACACCCGCGGACGTGTCTCGGTTGTGAGTGCAGTCGAGATGGCACTCGGGGATGACCACGTCGTGCCGCTATCTGTACTTGTCCTCGCGTAGATGCCGGTTAACCCACCGGAGGAGTCGTCCGCATCGAAGGCAATAATGGTGGATGTGTCTTTTGAAACAACCGTGGCGTACACCTCACTGTACGGAGTCGTCAGGAATCCTTTTTCGGCGCTCCAGCTCGTACCGTTGTCGGTGCTTGTGCGGCAGTAGGTATCATATGATGTTGTGGCATTGTATCTGCTATAGCATAACCATAATCTTCCATTAAGAGTTTGTGATATCGTCGTGTAGTAGTCACCCAAGTTGTTTGAAATAGGCGTAGCTGCACTCCAGGTGACTCCGTCATTGTCCGAGTTGCACATCCACAATCCATAGCTCGTCCCATTAATAATGATGCCAGAACCCCAGACGAGGATGATACGCCCTTGCGCAGTCCGAATACCAGAAAGTGATTGAACAAACCATGGTAGAGTGACGAAGGCTGGCGAACTCCAGGTTGTACCCCCGTCAGTGCTCTTGACCGAATAGAGCGTGTCTCGATTGGGATCTGCGTATACCACAAGAAGGTTTCCATTGCCCAGGGCAAGGGGGCACGATTCATAATAGGACAGATACGTGTCATATGGTGCCTGAAACGGGAATGTGGAAACTTGTGTAATGTCTGATACACGATCAATTAAACCCGCGTCTTCCTGACCACCGTTGCCTACCCTTGCTGGGAGAACTTTCCCCTCACGGCTCATGGTGGGAACCGCTTTCGTCCTCCGTTTGGATTCTATTGAAACACCCCCACCGCCATTGTCTACATGTTGCGCCAACGTGGCAGCAGACATCATCACAAGAGCCAGAACTATGAAGAGAGATCTCATTGCCGCTCCCTTTCATCTGTGATCGTTTGTTTCAGTTCTTTTGCAGGTGGCCACATCATGAGTCAATGGGATTGACCGTCACATTGAATGGAAGTGAACTCATTGCAGCGCCTTACTTCGTGAGATTGATTTGCAGTTTTGTCTCGCGATCCTTCAGCGAGTGGGGGGAGGCAATAAAAAAAGTCGAAGCCAGCTCGTGTGGGCTGATGATAGGCTTCGACTTTTGAGAATGAACTTGCAAGAAGCTACAGCTAGTTTACACCGTAATCAACTGGGCGCGATGGCCATATTGCTCCCTCATATAGTATACCCGCACTTTCCCTCGTCTGCAGAAAATAGAAGCGGTCGCCGTCGCAAATTCCGGCGGTTTCTGTGAGCCGATTGCCAATTCTGAAGCGACATGCGCAAAAGGCTCGGAACGGGTTCGCGACATCCAGTGCTTTTTGAGGGCAAATGGATCGATGAGAAGTTCAACACACTTATGCTCTTAGAACAAAGGGTCAGCGCATCAAGATCATTTTTCGCGTCTCAACATAGCTTCCCGAAATCAATCTGTAGCAGTAAACGCCGCTGGCCAGCCGGGAAGCATCAAATTGCACCTCATACCTGCCCGGCCCCTTCTTCTCGTTCACCAGAACCGTCACTTCACGCCCCAGCATATCGTACACAACAAGCTTCACCTCACTGACCGCTGACAGCTGATAGCTGACTGCTGTTGTTGGATTAAACGGGTTAGGATAGTTTTGCGATAGTGAGATGTTGTGCGGCAACTCGCTCACTGAGGCGGCAACGGATGTAATCATCTCCGACAACAATCTTCTCCAGACACCGCCGTAGTACAGTCCGGTATAGACGTAGGTGGAGTCGAATGCAAGCGACAGCACAGGAGAATTTTGTGGGAGACCAGAGCTGACATCCGTCCAACTCCCTCCACCATCTGTGGAGAGGAATACCCCCGATTGTGTACCGGCGAAAACCTGTGCACCGACTGCACCAAGGACGGTGACAATGGTATCTGTTAGCCCGGAGTTCATTTGCACCCAATGTGAACCGTTTGTTGTCGTCCGGAACACGCCGCTGCCGGTTCCGGCAAATACATCAGTCCCACACGTTACAAGGTCGTTGATCGTGGACTGTGTCAACCCGTCGTTGGCCGGCATCCATGCAGCCCCATTATCGCTGGAGACAAAGACACCGCCGGCGTACGTCCCGGCGAAAGCATAGGTCCCGCTCAACGTCATCGAAGTGATCGTAGGATGTGTCAGCCCTGTGTCTGCTTCGCTCCACGATGTACCTTGATCGGTGGAACGAAATACCCCGCCACCTGATGTGCCGGCGAAAAGACTGACACCGTTTGTGACTATAACATCTACACTCGCATACGTCAGGCCGGAATCGGCATCAACCCAATTCAACCCCTGATCTGTCGAACGATAGATCCCACTGCCTCCCGTACCTGCAAAAATTCCGGAACTGCCAATGACGACCGAATTGACCGCCATGATGGTTGAGTCCGGGATGTGCCAATTGCCGCCCTGGTTTGTAGAGACAAAGAAGAAAGGATTACCGGGGCCTGCTGTGCCCACAAAAAGTGTTTGATGGTTAGAAGCAAGACTGCTAACAAGGTGGCCCTCGGGTCCGCCAGCGAGCTGCATCCACTGTGCAGCAGCGAACTGCGAATTCACCATCAGCAAGGCTGGCACAACCGCAACTATCAAGTCCCTGGTCATTTTAACTCTCCCATTTTGTTGGTCACCTGGGCAATTGCACATAGCTCGCGGAAAGAGGAATCATAACGTGGGCCCACCCCGTATTGGAGTGAACTCTGTTTTCGCATTCCTCCACAATCGAGGTCGTTGGACACTCACTTCGCAGACCTGGCCGGAACCGGGCAGACTGTGGTCGCTCTGAAGTTATTGGGGAAAATATTTCTACTGCTTGTGGAATTCTGCGCGAGTGAAAGCAGTCACTATGGGATCGCTTTGTTCTGAATGGGAAAATTCTGTTGCTTGAGATGGCTTACGCTTTTTGTAGCCTCACCAGGTTCAGGCGAACCACATCGTGGTTCGACCGACCAATCCTCAATTCTTATTCGTAAACCCGCGTGCCTGGGCGGGGCAACGTTGGGGAAGGGAGAATGCAACTGGCGATGCAGCAGCGCAAAACTGGCAGATATTTCTTGGACTGTCAAGCGATTCAGGAAAATGATCGCATTGGAAAATGCCATTTCCTGGGATCTTCGAATTTGCATCAATTGTCCCAGACCACTGCCGCCTGAAACCTTCTGACGATGAAAACGATTCTCCGAATTCGACTACCTGAACGGCGACCCCTCCCGTGAAGTATGGCTCCGACGCTATCACCCGATATCCCAATCCCCGGTAATTGTTTTTACCACTTCTGCACGATTTCTGCAAAACACTCAAGTCCGCTCGGGATGACCGCGCCATAACCGTGACCCGGCCGCGACCAGGCTCCCGCCAGATAGAGGTTCTTAATCGGCGTGGCATGACCGACGCGTGTGTTGCCGGAGTTGTTGACTGTCTGATCCCATCCATAGATCGCACCGCGGTGCGTCCGCGTATAACGAACATTTGTCAAAGGCGTCCCGATCTCCTTGACCTCGATTGCCCGGGCAAGGCCGGGAAGGAGCGCTTTTTCCGTCTTCTGGATCAGGATGTCCGCCATGCGTTCTTTTTCATTCCTGTAGGCCTCCTTGTTTCCTGCGAAGTAGTCCTTTTCATATTTCTCCCATGGCGCGTACCCCTGAAGGGTCAGGATGTTGATCGTGTTCTTGCCGGCCGGTGAGTAGGCAGGATTGATGTTATCATAGAGCGACACCCCGTAACCCCCATTCTCCACATCTCCCTTGAGCGCGCACGCGTATCCTGCCTCGGGATCATACGATGGATCGATGAATATCTCCGAATCGGTGAGTCCTGCTTTCTTTACAAGATCTTCCTTGAGACCCAGGAACACCTGGAAACAGGAGAGACTAACACTATAGTTGCTCCACTGTGACTCGTACTCCGCGAGGGCCGTCTTCTCACCGATCATTCCCTTGAACGTGTCAAAGGGGTTCGCGTTCGACACCACCGCTCTCGATGTGAAATGACCGCCCCCTTCTGTCACTACGCCAGTAGCGGCGTCTCCGTTCAGGAGAATCTTGTTCACCCTCGTGTTCAGGAGGATCTTGCCGCCGTGCCCCTCGATATAGCGGGCGAAGGCATTGCTGATGTCCTGAGAGCGCCCCTTTGGGTAATATCCACCCCCGGAGAGATATCCCATGAACGGGAGGGCATAATAAAAACATGAGAGCCTGGAGGGAGGGAGTCCGTAGTATCCCCATTGCGCCGACAGGATTGCCATAAGCTTCGAATCCTTAATGCGCGTCCCCGCCATCTCGCCCCACGTCTTGCCGTTGAACCGGAAGAGGTGCGGAAAGTCCACCGGGAACCGGCTCATATCCACCTGCCCGCGCGCAGCGGACAGCTTGCCGATGTCGCGTGCAAGCCCTGACATGTCGTCAAAGAGCCCTGCGATCCCTTCCTTTTCGTTCGGAAAGAGCCGGGTCAGATCGGCGATGAATGCAGAGGGATTCTTCTGTTTTACGCGGATGTCGTGGTCCGGGTAGATCGCCCGGAAGAGGGTGGGGTGGGGAAGAAATTCCAGTCCGGTGATCTCCGGAAAGCCCTGAATCAAATTGTGAATCCCCTCCCGCTCGCCGGCTGTGGTGGAATGGAGCGAGACGTCAAACAGAAATCCACCTGGTCGCGAAAAAGCCGTCGCGAAGCCTCCCGGTTTGTCGTGTTGCTCGATAACGAGCGCCTTGAAGCCCTGCCTGGCAAACGCCGCTGCGCAGGAAAGTGCGCCCAGACCCGATCCGATAATGATTGCATCGTAATCATAAGCGCCGGTTGCCTGCCCAAAGCCCGTGGGAAATGCGTCCCAGTCGATTGCAGCAACTGAAAAAGCGCCCGCAAGCATCTTCAGGAATTCTCGCCGCGGAACCTGCTGATTATCCATATGAGCCTTCCTTTCAATGGAATCACGCCACATGAATGCCGGGGACCCTACCCCCCCTTCATGGCCTCCCGGATTCTCTCAGGAATCATCGGCAACTGGTAGAGTCGTGCGCCGACTGCGTCAAAGATTGCATTCCCGACAACCGCCCCCATGATCACGATCGCGGGCTCGCCGCCTCCCTGCGGAGGGGCGCCTTTGTCATCAATGAGGACTGTCTCAATCTTCGGAAGCCAGGAAAACCGGGGGATTTCGTATGTGTCAAAGTTGGTGTCGAGAATTTCTCTTCCTTTGAAGCGAATGTCCTCCCTCAATGCATAGCCAAGACCCATGGTGATGCAACCTTCGATCTGCATGGTTGCACCTTCCGGGTTGACCACCAGTCCCATATCCTGTGCACAGACGACTCTCCTGACCTTCACGTCGCCTGTCGTCTTGTCGACAGCCGCTTCGGCAATTGCAGCCACGTATGTTCCCGCATCAAACCCGCATGCAACGCCAAAGCCTCTCCCGTTCGGTGATTTCGCAGACTGCCATCCGAATTTTCCGGCGGCTGCTTCGAGGACGCGCTTCATCTTTATGTCCGGAAGATTCTGCAGCCTGAATTCGACCGGATCGATGCCCGCTTTCGCTGCCATCATGTCTATATGCGATTCCCGGGCGAAAGTGTTCGTATTGTTCCCCGGCGCCCGCCAGGGTCCGGTCGCAAAGGGATGCGCATCCGCAGCTCCGACCCACCCTGCATTGTGCACAACAGTGCTGTGGTGAGGGATGTCATAAAAATGCGCAGCGCCGCGCTCACCGGCGAAGTATACGTGATAATCCCAGAAGCTTATCCTTCCTCCCCCCCGAAGGCCGGATCTTATCTTGACGACCGCCGCGGGGCGAAACGAATCGTAGAAAAACTCCTCTTTCCTCGTCCAGGCCACCTGGACTGGCTTTCCGCTCAGTTTCGCACAACGGGCAGCCTCCACAACCTGAAGGTTACGCGACTTCCCGCCAAATCCGCCGCCCAGGAAAGGTGAAATGACGCGCACGTTCTCAATGGGCAGTCCCAGCTCTTTTGCTACTTCTTCTCTCGCAGAGAATGGTGTCTGGGAGGACGGCCACACCGTGGCTTTCTTACCCTCAATCTGAACAACAGCAGAGTGGGGCTCTATCGGTGCATGTGCTTTGTAGCCGTCGAGATAGGTCGCCTCGAGTATCGCGGTCGCCTCGCGTTCTCCCTGCGGAAGGTTTCCACCCGAGGAGGCGACTGTCCCTTCAGGAGCAACCTTGAGGAGATGGTCAAAGATGTTTTTGTCATTGACATCCGACTTCGGGGCGTCGAATCGTGCCTTGATCTTCGACAATGCAAACTCGGCAACGTCCGGATATTTGTGCAGGACCGCAACAAAATCACCATCACGAATGATCTGGACATCCTCAACTTTCTTTGCCTCAGAGATGTCAAGCTCGACAAGTTTCGCGCCGTGCGCCCGAGGTCGCAGCAGTCGTGCGTAGAGCATTCCCGGGACCCGGATATCTCCTGCATATTTCGCGCTGCCCGTGACTTTCTCTCGTGCGTCAACCCGATTTATCGACTTGCCGATGAGTTTGAACTCCGCCGGGGTCTTCGTCGCCACCTTGCCGCTGGCGCGGCGATCGATC
>Ga0326726_10003932_pt1 | contig 13595 bp, 10 predicted proteins | sample MHFenrmetagenome_2_FD_207603 | JGI IMG/M metagenome (GOLD analysis project Ga0326726, IMG submission 207603) | Lab enriched peat soil microbial communities from Michigan Hollow, Ithaca, NY, United States - MHF15MN | ecosystem: Environmental > Terrestrial > Soil > Wetlands > Peat | place: USA... | reverse complement strand
TTTCTGGGCGATATAGACCTTGGCAAGCTCTTCGATTCCCGGAGGAAGTTCATCGCCGACGTTGATCTTGTATTTTTCGTTTTCACGCTCATCGCTCAAATCTTTCAGCTTGAAGCGGAACTCCTTGACAAGGCGCAACACATTGTCATTGACTTTGGCTGAAGCGGTAAGCCCCTTGGTAAAGTCAATCGACTCGAGGAACGGCATGCTGCTGAATTTAGCAAGCAGAGCGTCATCAAATTTGGTGCCCTCTGAAATAAGCGGTTTACCCTTGTCGCTGGTAACAGCTATCGAAACAGCGCCTTCAAGATGCTGTTTGATCCACCTGGCAAAGCGTTTGCGAAGATCATACTCACGATGGTCGAATCGTTTGTCGACCGCCTCAAGCTTCTCCTTGACATCCATGCCGACCTTTTTCTTGCGGCTGAAAAGCTTTGTCTTGATGACAATACCCTTCATACCGGCAGGTACATGCATGGAGGCATCCTTGACGTCGCTTGATTTGTCGCCGAAGATTGCCCTGAGCAGCTTTTCTTCAGGAGTAGGATCGCTCTCGCCTTTCGGAGTGATTTTTCCGACAAGAATATCACGCTCCTTGACTTCAGCACCGATACGGACAATGCCGTTCTCGTCAAGGTTTCTGAGCGCTTCCTCGCTTACATTATAGATATCGCGGGTAAACTGCTCTTCACCGCGCTTGGTATCGCGGACGTTTGCCTCAAATTCGTGAACATGAATCGAGGTAAAGACATCGTCATAGACAAGTCTTTCACTCAGAATGATAGCATCTTCAAAGTTGTAGCCACGCCATGGCATGAATGCTACCAGGACGTTTTTACCAAGTGCCAGCTCACCGTGATCTGTTGATGAACTGTCGGCAATTACCGATCCTTTTTCAACACGATTGCCGATCTGAACCAGAGGTTTCTGTGAAATACAGGTGTCCTGGTTTGATCGCTTGAACTTGATAAGTTTGTATGTTTTCAGCCCCTCATCAGGATCGAGCAGTGAGAGACGCACATCATTTTCGACGCTAATATCGTAGCGCACCTTGATGTACTCAGCCGTAACATCTTCAACGACTCCTGTGCCTTCGGCAACAATGACCGAACGGGAATCCCTTGCGACCTTTCCTTCCATGCCGGTACCGACGACCGGAGCTTCGGAGGTGAGGAGCGGAACCGCCTGGCGCTGCATGTTTGCACCCATAAGTGCACGGTTACCGTCATCATGCTCAAGGAAGGGAATAAGCGCTGCGGCAGCACTGACGATCTGAACAGGAGAGACGTCCATGTAATTGACATCTTCAGCCGCAACAACGGGATAGTCACCCTTTGTCCTGGCCTGAACCGTCTCAAGAGCTATTCTGTTGTTTTCATCAAGAGGAACGCTTACCGGAACGGTAATCTTGTTCTCCTCGTCTTCTGCAGACAGCATCAGCACTGTACCGGTAACCTGACCTTTTTCAACAACCCGGTACGGGGTCTGGATAAATCCTTTATCATTGATCTCGGCATAAACCGAGAGCGAAGAGATCAGACCGATGTTCGGACCTTCAGGGGTTTCAATCGGGCAAAGCCTTCCGTAGTGCGTATAGTGAACGTCACGAACCTCGAAACCTGCCCTTTCTCTGGTAAGACCGCCCGGTCCAAGAGCTGATACCCTTCTCTTGTTGGTCATTTCCGCCAGAGGATTGGTCTGATCCATGAACTGTGAAAGCTGGCTTGTCGCAAAGAAGCTTGATACAACGCTTGAAACGGTTCTTGCGTTTATCAGGTCAGCCGGTGCGATTTTGTCAGAGTCCCTGGAGTTGAGTTTTTCACGGACATTCTTGCCCATTCTGGCAAGTCCGATCACAAACTGTGCTGCAAGCTGCTCACCGACGGAACGAACACGACGGTTTGCAAGGTGATCAACGTCATCAACCTCCGCCAGGCCGTTGACGAGATTGATCAGATAATAGATGACGGAGATAATATCGTAATGCGTAAGAACCAGAATATCCTCTCCGGCAGGTTCGTCGGAAAAGGACTGTATGGTCAGAAGTATTTTCTCATAGATGGAGTCAGAGAGCTTTTTCAGTTCCGGTTTTCCGGAAAGATAGGTGTTGAGCTCTTCAAACTCACGACCGAGCTTTTTCTGGATCCTGTAGCGGCCTACATCACCGAGATCGTACTTTTTCTGGTTGAAAAAGGTTCTTTCCAGGAAGCTTCTGGCTGCATCAATATCCGGAGCCTCGTTGGCTCTGAGTTCTTCATAGACAATTTCCAGCGCCTCTTCTTCAGTCGCTGAACTGTCGTTGAGAATGGTATTGATAATGATAGACTTGTCTTTTCCTTTGTCGCCGCCGGAAAAGCTTTTCATTACCTTTACACTTTTATAGCCGGCAGCAAGAATCTGCTCGAAGATCTCTTCGGTAATCGCCGTTCTTGCACTGACAACCTCGCCGGTCTGCATATCAACGATATCGGAAGCAAGATACTGTCCGACAAGCTGCTCTTTTTTGCCTGATTTAAGGGGAACCTCTTCAACAAGATCGAAAAGGCCGAGGATATCCTCGTCCCTGGCAAAACCGATGGCACGAAGCAGTGCGCTGACCAGAAAATTCTTTTTCTGATCGATATAGACAAATATCTGATTGTTGATATCGGTCTGGAACTCGATCCATGAGCCTCTGGTCGGGACAATTTTAGCCGAGTACATCTTTTTGCCATTCGGGTGAATGGCCTCGCTGAACACAACACCCGGAGAGCGGTGAAGCTGGGCTACAACAACCCTTTCAGCACCGTTAACGATGAAGGTACCCCGCTCGGTCATATAGGGGATTCTGCCGAGGTATACCTCCTGCTGAATGGTCTCCTTCCAGTCGGTCTCGTCCGGCTCGTCCTTGTAGGAGAGCTTCAGCTTGACTTTCAGCGATACATCATAGGTAAGACCCCGTTCGATACAATCCTCAACGGTGTATTTCGGCTTGTCGAAACTGTATGAGATATACTCAAGCAGATAGAGGCCTCTGGTATCGGTAATCGGAAATGCGCTGCGCAGAACCCTCTCCAGACCCTGATCCCTTCTTTTGGCAAGGGGAACGCTATCCTGTATGAAATTATGAAATGAATCTAACTGAACTTTTAATAAGTCGGGAGGCTCTATTATACTTTGGATTTTGGAAAAGTCAATACACGGTGTTGTCGCATCAGCCACTTTCACATGCACCTCGCTTTTATCAATTGCATGAATTACTTACAGATTAAGTCAGAACAAAGTCCCGCAGAGACTTTGGCGGTCCACAAAAACGGCCGGTTTTATCTTAATCGTATCATCACAGGAACTATCATCTAAACAGAACTTATACAAACAGACAAAGCTCCGTTTCATGTCGAAACGGAGCTCGCTTTAGTAATGACTCTTTTCAAAGATCACTTCAACTCTACTGAAGCACCAGCGTCCTTAAGCTCTTTGGCGATTTTTTCAGCCTCGTCTTTCGAGACAGCTTCCTTAACTGTTTTCGGTGCGCCGTCAACAAGATCCTTCGCTTCTTTAAGACCAAGACCGGTCAGAGCGCGAACAACCTTGATAACATTGATTTTGCTCTCACCAGCGGCAGTCAGAACAACGTCAAACTCGGTCTGTTCTTCTTTTGCAGGCGCATCGGAAGGAGCTGCGGCAGCAACACCGGCAATAACAGCAGGAGCTGCACTGACGCCAAACTTCTCTTCCAGAGCTTTAACTAACTCAGAAGCCTCTGTAAGAGTCAACTTACCAATTTCCTCTACAAGTGTTTCGATAGACATTATTCCCCTCTCTTGTTTAATTTACAATTATAAATAATTTCTTGAGTGCGTAATAGTTTGATAATTACTGCTTCTGCTTGGCTACCTGATCAAGTACCGATACCAGGTTCCGGGCAATCGCGTTGACGACGATCGGCACAGAACTGACGACATTGTTGATAATGCCTGCAGCGCGACCGATATTTTCAGTCTTGGTGAGCATTTCAGAAAGTGCCGGAAGTGAATCGGGCCCGAAAACGACACCATCGATGGCCGCCATCTTGAACTTCAGCAATTCGTTGGTTTTGCTGAACTTCCTGATAACCTTCGCAGGAGCTACCGGATCGTCAAATCCAAATGCAACAGCAGTAGTGCTTTTCAGACCGGCGGCAAGCTTGTCGGCTCCGTCCAGATCTTTAAGCGCTTTTTTAATGAGTGTATTTTTTACTACACGGTACTCAACGCCAACCTTTCTGAACTCCTTGCGCAGCTCCGCCATTTTCGCGACGCTCAATCCCTGGAATTCCGTCAGATATATACCCTGTGACTTATTGACCTTTTCAGCAACTTCCTGAACGATCTGTTCTTTTCTATCTCGCTTCATCGTATAAACCGTTTTTATTAGGCGACAAATTTTTCCTTTTTAACCTTCACGCTCGGGGACATGGTGCTTGAAAGCGCAATACCCTGCACATACTGACCCTTGGCTGCCGATGGCTTGAGTCGAACAATCTCCCTGAGGAAGCTGTTGATATTGGCAACCAGCTGCTCGGACTGAAAGGAGGCCTTTCCGACAGGAGCATGAACATTTCCGGCTTTATCAACCCTGAATTCGATTTTACCCGCTTTGACATCCTTGACAGCTTTAGCGACATCCATCGTCACGGTTCCCGACTTGGGATTCGGCATCAGACCGCGTGGTCCAAGAATCTTGGCGACTTTACCAAGCTGACCCATAACATCCGGAGTAGCGATAATGACATCAACACCGGTCCAGCCTTCCTGAATTTTTTCGATGTACTCTTCAAATCCAACAAGATCTGCACCTGCTGCTTTTGCCTCTTCAACCTTGGCCTCTTTACAGACAACCAGTACTGAAACCGTTTTTCCGGTTCCATGCGGAAGCATAACAGTACCGCGAACAACCTGATCGGCATGACGGGGATCAACGCCGAGCTTTACGGCGATATCGAAGGTCGCGTCAAATTTCGCATCAGTAATCTCTTTCACCTTTTCCACAGCATCAACCAGATCGTACTCCTGTAAACGATCGATCTTCAATGCTGCACTCTTGTATTTTTTTCCAGCCATTGTTATTTCTTATAAAGTGGTAAAAAAAGCGGCCTTTCAGGGCCTCCCACAGCCTTAAACACCTGTAAAACGATTAACCTTCGATAACGATACCCATACTTCTGGCAGTACCGGCAATCATCTCTTCAGCACCACTGAGATCAACAGCGTTCAGATCCGGCATTTTCAGCTCGGCGATTTTACGAACCTGCTCACGGCTGACTGTTCCAACCTTATTGCGGTTAGGCTCGCCTGAACCCTTCTTCAACTGAGCTTCTTTAAGAAGCAGGACAGCCGCAGGAGGAGTTTTGGTGATAAATGTGAATGACTTGTCGGAGAAAACCGTAATCACCACAGGAATGATCATCCCTGATTCAGACTGGGTCTTTGCATTGAACTGCTTGCAAAACTCCATGATATTGACACCCTTCTGACCAAGAGCGGGACCAACAGGAGGAGCTGGATTAGCTGCGCCGGCCGGGATCTGAAGCTTGATAAAGCCGATTACCTTTTTTGCCATAATCTATTTCTATTCAGAAGCTTAAATGACTTAAGCCCTTATTATTGGGAAACTGACTTAACCTGTGAAAAATCAAGCTCTGTGGGCGTACTGCGACCAAAGAAGCTTATCATAACCTTAACCTTCATCCGTTCGGTGCAAACTTCATGAACAACACCGGTCAGCGAACTGAAAGGACCATCGATAACCTTGACTGAATCTCCAACCTTGAAAGGCGACTCAACAACAGAACGATGTTCAATGGTGCTTTCCGGCTCAAGAATCTTTTCAACCTCATCCGGCCTGAGCGGAATGGGGTTATCGTCAACACCGAGAAAGCCCATTACGGAAGGAATATCAAGAATCAGATTTCTTGTCTGCTTGTCAAGCACAGCTTCGATAAGCACATACCCCGGAAAGGCATTTTTGGTCAGACTTCTTTTCTTGCCGTTTTTAACTTCCACAAAACGCTCATACGGAACGTAGACCTGCAGTATCTTGTCACCAAGACCACAGCGTACCACTTCCGCATCAATACCTTCTTTTACCTTGCGCTCATGGCCTGAATAAATCCTGAGTGCATACCAGCGTGCAACCGGAACACCCTGAATATCAACATCCTTTTTTCTTGCGCTCATCAATTCACCTTAACTCTGTTTCTTACAATAACTTTCCCATAACGAAATTTATGACCCAGTCGACAAGAAACGTAAACAAGGCAAGAATACCCGAAACAGTCAGCACGACAATCGTCAAATCCTTTATCTCATCCTTGCTCGGCCAGATAACCTTCCGCATCTCATTGATCACATCGCGATAATACTGACCCGCCTTGCCGATATAATTACTCATGAATTACGATCCGGAATAAATACAGTGAATTTTATTCTGCGTGCACGTCAGGAGGGAATCGAACCCCCAACCTGCGGTTTTGGAGACCGCTGCTCTACCAATTAAGCTACTGACGTATCAATCAAAACCTACAGAACCTGAGCTGATGATCGGACTTGAACCGATGACCTCTTCCTTACCAAGGAAGTGCTCTACCGACTGAGCTACATCAGCCTAACACGCATTAAAAAAGACTGTGGGTAGGGGAGGATTCGAACCTCCGAAGACATAGTCGACAGATTTACAGTCTGTTGCGTTTAACCACTTCGCTACCTACCCGAACTTTCAGAGCTGGTGATGGGACTCGAACCCGCAACCTGCTGATTACAAATCAGCTGCTCTACCAATTGAGCTACACCAGCAGCTCTACCAAAAAACAGGGCAGGTAATATAATGAGCGAATTCAATTATACAAAGAAAAAAGGAAGAATTTATCTTTCATCCCTTACTGCCGCAAAAAAACCTGCAAGCCGTATCGCAATCCCTCTCGATGCCAGCCTCTGGGAAAATACAAGAACCCAGTCAAGTGGAGTTGGGAGTATCCGCATCCTGTTTTTTATTAACCCTTTAATCGCCTCATTGACGACGATCCCCGCTCCGTAAAACGGCAGACGAATATTGGCTCTGTTATGGTTTGCACGCTCAAACAAGCCCGTATCAATAAAACCCGGACATACTGCAACAACGCTGATCCCTTTCTCCTTCAGCTCGGAATGAAGCGCCTCGGTGAAGGTGATCACAAATGACTTGGTTGCCGAATAGAGCCCGAGTCCCGGAACACCCTGAAATCCGCCAAGCGAGGCCACATTGACAACTCCGCCGTTTTTTCTCTTCACCATATCGGGCACAAACAATCTGGTGAGTTTTGCGAGCGCCATCATATTGACCATCATGAGCTCTTCGAGCTTTCCGAGAGCTATTTCGTCAAAATCTCCGGCTTGAGACAACCCCGCACAGTTGACAAGCAGATCAACCTCTATCTGCTTCCGGCAGCAGAATTCATGAATGCGACCGGGGCTTTCGGGATCATTCAGATCTGCAGGGCAAACCTCAACCTTTATACCTTTTCCGCTCCGCAGCTCTGCAGCAAGAGCTTCCAGCTTTTCAGTTGAACGCGCAACAAGTACAAGATTTCGGCCCCTCGCGGCAAATTCACGGGCAAAGGCTTCGCCGATACCCATGGATGCACCGGTAATCAACGTATAACGCGCGGATCCATCCGCTGCAAACGGATTATAGAGGGGCAATGACATAACTCTCGATGCGCTATATTGGATCCACCCATTTTCCGCGCTCTCTGACAAGCTCTATGAGGCGGTCGACTGCTATCTGCTCCGAAATATTCTCTTCAACACACTCTTTGCCGACGTAGAGATTGATACGGTTTTTCCCGGCACCGACATAGCCGAAATCGGCATCAGCCATTTCACCCGGACCGTTGACGATACAGCCCATGATTCCGATCTTCAGCCCTTTGAGATGAGCCATTCTCTTCTTTATCGATGCCGCGGCATGTTCAAGCTCAAAATAGGTTCTGCCGCAACCAGGGCAGGAGATGAATTCGGTTTTGGACATTCTGACTCTTGCGCCCTGAAGAATATTGAATGCCAGATTAATCTCGTCATCACCGGAAAGCGGGGTTTGAAGCGCAATCATGTCACCGATACCGTCACAGAACAGCGTCCCGGTCTGAACGGAACTCTCGATCAGGCAAGCAAGCCGGTCGGTATCGCCTCCCTTGAATCGCACAACAATCGGATAGCTGAGTGAGCGGCTGTTAAAAGCCTGCACAAGCCTGCGACAGGCAAAAACTGCGCTGTCTGAAATCACCGAAAAACAGAGTCGTTGCGCGCCCTGCCGATGGAGCTTTTCTGCAAGATGCAGAAGCACCCCTGCAGGCACTGACGCCCCGGAATTTTCATGGATAAAACATAACTCAACAGCGGCAACACGGTCGTTATTGAGATGCTGCAGAAATTCCCTGCCGAGCCGTTCCCCTTCCACAATATCGAGTCGTGCTTTCGACACCTTGTCGAGCAGCCGTATAAAGAGATCAACATCGCTTGTTGATGCGCCGACTGAATGCCGATGCTCTCCGAGTCTCAACAGAAGCTGTTCCAGCAGATCGATATCTTCAACGCTGTTAACGCGAACACTGACAAGCTCGGAACGAATGGCATCCTGCGGCTTATCGGGAGCAAGGCGCTGCAGCACCTCAGCATAAACATCCTCACTCGCCGAAAGCGGCGTATGCACCTCGGTTTCCACTCGCGGCATTTCATCACCGCCAATTGAAAAACCGCCGAACGAAATTTTTTCGGAAAGTCGGCGCTGATAGCTGAACGGATCGAAAGGAGGGAGTTCGTTTGACGACTGATCGAAACCCGCCTGCCGATTCCGGTTTTCAACAATCTGACGGACAGGAATATGAGCCCTGTCACCTTTGACAAGATGAAAGTCGTTATACTTTTTTACGATAGCAAAACCGACAGGAACTTCATTTACCGGATCTTCAGTCAGAGAAACCCTGATGGTATCGCCAAGTCCGTCTTCAAGAAGTGCACCGATTCCCATAGCCGACTTGACCCGACCTTCATCACCATCTCCTGCCTCGGTTACGCCGAGATGGAGAGGATAGGCGTAACTAAGCTGAGCATCGGCCTTTTCGACCAGCAGCCGGTATGCCTGAATCATCACCCTGACATTCGAGGCTTTCATGGAAAAGAGAAAATCATGATAACTGATCTCCTCACATATCCTTGCAAACTCAAGCGCAGCTTCAACCATCCCTTCCGGAGAATTTCCGTAACGACTGACAATACGGTCAGACAAAGATCCATGGTTGGTGCCGATTCTCATTGAAACCCCGAACTGACGGGCTTTTTCAACGAGCGGAGTAAATTCGGTGCGGACATGGTCAATCTCGCGAAGGTACTCCTCTTCGGTGTACCCGCTGCTTGAGAACTTCTGCTTTGTGGCATAATTTCCCGGATTGACGCGGATATTTTCAACGAATTCGACCGCTTTGAGCGCTGCGCGCGCTGAAAAGTGGATATCGGCGACAAGTGGAGTGTTGATGCCGTCACGACGGAGCTGATCTCTTATGTTCCTCAGATTTTCAGCATCCTTCTCGGTCGGCACGGTAAGGCGGATAATTTCACACCCGGCATCATGGAGCCTTCGGCACTGGTCAACTGTAGCCGCGGTATCGAGTGTGTGTGTGTTGGTCATGGACTCTACCCTGATCGGCTGATAGCCTCCCAATGCCAGGGCTCCGAAAGGAACTTCATGGGTTAAACGACGGCGGTACTGATACATTGAATGGTAGAACGCTTGGATGAAAAACTATTTGTCTTTGACATCGTTGATGATAAAGAGCGTTTCACCCGGTTTACGGAAATTATATTTCTCCCTTGCAGCCTTTTCAATACTGTCAGGATCATGGGCATGCTGAATGCGCAGCTCATTGGCAACAATTTTCTGCTGCTCAACTTTCAATCGATCAATGAGCTGGCGATGATCGGCCTCCATGCGGACCCTTTTCACCAGACCATAATCATCAAAGAGAGACCAGATAACAAAAAAAGCGATTGCGACCCTGAAAAAGTATTTTTTCGGGTTTGAACGGAAATGTTCCCAGATTCTGTTGATAATCTTCTTCAAGTCACTGAACGCTAGTGTTGGCCGGGTTCTGCAGGAGTTAACCAACTGCCGTGCAACGGTATGAATGCAAAAGGAACCCTTCAGAAAAAGGGTTCCCTGCACAGTTCTTTAAACCCTGAATGCTTTTTTACCTGGGTAGCGGGCCTGCTCGCCAAGCTCCTCTTCGATACGAAGCAGTTCATTGTACTTTGCCATACGGTCCGAACGCGACATGCTTCCGGTCTTGATCTGTCCGGCATTTGTTGCCACAGCGATCTGGGCGATCGTACTGTCTTCGGTTTCACCGCTGCGATGACTGATAACGGAAGTGTATCCGTTTGTTTTTGCAAGATCGATTGCCTGCAGGGTTTCTGTCAATGTTCCGATCTGATTGACCTTGATAAGAATGGAATTGGCAGTGCCCCGTTCGATACCCTCTGCAAGCCTTTTGCTGTTGGTGACAAAAAGATCGTCACCGACAAGCTGAACTCTTGAGCCGATCTTTTCTGTGAGGAGTTTCCAGCCTTCCCAGTCATCTTCGGCCATACCGTCTTCGATGGAGATAATAGGATAATCGCTGGCCCATTTTTCCCAGTATGCCGCCATCTCCTCGGAGGTAAGTTCCTGCTTGGAAGACTTCTTGAATACATAGCGTTTCTTTTCTGAATCATAAAATTCAGAGCTTGCCGGATCGAGGGCAATCATGACCTGTGCATCGCCAAGTCCACCCTTGTCGGTAGGAGAGCCTGCCTTGTAACCGGCTTTGCCGATGGCTTCGATCACCAGTTCAATAGCCTCTTCATTTGAGCGCAGGTTAGGAGCGAAACCGCCTTCATCACCGACAGCGGTGCTCAGGCCTTTGCTTTTCAGGAGAGCCTTGAGCGCGTGAAATATTTCGGCACCGCAACGCAGTGCATCCGAGAACGAGCTGAATCCTGCAGGCATGATCATGAACTCCTGAAAATCAACGGTATTGTCGGCATGTGCGCCGCCGTTGAGAACGTTCATCATCGGTACAGGAAGCGTATTGGCCATAGTGCCGCCTATGTAACGGTAAAGCGGAAGTCCGCTGTACTCGGCACCGGCTTTCGCACAGGCAAGCGAAACTCCGAGAAGGGCATTTGCGCCCAGATTCGATTTGTTTGGCGTTCCGTCAAGAGCAAGAAGCGTCTGATCGATTTCTTCCTGTTCTGTCACAAGCATGCCCTGCAATGCGTCATTAATTACCGTATTGACATTTTCTACAGCCTTGAGCACACCTTTACCAAGATAGACACCTGCATCACCGTCCCTGAGCTCGACGGCTTCATGGATACCCGTAGAAGCACCGCTTGGAACTGCTGCACGACCGAATGATGTTTCAGTATAGACATCAACTTCTACTGTAGGGTTTCCCCTTGAATCAAGGATCTGACGGGCAAGAATTTTCCTGATAATTGGCATAACGGAAAGTAATTTATGGTTGTTATGGGCATTGTATTCAGAACGGAAATGAACTGTGATCGTTGTTCTGCAATGAATTGAAAATATATCCTTTTTTCCCAACCATTTCATTGCTGACTCGACAGCAAATAACACTTTTTTTTGTTAATTACTTCTCGGGCTGTTTTCCGCCATTCGGAACCCGCAGTGCCGTACGTCTCTATCACTGACCTATCAGGTCATCATTAATTCAACAAAGGAGTCCTGCCATGCATGCAGTACAACCGGATCAATTGAGAAACATTGTCATTACAGGTCATACCGGAAGCGGTAAAACCATTCTCTGTGAATCACTTGCCTTGACCATGGGCGTTATTAACCGCCTCGGCACCATTGATGATGGAAATACCCTGTCGGATTACTCAGCTGATGAAATTCAAAGAAAACACAGCCTCAACACCAGCCTTATACACGGATTCTGGAATGACCGGAAAATAAACATTATCGATACTCCGGGCCTTCTTGATTTTCACGGGGATGTCAAGTCTGCGATGAGAGTGGCCGATACCGTACTGATTACCGTTAATGCCGCAACCGGCGTCGAAGTCGGCACCGACACCATATGGGATTATACCGGAGAGTATTATAAACCGGTCATGTTCATTCTGACCAAACTTGATGCCGACAGAACCAGTTTCAACAACACTGTGCAGGAACTCCGTGATCATTTCGGTCATCTGGTCACCCCCATACAGTTTCCAGCCGAAGAGGGTCTCGGTCACCATACCCTGATCGATGTTCTGATGATGAAGCAGATTGAGTTCAGCCCCGATAAACCAGGGAGCATGACCATCTCTGACATTCCCGACCTCTATCTGAAACGTGCGGAAGAGATGCATCAGCAGCTTGTTGAAGCTGTTGCCGAAACCGATGAAGAGCTTATGAACAGGTTTTTCGAAGTCGGCAACCTTACCGAGGAGGAACTGAGAACAGGTATCAAGTCCGCACTGCTTACCAGAACCTTTTTTCCGGTTTTCTGCACCTCTCCCCTTCATCTTATCGGTTCCGAACGACTGCTGAACGCTATCGTCAACCTTTGTCCATCACCGATTGAACGCGGCCCTGAACATTCGATCTGTACCGTCAATGAAACGGAAACCCTTTTGCAGCCAGACCCCGACGGACCTACCGTCGCTTTTATTTTCAAAACAATGTCTGAGCCCCGGGTAGGTGAAATTTCTTTTTTGAGGGTCTATTCGGGTCACCTCGAAACAGGCCATGAACTGATTGACGTGCAGACCGGACAGCTCGAAAAGCCAGGCCAGGTCTACACCATGCTCGGCCAGAAAAAAATACCGGTTGAAAAACTGCTTGCCGGTGATATCGGTATGGTCGTCAAGCTGAAGGATGCGCATACCAATGATACCCTGGCGGACAAAGGCACTCTCTGCCGCATCAGCCCGATTACGTTTCCCGTACCTGTTCTGGCTACGGCAATCATACCTCTCACACAGGGAGATGAAGACAAAATCTCTGCCGGTCTGCACCACCTGCACGAAGAGGATCCAAGCTTTGCGATCGATCACGATGTCGAATTCAACCAGACCATCCTGAGAACCCTTGGCGAAACTCACCTCGATACCATCATCAGCAGACTCCAGGCCAAGTTCAATGTCAAGGTAGATATCGCTCCCATCAAGATCCCGTATCGCGAAACCATTCGTGTACAGTCAGCAGCTCAAGGCAAATATAAAAAGCAATCCGGCGGCAGAGGGCAGTATGGTGATGTCTGGGTTCGGCTTGAACCTGTCCAGCGCGACAGCGGATTCAGCTTCTCAAGCGAAGTTGTCGGCGGCGTTGTCCCTACCCGCTACCTGCCCGCAGTTGAAAAAGGACTTCGTGAGGCCATTGAACACGGAATTCTTGCCGGCTATCCGGTTGTAGATCTCAAGGCTGTTGCTTATGACGGCTCATTTCACCCGGTCGACAGTTCAGAGTTTGCCTTCAAGATTGCCGCAAGCATGGCATTCAAAGCCGCTTTCGACAAGGCCAAACCATTCCTGCTTGAACCGCTCTACAAC
>Ga0326726_10003931_pt1 | contig 13599 bp, 14 predicted proteins | sample MHFenrmetagenome_2_FD_207603 | JGI IMG/M metagenome (GOLD analysis project Ga0326726, IMG submission 207603) | Lab enriched peat soil microbial communities from Michigan Hollow, Ithaca, NY, United States - MHF15MN | ecosystem: Environmental > Terrestrial > Soil > Wetlands > Peat | place: USA... | reverse complement strand
GTAGCCCATCGCTTCCTCGAACTGATGCAGGTCGCGCCGGTGCAGGTTCTCGATCAGCGCGATCTCCATGACCTCGTTCTCGGGCACGTCGAGCTCGATGCACGGCACCTCGGCGAGCCCCGCCTCGAGCGCGGCGCGGAAGCGACGCTCCCCCGCGATGATCCGGAAGCGGCCGTCGGAGAGCGGCTGAACGAGCAGCGGCTCGAGGACGCCCTTGGACTCGATCGACATCCGGAGCTCCGAGAGGTCGCCGACGCTCCGGCGGGGCTGGCCCGGGTTTGTCTCGATCTCGTCGATCGGAATGTTCCGGCCGATCGAGGCGCCGAAGCGCTCGGAGAGCGAGTCGACGAAATGGGCGTCGTGCTTCATGTGGGATTCGCTCGGAAGGCCGCGGCGCTTAGACACGGGAAAGCACCTCCTCGGACAGGGAGTAATACTCGGCGGCGCCGCTCGAGCGCGGCGCGAACGTGAAGATCGATTCCTGGTGCGCGGGGCTCTCCTCGAGGCGCACGCTCTTGGAGATCGTGGTCTTGAAGATCTTCTTTCCGAAGACCCCGGCGATCTGCCTGTAGACGTCCTTGCCGAGGACGGTGCGCTTGTCGTGGAGGGTGATGACGACGCCCAGGATCTGGAGGCCCGGGTTGGGCCGTGCCTTGATCTTGTCGATCGTTTCGAGCAGGTCGTCCGTCCCCTCGAGGGCGAAGAAGGACGACTGGATCGGGATGAGCACGTGGGTCGAGGCCACCATGGCGTTGACCGTGATCATCCCCAGGGTCGGCGGCGTATCGATCAGGATGGCGTCGTATGCCCGCCGGACCGATTCGATCTTGTCGCGCATCCGGAAGTGCCCGTCGATCTCCCCGAGCAGCTTCGACTCGAGCTTGGCCAGCGAGATGCGGGCCGGGGCGATATCGAGATTCTTCAGGCCCGAGGGGCGGATGATGTCTTTCAGGTTCATGTCCTGCTCGACCAGGACGTCGAACATGGACTTCTCGATCCCCCTGCGCTCGACGTAGGACATCGTGCTGTTGCCCTGCGGATCGAGATCGACGAGCAGCGTCTTCATCCCCTTCTGGGCCAGGGCCGCCGCGAGGTTGATCGCGGTCGTGGTCTTTCCGACGCCGCCTTTTTGATTCGTGATGGAGATGATCACGACTCGGAGTATAGCTGCCGAAGCGGAACGCTACATCCGGTACTTGCCGAGCTCGTCCGAGCTGGCTTCCTCGAGCCACTTCCGAAGCCGATCCGGGTCCTGGTCGCCCTCCGCGTGGAGGTGCCGGCTCTTCTCGAGGACGTCTTCCTCGACGAAGATTTCGGCATGGGACCTCAGAGCGAGGGCGATCGCGTCGCTCGGCCGACTGTCCACCGAGAGCGGAGAGTCCCGCTGGACGAGGTGAATGCGGGCGAAGAAGGTGTTCTCCCGCAGGTCGTTGATGACGACCCGTTCGACGCGCGTGTCGAGCTCGGCGAGGACGTTCTTCAGGAGGTCATGGGTCATCGGACGGGGTGTCGTGACCTTCTCCATTTCGAGAGCGATGGCGTTGGCCTCGAAGATTCCGATCCAGATCGGGAGGAAGTGGCCCTTCTCCGTGTCGCGAAGGATGACGACCGGTACGTTGGAAACGGGGTCCATGAGGAGGCCCTTGATTTCCATCTTGATCATCCCGACCTCCGTCCTTCCGGCCCCGAGGCCTATCCGGCTGCCACTCTCCCGATCAGCGAGTTGGGCAATCCGCGGACCACGCGGGCCCGAGCATACTGCCCGGGCCGGAGCCGGCCCGCCCCGTCCTCGATGTGGACGATCCGGTTGCACGCCGTCCGACCCTTGCTCTGGCCGCTCTTGTCTTCGCCCTCCACGAGGATCTCGAATTCCCGCCCGACGAGCCCCTCGTTGGTCTGCCGCTGGAGTTCGGCCTGGAGGTCGAGCAGGCGAGCGAGCCGCTCGACGGCGACTTGCTCGGCCACCTCGGCCTCGCTTCCCCATCGAGCCGCCGCCGTGCCCTGGCGCGGCGAGTAGCGAAACCCGAAAAGGCTGCCGAAGCGAACCTCCCGGACGAGCGAAAGTGTCGCCTCGAAATCCTCGTCGGTCTCTCCCGGAAAGCCGACGATGAAGTCGGACGAGATCGAGATCCCGGCAACGGCGCTGCGGACCCGGGCCACGGTCGCCAGGTACTCCGCGGCGGTATAGCGCCGCTTCATCCGGCGGAGCACCCGGTCGGAACCCGACTGCGCCGGCAGGTGCAGATAGGGGGCGATCGGGCCTCCCTCCGAAAGCGCCACGACCAGGTCGTCGTCGACGAGCGCGGGGTGGGAAGTCAGGAACCGAACGCGCTTCAACCCCTCCACCTTCGACGCCTTCCGCAGCAGACCTCCGAGGCCGAAGCCCTCCTCCGGATCGCGGTAGGCGTTGACCGTCTGGCCGAGCAGGGTCGCCTCCGAATACCCGAGCGAGACGATGTGAGCGAGCTCCTCGAGAATCTCGCTTGCCCGGCGGCTGCGTTCGCGGCCCCGGGTGAAGGGCACGATGCAGAAGGTGCAGAACTGGTCGCAGCCCTCGATGACCGTCACGTAGGCTTGAAACGCCGACTCGCGCGAGATCTGCCGGAACTGGTAGACGGGGTCCTCCTCGGGAAGGTCGAGCTCGAGCGCCTGCTTGCGCTCCCGCCGGGCCGCGGCGACGAGCTCGCCGATCCTTTCGACCTGCCCTGTCCCCGCCACGAAATCGACGAAGGGAGCGCGGTCGAGAATCTCCTCTCCCGACACCTGGGCGACGCATCCCGTGACCCCGACGACGAGGTCGGGGTTCTCCCGCTTGCGGCGGGCCAGCACGCCGAGGGCGCTGAAGACTTTGGCTTCGGCTTTCTCCCGGACCGAACAGGTGTTGAGAAGCACCACGCCCGGGTCTTCGCCGTCGTCCGCCCGCCTCAGTCCCTGGGCCTCGAGCTGGCCGGCCATGCGCTGCCCGTCGAGCACGTTCATCTGGCAGCCCCACGTCTCGACGCGGTACGAAGGCAGAACGGGATTGCGGGCGCCGGCGCTCATTCGCGGATCCAACCCGGCAGGGCCCCGGCCTGGCGCGCCCGCTCCGGCAGGTCGGCCAGGGTCTTCTCGGCTTCGGCAAGCTGCTGCTTCGCGGTCTCGAGGTCGGAGCGAGCGTGGTCCCATGCCGGCTTGATCACGCGATCCCGGTACTGACCGTCGTCCCAGGCGTAGAAGTCGTTCTCGAGCTTCTTCGCCGTTGCGTCGAGCTCTGCGACCCGGGCCTTTGCGTCGGCCACGTCCTTGCGATCCTTTGCCGCGATCGCCTTCCACTCGGCCTCGGTACCTCCGGTCGGCGAAGCTTCGGGGGCGCCTGACGCCGTCCCGGCCACGGTGGTCGGTGGAGCCGCCGTGGGCGCCGGCGAGGGGCCCGGATGAGGCGGGTTGGGGACGGACTTGCTGGTCGATACCCTCCCCTTGTCAGATCCCTTCACGAGCGAACGGTTATTGATCGTCACGCCGCCCTTCTCGGGCGCTGCACCCTCCCGCGTCTCCTGCGCGGCGTGGACCACGTCGGAAAGGGCTTGGCCGCCGGCCTCCGCGCCAGGCGTCGGGACCGCCGTCGTGCGTGGGCGGCCGAAACCACCTGAGAGCCTGGGAGCTGGTGTCGCGGTCCGGGCCGGCGCCTGCGCCGCCAGGGCTGCCGCTACCGCAATCCCGAGTGTGGCGCCCAGGACTCGAAATCGCAGGTTCGAGATCCGAACTCTCCTCGTCATGGCTCCTTCGTGCCCGCCCTCCCGTAAGCGTCCTCGAGCCGGACGACGTCGTCGAGCTCGGGCGAGGAGACCTCCAGGATCACGCACGGCTTCTCGGCCCGCATACGATGCTTGACGAACGGCTTGATCCGGTAGGCCTGCCCGGGAGAAAGGGTCCGAGTCTGCATCGCGCCGTCCTCTTCCACCTCGAGATTGACCTCGCCCTCCAGGACGTACAAGGTCTCGTCCTTTCGTTCATGGTACTGCAGCGACAGGGCGTGGCCCGCCGAGAGGTGGAGAAGCTTGCCCGCGTAGCGCTCGTTCTCGGCGAAGATGACCTCGCGGCCCCAGGGCTTCGGAACGGTTCTCATGACGCGACTCCTCTGGAAGGCAGGTCTCCGAAGATGCGTTCCACCTCCGACGCCTCGGAGGCCTCGAGAGCCTTCTGCGCGAGGCCCCGGGCCCGCGCAGCGTCGAGTGTCGAGATGCGGTCCTTCAGGTCGGGAATGGCCACCGGCGTCACGGAGAGCTCCGTGATGCCGAGGCCGATGAGCGCCGCCGCTCCTGCATGGTCTCCGGCGAGCTCGCCGCAGACGGCGACCGGGCGACCCGCCGCCCGGCCGGCGCGGACGACCATCGCCATCAGCCGGAGGATGGCGGGATGGAGAGGCCGGTAGAGGGCCGCCACGTCCCGGTCCGAGCGGTCGACGGCGAGGCCGTACTGGGCCAGATCGTTCGTCCCGATCGAGAAGAAGTCCGCGTCCAGGGCCAGCCGGTCGGCGAGCAGCGCGGCTGAGGGCACCTCGATCATGACGCCGAGAGCCGGCAGATCGCGAAGTCCCACCCGCGCCGCAACCTTTTCGAGCGTCCTGCGCGCGGCCTTCACCTCCGAGGCCGACGAGACCATCGGCAGCAGGATCTTGAGCTGCCCCGCTCGCGCGGCCAGGCACAGCGCCGTCAGCTGCTGCTCGAAGAGCTCGGGGTGCGCGAGGCAGTAGCGGATGCCCCTCAGCCCGAGAGCGGGGTTCTCGCCCGGGGCCGGCCCGATCCCCTTCTCCCCGCCGAGGTCGTAGGTACGGACGACGACCGGGTGCGGCGCCGCGGCCTTGAGCAGTGTCTCGTAAGCCTCGCGCTGTTCCTCGATCCCGGGCGAGCGCGGCAGGGCCCGCAGGTACAGGAACTCGGACCGGAAGAGGCCGACACCCTCCGCCGAGAAACGCTCGAGCGCCGACGTCTCCTCGGGAAGCTCGAGGTTGGCCCGCACGGCGATCGCAACGCCGTCGAGCGTCACTGCCGCGCGGGACGCTCGGCCCCGCAGACGCCGGCTGCGGTCGCGATCCTCCCGGACGCGCACGAGGGTCTTGCGCAGGCGCTCCCGGGACGGGTTGGCGTCGACGAGGCCGCGGTCCCCGTCGACGATGATCGGCCGCTCGGGCGACACGGCCTCGCACAGGTCCGGGATGCCGACGACGGCCGGCAGGCCGAAGGACCGAGCGATGATCGAGGCGTGCGAGGTCGGGCCGCCGCGCTCGAGGGCCAGGGCGAGCACGCGCCGCGGGTCCAGGCGCGCGGCGTCGACCGGCGAGAGCTCGTCGGCGACGAGGATCGAGCCCCGCGGCAGATCCGCGGGGCCCGGCCGCTCGCCTCCCGAGAGGTGCGCCGAGATCTCGCGGGCGACGTCGGCGATGTCGGCCTCGCGCTCGCGCATCGCGGCCGAGTCGGCGGCCGCCAGCCGGGCGCCGAGCTCGCGCGTGACTTCCGCCAGCGCCCATTCCGCGTTCACGCGCTCGCGCCGGATCCGCTCCAGGATGGCGCCGAGATACGTTTCGTCGGCCGCGATCAGGCTGTGGGCCTCCAGGATCGCCGCGAGCTCGGATCCCATGTCGCCCTTGGCCTCGCGCGAATGCCGCGTCAGGTCCTCGGCGGCGCGGGCGGCCGCGCGGCGCAGGCGCCGCTCCTCGCGCTCGAACTCCTCGGGCGCGACGGCGCGACGGAACGCGGGCAGCCTCCCGAACCGAATGATGACGGCCCGGCCGACGGCGACCCCCGGAGAGACGGAAAGGCCCTGGAGCATGGCGGCTTGAGGAAGCGGGCCTTACTCTTCCTCGTCGAAGCTGCGGGCGATCAGGTCCTCGACGGCGGCAAAGGCGTCCTTCTCGTCCTCACCCGAGACCGCGAGGGTGATGTGCGTGCCCTGCGACGCCGCGAGCAGCAGGATCCCGAGGATGCTCTTGCCGTCGACCTCTTCGCCGTTCTTGCGGATCTTGACCTCCGAGCGAAAGCGGCTGGCGGTCTGGACGAACTTGGCCGCGGCGCGCGCGTGGAGGCCGAGGCGGTTTCGGATGGAGAGCTCGCGCTCGATCATCGCACCTGCTTCTCGGCCGCGCTGGCCGCGTCCGCCGGAGCGGCCTCTTCGGCGAGCAGGTCGGAGGCGACGTAGATGGACCGCTGGCCGCGGTCCTTGGCCACGTGGGCCACCTCGGTGACGGGGCGGCCGCTGCGCTGAAGGGAGGCGCACTTCAGGACCATCGGCAGGTTTACGCCCGTCACGATCTCGACCCGGTCCTTGCGCAGGAACGGCAGGGTGAGGTTGGTGGGCGTGCCGCCGAACATGTCCGTGAGGATGACGGCGCCGTCGCCCTCGTCGGCAGCCTCGAGGCCGCGGCGGATCTTCTCGCGGGCGTCCTCACCGGTCTCGCTCCACTCCAGGGCGACGGCCACGATCCGCTCCAGGCCGGGCTGGATCGTGAGAGCGGCCGCGCGAAGCTCCTCGGCGAGCCTGCCGTGCGTGACGAGCAGAATCCCAATCATCGGAAGAAGGCATTATCTCATTCGCGGGTGGCGTCCCGGTGGGACACCCGGACCGGGTACCCCCGCTCCTGGAGGATGGCCGCCAGCTGCTCGGCGATGTACACCGAGCGGTGCTTGCCCCCCGTGCATCCGATTCCGATCGAGAGGTAGCTCTTGTGTTCCCGATCGAACCGGGGCATCAGGTAGTCGAGAAACCCCACCAGCCGGTCGAGGAACGGCCGGGTCTCCGGGTCCTTCTCGATGTAGGCCGCCACCGCCGGGTCCATGCCGGTCTTGCCCTTCAACTCCGCCACGAAGTGCGGGTTCGCCAGGAAACGGACGTCGAAGAGCAGGTCGACGTCGTGGGGAATGCCGAATTTGTACCCGAAGGACGTCGCCGAGACGATCATCCCGGCGCCCTCGGGATCGCCGACGAACGTCTTCTGCATGAAGGAGCGCAGCTCGTGGACGGTCATCGCCGACGTGTCCACGACGACGTCGGCCACGGCGCGCACCTCCTCGAGCATCGCGCGCTCGCGCCGGAGGGCCTCGAGCAGCGAAACCTTCCCCGCGAGGGGATGCGGGCGGCGCGTCTCGGAGAAGCGGCGGATGAGCGACTCCTCGGAGGCGTTCAGGAAGAGCAGCCGCGTGCCCGGAACCCGGCGGCGCAGCCTCCCCAGGATCTCGGGGAAGCGCGCCGCGAAGTCGGGGTTGCGGACGTCGAGGATGATGCCGACCCGCTTCTTGGAAGAGACCTGGTCGAGCAGCGGCTCGACGAGCTCGAGGGGAAGGTTGTCGACGCAGAAGTAGCCCATGTCCTCGAGGCACTTGTTGACGTAGCTCTTGCCCGAGCCTGAGAGCCCGGTCACGATGACGAGGCTCTCGGGCACCGTGGCCGGGGCGCCGGCGCGGCTCACTTCCACCGGCGGTCCTCCTTCGAGTTCTTGGCGATCTCCTCGTCCACCCGGCGGGCGAATTCCTTGGCCGCGTCGTAGCCCTGGCTCTTCAAGAGCTCGTTGCGCGCGGCGATCTCGATCAGAAGCGCGAGGTTCCTTCCCGAGGCCACCGGCAGCCGCAGGAGCGGGAGCTCGCGCTCGAGGATCGCGTAGGTCTCGCCGTCGAGACCGAGGCGATCGTACTTCTTGGTCGGGTCCCAGCGCTGCAGCTCGATGACGAGCTCGATGGACTTCGAGGCCCGGACCGCGGAGACGCCGAAGAGATGCTTGATGTTGATGATTCCGATGCCGCGCAGCTCCATGTGGTAGCGGATCATTTCGGCCGCCCGCCCGACGAGGGCCCCGCTCGGGTAACGGCGGATCTCGACGGCGTCGTCGGCGACCAGGCGGTGGCCCCGGTGCACGAGATCCAGGGCGCACTCGCTCTTGCCGATGCCGGACTCGCCGAGCAGCAGCACGCCCATGCCGTAGACGTCGACGAGAACGCCGTGGAGCGTGGTCGCCGGCGCGAGGGAATCCTCGAGCACGCGCGTGATGGACTGGATGACGACCGACGTCGTGCGGTCCGACACGAGCAGCGGAATCTCGCGCCGGCGGCATTCGCGGACGATGTCGTCGGGGGGGTTCTGGCCCTTCGTGATGACGAAGGCCGCGACGGGCAGCGCGCAGATCGCCTCGATGCGCTCGCCGCGGACTTCCATCGGCATCGTATCGAGGTAGTTGAGCTCGCTCTCCCCGAGGATCTGGATGCGCCCGGGCTTGATGTACGGGATGAACCCGGCCAGGGCGAGCCCCGGCCGCTGGATCCGCCCCCACGAGATCGCGCGGCCGAATCCCGCCTCACCGGTCACGACGCGCAGCTCCAGGTCCGCGAGCGCCGACGACCGGAGAATCTCGGCCGTCAGGGCGGGGGTCGGGCGTTCGGGTGGGGAGGCCATCACGAGCTCACGGCCAGGCTCGACTCGGCCGACCGCAGGACGCCGGCGATTTCCTCCGGGGAGTGGGCCGCGCGAAGCCCGGCGGACACTCCCGGCGTGCGCAGCAGGCGGGAGATCCGCGCGAGGGTCTGCAGGTGCGCGGCGGGCGCGTCGGTCGGTGAGACGACGAGAAAGATCAGGTCGATCGGAAGACCGTCGGCCGCTCCGAAGTCGACGGGCTGCGCCGTCGTGGCGACGGCCACGAGGACGCCCGTGATGTCGCGCAGCTTGCAGTGCGGGATCGCGACACCGCCGCCGAGGCCCGTGCACCCGAGCTTCTCACGGTCGATCAGCCGCGCGACGAGCTCGCCCGGCTCCCCGACCGCGCCGTCCTGCGCGAGTCGGGCGCAGAGCTCCTCGAGAACCTCTTCGCGCGTCGCTCCGGGGATGCGGTGAAAGATGCGGCCCGGGCCGACGAGCCCGTCTCCGGCCGCCCCTTCGGCGGCGCCTGCGGGGTTCACCATTCTGGCACGATCAGTCCGAGGTCGCCGTCGCGGCGGCGGTACAGGACCGAGACCCTTTCGTTCGACGCGTCGCGAAACACCAGCACTTCCTGGCCCGAGGATTCCATGGCGAGGGCCGCCTCGTCCACTCCCATCGGCTTGACGCCGGGAGGCCGCCCGCGCACGATGCGCCCGCCGGAGCGGCGGGCAGACGCGGCCGCCGGAGGCTCTTGCGCCGCGCGCGGCGCCCCTGGGAGGCGGCGCGACGAATCCTTGTGCTTGCGGTCGCGGCGCTTCTCGGTGTCGCGCACGGCCTGCGCGTCGATCTTCTCGAAAGCGAGGGCGAGCGCGGCGCGGGGGTCGCCCTTTTCCTCCCGCGCCTTCCAGCGCCGGCGCCCGTGCGTCGCGATGATCTCGGCGCCGAAGCGGTGCTTTTCGTGCGAGAGGATGACGCGGACCGACGCCGGCCCGCCGACGTGCCGCTCGAGGCGCTGGGCGCGCTCCTCGGCCAGGTCCTTGAGCGCCGGCGTCACCGCGACGTTGCGCCCCGTGCATTTGACGGCCATGAACGACCTCCTGGAGCTGCTAGAAGCTCTGCTTGCGCTGGGAGGAAGACGGGATCCGGAGCTCCTCCCGGTATTTCGCAACCGTGCGGCGGGCGATCTGGATTCCCTCGGCCCGGAGCTTCTGAGTGATCCGGGCGTCGGAATGGGGCTTGCGGGGATCCTCGCCCTCGACGATCCGGGAGATCTTGTCCTTGATCGACAGCGATGAGACGTCGTCGCCCTTCGACGAGTCGATGCCGCTGTGGAAGAAGTACTTCATCGGAAAGAGCCCGCGGGGCGTGTGGATGTACTTGTTCGAGACGACACGCGAAACCGTGGACTCATGCATCCCGATGTCGTTGGCGACGTCGCGCAGCACGAGCGGGCGCAGGTGCTCGATTCCGTTGTCGAGGAACGCGCGCTGGTGCCTGACGATCGAATCGGCGACTTTGTAGATCGTGCGCTGGCGCTGGTCGAGGCTCTTGATGAGCCAGATCGCCGACCGCATCTTGTCCTTCAGGTAGTTGGCCGCTTCCGCGCCGATGGCGACGTTGCCCGAGCGAAGCAGCTTGCGGTACGCGCCGGAGATCCGCAGCTTCGGGAGGCCGTCCTCGGAGAGCTGGATGACGTACTCGTCGCCGATCTTGCGCACGAAGACGTCGGGCTCGACGTAGATGGTCCGCTCGCTCGAGTACTTGCGGCCCGGCTTGGGCTCGAGGTTCTTGATGATCTCGAAGGCGGCCTGGATCTCCGACATTCCGACGCCGAGCGTCCGGGCCAGGGGCGCGAACTGCCGGTTCAGGAATTCCGGCCAGTGCTCGCGGATGATCCGCTCGAGCAGCTCGTTCTCGACGCCGAGGGCGGTCAGCTGCAGGAGGAGGCAGTCGGGCAGGTCGAAGGCTCCCACGCCGTGCGGGTCGAAGGAGCGCACGAGCCCGAGGGCGGCCTCGACGTCCGCGTCGTTCTCGAAGTGCGCCAGGCGGATCTCCTCGCGCGAGACGCGCAGGTAGCCGTCTTCGTCGAGGTTGCCGATCAGGTAGGTCGCGATGTCGCGGACGGCCGGCGGAGCGTCGGACATGGAGAGCTGCCATGTCAGGTACTCGGGCAGGCCGTCGGGCCGCGTCAGGACGTTCTCGAGCGAGTATTCCTCGGGCTGCTCCTGGTACTGGCGCGGGTTGTACGCCGAGTCGAGGTAGTCCTCGAAGTAGGAGTTGAAGTCGATCTCCTCGAAAGAGTCGCGCTCCTTCTCGGCGGCCGGCGCGGCGTCGGCCGGCGCCCCGGCGTCCTCGTTGTCGCGCGCCTCTTCGACGCGCTCGGTCTCCGACACCTCCTCCTGCTCCTCGAGGGTCGGGTTCTCGACCATCTCCTGGGTGAGCACTTCCTGCAGCTCCAGGCGCGACATCTGCAGCAGCTTGATCGCCTGCTGCAGCGACGGGGTCATGACCAGCCGCTGCGAGAGCCGGAGGTTGAGCTTCTGTTCGAGCGCCATGGCAGCGGCTCAGTCGAGCCGAAAACCCTCCCCGAGGTAGATCTTTTTCACGACTGTGTCGTTCGACAATGCAAGAGGCGTGCCGGTCTTGAGGATCTCTCCTCCGCTGATTATATAGGCCCGGTCGACGATGCTCAAAGTCTCGCGGACGTTGTGGTCCGTGATCAGCACGCCGATGCCCGAGGAAGCCAGGCGGCGCACGATCTTCTGGATGTCCAAGACCGCGATGGGGTCGATGCCGGCGAACGGCTCGTCGAGCAGGAGGAAATAGGGAGACAGGACGAGGCTGCGCGCGATCTCGACCCGGCGCCGTTCGCCGCCGGAGAGCGTGTAAGCGCGATCGTGGGCGAGCTCGGTCAGGCCGAATTCCGCCAGCAGCGCCCGACACCTCTCGGCGCGCTCGGTCGGACCGAGGGCGAGCGTTTCGAGAATCGCGAGGAGGTTCTCCTCGACCGTCATCTTTCGGAAGACCGAGGGTTCCTGCGGAAGGTACGAGATCCCGGCGCGTGCGCGGCGGTACATCGGCAGCTCGGTCAAGTCGCGCTCGCCCAGCCGCACGAGCCCCTGGTCCGGGCGCACGAGTCCGACGACCATCGAGAACACGGTCGTCTTGCCTGCGCCGTTGGGGCCGAGCAACCCGACGATCTCCCCGGCGGCGATCTCGAGCGAAACGCCGCGCACGACGGTCCTGCCGCCGTAGGCCTTGACGAGGCCTTCGGCCGCGAGGACCGGCCTCGGCCCGGATCTCGGGGTGCTCTGGCTCAATTCTTCTCTGTCCGGTGAATCGTTTCGGTCTTCCCGCCTTCCGGCGCGGTGATCTCGACGCTACCCCCGCGGTCGTAGATCGTCAAGACGGCTCCGGCCACGCGGTTGCCGCCGGCGTCGGTGACGCGCGCCGGCTCGCCCCAGAGGACCGACTTGCCCTGCCTCGGGTAGTCCACGATCTTTTCCGCCGTGGCCGTGCGCCCCACCGCGCGGTCGGCGAGGTTCACGTCGCCGGAGATCTCCATGCAATCGACGCCGCGGTCCTTGCCGAGCCAGGCGGTCGACTCCCCTCCCGTCGCTCGCCACCCTGCTCCGCGCGTCACGGCGACGCCGCCCTCGAAGCGCCCGCTGCGCTCGGTTTCCCGGTAGAGGAGGCGCTTCGCGGTGACGACGGAGGCAGCCTTTTCGGCGGGCTTCGCGGCCCGGTCGGGAGCGAGAACCGCCCGCACGTTCTGGACGGCCGTGACGGATTTCTCGGCGTCCGAAAGCGTGATGTCGTCGGCGAAGAGCGAGGAATCGTCCTGCCACAGGGAGGCCGACCCCGAAAGGATCGCGGCCTGCCCCGCGTCGTCGAGAACGATCCGGTCGGCTTTCGCGAAGCTCGGCTTCTTCGGGTCGCCGATGAACGTGACCGTCCGCTCCTTCTTCGGGTCGTCGGCGCCGAGGACCGCCCGGGCGTGGCCCTGGCCCCGGACCTGGCGGCGCGGACGGTCGAGCTCGATCCGGTCGGCCGAGAGCTTCGAGCTCCCGCTCTCGACGCGGGCCGACCGGGCGGAATCGCCCGTCAGGAGCCAGACACCGCGGGCGTCGAGCTCGACGGCTCGCGCGCCGTCGCCCTTCTTCCCGTCCGACTCGACGCGCACCGAGCCTTCGAGCGACACGTTCTCGGCGGCGCCGTCGCGCGAGAAGCCGACGCTGCCCTGCTCGGCCTCCCCGCGGCCCGTGGCGCCCTCGATGTGGACACCGCCGAGGCCCTTCGCGGAGGCGACGCGACCATCGTCGAAGAGGAGCTCGACGCGCGGCGCCGTCATCCTCCGCGTCGGGTCCCAGAGGAGCGCCGGAGCGCCGGTGAACGCGAGCGCATGCGGCTTGCCGGAGGCGTCGAACGTGAGGAGGCTTTCGTCGCCGGCGTACTGTCGCTCGACGGGAGTGGCGGGCTTCGAGCCCGGGACCGCGCGCCCGGGTGCGAGGATCCCGTGGACGTTGCCGGTTCCTTTCATCCACTCCGTCCGGCCGCCGCCCGAGCCGGTTTTCACGGTCACGTGGTCGGCCGCATAGCGATCGCCCTCGCGCGAGCTTCCATCGAACGTTTCGAGCTCGAGGACGCCCTGGTCGCGGCGGAAGACGCCCGAGCGCGCCGTCAGTTTGGAGAGTCCCGCCGAGTCGGCCCCGCTGCCCGTGCCCTGGATCGGGCCGGCAAGGTGGAGGGCCCGCTCGGGCAGGTCGTACCGGGCCGAGGGCGCCGTCAGGTCGATCGAGCCTCGTGAGAAGTGCACGGCCTTCGGCGCCTCGAGCACGTGGGTCGTCGGCCGATACAGAGCTTCGGTCGTCTCCGCGAGCGAGCCCTGAGCGTCGGTCCAGTGGACGTTGCCCTCCAGCCGGGCCTCGCGGGTCCTCTCGTCGTAGGTTCCGCGATCGGCGTCGACGGTGACGGGCCCGCCGTCGTCCGGGTAGAGAGTCAGCGTCACCTTTTCGCCCGCGTAGAGGTCGGGCGCGAGGCCGGCGCCCGAGCCATAGCCGATCGTGCGGTCCGCCCTGATGCGCATCAGGGGCTTGCCGCCCGCCTCCTCCGTGAAGTCGAATCCGTTGAGCAGCGTCGTCGCCTGCCCGTGGGCGCCGGGCGCGGGCACGCCCGGGCGGTCATGGCCGGCGGACGAGGGCCGCCGGCCCGGTCGAATCG
>Ga0326726_10003930_pt1 | contig 13602 bp, 8 predicted proteins | sample MHFenrmetagenome_2_FD_207603 | JGI IMG/M metagenome (GOLD analysis project Ga0326726, IMG submission 207603) | Lab enriched peat soil microbial communities from Michigan Hollow, Ithaca, NY, United States - MHF15MN | ecosystem: Environmental > Terrestrial > Soil > Wetlands > Peat | place: USA... | reverse complement strand
GATTGCACTGGCGATGGATGGATCGGATATTGGGCAGGAGCGGAGTATATGTATGGCAGGGAGGACTCGACAGAATACCATGAAAACTGGGACAGGTATAAGGAACTCTGGAGTCCGGCAAAGGCCGACAACAAGATTATGGGTTCGTCAGTGCTCTGGAGGACATTTGATTCAGGTTCTCCGGTTACTTTTCCGGATGTCCCGTGGGCTATGGATGCTGCAGGTGATTATTCAGCGACCTCAGGAACATGGAATTGGGAATTTTCACGCAATAATCTTAACCAGGTTGATGATGCAGAATATATCCGCGATCATATGTTTAAAGCAATTTACAGCTCTTTTTCCAACGCAAAGAAGAAACCCGAAAATGCAAACCTGGCTCTTGAGTGGGTATCTTATCTTGTGGGTAAAAGAGAATCAAGAAGGTTAAAGGGTGATTACATTTATACCTTCAATGATGAGAGGAATATGGTTGAATTCCCTGATGCAGTGGTGATGGAAAAAAGAAACATTGATGTTCATTACCAGCAGATTGAGGCAGATTCATCTCAGCCTGATTTTCTTTCAGAAGCGCTTTATTATCAGGTCGATCATTATTATATTCCTTACCGTTCGCTTTATTCAAGGAATATAAATAACCTGTTTATGGCTGGCCGCTGCTTCAGCAGCTCTCATATCGGACTTGGTGGACCAAGGGTCATGAATACTACAGGCCAAATGGGTGTTGCAGTTGGCTACGCTGCATCACTATGCAAAAAATACAACACGAATCCCCGTGGGATATACGAAAAACACCTTGATGAATTGAAAAGCCTCATATTTAATTCATCATCGGGAACATTATCGGTAGAAAAGAAATGAAAGCTAAAAGCTGATAGCCGATAGCTGATAACATCCCCCTCCCCCCTTCAAAGGGGGATTTCCCTGTTGCCAGTCTCCGTTTTCCATTCTCCTTTTATCTTTATACTTTTGTCTTTTGTCTTTTATCTTATTATGATTTACCCGGATAACTTTGAGACCAAGATAGGTTTTGACAGGATCAGGCAGCTGCTTTCTGAAAGCTGCCTGAGTCCCATGGGAAGGGAAATGGTCAATGGTATACGTTTCGAAAATAACGCAGAGATAATTACTTTCAGACTTTCCGCAACTTATGAGTTTCAGCAGATCCTGCGGTTTGAGGATTATTTCCCGTCGGAACACTATTTTGATTTATCAGTTTCTCTCAGTAAAATAAAGGTTGCTGGGGCCTTTCCGGAAGTTCAGGAAGTTTTTGACTTAAAAAGGTCAATTGAGACAGTAAAGGCGATCATCAGTTTTTTCAAAAAGAAGGAGGAAACAGGCTACCCGGTTCTGAAATCAATATGCGGAACCGTGAAGTATTATCCCTATGTACTTGATTCAGCTGACAGGATTATTGATAAAGAAGGAAAGATAAGGGACAACGCCTCTCCAAAATTGAAAGAGATCCGCAGTGAAATTGTGCAAAAAAGCATTCAGTCAACCCGGCGGCTGAATTCCATTTTAAAACAAGCTCAGTCAGATGGTATTGTTGATGCCGATACTTCGGCATCGGTTCGCAACGGACGGGGTGTGATACCTGTAAATACCTATGACAAAAGAAAAATCAGGGGATTGATACATGATCAGTCAGCTTCCGGAAAAACCGTATTTATAGAACCTGCTGAAATAGTGGAGATCAATAATGAGATTGTTGAGCTTGAATATGAGGAGAGAAGGGAGATAGTAAGGATTCTGACATCATTTGCAGATGATATCAGGCCGTATATAGACGACCTTTTAACATCAAATGATTTTCTTGGTGAGGTTGATTTTATCAGAGCAAAAGCTATGCTGGGTAATCAGTTAGGTTCAATTAAACCGGCAATTTCTGCTACTCCCGGCATCTTCTGGAGGAACGCGGTACATCCTCTTTTATTTATTACATTTCAGAAATTGAAAGGAAGAAAGGTAATTCCGCTTAATATCCTATTGGAAGAAAAAAACAGAATAGTCCTGATCTCAGGGCCAAATGCCGGAGGAAAATCCGTCTGCCTGAAAACCGTAGGACTACTTCAGTATATGCTGCAGTGCGGCTTGACAATTCCAGTTGGGGAAGGATCTGAATCAGGAATTTTCAGTGATATTTTCATTGATATAGGTGATGAGCAAAGCATTGAGAATGATTTAAGCACTTACAGCTCGCACCTTATCAATATGAAATACTTCGTCAGGAATGCTTCGGACAAATCTCTTATCCTTATCGATGAATTTGGCACCGGCACCGAACCCATGCTTGGCGGTTCAATAGCTGAAGCAATTCTTGGTGAATTCAATAAGTCAGGTTCCTATGGTGTAATTACTACTCATTACACTAATCTTAAACACTTTGCGTCGCTGACTAGCGGTATAATAAATGGGGCAATGCTGTTTGATAATCACCTGATGCAGCCATTATTTCAGCTAAGTATTGGGAAACCAGGGAGCTCTTTTGCTTTTGAAATTGCCAGAAAAATCGGCCTGCCTGAAGAAATACTGAAAAAAGCCTCAGAAAAGGCAGGGATCAAGAACATTAATTACGACCGGAACCTAAAGGATATTGCAAGGGATAAAAGATACTGGGAGGCCAAGAGGCAAAATATACGACAGCATGAAAAGCGGCTTGAGGAGCTTATGGAACAGTATGAAAAAGAAATTTCCGGGGCAAAAAACCTCAGGAAGGAGATAATTTCCAAAGCAAAAACGGAAGCGGAATCAATGCTGAGTGAAACAAACAGGATGATTGAAAACACAATCCGACAGATAAAGGAATCTCAGGCCGAAAAAGAGAAGACAAAAGAGGTAAGACTGAAGCTGGATGAATTCAGGCAGACAGTAGCGGAGGAGACAAAGCCTGTTGATACTGCATCTGAAGAGAAAGTGATAAGGCTGACCAGGAAGGTGAAAAAACTTAAGCCGGAAATTGTTGAAAACAATCAGCCTGTTCCTGAAAAAACAGAAAAGCCATTTGAACCTGGCGATGCCGTCAGAATGACTGATACAATGGCATCAGGAGAGATCATAAAGATTGAAAACCGGATGGCTCAGATCGAAACCGGAAGCCTGAGGTTTTTTGTTCCTCTTGATAAGATTGAACGGATAAGCAAGGCAGAACTGAGGAAGAGTTTAAGATCTGAAAATATCATACCCGGGAGTGATCCTCTCATTATTCAGCGTAAGCTCCATTTCAAGCCTGAAATTGATATCCGGGGTGTGAGGGGAGAAGAGGCAATAAATCAGGTAAGGGACTTTCTTGATAATGCTCTGATGGTTCAGCATCGCAACCTGAGGATCCTGCATGGAAAAGGGAACGGCATTCTGCGCCAGCTTGTCAGGGAGTATCTGTCGACCATGAATATTGTCAAATCCTACCGGGATGAGAATATTGACCTTGGCGGATCAGGGATTACAGTTGTTGAGATGGATTTTTAAATGTAATTACATTGTAATTACATCCTGGTACGCTTTTGCAAATCTTTTCTGCTGTATAATTGGAATATTGGATTAAGATTCCTCATTTCGCTACGCTACATTCGGAATGACAACTCATATGGTGGTTAATGGGAGGAAGAGTTAAGTATTAAGATAAAAAAAAGGGACATTCTAAATCTGTCCCTTTTCTACTGTCCATTATTATCACTTCTTTTCAATATAGCCTTACAGAACCATAGGAAGCAGTTACTTTAACTTTGGATGAGGGAGAACTATCCTTGCCGACAATACCTGCTGTTTCGCTTGAATTATTCTCAACAATCCGTCGCTCATGCTTGAAATTGCTTTCATCAAACTTAAGGTCACCATAGGATGTTCTGGCATCCAGTTCATAGCTGGCATCACTGTCGATCCCATATTTTACACCAATATACCGTGAATCTGATTCAATCAGCTCGAAACCGGCTGGGATCCTGTCCACTGTGATGGATCCGTATCCGCCGTTAAATTTTAATCTTTTGGTAAGCTCCCCGATATTAATGTCGGTGTAACCCGCATCGAGAATCAGGTTGTTGATCTTCTCTATTTCCAGCTTATCATATTTTGTTTCGGCGACAACTGAACTAATATCCTGGATCTGGACCTTGGAATACTTGCTGTTGAGCAGAAGAGCCTGGCATTTCTCAATTTGAAAACTTCCCGCGTATCTTACTGTTGCATCAAGCCACCCTGCTGATTGAATTTCAGCTTTACCATAAGCAAGACTTAAGTAATTTATTGGTTTCTCATTGCCCCTGGTAAGGTTATCGGCTTTCAGATCTCCATATTTTATGTCGAGTTTTACCAGCCCTTTTATCTCTTCAAGTTCGGAATTACCATACCTGTTTACCAGAGTAAAATTGATCCTTGACGGCATTTTTACGGTATAATCAATGCTGAACCGTTTTGAACCACTTCCCCAGCCTGAAAAGTTGAATTTCTCATCGATGATAGTTTTTGCCTTTAGCAGATCGCCATCTTCCGAGAATTGCACATCGATATAGTCTAAAAGCTTTTGGGCACGCTCTCTGCTGCCCAGTTCAACTGTTACTTTTACATCAATGGTGATCTGATTCTGATCTGATGTTTCTACCACAACATCCCCATACCTGTTGTTTATATCGAGAGTTGTATTGGGACCTGCCGTCCACTCCTGGTGAAATTCCTTTGAGACCTCCTGAGCAATTGAAGCCGCAGATGCGAGGCATATCGAGAATACAAGGAGTAACCCTGATTTACAGATTTGTCTTTTCATTTTTTGTCTTATTTTGATTTTCATTCCTTATGGCTTTCAGCTGACTTACTATATATGACATGACTTCCACTTTAGTCTGATAGTGCTCTATCATGGCATTAATAATTCTTTCATCATTGGGATTGGCTTTAAGTTCTTTCTGAAGCTGAACATATACAGAATCCATGCTATTCATTTCAGCAAAGAGTATCTTTTTTTGCTCAGGATTATTTTTCAGATCAATATTTACCAGTTCACTTTCCATAAGATTGACCTGGTGGACATAGTAATTCTCAACTTCCTTGTATTGAGGAGATACATCGCCAAGAGTCATTTTGTTCCTGTCGGGTCTGATAAAATGATCCCATGTCCACAGAGATGACAGGGTCACAAGCAGCGTAACAACTGCTGCCTTCAGGAGGTATGGAACAATACTTCTCTTTATTGTTTTTTCTCCAAACCTGATTTCCAGCTTCCTGTTGAATCTTTCAAAGTGTCCGTTTGACGGTTCTGCTCCTTCGAAGAACTCCTTGTTATTCCTGATTATGTCTTCAATATTTTTCATTTCTGATATGTTTTTCATTTTTTCTTAAGTTCAGCAATAAGTTTCTGCTTGGCTCTTGAAAGCTGCGATCTGGAAGTACTGCTTGAGATTGAAAGGATTTCAGCTATCTCATCATGATCATAACCTTCCAGAAGATAGAGTGAAAGTATTATCCTGTAACCATCGGGAAGCTTGTTTATGGCGTCCTTTACCTCTTCCACCCTGACATCAACTTCTTCTTTCTGTAACATGTCCTCATTGCTTTCATCCCTGATACCTACATGAAAATCAATATCTTCAAAGATCGCTTTCCTTCTACTCAGAGCGTCAAGTGAACGGTTTACAACTATTTTTTTAAGCCATGCTCCGAAACTCACCGTTCCTGAGTAAGTATCAATTTTTTCAAAAGCCGACAGGAACGATTCCTGCATAACATCTTCGGCTTCCATCGAGTCGTTTACAATTCTCAGACTTGTGTTGTACATTGCTTTGTAGTACAATTTATAAATCTGAAATTGTGCTTTTTGGTCACCTGTTTTACACCCGTCCAAAAGGTCCTGGTGTATGTTTCTGAATGCTGCTTCTACATTTGCCATCTTTAAGTAAAGGCTGGTTTTTATCTGAGATGCTGCACCCACTGTCTTTTAAGTTTAACAATCAAAAGACGGGGTCATATATTTAATGCTGCACTCAATTTAAGAATTTTTTGAAATATTTGAGAAAAATATCAGAACTAATCCCTGTGTCACCTGCCCTGATGAATATTCAAGTTCGGAACCAAAGACGCTGTGGGGTATAGAGAAGATCAATAGAAATACTGCTGCAGCAAGGATTGTGTAAAAAGGTCTCTCTTTGTTCCGGTTCATTATTACTGCAAGTATCCATAAAACCAATGCAATCAGGGTTTTATTATCGGTAAGGTCCCAGCCGAAGGGAACACCAGTCCATAATTCACCGAATGCATAATTCTGCACCAGTGGTCCGAGAAACATTCCTCCTGCAATAAGAAGAATGAGGGTCCATAATGAATACTTTCTGTACAAAGGAAGTTTTACAAGGGCAAAAAGTCCGGCAAGAGTCGAAAACAGCATTGCCAGGAACATAAATAAAATATGAGGGGCAAGAATATAAGAAGGCACTGCACCTTTGAACCGTATCACCACCGGAGTCTCTTTTAAAAGTGTGGTTGTTCCTTTTGAATCAGTCAGCTCAATATAATACTGGAGCTTCCCTGCTGCTGGCTGTTGCGGAACTTCAGCAAAAAATCCACTTTCTTCAGTTATTTTGAATACCTTGTTCATCAGGAATGAATTAACAGGATAGACTTTGTACCTGAATTCACTCATACGATAATCATCGCTGGTTTTAAACCTCTTGTACCAGAGGTTTGCCTGCAAAGCCGTATCCGTGATTTTCAGCCTGATTTCAGGCCTTTCATTAAGTCCAAGGCTCCGGACAAGCTTAAGTTCATATGTTGAGCCATTTACATTTACATTGACTGACTTCGGATACGTAGGTCCGGTTTTTCTCTGGTAAAATGCTGCTCCAATCGTGATTACAACAGCAAGGAACCACAGAAAAGATTTTTTCATAGAAAGTTGGTTTATGTCTTAGACGTATAACTTTTATAATTGTATCAGCAGTACTTCCTTTTTTCCATTCCTTAAGACCTCTACACTTATTGTTTCCCCTTTTTTGAGTTCTCCCAGACGGACAGTATAATCCTGGATATTGTTTATTGACTTGCCGTTAATTGAAGTTATTATGTCGCCTTTTTTCATTCCGCCCAGAGCTGCAGGTCTTCCTGGAAAAACAATATCAGCCCGACAACCATTTTTTACAATTCCGGCAACATCAGGCATTATACCAAGCGTGACTCCTTTTCTTCTCATAGCCGGGTTTATCGCTCCATTTGAACCAGTCTCTCTGAATTTCAGCCTGGCAGTATCATTGGCCAGCTTTTCTGCGATGTTAAAGACCAGGTCAGATACCTTGACCATTCCGGGATAATTAATTTTATCCCAGGTGTCGCGAGGTGTGTGGTAATCGAGGTGTGCTCCTGTGGAAAAGAACAATACAGGGACATTCTTGACGTAAAATGATGAATGGTCAGAGGGACCGGAACCCTCATCAGTGATGGTAAGCATTATAATGCCGGTATCGCTGAGTGATTTCACAAGATCTTTCAATCCTTCTGCCGTACCAGCACCTCCAATCTGTAAAGTACTTGAATCCCGCAGCCTACCGACCATGTCAAGATTTATCATGGCATTGACCTTCTTCAGGTCGATTAATGGATTTTCAGCGAAATATTTTGAACCGAGCAATCCCAGTTCTTCACCCGAGAAAGCAGCAAAAATCATGCTTCTTTTATGACTGCCACTGGTAAGTGAAAACTTCTCGGCAAGTTCTATCATTTCTCCAACTCCTGAAGCATTGTCATCAGCACCATGATGGACTGCAACCGTGTCCCTTGCCCTGCTGGATGGACCGCCCATGCCTAGATGGTCAAAGTGTCCGCCAATAATTAAATATTCATTCTTCAACTTTGCATCTTCCCCAGGAAGTAACATTATTACATTCCTTGTACCTGACTTTTTCACAATGATCTCGGAACCTGCGTAAACATTTGTACCAGTCGAAAAACCTGATGGTTTTTTTGTCATATTGATCCTCTTTTCAAGATCAGCAACCGTGGTATTTGTTTTTGCGAGGATTATATCGGCAATGTTTCTCTTGATCCTTAAAACAGGTAATTCAACTGAAAAAGCTTCGGTGGACAAGGGCTCAAAACTGTCTTCCTGATCATTAATGGGTCCGGAAACCAATAGTACACCGGATGCTCCCATGTCTTTTGCAAGCAGGGCTTTGTCCCTGTCGCTATTATAAGGGATGAATCCGCTGACAGATTTGTTTGGTTCAGGATCGCCGCGGAGTATAAGAACCCACTTGCCCTTTACATCTATCTTTTCATAATCATTCCATTGCAGACTGTCGTTCTTTATATTGAATCCATATCCGGCAAAAATTACTTCAGCTTCCAGCTCTGAACTACCGCTGAAAGAAAAAGGCATAAAACCGGCGGATACTTCTAATTTTCTGCCAACAATTGAAAGAAAATTCTTTTCACCAGCGATAACTTTATCTGCTACCTTATATCTCTGAAAACCATCGCCGGACAGAGGCTTAAGGCCTGCCCGCGAAAGCTGATCCTTAATATAATATGCAGCCAGGCTATCCCCGGCTGTCCCGGTCTGCCTTCCTTTCAGTGAGTCGGATGACAGGAACTTAATATGATCCCGGAGCTCGTCAGGTTTGATCTCCCTGGTAACAGAATTGTTACAGGAAAAAGCAACTATTGTAAAGAATATCGTAACCGGCACTATTCTTTTAAGAAAATATTTAACCATAGAAATTACCATAATACATCAATAACAACCTGTTATTCAAAAAGTTTAAATGCCTTTTTAATGAGACCAATCGCTTCCCTCAGCTGTGCCTCTGTGATAACAAGAGGCGGTGCAAAACGTATTATGTGCTCATGCGTTGGTTTGGCTAATAATCCACAGTCTTTCATTGTAAGGCAGACATCCCATGCTGTCTTCCCGTTCTTCGGCCTGATAACCACAGCATTGAGAAGTCCTTTGCCTCTTACAAGCTCTATCATATCCGACTTTACGCTCCTAAATTCATCCCTGAAGATCTTCCCAAGGTATTCGGCATTTTCGGCCAGTTTTTCATCCTTAATTACATTGAGCGCTGCAATAGCAACCTTGGCGGCAATCGGATTTCCTCCGAATGTTGATCCATGTTCACCAGGCTTGATTGTGAGCATAATATCATCATCGGCCAGCACTGCTGAAATAGGCATAACTCCGCCTGAGAGTGCCTTGCCAAGTATCAGGATATCCGGACGCACACCTTCATGGTCGCATGCCAGAAGCTTTCCGGTACGGGCTATTCCTGTCTGAACTTCATCCGCAATAAACAGGACGTTATGTTTTTTACAGAGGTCATATGATTTTTTCAGATAACCCTCATCAGGAACATAAACACCTGCTTCCCCCTGAATTGGTTCTACGAGGAAACCGGCTACATCCGGGTCTTTCAAAGCATTTTCAAGTGCTTTTAGATCATTGTATGGTATAATTAAAAAGCCGGGAGTAAATGGTCCGTAATCATTCGTGGCATCCGGATCGGTCGACATCGAGATTATTGTGATCGTTCTCCCGTGAAAGTTGCCCTCACAGCAGATTATTTTTGCATTGTTTTCCTTTATCCCTTTCTTCTTGTAGGCCCATTTGCGGCAGAGTTTAAGGGCAGTTTCATCACCTTCTGCACCTGAATTCATGGGAAGAACCTTATCATAACCGAAATACTTCGTGACATACTCTTCATATTCTCCCAGTACGGAATTATAAAACGCCCTTGAAGTAAGCGTAAGCCTCTGAGCCTGATCAGTTAATGCCTTTACAATTTTCGGATGGCAATGACCCTGGTTCACAGCAGAGTAAGCTGAAAGAAAATCAAAATATCTCTTTCCATCCACGTCCCAGACGAACGGACCTTCACCTCTTTCAAGCACCACTGGCAGCGGATGGTAATTGTGCGCCCCGTACTTCTCTTCACGATTTATATAATCTTGAGCATTCATATCATTGATATTTAATCAGTTATGTATTTTTAGAAAATAAGTTACAATTTTACGAAAGCTTTTCGTCATTTCAAAATCTCAATCCTTACCGGACCGATCAATCCCGACTCAACCAGAGGATCTCCTGATTTGTAATACCTGTGAGTTGTGAAGGTGTAGCGTTTTGTGGGTCGTTGTGCTCCGTTGAGAAGCCATTCCGGCCATTTTCCATTTTCGATACCATCCCATGGTTCCGATTCATCTCCGATGAGCCTGTTGATCCACAGATTTATAATTGTGATCTCAAGATTATTATCAGTATGTCTTACTGCATCTGATATATTTACCTCCCAGGGAGACGTCCACACAACACCGAGATCCCTGTTGTTAAGTTTCACTCTTGCTATGTTCTTTACATTACCAAGATTGAGGTAGATTTCGGATTTCTTTAGTGACCCTTCAGAATCGGGCAGGCTGAATGTTTTTGAATAAACAGCCAATCCTGAATAGTGCTTTATGCCATCCTCAGGCCGGATTGACCAGTCGGTGAGTTTCTCAAACTCTATTTTCGCTGGTCCTCCCCATAATGTATCGAAAGCAACGCTCCATTGACCATCCAGCGTCATTAATACACTTTTTCCGGGGAAATTCTTCTCTTCTGCCAATCTGTTTTTATTGTTTATTTCTGATTTATAGAAAACAATGAAGAAGCTCTGGTAAGGAGCCAGTTTAACGGGGACACCGGTCAATCCATCCCTGGGAAAAATATCAGGTATTAATTTTATCTTTCCTGCAACGGCGTCCCATAATTCAGCTGTTTTCTTTCCGTCACGGAAATAGCAAGTGTCAGTTACTTCGCTTCCGGTCCTGTTTGATATGAAATAGATTTCCCGGTCAAAGGTCTTCCGGTGAGTGTACCTTATATTTCCTGAAGCTGTAAAATCAGATTTAATGCCTTTATCTGCAAGCAATCGTTCTGTCAGAGAGTATTCCGGATAGAGTGAAAGGGAGTCAGGATCACCACGAATGCCCCTGTGTGGATTTACAAGTTCTTTGCCCCACCAGATAATTCCCTTGCCATAAGGACGTTCGGTCAGTTCCCCGGGCATATTCCCGCCTCCCCATATTTCACGGGACATGGATGCTGTTATTTCATCACATCCCGGGAAACCTGAAAGTGAGGGTGATTTGACAGGAGGGTTGCCGATTACAGTTGCACCAGCCTCAATAAGTGACTTTATTTTTGCAAGGAGTTCAGGCGTCATTGTTATGACATCCGGAAGAACCATCAACCTGTAGGGGCCTCCTCCAGGAAAAACTATTGAACCATCCTTAACTGATGCATTTTCTACCAGGAAGAGAGGAGAGCAACCGTCAAAGGAGAAGCCCCTCTTATCGGGCATTACAGGTTTGCCATCCAGTGCCGAAGATGGGGGACGGAATATATTAGGTGCTCCTTCAGCGGCCAGGTAAAGTATGTCAGCAACTGGTCTTCCCTGCGACAGAATAAACTGGCATCTCGAAATATATCTGTGATATTCATTGACCATGGGCCACCATGTCTGACCGCGATCCCAGTGAACACCATATGGCCCCATCGTTACACCTGGACGGTACTCATCGCCATAAGGTTTATGAGCAAAAGTATGATAGATGAATCTGTTGATTCCCATGCAGAAAGCCCAGTCTCCCTGATTCTTCATATCCTCAGGGTATTTTTTCCATGCTTCATGGCTGTTGGCTGTAAAAGCCTCTGCAGCTACTACCGGTACTCCCTTTAAATGAGCAATTGAAGAGGACTCAATACAGCTGAAAGCTGAATTGAAGCCATATCCCTCGCTCCAGAATTCGCACATCGGGACGTCAGCCACACTTCCAAGATCGAGGTCCGAAGCAGGATTCATATCATAGGGCTCTATCGAAAGACGGAATCCATTCCTTCTTCCCAAATCCCTGAAACGCTTAGCATGATTCTCTGTTATCAGTTCACTGGAAGTAAGGCGGATGTCCCATAAGAACCTTTCGCTTGTCTCCAGACTGTTTACAACAAGACCTGTATAGACCGGCAGAAATAATTCAGGGTCATACCCGCGCCTTTTAATGAACTCTTCCCTGAATCTGTTGCTCCAGTTCTGGGCTCCCATTTCCCAGCTGTCGATATGGATCATTGTCCAGCCGCCGCCATTTTTGACCTTTTTTGGCAATGTCTTTTTAATCAGCTTGTTTACATATGCATTATAATGAGCGTCAAAAGAGACTGTATCGAATTTATCGGCTTCAAATCCAAGTCCTGGCAATGGTGCCGGACGAGTGACCGCTCCGTTATTGCGCTTACCGAATCTCATAATAATCCATTTGCCTGCCGGAATTTCCCAGTTTAGATTTCCGTCTTTCTGAAGCTTCTCCGTAAGATTTACAATGCTTTTTTGTTCTATGACTGAACCTCCCGATCCTTCAGCTGTTATAGGTTCCGGTATAAAGGGAAGCACTCCTGGTTCAGAAGTGTAAGGAGCACGATAGTAAAGGGCTTTTTCATCAATTCTGCTGATGATCTCCGGAGCATCCGGAGAAGGAAATGCGAGAACAAGAACATCTTCATACCAGCTATCCCGTTTCGATTTAAGCTCCTTTGTCAGACTGTTCTCTCCGAAAAATGGCCGTTTTGGTTTTGGTACCGGCAGCCTGCCATTGAACAAGCCCGGACCTTTTACAATAGTATCACTTGCAACAAGATGCATCATCGACTGAGATGGAGTAACCCATGGCCCGCCGCTCCCTGCCCAGCCGGGACCTGATCCCAGAATTATCCTGATCCCCAGATGTTCAGCCTCTCTTACGGCATGTTTGAAAAGCTCCTGCCATTCATCGCTCAGGAAATCCACTTTTCCACGCGGAACGCCGACATTCACCTCCAGGAATACTACGTAACCAATGCCTGCTTCTTTCATCGATTCGAGATCGGCAGTGATTGCTTCACGCTCAATGTTTCCATCCATAAAATACCAGTAAACTCCGGGTCGCGCCGAATCGGGAGGATTTGTAAATCCTTGTTTAATTAAATCGGAATGTTTTGGATTGCTGCAGGATGAAATGAAAGTAACCAGGAAAATAAGTGGCATCCATCCCTGGGATAAGCTGAATTTATTCATTGTCTGAAAGATCTGGCCTTAATTCTTCTGTTCTCCTGACGGACTGCTCATGCCTCCATTTCTCAATTTCAGCTGCATGACCGGAAAGCAGTATATCAGGAACTTTCCATTCCAGGAATTCAGCAGGCCGCGTATAAACCGGAGGAGCAAGCAGATCATCCTGGAAAGAGTCAGATAGGGCAGACTGTTCATCCGACATGGCACCCGGAATAAGCCGGACTATCGCATCAATTATTACTGCAGCCGGGATCTCTCCGCCTGACAGAACATAATCTCCTATCGATATTTCCCTTGTAATAAGATGGTCCCTTATCCTCTGATCAACGCCTTTATAATGTCCTGCAAGTATTAAAATGTTGTTTTTTAGGGAGAGCGCATTGGCTGTTTTCTGAGTGAGTTTTTCTCCGTCGGGCGAGGTATAAATTATTTCGTCGTATTCTCTCTCGCTTTTAAGCTTTTCAATTGCTTTGTAAACAGGTTCGATCATCATTACCATTCCTGCACCACCTCCAAAAGCGTAATCGTCAACACTTTT
>Ga0326726_10003929_pt1 | contig 13603 bp, 12 predicted proteins | sample MHFenrmetagenome_2_FD_207603 | JGI IMG/M metagenome (GOLD analysis project Ga0326726, IMG submission 207603) | Lab enriched peat soil microbial communities from Michigan Hollow, Ithaca, NY, United States - MHF15MN | ecosystem: Environmental > Terrestrial > Soil > Wetlands > Peat | place: USA... | reverse complement strand
TTTCCATGCGGGGCGGCTCGAGCCGGTTTCTTTATCGGGCCGAGAGTATAACCGAGCGCTCGACTCAGCTGTCCACGTACTCGACGATCTCGAGATTGAAGGCAGCGAGCCCCTGCAATTGCAGCGGCGCAGACAATACCCGCATGCGCTTCACGCCGAGGTCCTGCAGGATCTGCGCGCCGATGCCGTAGGTGCGCAGCACATGCCCTTCGCCCCGCGCATGACTGCCGCGCACCGCGGTAAGCTCCTTGACGGCCTCGACAAAATCCCGCGGCGTTTCCGGCTGACGCAGAATCACGATGGCGCCGTCGCCTTCGGCGGCGATGCGGCGCATGGCGTCGCGCAGTGGCCGGCCGCGCTCGCCTTGAATGCCGATCACATCGCGCAAGGTGTCGGCGACGTGCACGCGCACGAGCGGCGGATTCGCGCCGCTCAAGTTGCCGCGGACGAGCGCAATGTGAACGTCGTGATTGACGTTGTCCTCGTAACAGCACATGCGAAATTCGCCGAATTCGGTGCGCACCTGCTGATCGGAAATTCGCCCGACGGACCGCTCGGTGCGCAGGCGATAGCGGATCAGATCCTCGATCGTTCCCATTTTCAGGCCGTGCGTCTCTGCGAACGTCACGAGGTCCGGGCCGCGCTTCATCGTGCCGTCATCGTTGACGATTTCGCAGAGGATGCCGGTGAGCATGCTGAAGCCGGCGAGGCGCACGAGATCGATCGTCGCCTCGGTGTGCCCCGCGCGACACAGGACGCCCCCTTCGGTGTAGCGCAACGGAAAAATGTGACCGGGCCGCGCGAAGTCATCCGGCTGGGACACCGGGTCCGACAGCGCGCGAATGGTCCTGGCGCGATCGTGCGCGGAAATTCCCGTGGTCGTGCCGTGCCGGAAATCGACGGAGATCGTGAACGCCGTGCGGTGCGCCTCGGTGTTCTCGGGCACCATCGGCGGCAAGCGCAGCTGCGCGAGTCGCTCGCGCAGCATGGGCTGGCAAATGATCCCGCTCGTGTGGCGGACGAAAAAGCCCACAGCCTCGGGCGTGACGGCCTCGCCCGCCATGATGAGGTCGGCCTCATTTTCGCGCGCCTCGTCGTCCATGATGACGACCATGCGGCCGGCGCGGACTTCACTCACTATTTCGTCGGTGTTGCTCATGCTTTGAATTGTGCCAGTCGTTCCAGGTAGCGCGCGAGCATATCAACCTCGACGTTGACATTGGCGCCCGGCATGAGCTCGCCGAGCGTCGTCGCCTGCAGCGTATGCGGAATGAGATTCACGCCGAAGCGCGGACCGTCGACTGAGTTGACGGTGAGACTCACGCCATCGACGCAGATCGACCCTTTGGAAGCGACATAGCGCGCGAGTTCCGGCGGAATTTCGAATTCCAGGCGCGTGGAACGGCCGTCCGGACGCAAGCCGATCAGCCGGCCGACGCCATCGACGTGGCCGGAGACGAGATGCCCGCCGAGTGCGTCGCCCGCGCGCACGGCCGGCTCAAGGTTCACGGTGTCACCCACGGACACGGCGCCGAGCGTCGTGCAGGCCAGCGTTTCACGCGATACGTCCGCGGAAAAACCGCGCTCGAGCCGCCGGGTAACCGTCAGGCAGACGCCCTGCACGCAGACGCTGGCACCGAGTTCCAGCCGGTCGCCGCCGATTCCCGACGCGTCGATCTGCAGCTCGACATCGCCTGCGCGGCGTTCAAGTCGGGCGATCTGACCGAGGGATTGCACGATGCCGGTAAACACGGAACCTCCGATCGCGATAGCTAGCGCGGAACAGCGATGATACGCAGATCGTTGCCCAGCTGACGCACATCGGTGAACTTGAAACGCGCGCCCTCCTCGATCCGCCCGATGGCTGGCAGATCGATCAGCGAGCGCGCTCCCGTGCCAAGCATCTTCGGCGCCACATAAAGAAGGAGCTCATCGGCGAGGCCGCTCGCGACGAACGCACCCGCGAGGCGCGGCCCGGCTTCGACCCAGACTTCATTGGCGTCGCGCGCGACCAGTTGGGCGATGAGCTCTTTGAGGTCGAGCCCGCTCGGTGTCGCTGATAGCGCGTGGGTCGTCGCTTGCGCATCGCCCGCCAGGGTTTTTCCGTGCGCGGCAACGAAAATCCGGCATTCGCCCGGTGGCGCGAGAATGCGCGCCGCCGGCGGCGTCCGATGAGCGCTGTCGAGAACCACACGTAGCGGCTGGCGCGGTGGTTCGTCGTTCGTGGCGATGCGCACGTCGAGCCGCGGATCGTCCGCAAGCACGGTGCCGACACCCGTAACGATGACCGAGCTGCGAGCGCGCCAATGCTGCACATCCGCTCGCGCCTCGGCGCCGGTAATCCAGCGGCTCGTACCGTCGGCCAGCGCCGTGTGGCCGTCGAGGCTCGTCGCGAGCTTGACGCGCACCCACGGCCGGCCCCGTTCGTGCCGCTGCAGGAATCCCGGATTGAGCGCTCGGGCTTCTGCGGCGAGCAGGCCAACCTCAACCATGATGCCGGCCGCGCGCAGGCGCGCGTTGCCCTCTCCTTTGACGCGCGGATTGGGGTCCGGGTAAGCACACACGACCCGCCGCACGACCGCTTTGATCACGGCATCCGCGCAAGGTGGCGTTCGCCCGTGATGACTGCAGGGTTCGAGCGTCACATACAGGGTTGCTCCCCGCGCCCGGTCGCCGGCCGCCGCAAGCGCCAGGGCTTCCGCGTGCGGTTCGCCCGCGCGCCGGTGCCAACCCTCACCGACGATCTCCTCGTCACGCGCGATGACGCAGCCGACGCGTGGATTCGGATCCGTCGAATAAAGGCCGAGCTGCGCCAGCGCCAGTGCGCGGCGCATGCACGACTTGTCGAACGCGCTGAAGCCCGGCACCTATTTGTCCTTCTTCTTCTTCGCGTCCGCGTCCGGTTCCGGGACTGCTTTGGGCGGCTGATCCGCGGCCGGCAGGAACGACAGTTGCTCCTCGCGCGCTTCGCGTTTGCGGCGGTGATGGCGCAGGCGTTCGATTTCGTCACGAAACGCTTCGACATCCTGAAAGTGGCGGTACACGGAGGCGAAGCGCACGAACGCAACCTCATCGAGATGGCGCAGCTCCTCCATGACCAGCTCGCCGAGCGCGCGCGATTGCACTTCCCGCTCGCCCATGCTGCGCAGCTTGTGGCAGATGCGTTGCACGGCCTCTTCTGCCGCTTCGCCCGCGACGGGCCGTTTCTCAAGCGCCTTCAACATGCCGGCGCGCAGCTTTGTCTCATCGAACGGCTCGCGGCTGTGGTCGCTCTTGATGATCTGCGGCATCAGCAGTTCCGCCGCTTCAAATGTCGTGAAACGCTCGGAGCAGGCGAGGCACTCGCGGCGCCGTCGCACCTGACGACCCTCGCCCGCCAGGCGCGAGTCCGTCACCTTGGTATCAGCGTGACCGCAGAATGGACAGTGCATGCGTGCCGCCGAAGCTCGCTCGAGCTATCGTGCCTAGACCGGGGCGTAGACCGGGAATCGCTTGCAGAGCGCGAGAACATCCTTGCGCACCCGTTCGATTACGCCCGGATCGCCCATGCGATCGAGAATATCGGCAATCCAGCCCGAAAGCGCCGTGACTTCCTGGGTGCCGAACCCGCGCGTGGTGGCGGCGGGCGTACCCATGCGCAAGCCGCTGGTGATGGCGGGCGGGCGCGGATCATTCGGCACCGCATTCTTGTTGACCGTGATATTCGCCGCGCCGAGCGCCGCGTCGGCGTCCTTGCCCGTGATGTTCTTGTCGATGAGATCGACGAGGAACAAGTGATTGTCCGTCCCGCCGGACACGATCTTGTAACCGCGGCTCGCAAGCACGCGGCACATCGTACGGGCGTTATCGAGCACGCGCTGCTGATAGTCCTTGAAGCTCGGCTCCAGCGCTTCCAGAAACGCCACAGCCTTGGCGGCAATGACGTGCATCAGCGGCCCACCCTGTGTGCCCGGGAAAACCTGTGAATTGAGCTTCTTGTGAATCTCATCATTGGGTCGCGCGAGAATCATGCCGCCACGCGGGCCGCGCAGCGTCTTGTGCGTAGTCGTCGTAGTCACGTCGGCGATATTCACCGGATTCGGATAGAGGCCGACGGCAACGAGGCCCGCGACATGTGCCATGTCGACGACGAAGTACGCGCCCACGGCGTCCGCGATCTTTCGAAAACGCGGGAAGTCGATGATGCGCGAATAGGCTGAGAAGCCGGCCACGATCATTTTCGGGCGATGTTCGTGCGCGAGCCGCTCGACTTCGGCGTAGTCGATCTCACCGGTCTTCGGATCGAGACCGTATTGCACGGCGTTGAAAATGCGGCCGGAGAAATTGACTTTCGCGCCGTGCGTGAGGTGGCCGCCATGGGCGAGACTCATGCCGAGCATCGTGTCGCCGGGCGCGAGGAGCGCGAGATACGCCGCCGCGTTCGCCTGCGAACCCGAATGGGGCTGTACGTTTGCATAGGCGGCACCGAAGAGTTTCTTCGCGCGATCAATCGCGAGCTGTTCCGCGATGTCGACGTATTCGCAACCGCCGTAGTAGCGCTTGCCCGGATAGCCTTCCGCGTACTTGTTGGTCAGCACCGAACCTTGCGCCTTCAGAACACGCGGGCTCGTATAGTTCTCCGAAGCGATGAGCTCAATATGCTCTTCCTGGCGGCGGAGTTCCCCGTCGAGCGCGGCCTGAAGTTCCGGGTCAAACGTGGCGACGGTCATGTCACGGCTGTACATCGGCGGGCGTTCCTTGGGCAGGGGCGGTTGGGAGGGGGCGGCGATTGTAACCCGACCGCTCCCGCCTCCGTCGGCCGTCAAGCGACCGCTGTTCGCGCCATCGCCATTGGGAGCCGATCGCCGGAGGGGCCGTGGCCAAGTCCGGCGTCACGACAACTGTCCCTGCTATCTCACACGGTGTGCCCGCGAACATCGCCCGACCGGACTTGCCAGACCCCATCCGCCAATCGACTCCCGAAAAGTCCGCGATCGGCTCGTGGTGGCGACTGGCCCGCAATTCAACCCGGCGCCTCTACGAAAGACTTGACGACTCGCGTCCAGGCGCGGGCGATGTTGCGGCGGTTATAGCCGCCCCCTCCCATGGCGAGGACGCGGCCCTGACACAGCTCGTTCGCCAGTACGCAGAGGCGCGCCGCGGCGTGAGCATGAGCCTCTTCAGTGAAGCAGAGATGCGTGATCGGATCGCCTTCCAGGCTATCGGCGCCGCACTGAAACAGAATGAACTCAGGCTTGTGCTTGCGAACGTAGGTCTCGATGCGCTCCCAGGCAACGTGGAAATCCGCATCGGTCGCCCCCGGCTGCAGGGGCAGATTGAGCTTGGTGCCGACCGCAGCGCCCGTGCCGGTCTCCTCCGCCGCACCGGTGCCGGGATACAGAAAACGGCCATCCTCATGCATATCGGCGAAGCCCATGTCGGGATCGTCCTCGAATCCGTAGAAAACGCCGTCACCGTGGTGCGCGTCGATATCCACGTAGGCAACGCGCTTCAATCCGTGCGTGCGCCGGAGCGATTCGGCTGCGATTGCGCAGTCGTTGAACACGCAGAACCCTGCGGCGTGGCTGCGCGACGCGTGATGGAGTCCTGCGATCGGGATGAAGGCACGACGACAAGCGCCGGCCATGATGGCCTCGACCGCCGTCAGTGTCGCACCGACTACGTTGCTCGCGGCTTCGTAGACACCGCGAAAGGCCGGTGTGTCGCCCGCGTCGAGGTAACCCTGCCCGGTCGCGGAACGCTCGATCACGAGATCGATGTACAGCGGATTGTGGAAGAGCTCGAGCTCGGTGCGGGTCGCCGTGCGCGGCTCGAGCTGCAGCAGATCGGACTCCTGGACTTCCTGCCGCAGCTCGCGCAGGAAAACGTCGTGCCGGTCCGGCCCAAACGGATGACCTTCCCCAAAGCCGTAGCGCGCGATCTTCTCACCCGCCACGAGGCCGACCTTCTGGCTCATGCCGGGAGCGTAGCACAGGCCCAGAACGCCCCAAGCTGCTGCAGCGGTCGTAACTGTGGCCAGCGCCGGTCCGATTCAAGGATAATGCGCGCCCGTTTTTTTGAAATCCGATCTTAAGAAAGCACATGGCCCAGTTCATTTACACGATGAATCGGGTGGGCAAGGTTGTCCCACCGAAGCGCGTCATCCTGCGCGACATTTCCCTCAGCTTCTTCCCCGGCGCGAAGATCGGAGTGCTCGGTCTCAACGGCTCCGGCAAGTCAACGCTCCTCAAGATCATGGCGGGCATCGACAAGGACATCGAGGGCGAAGCGCGGCCGCAGCCCGGGATCAAGGTGGGCTTTCTGCCGCAGGAACCCGAGCTCGACGCCACCAAGAACGTGCGCGGCATCGTGGTCGAGGGCGTCGCGCAGACCCAGGGGCTCATCGATCGCTTCAACGCGGTCAGCGATCGCATGGCGGAGCCCATGTCGGATGAGGAGATGACGAAGCTGCTCGACGAACAGGCCGAGCTGCAGAGCAAGATCGAAACCGTCAACGGCTGGGAACTCGAGCGCAAGCTCGAAATCGCGGCGGACGCGCTGCGTCTGCCACCTTGGGACGCCGAGATCGTAAAGCTTTCCGGTGGCGAGAAGCGCCGCGTCGCTTTGTGCCGCCTGCTGCTGTCGCAGCCCGACATGCTGCTGCTCGATGAGCCGACCAATCATCTCGATGCGGAATCCGTCGCCTGGCTCGAGCACTTTCTCGAGGAGTATCCGAGCACGGTCGTTGCGGTCACGCACGACCGTTACTTCCTCGACAACGTCGCCGAGTGGATTCTCGAGCTCGACCGCGGCCATGGCATTCCGTGGCACGGCAATTATTCCTCGTGGCTCGAGCAGAAAAGCGCGCGCCTCGAACAGGAAGAGCGTCAACAGGAAGGCCTGCAGAAAACCCTCAAGCGCGAGCTCGAGTGGGTACGCGAGAATCCGAAGGCGCGGCGGGCCAAGAGCAAGGCGCGCATCGCGCGTTATGAGGAACTTGCTTCCACCGAATTTCAGAAGCGCAACGAAACCAACGAAATCTACATTCCGCCCGGCCAGCGCCTCGGCGAACACGTGATCGAGGTGCAGGACCTCTCCAAGGGCTACGGCGATCGCCTGCTCATCGATGGACTCAGTTTCAATCTGCCGGCCGGTGGCATCGTCGGCATCATCGGACCGAACGGCGCCGGCAAGACCACGCTCTTTCGCATGCTCACCGGCGGCGAGAAGCCCGACAGCGGCGAAATCCGCATCGGACCCACGGTGCAGCTCGCCTATGTCGATCAATCGCGGCAGTCGCTCGACAATTCGAAGACCGTCTGGGCGGAAATCTCCGGCGGCCAGGACATCATCAAGGTTGGCAACTACGAGACGCCGTCGCGCGGCTACGTCGGTCGCTTCAACTTCAAGGGCGCCCAGCAGCAGCAGTTCATCGGCGAGCTGTCAGGCGGCGAACGCAACCGCGTGCATCTCGCCAAGGTGCTGCGTGCCGGTGGCAACGTGCTGCTGCTCGATGAGCCGACGAATGATCTCGACATCGAGACGCTGCGCGCGCTCGAAGAGGCGCTCTTGAGTTTCCCGGGTTGCGCGGTAGTGATCTCTCACGATCGCTGGTTCCTCGATCGCATCGCGACGCACATTCTGGCGTTCGAAGGAAATTCCGAGGTGGTCTGGTTCGAAGGCAATTACGCGGAGTACGCGGAAGATCTCAAGCGGCGCAAGGGCGACGACGCCGCTCAACCGCACCGCATTCGCTACAAGCGTCTCACGCACTGACCGGCGGATACAGCGTCGGCAAGATCGCCGAAGACGTCGCGCAGCAGGCGCTGCGTTTCAAGAAAGCGCGCGCTGCCAACAGCAGAGCGCGGCTCGCCTTCGACCATGTAGAGGCGCTGGCACATTTCGATCTGCAGACTCTGCACGTAGTCGCCGCCGCCATAGTGCGCTGTGATGTAACCGCCTTTGTACGGCTCATTGCGGCTCACTTTCAGGCCGCGACGCACGCAGGCGCCGTCGATGAGATCGGTGAACCACGGATCACAGGTGGTGCCATCGCGATCGCCAAGAAAGATATCCTTGACGAGGGTACCGTGCAGCCGACTCGGGCGCGACTCGACGCTGTGGGCGTCCACTATGTAGCAGTGGCCGAACTTCGCGACCTTTTCCTCGAGCCTGCGCGCAAGCGCCGCGTGATACGGCGCGTAATAAAGATCGAGCCGGCGCTTGACCTCCGCCGCCGACGGTGGCCGCGCGTACACGGGCTCGCCCTGAAATGTCTCGAGCGGCACGAGGGCCGTTTCGAAGCGTCCGGGGTAGAGAGGCTGCGCTGCGGGGGGCCGGTTCAGGTCGATCACGAAGCGGTGATACACGGCGTGGATCACATCGATGCCAAGCTCCGGCAGAAACGCGTACAGCGAATCGAGGTGCCAGTCGGCCATGGCGCCAGCGCGCATCTCATCGTTCGCGAGATCGCGCAGAACCTCGGGCGGCATCGCGAGGCCGGTGTGCGGAATGCTCACGAGCACGGGCAACTCGGCGGCGGTGGCCGGATGATAGACAAAGGGCGCGGGTGCGACGGCCAAGCGCGCCACCCTTACGCGAGAAGCTCGCGCATTACGCGAGCGAAACGCGGTCCCACCGTGCCGCGCGCTGCGCTGGGCGCCCGCTCATGGCGCTGGCCGCCGACGTAGCACGCAGCAATCTCGGTTGCGCTGCCGGACAGGAGCCACGCGTCGAGCCAGGCCTCGGGCGCGAGGCCCGCGAAGATCGGCGCCTCGTGATCGAGAACCACCACATCCGCGAAGTAACCCGGTGCGAGCACGCCCGTGTTCTGTCCGAGAGCGCGTCCTCCCTGGCGGGCGGCGAGCGCCCAAAGGGAGCTGGCCGGGTCTGGCCCACCCAATCGCACCCGGCGCTCGAGACGCAGGCGTTGACCGAGCTCCGCCAGGCGCAGCTCTTCGACCGCATCGATGCGCGTGTTGCTGTCGGAGCCGATGGCGAAGCGCCCGCCGCCCGCGCCATAGTCAACCGCCGGGAAGAAGCCGTCGCCCAATTGCGCTTCCGTCAGCGGGCACAGCACGACATTGGCGTGACTCATGCGCAACAATTCGAGCTCGTGAGGTGTCGCGTGAGTGGCGTGCACGAGATGCCACTGGGGACCGAGTCCAACCTCCTCGTGCAATGCCTCGATGGGAGATCGCCCGTGCAATTGGCGGCACTCATCCACTTCGCGGCGTTGTTCGCTGATATGGATGTGAATTGGCCAGGTATTGCCATCCGGGTTCCCATCCCACTTCGCGAGCGCGTCGCGCAGGGCGCGCAGCGATGCGAAAGACACCGCGCGCAGGGAATGTGGTGCAATCCCAATTGCGCAGCGTTCGCGCAGGGCGCGCACGAGCTCGAGATAGTCCGGCAGCGCTTCATAGAGGAAGCGCTGCTGCTCGGCGAGTGGCGGCCGGTCGAACCCGCCGCGCTGATAGAGCACCGGCAGCAGCGTCAATCGAATACCCGCGGTGCGTGCCGCGGAAATGATCGCCTGCCCCATTTCCAGGCCGCGGCGGCCATCCGGCAGATGATGCAGATAGTGAAACTCGGCCACGCTCGTGTAGCCGGCCGCCAGCATTTCCCGAAAAGTCTGGCCGGCGATGACTTCGAGCTGCTCCGGCGTGATGCGGCTGGCAACGGCATACATGGCATCGCGCCAGCTCCAGAAAGAAGCCGCATCGCCCGCGTCACGCACGCCGATGAGCACCCTCTGAAACGCGTGGCTGTGCGCGTTCGGCATCCCGGCAACGGCAAATACGCCGTCGTAGGGCGGGCTGGCAGGTTCGATCGCGGTAATCATGCCTTGCGCATCGATTACGATACGCCGCGCATGCTCGATGCCTTGAGGCGTCAGGAGATGTTCAAACTTAAGGCTCGACGTCATACGCTGTCGCACCTGACCTTCGAGGACCCATGTTCGATCTCATCGTCGATAACGCAAGATTGTACCCGATGGCAGGTAGTGCGGGCCGCGCGGCAGCGCGCTCGTTTGCGGTGACCCAGGGCCGAATCGCCGGCTTTGACGTCGCAGGCGCGGCCCGCCAGCGCATCGACGCCGCTGACCGCGTCGTGCTGCCGGGATTCATCGATTGCCATACCCACGCGCTTTATGCGGGCGATCGGATGCGTGAGCGCGAACTGCGTCGCGGTGGAGCGAGCTACGCGGATATTGCAGCCGCCGGCGGCGGCATTCTTTCGACGGTGCGCGCGGTGCGCGCAGCGAACATTGAACAACTCTGCGCGGCCACCCAGCCGCGCCTCGCCGCGCTCGCCCGCGAGGGCGTTACCACCGTGGAGATCAAGAGCGGCTACGGCCTCGATCTTGAGAGCGAGCTGAAAATGCTCGAAGCGATACGGCGCTTGCGACAGCAAGTGCCGATCGATATCAGCGCGACGTGCCTGGCCGCGCATGCGGTACCGCCGGGCAGCACGCGCGCCGCTTACGTCGACTTCGTTCTCAACCAGCTCCTGCCGGCTGTCCACGAACGGAGCCTCGCTCGCATGGTGGACGTGTACATCGAGCATCTCGCGTTCGATCTGGCCGACGCGGAGAGAATCTTCAGCGCCGCGCGGCGGCTCGGCTTTGCGTTGCATGCGCACTGCGAACAGCTCTCGAACATGCACGCGAGCGGGCTCGCCGCCCGCTGCGGTGCCAAGTCGGTGAGTCATCTCGAACATCTCGATGAGCAGGGTGTGCTGGCTCTCGCAGCGAGCGGCGCGGTCGCAGTGCTGCTGCCTGGCGCATTCTATTGTCTCAACGAGACAAACCGGCCGCCGATTGCCGGCCTGCGCCAGGCGCGCGTAGCCATGGCGGTTGCAACGGACCTCAATCCGGGAACGTCGCCGATCGCGAGCCTCCTCGCGTGCCTGCACATGTCGGCTACGATCTTCGGACTCACGGCGGATGAAGCGCTGCTCGCGGTGACCGATCACGCGGCCCGCGCGCTCGGGTTCGAAGATCGCGGACGGCTCGCCGTCGGTCAGCGCGCGGACTTCTGCTTGTGGGATTTGCCCGAACCCGCGATGCTGACCTATCAACTCGGCGGCCTGCTACCAGCCGCGGTGTTTGTGGAAGGACAAAAGATATGACCCTGCATCTCGCTCTGAGCGGTCGCGATCTTTCGATCGCCGACTTGATTCGCGCCGGCGCCGCGGGCGTGACGGCGAGCGTTACGGGCTCCGCAAGCGAGCGCATGCAGGCAACGCGAGCGACTGTGGCTGAGGCTGTTCGTAGCGGCCAGGTGAGCTATGGCATCACCACCGGCTTCGGCGCGTTCGCCAACCGCCAGATACCGGCGCACAAGGTCAAGGAGCTGCAACTTAATCTCGTTCGAAGTCACGCGTGCGGCGTCGGTGACCCACTGCCGGCCGCTACCGTTCGCCGCTTGCTGCTGCTGAAGGCCAACAATCTCGCCGCGGGCTTTTCCGGCGTGCGGCCGGTAGTCGTCGAAGCGTTGCTCGCCCTGCTCGCTGCGGACGTGTTGCCGGTCATTCCGGGGCGCGGTTCAGTGGGTGCCTCGGGCGATCTCGCGCCGCTCGCTCATCTTGCTCTGGCGCTCATTGGCGAGGGCTCGGCCACGCAGGGCGAGAAGCGACTTGAGGGAGTCGACGTGAACGCGGCCGCCAAGATCGCTCCGCTCGCACTCGAAGCAAAGGAAGGTCTCGCCCTTCTCAATGGCACGCAGCTGAGCACCGTGCTCGCCGCGGAGGGTCTCGCCGACTCGGACATCCTGTTGCATTCAGCTATCGCCGTGGGCGCGCTTACGGTCGAGGCGCTGGCCGGAAGCCACACGCCGTTCGATGCGCGCATCCATGAAGTCCGCGGCCAGCGCGGCCAGCAAGCGGTCGCCGCCCGGTTTCGCGAGTACCTGACTGAGAGTGAGATCAAGCACAGTCACGAGCAATGTGATCGCGTGCAGGATCCCTACGCGGTGCGCTGCATGCCGCAAGTGCTCGGCGCGGCGTACGACGCCATTGAATACGCACGCGGCGTGATTGCCGGCGAACTGAATGGTGTCTCGGACAATCCCCTTATTTTCGGTAGCGACATTCTTTCGGGCGGCAATTTCCACGCGGCGCCGCTCGCGCTCGCGAGCGACGTTCTCGGCATCGTGCTGACGGACCTCGGCAGCATGTCGGAGCGGCGCACCGACCTTCTCGACCGGCGCGTCAATCCGAACCTCAACATGTTTCTCACGACCGAGCCGGGCGTCGAGTCGGGTTTCATGATCGCCCACGTCACGGCGGCCGCGCTTGCCTCGGAGAACAAGACGCTCGCGCATCCGGCGTCGATCGACAGCATTCCAACGTCCGCAGGCCAGGAGGATCACGTCTCGATGGCGCCCTGGGCCGGCCACAAGCTCGCGCGCATCGCCGAGAACTGTTGTCATATTGTGGCGATCGAGCTGCTCGCCGCCGCGCATGCCATCGACAGCATGCGCCCGTTACGCACATCGGAGCCGCTGGAAGCCCTGCACGCGCGGGTGCGCAAGCTGGTGGCGTACGACGCGCGCGACCACCGCCTCGATCGCCCCATCAGGCTGCTGGCCGCGGAGCTGCGCCGGGGCACTTTCGCCGGGGCTACCGCCTCCTGACGATTCAGCTACACTCATGCGCGAAGGGGAATCAAGCGCATGTCGGTCCATATCGACACCAACAGTCGGCTGCAGCACGACCAGGAGCACAACCTGGCGCTTACCTGCCCGCATTGTCAGGTGTTGTCGCATATCACGCCGGTCGCCGTGCCGCAGTTCGCGGCGCTCTCGGCCATCAAGCCAAAGCATGTCGGCATCGTCTACCGCTGCGATGCCTGCAATGAACCCGTCTTTCTGCGCTTCACGGCGAAGGTCTACGCGGCGAACCGCATCGAGCTCTCCAGTCACTTCGTCGAGATCGAGCGGGCCCGGGAGAAGTTTTCGCTCACCTATCTCCCCGAAGCGGTGGAGGTGCTCTTCAAGGAGGCGCTCAACTGCTACACCGCGGGGTGCCTCAACGCGTTTGCCTCCATGTGCCGGCGCGTTGCCCTTGCCGTATTCGCCGATCTTGGCGAGGCCGGAAAGCTCCAGATCTACGATCAGCTGAACGAAGTCCGCGACATGGCCGAGGTCGACAGCGCCACGTTCAGCGACATCAAGACCATTCTCTTCAGTCGCGACAGCGACGCCCAGTCGACCATGCCGCTGCCGGACGCCTACCAGGCTGGCGTGCTTCTCGAAGTGATGAAGGATCTGCTCTACCAGGTCTACATCCGCAAGGGGCGCTTCCAGCAAGCGATGATGGTACGGCGCTTCTTCGTCGACGAAGCCGTGGGCAACAAGGTCACGCCCATTTCGGCAATCTCGTCGATCACCCGCAACGGCGCTTAAGACCCGCAGACAACAAAAAACCCCGGAAGCCTCTCGGCCTCCGGGGTTCTTGAGGTTCCGCGATCAGAACGTCTTGCGGAAAGTCACGCCGACCGTGCGCGGCTGATTGACGAGCTCACCCACGCGCGCGCTACGGCCACGCTCGTAGTCGAGCGCCAGAGCGGCGCGCTGGTCCGTCAGGTTGTTCACGAAGAGCGCGGTTTCCCAGCTCTCGC
>Ga0326726_10003928_pt1 | contig 13604 bp, 13 predicted proteins | sample MHFenrmetagenome_2_FD_207603 | JGI IMG/M metagenome (GOLD analysis project Ga0326726, IMG submission 207603) | Lab enriched peat soil microbial communities from Michigan Hollow, Ithaca, NY, United States - MHF15MN | ecosystem: Environmental > Terrestrial > Soil > Wetlands > Peat | place: USA... | reverse complement strand
GAGGAACACCTCGTAGTCCATGCTGAGCCCGAACACCACGGCGAACACCAGCACTGGAACCACCACGAAGATGGCCGAGGTCGGTCCGGTCAGACCGAAGATTCCGCCGCCGATACCGTGCTGGAATACCAGGACGATGAGCCCGAACGTGGCGCTCACCGAGAGGGTGTTCATGATGACCGCCTTGATCGGCACCAGCACCGATCGGAACACCAGCGCCAGCATGACGCCGGTACAGGCCAGGATGGAGATCACCAGGGCGGGAAACCGCTTGAGCAGCACGTCCTGCAGATCCAGCGAGGCCGCGGTGTACCCCCCGACCAGAATGCTGGCATCGTGGAGCTGCTTGGGAGGAGTCCGCGCCAGTGCCCGGGCTCGGCGGGACACATCCATGCTCGAGGTGAGCGAGGTACTGTCGCTCAGGATCACGTCCACCAGGGCGACCCGACCATCCCGGCTCAGGTAGCCGTCGAGGAAGGCGCCGTATTGCCTGCGCGCGTCCTCCAGGTTGCTGTAGAGGATGGAGTACTGCAGGATGGAGTTCCCCGGCTCCAGGTCGACGATGCTCCTGACCTGGGCCACCCTGGGATCGGCCCGGAGCGAATCGGACAGTGCCCGCAGCCCTCTGAGGCTGCTGGCGGAGACCACGCTTTGGCCCTGGGGAACCTCCACCGTCACTCGCACGGGAAGGATGATGTTGGAGACCCCCATGTCGTCCAGCATCTGTACCCCTTGCCCTGCCTCCGTTGCCGCAGGCCACCAGTTGCGGGAGGGCAGACCCACCTTGATCCAGAACACCGGTGCGGTGAGCAGGGCGATGATCGCGCCGCCAACCGCCAGGGCACGCCTCGGGTTGCGGGACAGGCTGCGAGCCCACTTTTCCCAGGCCGTGGGTGCATGGTACCAGGTGAGTCGGCGGGCCAGCCAGCGTGGCCGGTCAATCTGACGGCCAAGCACGGCCAGCAGGGCTGGCAGCAGGGTGGTCGAGAGCGCCACCGCCACGCTCACGACCACCAGGCCTCCCAGCCCCACGCTCTTGGTCTCCACCAGTGGGGTAAACAGCAGGGCCGCGAAACCCACGACCACGGTGAGCCCGGAGGTGAACACGGCCGCCCCGGCTGTGCTCAACGCCCGGGCCGCCGCCTCCTGTCGTCTCAGCCCGCGATTGAGCTCCTCCCGGAACCGAGTCACGATCAGCAGCGAATAGTCGATGCCGACCCCCAGCCCGAGCATGGTGGTCATGTTGAGCACGAACACCGACATCGGGGTGTAGTTGGCCAGGATCACCACCACCGCGAGGGTGATCCAGATGGCGAGAAACCCGACGATGAGCGGGAGGATCGCGGCCACCAGCGCGCCGAAGGCCAGCAGCAGGATGCCCGCGGTGAGGGGCAACAGCCTAATCTCTCCCCGCCGGCTGTCGCTCGCCACGACCGACCGCACATCGATGTCCAGGGCGGAGCGCCCAGTCACCCGGACCGTGGTCGTGGTGGTATCGACGCGTGCGGCCTGAATCGCCTCTCGCACCAGCGCGCGGATCGGAGCCACCAGCGCGGAGACGCTGTCTCCACCGTCGGGGCGGATGGCGAGCACGAGCAGGGTCTGGTGTCCGTCCCTGCTGAGGAAGGTCGAGTCGCCCGTGGAGTTGAAGGAAGCGACCGTGCTGATGTAGGGCTGCGGCTCGAACCGGCTGATCAGGCTGTCTACCAGCGGGCTGCTGTCCGCCCGGCCGGTGGTCCTGATCACCAGGACAAAGAAATCATTGAGCGAGCGGGTGAAACGGCCCCGCATGATCTCTTCCGCCCGGCTCGCTTCGGTAGGCTCTCGGGTGCCACCCCGGACATTCAGTGCCTCCTCGACCTGGGGAGACTTCTCCGCCGCGAGGTAGCCGACTACCGCCCAGAACACGATGATCGCCCAGCGCCAGCGGATCAGGGCCCGCGAGAGGAGTGATGCCACGGTGCTGGGGGTCTCCGGAGTGCGGCGGGCGCGGAACAGCGCGCGCGAAGTAGGCGAAAGTCTAGAGCAGCGCTGTCCCTACCGCCAGCCATAGCGCGCCGCGGGGCCCCGCACCGATATTTCCCTGCATCATGCTGCGCCGGCTCCTTGCCGCGGTTCTTCTCCTCCTGCTGGCTCTCGCCCTGCTTGCGCGCCTCGGTGACCTGCACCGGGGTACTGGCGCGGCGGGAGCCTCACGCCCGGCGCTGCCCCCCGACCTCACCCTTGCGGCCGCCCGGACCGACCGGCAGAGCCGGGCCGGCATGGACTTGCCGGGAGACATCGCCGCACCTCTGGACTCGCTCACTCGCCTCACGATGCGGCTTCGCCTGGTGGGCGAACCCGAACGGCACTACCTGGACTCGCTCATCGCGGCGTCCGATTCGATCCTCCGCCGCTGGCCGGTGGGGGATCGCCCGCTTCAGTTTGCGGTGGTTCCCGGGGGGGCGCCGGGGTTCCTCCCCGAGATGCTGCATGAGGCCCGCTGGGCCATCGATACCTGGGGGCCGGCAACGGTGGGGCTCAATCTCGTGGAAGTCTCCGACACCGCCCTCGCGGTGATGGTGATCCGCTGGTCGGACACCCTGTCCGGCGATCGCGCCGGATTCACCGATGTCACCTGGGACCGCGCCGGGCGGATCCGCCACGCCGAGGTCTACCTGGGTACCCGGTCGCCGAATACCGGCCGACCCCTGCTCACCGAGGCCCGTCGCGCCGTGGCGCTGCACGAGCTCGGCCACGCGCTCGGCCTGCCCCATTCGCCCAACCCCGAGGACGTGATGTATCCCGTCGCGACCTCCACCGTGCCCAGCGATCGCGACCGCTTCTCCCTGCGGCTCCTCTACCAACTGCCGACCGGCTGGGTCGGGGCGGGACCGGCGCCGCTCACGACGCATCGGTGATCCGACCTGTCTGGCTTCAAGGCGTGTCGATTGCGGCGCGCGCATCCGGTATGGTAGTCGCTATCTATGCTACGCATGACAACTCATTGTGGGCTCAGTCGTTTGCCAGTGCTGACTCGATCGTAGAGTCCGGCATTCGCCGCGGCATCTACCCGGGCGCCGTGCTCGTCATCGGCACTCGGGAAGAGGTGCTGCACTCCCGCGGATTCGGTCGCTTCGAATGGAAGACGAGCCCCCGGCCTTCCCCCGACTCCACCTTCTGGGACCTTGCCTCTCTCACCAAGGTGGTCGGCACCACCGGGGCGATCATGCGGCTGGTGGAGACTCACAAGGTCGAGCTCGACGCCCCCGTCGCCCGATACCTGCCACGCTTCACCGGCCCGGGGAAGGACCGGGTCACGGTGCGCATGCTGCTCAACCACACCAGTGGCCTTCGCAGTTACCTCCCGTTCTATCAACTCACCCGCACGAGAGACAGCGCCATCGCCTTGCTCTATCGGGAACCGCTCAGGCGGAAGCCCGGCGCGGCTCCGGAATACAGCGATCTCAACTTCCTGCTCCTCGGCTTGCTGGTGGAGCAGGTCACCGGCGAGCCCCTGGACCGGTACGTGACACGGGCGGTGCTCGCGCCGGCCGGGTTGATTCACACCACCTACCGGCCCGCCGATTCGCTGCGCGGCCGCACGGCTCCCACGGGCCGCTATCGCGGCACGGCGGTTTGCTGCGTGGTGAATGATCAGAACGCCGTCCGGATGGGTGGTGCGGCGGGTCACGCGGGGCTGTTCAGCACCGGCACGGATCTCGCCCGCTTTGCCCGAATGTGGCTCAACGGTGGAGTGGTCGAAGGAAAGCGGGTGTTCGACTTCACCACTCTGCAGACCTTCCTGGCACCGGGCGGAGGAGCGGGGGACCGGCTGCTCGGATGGGAGCGTCCCGATCCGGCCAACCGCGACGACTCCGCGTATGGCCACCTGCTTTCCCCTGCCGCCTACGGCCATACCGGCTGGACCGGCACTCTCCTGTGGATCGATCCCGACCGGAACCTGTTCCTCGTGCTGCTCACCAACCGGGCATATGACCCGAAGGTCGGCCGCTCCATCCGGGCCCTCCGTGCGGTGCGCAGCGCTCTGGCCGACCAGGTGGTTCGCTCGGCAGGGAAGCCGCCGGCGACACCCGGGAGCCGCTGAGGCGCCGCACCTCTTCGTCTTTCCCGTCCTCCCATGCTACGTTCCCCCAGGGGAGGGACTCATGCAGACCGAAGAAACCATCCGGAAGGCGCTCCGCGGAGTGAAGGATCCGGAGCTGAATCTGAACATCATCGACATCGGGCTGGTGTACGACGTCATTGTCTCCGAGGAGGGCGCTGTCCAGGTGAGGATGACCCTTACCTCGCCCGGCTGTCCGGCCGGGGCCGAGATCGTGGGTGACGTAAGGCGCACCGTCGAGGATCTCGAAGGGGTGACTTCCGTGGATGTCGAGATCGTGTGGGAACCGTATTGGACGCCCGAGAAGATGGATCCTCGCGTCCGGGCGTTTCTCGGCGGGTAACTCCGGTCCTCGAGGGGTCCGGGCCTCAGCTCACCTGCAGCGCCGCCAGCAGCTCCGCCCCGAGCACCTCCCGCTGCCACTTCCGCATCTCCCCGATCTCGGCCAGTTGATCGAGGCCCTTCGGCTCCAGCCTCGCGATAGCCTCCAGCAGCCCGTTGGGGCAGAGGACACCGGGGGCCAGGCTGATTCGCTCCGCAGTTGCATTGCGTACCTGCTTCAGTCGCTCGAGTCTCGCGTCGAAGGCCAGATCCGGCGGGGGTCGGCGGCTGCGCTCGAACACCGGCAGGCTGTCTGCCGGGGCCTGAACGCCCCGGGCCACCGCCTCGAGCAGCTCGCCGCCGCGGCGGCGCAGCTGCTCCGGCGAAAGTGCCTTGAGTTCCCTGAGCGCTGCCTGATCCGCCGGCATGGCCCTGGCGATAGTGAGCATTGATTCGTTCTGCAGGATCCTGAACGGCGCACGGTCGAGCTGGCCGGCGGCCTGCTCCCGCCAGGCGAACAGTTCCCGCAGCACCGCCAGCTGGTGCCCTCGAAGCGTTCGGGCGCCCTTGAGGCGGAGGTATGCCTCTTCCGGCGGGCCGGCCGGTGTCCAGCTCACGTCCTTCAGTAACCCGAACTCTTCCTCCGCCCAGCTCCACCTGCCCGCGGCCTCCAGCCGCTCCTTCAGGATGTCGCGAAGTGTCGGCAGGTAGCGGGTGTCGTCCGCCGCATACGCCAGCATCTCGGGGGAGAGCGGCCGCACCGACCAGTCGGCCCGCTGGTACTTCTTGTCCAGCGTCACGCCCAGGTACTTCTCCAGCAGCGCGGCTAGCCCGATTCCCGGCTCGTTGAGCAACTGGGCGGCGATGCGGGTGTCGAACAGCATCCTGGCGTGGAACCCGTAGTCCCGGTTGAGGATCCTCAGGTCGTAGTCGGCGTCATGGAAGACCACCTCGATCCCGGGATCCGACAGCAGCCGGCCAAGCGCCGACAGGTCGGTGACCGTGAGCGGGTCCACCACGGCGGTACGGTCACGCGTGGAGAGCTGGATCAGGTAGATCCGGTCCCGGTACCGGTGAAAGCTGGCCGCCTCCGTGTCGACCGCGAGCAGGGGGGCTCCGGCGAGCGTCCCGGCGAACTGGTCGAAGTCCGCCTGCCGCTCGAGATGCACGTCACTCACGCGCGCTCACGCTCTCCAGTCCGGAGGCGATCTCCTCCAGGGCCTTGGCCAGCGTCTTGTAGAACTCGGCGTCGGGCTGGGGTGTTCCGCCCAGGGCGGCGTCGGCCTGGAGCTTCCGTGCCAGTCTGGCGGCGTGGCGGATGTAGTCGGTGGAAGGTGGCATCGGGCACCTGGGATGGAAGTCGGAAGCGGGACAGGTCGGCTGACCTTGCGCGGGTGGAGCCGAGTGCAATTTACTCTAGTCTCGCTCCCCTGCTTCCCGCTCCCGAGCCCGGCTCCCTTGACGCTCCCGCTTCTGGACCTGTTGCCGGACCCGCCTCCCCGTCTCGCTCTGGGGGACTTTCCTTCTCCGGTCGAGGACCACCCCGGTCTCGCGGAGGCTTTGGGGGCCCGTGTGCTTACGGTGAAGCGGGACGACCTGAACGGTCCCGAGTTCGGCGGAAACAAGCTGCGCGCCCTGGAGTTTCTGCTGCCTTCGTCCCCGAAAGGCATCGTCACGATGGGCGGCTACGGCTCCACCTGGTGCGCCGCCCTCGCGAGGCTCGGCGAGGCCTCCGGACACCAGGCTCACGTCGCGTTGTTTCCGCAGCCCTGGACCGCCGCGGTGGCCGGGGCGCTGTCCGTAACCCTGCGGCACGGCACGGTCCATCACGCGAGCAGCCGGTGGCGCCTCCCGGGTGCGATCCGCCAAGCCTGGCTTGCGGCCGGCCGGTATGGCGACCCGCGCTGGATTCCGGCGGGGGCGGCCGAACCATGTGGTGTGCTGGGGAACGTCAACGCCGCAATCGAGTTTTCCAGGCAGATCGAGGAAGGCCGCCTCGCCGCGCCCGACGCCGTCGTACTGCCGCTCGGTTCCGGTGGCACGGCGGCCGGCCTTCTGCTTGGCTTCTGGATCGCACGGCGCGAGGTTGATGTCTGTGGCGTGCGGGTGACCGATGCCTGGTGGGCCAACCGGTTCACTGTAATGCGCTTGGTTCGGCGAACCGCGCGCCTGCTTGAGCGGCGCGGGCTTCGTGTCGTGCCCGGTGCGGCCCGGCTCCGCGTGGTGAAGGATCAGTTGGGAGCCGGCTACGGCCACGAAACACCGGCCGGCGCCCAGGCACTAGCAGTCGCTGCGACGGCCGGCCTGGTGCTGGAGGCGACCTATGGCGCCAAGGCCTTCGCTGCGCTGAAATCGCTCGCGCCTTCCTTCCCGCGTCTCTGCTTCTGGCATACCTTTGACACGAGACTCGTCTCTGGCTCGCCGCTCGAGCATCCCTTCCTGCGCGAGGCGCGCGCCCACGCGGAGTCGCTGTGGCCCCACCTGAAGTCGACCTGACGGTCTATCCGGATGAGTGTGACGCCTACGGGCACCTCAATCAGGCCTCGTTCCTGGCGCTGTTCGAGCGCGCGCGATGGGAGATGCTGGCCCGCGGCCCGGGAATGGACTTCTTCACCCGACAGGGGATGTGGCCGGTCGTTCGAAAGGCCCTGATCGAATTCCACGCTCCTTCGCTTCCCGGCGATGTGCTCCGCTTTTCCCAGGTGCTGGTGCACCTTGGCCGGACCAGCTTCACCCTTCGCCAGACCTCACGCCGGCTCCGGGACGACGCCCTCATCGCTACCGCTGAGCTGGTGTTCGTCTGTGTCGATCAGCAGGGCGCCCCGGTTCCCGTCCCGGAAGCGCTGCCGCAGGTCCTGGCCGAGCGCCCCCTCACGGGAAATCTCCGTCGCATTGCCGTCAACGGGGTGAATCTGGCGGTGGACGTGCGCGGACAGGGTCAGGCAGTGCTGTTCATTCACGGGTATCCGCTGGACCACACCATCTGGGACCATCCCCTCGCTCACCTGGACGGCTGGATGCGGGTTGCCCCTGACCTCCGCGGGATGGGGCAGTCCGACGCCCCCGATCTGGGTTACTCGATGTCCACCTACGCCGAAGATCTGTTGGCGCTGCTCAACACCCTCGGAGTGGACCAGGTAGTGCTGTGCGGGCATTCGCTGGGAGGGTACGTCGCGTTCGAGATGCTGCGGCGGGCGCGGGACCGGGTACGCGGGCTGGTGCTGGTAAACACGCGGGCCGAGCCCGACAGCTCCGAAGGGCGGAAGGCGCGAGATGCCGCAGCGGCCGAGGCCCGGGACGGTGGCGCCGAAGCCGTGGCAAACACCATGCTGCAGCGGATGCTGTCCAGCCAGAGCCGGAGGGACAACGCCCAGCTCACCGACCAGGTCTACCGGATCATGGCCGCCACCCCCGTGGCCGGCATTCTCGGCGCCATCAGCGCGATGCGGGACCGACCCGACAGTTTCCCACTCCTCCCGACCCTCAGTGGGCTCCCGGCCCTGATCGTGGTTGGTGACGACGATCACCTTACCCCCGTGGACCGGGCGCAGGCCATGGCGGATGCCCTCCCGGACGCTCGTCTGGCGGTCGTCCCGGGGGCCGGTCACCTCACCTCGATGGAGTGTCCCGATGCCACCACCGGCCTGCTGGCCGATTTTCTCGCCACGCTGGGCCGGCCAGCCTAGCTGCAACCTTTTCGACCGAGCCAGCGTCTATGAAGGTGACGGTGGACGCACCGAGAGGTTATCCGCCGTTGCAGGCGATGTATCCTTCCCTCCACGCCCCGGGGCCGCGGCCAGGCAGTACGGCTCCCGGGGCGCCTCTCTTTGGCCATTAGCCCTTGGGCGCTAGCAGTCAGCGGTAGCATGCAAATCGACCCTCGCGCCTGGAAGCGACGAGGGTCGTTTCATTCGGAACAGCTAATGGCTGACGGCTAGTGGCTGAGGGCTGATGGGCTGATAGCCTCACCCTATCACCCGATCGGCTACTTCTTCGGCTTCCCCGGAGGGTTGTCGCTGTTGAACACGTCCTTGTTCTTGGCGATGAAGGACTGCTGGTTCGCCGGGACGTCTTCCTCCGGATAGATCGCATTGACCGGGCACTCCGGCTCGCACGCCCCACAGTCGATGCACTCGTCCGGGTGGATGTACAGCATGTCCTCGCCCTCGTAGATGCAATCCACCGGACAAACGTCCACACAGGCGCGGTCCTTCACGCCAATGCAGGCTTCGACGATGACGTAGGTCATGGCTGCTTGCTCCTCCAGCGGCTGGGGTGCGGGCGGTAGGTCCTGCCTGCCCGCAATCAGGCCAAGTATTACGGAGTGCTCGGGCCGGGCGCAAGGGGGCGATTATCTTTGTCGCCATGCGACCCGCGAGGGCGCGCCCCGCGGCGCTCGTTGGATTCTTCATACTCTCTTTCCTGAGCGCGTCCCCGCGACAGGCGCGCGGCCAGGCGACCTGTGACGGGCCGCTGGCCCTGGTGCTTTCCGGTGGCGGTGCCAAGGGACTTGCTCACCTCGGCGTCCTCGCTGTCCTCGACAGTCTGGGCATTCGGCCGGATCTGGTGGTGGGCGCCAGCATGGGTTCCATCGTCGGCGCCATGTACGCCAGCGGCTACGATGCGGGCCAGATCGCCGCACAGGCCACCGAGCTCCGGCTTGCCGAGCTCTTCTCGCGCGATCTGCGGACGCCGCGCTCGCTGGGCCGGCGGCGGCCCCTCGTGGTCTGGGAGCCGGGAGCGGGCGGCATACGCACCGGCGAGTCGGGGGCGCGGGAGTCCGGTATCAACGCCGCCCTCGACCGGGTATTGCTGCGTGGCAACCTGCTCGCCCGGGGCGATTTCGATTCCCTGGAGATCCCCTTCCGCGCCGTAGCGACGGATATTCGCACCCGCGCCGTGGTGGTGCTTGCCGGCGGCGACCTGGCCCAGGCGGTGCGCGCGTCGATGGCGATCCCGCTGGTCTTCGATCCCGAGCGGATCGACGGACGCGATCTGGTCGACGGTGGCCTGGCCGCCAACGTGCCCGTGGCGACCGCCCGGCGGGCGGGCGCAGTGCGGGTCATCGTCTCGGACGTAAGCTGGCGGCCACCCGATTCGGTGCGCGCCACCAATCCCCTGGCAATCGCGGACCTTCTCGTCGCTTACCTGTTCACTCAGCCGCTCGACTCGCTGGGGCCGGACGACCGGCTGATTCGTCCGGCAATCGATTCGTTTGCCGCCCTGGATTTCAGCCCCGAGAAAATGACCGAGATCATCCATCGGGGCTACCAGGCTGCCCGGTCGGCGTTCGCGGCCAACCCTCCCGCCTGTACCGGCGCCTCCCGATCGGCCGAGTCTCCCCCCCGACCTTCCTATCACCTGCGCGACGTGCAGATCGAGGGCGTTGGGGCCGCCGATCAGCTGCTGCTCAAGCGCCAGCTCGGGCTCCAGGAAGGCTCGCTGGACCTCGGCCTCCTGCGGGACCGGTTGCGCGCTCTGGGCGAGAACGACCAGTACCGCGCCGTCTGGTTCCAGCCATCGGGGCCACCCGACTCCCTTCGCTTCCGGCTGCTCGTCAGGCCTTCGCCCGCCCGGTTGGCCGCCGCCGGTCTGGCCTATGACAACGACCTCGGCGGCCAGATGTGGCTCGGTGGCGTCGACCGCGGGACCGTCTTCCCCGGATTGGAGAGCTCGATGACGCTCTCTCTCGCCGAGCTCCGGCAGGAGTTGGCCATCGGGTTCCGCCGGGAGGTGCTGGGCCCTTTCATCCGGCGCCCGTTCTTGAGCGGCCTGATCGCGCGGGAGTCGGTCCGCCAGTTCACGCCCGGCGGCGAGTTGATCGAGCCGGAGCGCACCCGCGAGGCGAAAGGCATGCTCGGTCTGGAACGACGGTTCGGCCGGGAATGGCTGGTGGCCGCGGGGGGGCTGGCCCATGCCTGGGACGCGCCCGGCTCAACCCGGACGAACGGCCTCGGGGGCTTCGTCCTTCTCTCGAGCGGACCACGCTATCGGCCCAGTGGCATTTGGGCGGAGGCCTCCGTGACTCGGGCCTACAGCCGGGTCGAAGGGGATGTCCGGCGGGTGTTCCCCCTCGCCGGGTTCCGACTCTCACCGGAGCTGCGTTTCGGTTGGGGGCGCCGCCTCCCGCTGATGAGCACGTTCATGCTCGGCGGCACGGACGGGTTTCCCGGACTCAACATCGGGGAATTGCGCGGCGACCGTGAGCTCTATGCCAGTTTCACCATCGCCCACAGGCTCCTCGGTCCGGCGGATCTGCTATTCACCGCCGCGAGCGGCAAGACTGCTTTCGGCGGGCCCACCTTTCCTGAGGGGAGGTGGCAGGCAGGCGGGCGGGTAGGGATAGCCGCCGACACCCCCATCGGTCCCATTCGGGTGGAGTACGGCATCGCCCGGAAGGAGCGAAACGGTTTCTTCGTGCGACTGGGGGAGTGGTTCTGAAGGCGGGAAGCAGAGCGAGGCGATCCGAAACGGGATCGCCCCGATCCTCCGTCGAGCTCTCGAACCTCAGTCCTTCACACCCAGCAGATTCTTCTTGAAGCCTTCCCCCGGGCCGGGCTTGGGGCCGATCCAGCAGCGCAGTAGCGCGTTGGCAAAGTCGCGGCCTCCCACGGCGCCCTTGTCCACCCCCGCGACTCCCACGGTGGTTCCGTTCCCAGGCACGTAAGTGAAGGTCATTTCCTGGCCGTCCTTGATGTCGGCCATCAGTCCGCACAGGTCGGCGAATTCCTTCTTCAGATCCTCCGAGGGCGTGGGGGTGTTGTCCTTGAGCCCGTCCTCCCAGGCATCGCAGATCTTGTTCTTGTCGACGTTACGGACGAAGTGCATCACCATCCGGCGGGGCTCGTCCTCTTCGAGGATGGCGTCCGCGCTCTGGGACTTGGTGAGGACGTACAGCGCGGCTACGTACACCTTGAAGATGGCCTTCTTCCGCAGGGCCGCTCCGTTGAGGGTCAGGGTCTTGCTGGCGACGGTGATGGTCTCCGGCAAAGTGACGCCGCTGATGGTCCGGGCGGTGTCAGGGGCCGAGCCCGGAACTGCGACGGGCTGTGCCGTGAGCAGAAGGGAAAGCAGGAGCAGCATTCGGGCTACCTCACGTGAAGGAGAAGTGGCTCTTTCGCTGGCCAACTTGCGCCCACGCCCCGGGACGCGCAACCTCACCTCGGGGCTGAACTCCAACTGGGAAACTCGGATCTCTCACGGCGCCGTCAGTCTGACGCCGCCGGGTACCAGCGCCATCTTGCCGCCGGCCGGCACCTGGACAAAGAGATCACGCCCGGTCTCGGTGAGGGCCGGGTATTGCCGGCCGACACTCGCCATCAGCGGTTGCAGCAACGACTCGGGGACCGGGATTCCCTGTACCGTGGCACCGGCGAGGTGAAATCGTACCGCCTCTTTCCCCGCGGGGAGGAGTGTGATTTGCGCCTCCAGCCTTGTTGCCGGCGGCAGCACCAGAACCAGCTGCGCCAGCGCCCGTTGCGCGTCCGGCGGCAGGTCCGCGATGCGCCCGCCGATCCGGATCGCGCTGCTGTCGACCAGGACCCGGTAGCCGAAGTCCGGCGGCAACGTCCGGATGCCGAGCCGGGCCATGAGGTAGGCGGTGAAGTCGCCGCCGTCCACCGTGGCCTGCCGGAGCCGCCGGTCAATGTAAACCGAGTCCACTAACGCGGACGCTCGAAGGACACCCTCCGTCGCGATCGGCTTCCAGCCCGAATCGCCTTGCTGGGCCACGAGTTGCGGCGCGGCTTGCAGTGTCACGGCCAGGCCGAAGGCGCACGCTAACGGACGGAGCATTCTCCTCCCCGGTGAAAAGACCCATATTCCAGCCGGAATCTGGTCGTTCCCGGCATCACTAACCTCGGGGGATGCATGGAGTGGACCATCGTCGGCACAAACGTGATGTACGCCATCCTTGGCGTGGTGCTGATGTGGATCGCTTACCGGGTGGTCGACCGGCTTACACCGGAAGTGAATTTCGCCGAAGAGTTGCGCAAGGGGAATGTGGCGGTCGCCATCTTCATCGCTGCCATCTTCCTCTCCATTGCCTTGATCATTGCCGGTGCGCTGAATTGAACCGCCCCGTCCTCGCGCGGCACGGAGCCGTCCGGTTGGGCCTCGTGGCCATCCTGCTGCTTGGACTCGGCGGGGGGCCGTTGGCGGCGCAGCGTCACCTCGACCGGTACGACGACGTGTTCCGCAAGTACAGTAAGCGGTTCTTCGGCGTCGGCTATGATTGGCGGCTGTTCAAGGCCCAGGGCCTCGCCGAGAGCAATCTGGAGCCGGCCGCGACCAGCTGGGTCGGCGCCCGCGGCATCATGCAGCTCATGCCATCGACCTTCCTCGCCATCCAGAGCCGCAACCCGGTATTTGCTTCCATTGACGAGGACGAGTGGAATATTGCCGCGGGGGTGTATCACGACCGCCAGCTCTGGCGTCAGTGGCTGGAGGACTCGGTGGAGAGTCTCGACCACCATCAGTTCATGTTCGCCAGCTACAACGCCGGCCGGATGCCTATCCTCCGGGCGCAGGTGCTTGCCCGTGGGCGATCGCTCGACCCGCGACACTGGGCGAGCATCGAGCAGGTCGCGCCCTTCGTGCGCCGGTGGCGCCACCGCGAGACCCTCGGATACATCCGGAAGATCGAGGCTAATCTGGCTCGAATGGATTCCCGCGGCCGGGTGGTTGCCGCTGGCCCCCCGCAGATTGCTCCACTTGGCTGGTGACCGGCAGGTCGCCAGCCACCCCTCCTCGTCCAGCTCGTACGCCTGGCGCAGCCAGCCCGTCAGCTCCTCGTCCAAGTCAGCGGCTCGGCTCACCGCGATGCGGTGAGTAATCCGGTCCTTCTTTTTCCAGCCTCCCGTGTCGATAAGCCGGCCGCGCGCCGGCAGCTGGCCAAGCGCCAGGCCGAAGTCGATCCGGGTGCGGGTGGCCGGCTTGATCTGGGCAATGACGTGACGCCGGTAGACCGGCACGATGGTCTTCCCGGGACACAGCTTGATGTCGGGTCCGAGGGTTTGCGCCAGTTCCTCCAGGGCATCGTGTAGTGGCCGCGGAGCAGCGCGCGGGCCGGCGTACATCGCGTCCGCGTAACCCCGGCGCCTCGCGGAGGTACGCTGCCACGGGGGCTTGGCCACCTCCCATCCGGGTAATCCCGGGATGCAGGCTATGGCGATGTCTG
>Ga0326726_10003927_pt1 | contig 13606 bp, 11 predicted proteins | sample MHFenrmetagenome_2_FD_207603 | JGI IMG/M metagenome (GOLD analysis project Ga0326726, IMG submission 207603) | Lab enriched peat soil microbial communities from Michigan Hollow, Ithaca, NY, United States - MHF15MN | ecosystem: Environmental > Terrestrial > Soil > Wetlands > Peat | place: USA... | reverse complement strand
CGCGAAATTCGCGGCACGGCGACGGGCGCGTCGCGTAGATCGTGCAGCACACTCGGTTGCCGATCTCGCCTTCCAGCGCGGCGCAACGCGGCGGATGCTTCTCGGTGCCGAGCATCGCGACGCGGTGCGGGCTTAGGCGGACGCTGAGCTCGGCCGGTGTGCGGCCGCCCACCGCGGAATCGGCTTCACTCCAATAGAAAGAGACGCGGAACTGCGCGCAGCACGCGCCGCAACCGAGGCAGGGATTCTCTGCCACCGGACCGTTCGCGTCCGCGTCCTTCACGGTGTGCGCGCCGGCTGTACGACGCGCGCCAGCTCGCGGTAGCGGCAGAAAGCGTTCGCGAGGCGCATCTGCTGCGGCGTGCGGCAGTCGGGCTCGAAAAGCCGCGGATTGCCGACGAGAATGCAGAGTCCGCGCGCGCGAGAGGTCGCGACGTTGAGGCGGTTCGCGCTGTAGAGGAAGTCCATCCCGCGCGGCGCGTCCTCGGGCGACGACGTCGTGAGCGACACGATCACGACCGGCGCCTGCTGGCCCTGGAACTTGTCCACGGTGCCGATCCGCACGTCGGGCAACGCGGTCGACAGCGCGGTCACCTGCGCGTTGTACGGCGCGACGATCATGAGGTCGGCACGCGTGAGCGGTGCCTCCTTGCCCTCGCGGTCGCGCCAGACGACCCCACTCGTGAGCGCGGCCGCGATCGCGGCGACCGCGCCCACTTCCTCATCCGCGCGCGCCTGGTTGCCCTCGTGCTCGACGGGCACGTAGACGAGCCCTGCTGCGCCGAAGCGCTCGGCCGCGCTGCCGCGCGCGGCGATCAGCTCCTGCCGCTCGAGGCCCGGCGCCGACGTGAGTCGATTCTCGTAGAACGCCTCGGCCGTGAACGCGCAGATCTTCGGGTGCAGGCGGCGCGTCTGGTGCAGGAACAAGCCGCGCTCGGACTGGATCGTTTTCGCGCCGCCGAGCAGATGCTCGAGCGCGGACGCTTGCGTGCCGGGCGGATGGCTCGCCTGCTGCGGCTGCTCGAGCTGTTGCGGATCGCCGAGCAGCACGAGGCTGTTTGCCGCCGCCGAGATCGCGAGCACGTCGGCGAGCGACATCTGTCCGGCCTCGTCGACGAACAGCACGTCGACGCTGTCGCGAAATTCGGGCCGCGCCCAGAGCCACGCGGTGCCGCCGAGGAGCGAGTAGTCGCCGTGCAGGAACAGCTCCGCGACGCGCGAATTGGAGTCCATCGCGTGGATCGCCGCGGGATTGCCGTCCTTCGGATTGCCCTTGTGCAAGCACTTGAAGCCCGCGAGCTCCTGCTTCCCGGCGAGGTCGCAAATGGTGCGCAGCAGCGTCCGGATCGCCTCGTGGCTCACGGCCGAGACGCCGATCCGTTTGCCGGCCTTCACGAGCTCGAGAATCATGTGCGCGCCCGTGAAAGTCTTGCCCGTGCCGGGCGGCCCTTGGATCGGCAGCACGCCGCGGTCGAGCTCGAAGCCGAGCCGCTGGGCATCGAGCACTTCGGGGTCGATGTCGTCCTCGCGCGCGCCGATCTGCGCGGCGATCCGTTGCTCGCGCGCGCTGCGAGCGGCGCCGAACGCGATGACCTGAGCGCCTCCCGACGCGCTGCGAGCCGCGGGCTGCGTGGTGCCGCCGTCCGCGCGCCGCAATCCCGCCGAGCCGTGCACGAGGCGCGGCGGACGCTTGAGCAGCAGGTCGCGCGCCGCGCGATGCTCGCCCGGAGCGTCGACGCCGTGCGCCGCGATCCAGCGCCCGATCTCGAGCAGCACGTCCGGCTTCGTTCCGGGGCGCACGTTGCGGTGCACGAACACGCGTTCCGGACGCTCGGCCGCGTACTTGCCGTGGTGTTGAATGTCGATCGTGTGCGCGGCGACGTCTAGATCCACGACCTCGCCGAGGTCGTGGTTGGCGAACGGCAGGCACGCGCAGTCGCCCTTGCGGATGTCGTGGTCCTGGGTCGGGAACGAGTAGCGGTGGACGGGCCGCGTGTGCGTGCCGCCGGCGGTCTCGACGAACGTGAGGCCCGCCAGCGCCGACCGTTCGCTCTCGTAATCTTCGAGCGGCAGGTCGCGAAGGCGAAAGTACTCCCACCAGGCGGCCTTGTCCTCGCGCCGGTGCCACTCGAGCAGATGGGCCATGAGCCAGCGCGCTTGCTGCTCCTTGGTTCGCTGCTCCGGATCGACCGGCACGCCGGCGAGCAGGTCGCTCATGACTCTTTGCGTCTCCTCGGCCGTCGTCGCGACGTCTTCGCTCGCCGCGCCGCTCGAGAGCTCGGGACGCGGCAGCTCGACGCCGTGCTCGCGTTGCGCTTCGGCGCGCAGCCGCTCGAGCCAGTCGCGCAGCGCGCGCGCGGAGACGCAGTCTTCGCGGTTGTAGCGCTCGACGGCCGCGACGTGCTCGGCAAGCCGTTGCGCGCGCTCCTCGGCGCCGCTCGGCTCGCCGTTCGACCTGCGGTCGGGCACAGCGGCCGACCGCGCGACGTTCGCCGTGGCCGGCTCGTCCCCGGTGCCGAGCGCGAGCTCGAGCTGCGGCCGCGCCGCGTGTGCCCGCGTGCCGTCGCCGAGCGCGTGCGCCTTCTCGATCGGCAGCTCCTCGTGCATCTCGATCGCCCACTCGATCGCGCGCCGGCTCAACGTCGCCGCGTGCAGGTCTTGCTCGCGAACGAGACCGTAGAACCGCTCGAGCTCCTTGATCGAATAGCTCTCGACGCTCGCGCGCAACGAATGGCGCACGATCGTGTGCAGGTCGACGAACAGCTCCGCGCGCAGAATCGTGTCGAGCTCCGTCTCGCGCGTCGCATAGCGGCCCGAGAGCCGCTTCATCGTCGCGGGCTCGTAGGCGCCGAAGTGATAGACGTGCATGCCGGGCTCCGCGTGGAACTCCGCGAGGATCGTATCGATCACACGCTCGAACTCGCGCTTCTCCTCGGCCGGCGTCGCCGCCCAGAGCGGCACGTAGGCGCGCTCCGTGACGTAGCCGAACAGATACTCGCGGCCGCCGTCGGGCGCGAGCTTGTCGCCTTCGAGATCGAGGAACAGGTCGCGCGCAGTCGGCTCGGGCAGCTTAGCGAGGCCGTGCTCGGGCCCGAGCGGCGTAAGAATCTCGTGCTGCGGCGCGTCCAGCCGGCGGGCCTTGAGCTGGATCGCAGCCTGGTCGCGCGACTTCACGAGCGCCTCGCGCGACCCGCGCTTGGGTCTAGGCACGTCGCGCAGGTCGCCGAGGCGCTCGAGCGTCACCACTTGGGATCGCTCGAGCTCCTTGATCTGCGTCTTGCTGATTCCCGCGACGAAGCACAGATGATCGTCCGTGCGCCGCTGCGCGTCGCAGCGCGCCCACCAGGCGCAGACCTCGCAGTGTTGGACGGGCTCGGGGTAGGTCGCGATCGCGGGCGCCGGCGACGGCTTCTGCGCCGTGCGCGCGTCGAGCGCGGCTTCGAGCCGGCGCTTCACGAGCCGGTAGTACGCCTCGTAGTCGGCGAGCCGGTACGGCTCGGGCTTGAAGTCGTGGTGAGGCGCGACGACGTGCGCGAGCTCGGGCTTCGCTCCTTGGATCGCCGCGACGAGCTCCGAATAGACACAGAGCTGAAGAACCGTGCCCGCGCGGGTCTCGGTCGCGAGCTTCGCGTCGGTGACCTCGTACGACCACGGGCCGAGGCCGCTCGGCCGCGGCACCTTGATCAGGAAGTCCGCCCGGCCGTACCAGCGCGCGTCGCCGAGCGGCGCCTGGTAGATCACATCGGCGCCGTCGCGCATCGCCGCGGCGGTGTGCTCGCCGCCGTCCGCGTCGAGCCCGGCCGGGATCTCGACGATCTTCAGCGAATGTGTCGCGCGCAGGTGCGCGAGATAGGCCTTCTCGTGCTCGTGGCCGCGCTCGCGCAACAGATCGCCGAGCGGATCGTCCCAGCTCGGCCGGCGCACGAGCCCTTGCGCCGCGGCGCGGTTCAATTGGCTCAGGTGCATGCAGCCGAGGTGGTTCGCGAGGTCGGTCGCGGAAAACCTCAGCAGCTCGTCGACGAGTTGCATCTCGCGATCATAAGGGCGCGCACGCATGTGGGATACTCGACGCGCAATGATGAAATTGCCGCCGCGCATCGAGCGCGCGACGCGGCGCGAGGCGACTCGGCACGGCGGAGGTTCGCAGATGTCGGAAGATCGGCTCACGGAGTTGCAGCGGCGTCTCGCCGCGTTTGCGGCGGCGCGCGACTGGGATCAGTTTCACTCGCCGAAAAATCTCGCGATGGCCCTTTCGGTCGAGGCGTCGGAGCTGCTCGAGGAATTTCAATGGCTCACGGAGGAGCAGAGCCGCTCACCGGACCCGGAGCGACTCGAGCGCGTGCGGCTCGAGATGGCCGACGTGCTGATCTATCTCCTGCGCCTCGCCGACAAGCTCGATGTCGACTTACCGCGCGCCGCGACCGACAAGCTGGCCCTCAACGAGCTCAAGTATCCCACCGACCGCGTCCGCGGCTCCCCGCGCAAATACACGGATTACTAGAGGACCCTCGGCGGGGCGGACCGCTGAGGACGGCGGTATCTCGCGCGTCCTTCCCGAGACCGTGAGCGCACAGGGATGTGCGCGCCCGAGCCCCAGGGACGGTCTTCCGGCGTGTCTCGGGAAGGATGCGCGAGATACCGGCGGCCGTGGTGGGACGAAGCGCTACTGCAAGCGCTTCTCGAGCTCGCCCCGCTGCATGAGCTCGCGATAGAACGTCGTCGCATCGCACGGCTCGCTCTCGATGAGCCCGACCGACCCGTCGCCGCGCTGCGAGCCGCGGGTCCGCACGAGCGGCGCGGTGTAGAGCTTGTCGTAGACCGTCATCGTGCGCTCGATCGTTAGCCCGTCCTGCGCGACCGTCCAACGCTCGACGATCCGCGTGTCGTTGCCGCCGCTCATCGGATACCCCGAGCCGTCGAGCCAGCCCGGCGCGAGCATCGTCGTCTCGATCACGAGCGTCCGGCCCTCCCAGTGGCCTTTCGAGAAGCCCATCGACGTGAGCGGCTGCTCGGCCGGCGGCTTGCGGTCGTCCATCCAGACGCGCCGTGGCGTGTTGTCCTGCATGAATATCATCAAGTAGTGCGTGCCGGCGTCGAGAATCTGCACCGGATACGGCGACCCGAAAATGCGCGGCAGGCCCGCAGGCAGGCACCGCAGGACCTTGTCGTCGCCGTACTTGCGGCCGTCGTAGATCGCGCGTGCCTCGGGCGTGAGCGGCATCGGCTTCGGCTCGAAGTCGTCGACGGTCACGTGGAACTTGTAACGGTTGTCCCAGTAGCCCGTGACGTTCACCGGGAAGTTCGTCGCGTGCACCGTGTAGTCGACGTTCGGATCGGCGGTGATCTGCGTCGTCGCGCCCGGGCTCGCGCAGCGGCCGAGCTTGCGGCCTTTCTCCGGTCCGCTCTCGATGTTGATGCAGGTGGCGTACAGCTTCTTCGCGCCGTCGCGCCCCAAGTTGCCGGTCGCGCTGACCAGGTAGCCGGCTTGGACCGTCTGCTCGGTCCAGTTCTCGGTCCGGTAAGTCGGCAGATTGCCGGGCGGCAGCAGCGCCCATTCCTGCGTCGACCCGTCCGGCATCTTCATCGTGACGTCGTAGCGGATGTGCGGGTTCTGCCACCAGACGCGCGTGACGACGCCCTTCACCGTGCCTTCGAGGTTCGAGTCGAACTCGGAAGCGAACGAGTGGTGCGCGTACGCGGCGGCGGGCGCAAGCGCTGCGGCGATGCCAGCGAGCGCGATAGCGGTGATGGCTTTCATCGGTCTCCCCCATGGACGGCCCCGATTCGGCGTGGCCGGGCCGCCCGATGCATGGTGCCCAGTCTAATCCGACCTCCGTCCGTACGGGAGTCGTAAGGGTGCCGTCCGCGCCACCGAAGGCGGGGATCGGCTTGGGGTCAGGGCTGTTTGATGACCTCCCAGGCGGTCGGCAGCCAAATCGCGATCAAGGTCCCAACCAAGAGGATCGAGTAGAGCAGGCTGATGAGCGCAGTGCGCCATAGTCCGCCGAGCAACGTCGTGCCGTATGCACAGCGAAACGAACGCCCGAAATGCGTGGCGGTGAACAGCAACCCTGCGGCTTTTGCGCCAGCGGACAGGTAGGGCACGACGACGATGTTCGCGAGGACGACCAGCGTCGCGGCGAAGAACGCGACCGCGTGAACGTGCATCGCGAAGTACATGTGCTGCGGATACGTTCGGCCGTTGTTGCGGCGAAAGAGCATTACGAGCCCGGCGAACACGGGCATCAGCACGAACATCGCGTGCGGGACCCAGTGTGTCGTGACCTCGTTGACGGCCGTGCGGATCTCGATCTTCTTCCGCTCGATGACCGTCGCATCGAAACCTACCACGACGGCCGGATCGACCTGCTCGTTCTTGGACGGCGTGTAGGTGTAGTTAACGTTGATGAGGTTCGGCGCGAACGCGAACGCCGCGAAGAACAGCACGCTGAAGAACAAGTACAGGCGCAGCGGCGAGACGTAGCTCGCGCGTCGATCCGCGAACGCTTCCCGCGTGAGAAACCCCGGGCGCGCGAACAGCAGCCAGATCGAGCTGTAGATCTTGCCGTCGTAGCTGAGCAGCTCCTCGGCGAGCTCGTGTATGAAGTCGCGGACCGTCGGGCTCGCCGACCGGTCCTTCTGACCGCACGCCGCGCAGTAGGGCCCCGTGAGGCGGGCTCCGCAGTTGGCGCAGACCGAGCCGGCCGCGAGCGTGCTCATCCGCGGGCCATCACTCTCCGAACGATTTGCCGGGCAGGTGCGCGAGATCGCGGTTGTTCTCGTTGCAGATGAACTCGAGCAGCTCGGTGTCCGTGAGCAGCGTGAGATCCTGCTTCACGGTCCATGGCCGCGTGTACGCACCCGGGTCGTCGATCGTGATCTCGAGATCCATGTGGCCGAAGTCCTTGCGCGTGTAGCGCTCGATCACGTGCAGCTTCTCCGTCGTCGGCTTGCCGACCTGATCGAGCCAGGTCTTGCCGTTGAAGCCACGCGTGTCGACGACGAGCGTGTTGCCCTCCCAACGGCCCGTCGAGTAGCCGAGCCAGGTCGGGTTCGCGTTCGCCGCGAGCTTGCGGCCGTCGAGGAAGATCTGCCGCCAGAGCGAGAACGCCTCGTGCACGACGACCATGAGGTCGGGCGTCTGCACGAACTTCCATGGCGCGGGTGCGGCGCCGAGCCGCGGCACGCCTTGCGGTAAGCAGTTCGCGTCGGAATCCTCGCGCGAGTGCGAGCCGTCCGCGCGCTCGTCCGCGACTTGCTTCGCCCACGGCTGGAACGGCACGTCCTCCGGTTTCAGATCCGCCGCGATGTTGCGGAGGTACTTGTTCGTGTGCGGATTCCAAATGCCGGAGAGATCCGGATGGCCGTCCTTCGTGCGCGGCGCGGGCGCCGCGAGATCGGGCTCGCCTTTCGCGTTGAGCGGTATCGTGCGCGGCACGTTCTCCCACCATTGCGCGTGCGCGGCGTGGGGCAGGGCGCCGACGCCGAGCAGCACCGCGAGCGATGCAAGTGCGAAAAAGGCGACTGGCGTCCGCGCGCGCGTCGGCGGTTCAACGATTAGCATCGCGCGTCTCCGTAGGAATCGGTGCCGCAAACACTCGCTTGCCCGTCGCTGCGAGCACGATCGACTGCGCGCTCGCGAGACGGCTGCCGTCTCGCGCGAGGCTGCCCTCGACGTTGATCACATCGTCGGTTTTGAGCGAGTCGCGCGACCAACCTTGACGAATCAGCGAATTCGGACCGCCGCCGATCTCGAGCGCCCAGTTCGCGACTTCGCCGGTCTTCTCGTCGCGCACGTCGACGTAGACGTAGACGTGCGGGTTCGTCCATTCGACCTTCGTGACCTTGCCAGTCAGCGTGATCGGCTTCGACGCGTCGTATTGCGCGGCAAACGAATGGTGCGAGTGCGCAGGTCTAGCCGCGGCGAGGAAGACGAGCGTGAGAGCGACGACGGAGGCGGCAGCGCGCCGCGAGCTCTTGTTCTGCATGGCCGGGTCCCCCGACACCGACGTTGGCCTTATCGTCGCACAGGCTTCGCCGCCGGCCTAGGGAACGCGCCTGGCGGCTGGCGCCGAACCATCCTAGGATGGCGGGCGCGCTTGGCGTGCGGCATCCGGGGGTGCGTGGTGTTCATCAAGATCGGGCTCGCTGTCGCGGCCGCGTGCGCCGCTTTCGTGCCGGGACTCTCGCTCTCGCAGGATGCCGTCGACCTGCGGCTCGTCGGCCACGACGACCTGCAGGCGCGCTCCGCGTACCAACCGGTCGTGCATGCCTACGGCGAGCGGCGGGTGCTGTTCGTCGGTCATCACGCGGGCGAGGCGCCGAATCCGCAGACCGGCAAGGTCGAGAAGAACGGCCTCTCGATCGTCGACGTCACGAATCCGGCCGCGCCGAAATACCTCGCGCACGTGCCGCCGACCGGCGACGAGGCGAGCGGCACCCAGCACGTGCAAGTCTGCGACGGCAGCGCTCTGCCGCGCGCCGATCGAGCTAAGGTCTACGCGATCCGCACCAACGGCCTGCTGAGCTACGAGCTGCTCGACGTGACCGACCCGGCTAGACCCAAGTTCGTCACGACCATCGCGGGGACAGGCGTCTCGTCGCGCCCGAAGTCAGACCGCGGTAACCGCGAGACGCACAAGTTCCAGTGGGACTGCGCGACCGGCATCGCATACATGAACGGCACCGCGCCCGGCTGGCGCGTCACGCGCGTGCTCCAGGTCTACGACGTCGGCAATCCCGCCGCGCCGAAGCACATCCGCGACTTCGGGCTCGAGGGTTACGAGCCCGACGCGAAAGCTCCGTTCCCGGATCCCGAGGTCGCGGGGCTCCATCAGCCGTTCGTCGTCGGCAAGCGGATGTACTTGGGCTACAACAGCGGCGACGACGGCGTGCTCCAGATCCTCGACACCGACAAGTTCCTGCATGGCGATCCGCAGTCTCGCGAGCCGCTGACGCCGACGCCCGCGAATCTTGGCTTTCCGCAGATCGCGCGGCTCGACTTCCCGCGCTTTTGGGGCGTGCACACCGCAAAGCCGATCTACGGGTTCGAGATCGCCGACTACGCGGACGACCGCGAGGAGCGCACGCGCGATCTGCTGCTCGTGTCTTCGGAGACGGAGACGTTCCGCTGCCAGAGCAGCCGCGACGTTATGTTCATCCTCGACATCACCGACGAGCGCCACCCGCTGCCGATCTCGACGTTCCAAGTGCCCGAGGAGCCCGGCGACTTCTGCCATCGCGGCGGCCGCTTCGGGCCGCACTCGTTCGCGGACGCGTACCACCCGAACTTCGACAAGAAGCTCGTCGTGCTCGCGTACTTCAACGCGGGCGTTCGCGTGGTCGACATCCGTAATCCGTTCGTGCCGGTCGAGGTCGCGCACTTCATCCCCGAGATCACGGCGAACACGACGGAGTCGTGCATCGCGATCGATGGCCAGCGCGAGTGCAAGCGCGCAATCCAAACGAACAACGTGAACCTCGACGACCGAGGCTACATCTACGCGCTCGACCGTGCGTCGACGGGGCTGCACATCCTCGAGCTCACGGGCAAGGCGCGCGCGATCGCGGGGTTTTGATCGTTGCTTTATCATTCCGGCTCCGGCGTGCGCGCCGTGGCCAACAACAGAAATCGTCGAACAAGGGGAGTCGTCATGCGCATTCATAGAGCCGTCACGGCGGCAGCAGCCGCGTTGATCCTTCTTGGGGGATGCGCAGCAACAGCCCCGACGACATCCGCCGCGCCGCTGCCGGCGCCGAGGTCGACGAACGCGGCCAAGATCGCCGTGATCGGCACCGGCAACGTCGCGAACGCGCTCGGACCTGGGTTCGCGGCGCAAGGCAATACGATCGTCTACGGCTCGCGCAATCCCTCGGAGCAGAAGGTCAAGGATCTCATCGCCAAGACGGGCCACGGCGCGACCGCTGCGGCGCAGCAGGACGCCGTGAAGGGCGCCGACATCGTCGTGATCGCGGTGCCCGGCACGGCCGCGGGCGATGTCGTGAAGCAGCTCGGCGACCTCTCAGGCAAGATCATCCTCGACCCGACCAACCTCGTGAACCGCAGCAACCCCGACGGCAACCTCGACTATGCGAAGCCGGCGGGTGCGAACTCGAACGCCGAGCTGATCCAGTCGCTCGCGCCGAAGGCGAAGGTCGTGAAGGCGTTCAACACCCTGAACGTGGGGCAGATGACTGCGCCGCAGACCGCGGGCGGTCCGATCACGATTCCGATCTGCGGCGACGACGCGCAGGCGAAGGCGACGATCGCGGGCCTGGTCAAAGGCATGGGTCTCGAGGTCGTCGACCTCGGACCATTGCGCTACGCGAACGCGCTCGAGCAGATGCTCGTGATCTGGGGCAACGCGCGCGCGCACGGCCAGCCGTTCAACTACTACCTGCGGCCTCAGCCGCAAACTCCGCCGGCGCGCTGACGCTCGCGCCGGCGAAACGTCCGCTCGCGAGGAAAAGTGCCGCCGAGCCTGTCGAAGCTGTCGATCGAGGAGATTCGCGAGCGTTTTGCGAGCGCCGACGCGCACGTCACGCCGCAGGCGCTGAACAAGCTCAAGCGCGACCCTCGCCACGGCGTCCGCCAGCTCTATGAGGCGCTGAAGAAGCGCTACGAGCGCGACAGCGCCGAGCGCACGAGGCTCGACGCGATGCTGAACTTCGAGCGCGTGCTTTGGCGTGCCGGCGTGCAGCACATCGCGGGCGTCGACGAGGTCGGCATGGGCCCGCTCGCCGGGCCCGTGATCGCGGCCGCGGTGATCTTCCCGCCGCACACCGAGCTGCCCGGCATCGACGACTCGAAACGGCTCGATCTCGAGCAACGGCTCGACGCCGAGCGGCGGATTCGCGGAGCCGCGACCGCGATCGGCATCGGCGTCGCGGATGTGGCCGAGATCGATAGCGTGAACATCTACCACGCGGGGTTGCTCGCGATGCGCCGCGCGCTCGAGGCGCTGCCGCTCCGGCCGCAGCATGTGCTCGTCGACGCGCGCACGATCCCGGGCGTCGAGGCGCCGCAGAACTGCTTCAACAAGGGCGACGGCATCGACTTCTCGATCGCGGCCGCGTCGATCGTCGCGAAGACCCACCGCGACCGGCTGATGGACGAGCTCGCGCTTCAGTTTCCGCTCTACGGCTTCGAGCGGCACAAAGGCTACAGCACGCCCGAGCATCAGGCCGCGATCAGCGCGCACGGGCCGTGCAGGATCCACCGCCGCTCGTTCACGTTCATCCGCGAGCTCTGCGGCGAGTACTCGGCGCTGTTCTACGACTTGAAGGGCCGGCTCGACGCCGCGGCGGCCCACGCCGACCTCCAGGCGCTCGACGACGAGCTCGCCGCGTGCACGAGCGCGCTCGCAGAGCACGAGCAGCGCAAGCTCAAGCTCGTGCTGTCGCGGCGCTGGAAGGCGCTGTAGACAACGGTGAAGCCGACCGACACCGAGCGTCTCCGCGAGATCCTCTTAGGGCTCTAGCCTTCGTACTGGAGGACGTGGAGCCCCGCGTTCCAGTCCGTCACGTACATCAGCCCGTCCGTCGATACATAGCAATCGCACGTGAGCGCGCCGCGCACCACGTTCGGACGCGGGTCGAGCATCTTCGCGGGCACTGGCGGAATCCACGACGCGATTTCCCGCGGCGCGTGCGCGTCGCGGATGTCGAACACGCGCACGCCCGCGTCGTGATAAGTCGCGAAGATCGTCTCTTCGCTGACGAAGCTGCCCGGCCGATTCTCGTGCAGGTTGTGCGGGCCGAAGTTGCCGAGCCCGCAGTAGTCGCGGTCGGCGGGCGTCGGCAGCGTCGCAATCGGCACCGGGTTGTCGTCAGCGCGCACGTCGACGAGCCACGTGTAGAACGTGCCCTTCGCGCAGAAGTCCGCGTTCGACTCGTCCGCGACGACCGCGAGCTTGCGGCCCGGCAGCGGCAGCGGCGTATGCGTGCCGCCGGGGTAGGGCGGTGACCAGTTCAAGTGCGCGAGCAGCTTCGGGCTCGACGCGTCGCTCACGTCGTGGATCGTGAGCCCGGCGTCGCGCCACGCGGCATAGCCGCGGTCGCCCGCGACGATCATGTGATGCAGCGCGTAGCGCTTGCCGGGGGGGTTCGTCGCCGTCTCGCCGCCGGCGCGGTGCATGCCGGGCAGCCACCAGCGCGAGACGATTTGCGGTTTCGTGATGCTCTCTAAGTCGACGATGCAGAGGATATGGTCCGTGAAGCCGTCGAAGTGTGCCGACACGTAGGCGTAGCGGCCGCCGGCCCACCAGAGCCGGTTCACGCCGATGCCCGGCATCTCGAGGAACGCAATCTCGCGCGGCTTCGCGGGACTCTTCGCGATGTCGAAGATCGAAAGACCGGCGCGGAACGGCTCGCGCTTCCCGAGGCTGTCGGCGAGCGCGTTCTCGAAGTAGTCGCGCGAGTTGTCGTAACGCTGGCTGCGCGCGAGGTTCGCGCCGTTCGCGAGCAGCAGGTAGTCGGCGGCCGTCTGCAAGTGATGCGTGCGAGTGAACGGCGTCGAGAAGAAGTGCACGGGCTTCAGCGCGCGCGGGTCGTGCGCGTCGAGCACCGTGACGCCGTCGCTGAACATGTGGCCGACGTAGAGATGACCGCGGCTCGCCATCACCTGCACGCCGTCGGGACGGCCGCCCTGGTCGCTGTACGAGACGTGCCGAATCCCGCGGCCGATGCCTTCGGGCGGAATGCTCGCCGCCGCCGTAGCGCTCGGCGCCGCGGCCGGCGCGGCGCGCGCCTGCGCGCCGACGGCGCGCGGCAACAGCGCGGACGCTGCGGCGCCCGCGAGCGCTGCGAGGTGGGCGCGACGCGTTTGCATGCTCGGACTCCCCACGGCGCGAGAAGCGCGCGCGCCGACGTGCGCGGTGCCAGAGCGTAACGCCCGCCGCTAGCAGCGGCAATCGCAGTAGCGCGCGAGCTTCGACGTGCAGGAGCACTTCAGGACAAGCCGCGGATCCGTGCACGCGTACCGATTGAGGTAATCGGTATCGACTTGCGCGTAGCCGCGGAAATAGTAGATCTGATTATTCGGCGGCGAGACGTTCAACGACTGGCCGCCACTCGTGCACGCGGCGAGCAGCACGGCCGACGACGCGGCGAGAGAGCGCAGCAGCTTGCGGGGGTTCATCACTCCGGTTCTCCTTGTCGTGCCTTCTTCCGTGCACGACGTGCGTGGACCTTGGGTGTGAAGCCCGCGATTCGGGGGCGCGCATAGAGCAGGTCGCCGAGTCGCCTCTGTTACGCGCCCCTCCCAGGCGCGATAGCCGTCAGCTCATGATCGTTCTCCGTTCATTGTTGTCCGCAAGTGACAGATGCTCGAACGCGCCCGGCGGTTGCAAACCGCGCTCGTGCGATTCTCCGAGCGCTGCACTTGATGCTCGAGCGTCGTCGCCGATCAGGCCGGCATCCGCTCGCCGTTCGCGAGCGCGACGAGCCCGCGGATGTGGCGGTACACGTACCAGCACCACGCCGCGATGCAGAACACCCAGCCTATAACCAAGAACCACGTGAGCCAGCCGATCACGAGCCAGAGAACCGTCCACCAGAACGTGCGGATCATGTAGCGGTGATGGCTCGCGAGCCCGTCGGCGTACTC
>Ga0326726_10003926_pt1 | contig 13608 bp, 16 predicted proteins | sample MHFenrmetagenome_2_FD_207603 | JGI IMG/M metagenome (GOLD analysis project Ga0326726, IMG submission 207603) | Lab enriched peat soil microbial communities from Michigan Hollow, Ithaca, NY, United States - MHF15MN | ecosystem: Environmental > Terrestrial > Soil > Wetlands > Peat | place: USA... | reverse complement strand
GGGCTGGGGCCTGACCTCGGCCGCCAGTGTTACCTGCTTCTGGCTCATAGACCTACGACGCCTAGCCCGGCATTGGTTGCACAGAGTTTACAGCCGCTGTCGTGTCGCTGGCTTTAGGCCGTGCCTTCGGTGGCGGGCTGAAGATGCAGCCCGGGTGGAGACCCTTGCCCTTCGGGGGCCATTCGCTGCAGAGGTCCGGCTTGGCCGGCCTTCTATCCGGCCGCTGCCGACCGTGAAGGGTGCAGTTTTCCCCCCGGTCGTCGAGATAGCCGCAGGCCGAGATCATCTCCGCCTCGATCGCGTCTTCGGCATCGCGGGTGACCTTGCAAAGATAGGGCGACTGGCGCGAGCGGACGAGGCTCTCCAGCTGGGAATCGCTCCGCGGACAGAGGATTTCGACCTGCAGGTCGCGGCAACAGGCCGAGCCCCGCCTGTGGTCCGCGGTGGCGCAAGGGGCTATGGAGCAGGGGTTCACCTCCTCCAGTTCCACCACCGGAAGGGTGCGGGGCGGGAAGGGGAGCTCGAGCGTGACCTGTTCGCGACCAGAGACCACCCGGAAGCGGTCTCCGCCGAGCCGCCGCGGCTGGGTCCCACCACTGCTCCTGGGCGGCATGAGGCCGAGGTGGCCATGGGCGGCACACCGGGCGGTTCCCGGGGTATCTCCGGCCTTCAGGTGGCGACACCGCACGTGGAGCACGGCGTCGACCACCAGGTCGCGACCCTGGGGCCGGGGGTCCGCGAAGGTGATCTTGGCAGTATGCCCCAGCAGCCAGGTGGATTCGTGATCCAGGGAATCCGCCGATTCCTCCAGCGAGCCGATTCGGAGGGTCACGGGGAGCTGGTGGCACTGGTTCCCGAGCGAACGGCAGAGCGGAACGGAGGGCATCATGCTAATCTAAACCCCGGGTGCCCTCTCCCGGTTTTCGGGGCATCGTTGTATGTTTGTGAACCTTTTCACAAGGCGTTTTCTCTTCAGCGGAGGCGGGTCACTGATGCGCGCGATGACGATGGTTGCGGGTATGGCCCTGGCCCTGGCGGCCTGCGGCGGTAAGGGTGAGCAGAAGCCGGCGGACCAGGCGGCTCCTGCGGCAGCACCGGCGGCTGCGGCCCCGGCGGCGACGGGTGCGACTCACGAAGTCGACATGGAGTTCGACGGCAAGGTCGCGAAGTTCGTTCCTGCCGAGCTGACGATCAAGTCGGGTGACGTGGTGAAGTTCGTGGTGAAGAGCGGCCCGCCGCACAATGTGGCGTTCTACTCTGACAGCATCCCCGCCGGCGCCGCCGACGTGCTCAACAAGGCGATGACCGAGACGATGGGGCCGCTTGCCGGCCCGATGAAGGTCGGAATCGGCGAGAGCTACGATATCTCGTTCGCGGGGGCGCCGGCCGGTGAGTACAAGTTCTTCTGCACCCCGCACCTTCCGTTCGGAATGCACGGCAAGCTCACGGTGCAGTAGACAGTTCAGGGTTCCGAGTTCCGAGTTCCGAGTGCGGTACCGCGCAGCTGTGCGGCGCCTACCCGGAGCTTGGAACTTGGAATTTTGAACTTCTTTCCAGGATTCTCCAGCTAATCACAACCCCGATCGCAACCAGGATGCCCGCCAGGGCATCGACTCCGTAGTGCATCTGGCAGTAGACCACCCCCACCGTCAGCAGCGCCGCGGGCAGCAGCAGGATCCAGCCGAGCCGCCGGGAGCCGTAGAAGGCCGCGGCGGTGGCCACCAGGGCGGCCGTCACGTGCGAGGACGGGAATGCGGCGCCGTACGCGCTCCCGCGCGCGAGCGTGCCGTAGACCAGCCGGGCCGCCCAGTTGCTGGTGAACCAGGCATCGGGCCGGGGAAACTCGTAGTAGGGCCCGGCGACCGGAAACAGCAGGAACACCGGATAGCAGAGCAGGAAGGAAGAGAGAATCCAGCGGACCGCCCGGCGTACCGCTTCGGTGCGCCGCAGGACCAGGAAGGTGATCGGTGGGGCCGCGATGATCGGGTAGTACGCGAAGTAGGCCGAGTGCAGCACCACGGACCACGCGGCGCTGGGTGCGCTCTGCCACCAGGTCCGGCTCACCTCGGTGCCGAAGAGGGCCAGTTCCCAGCCGCGCACCGTCCGGTCGTGGACGGTGATCCCGCCGAAGCCATTGAGAATGTCGATGGCGGGGTAGAGCGCGCCCAGCAGCACCAGCGGATACAACTCGCGGAGCGCCCGGCCGATCCGCCTGAGCGGAGCCCACGCAAACAGCCAGACGAGAACGGCAGAGAGCGCGTTGGCAAGGAGCACCCAGCGAATGGCCGGCTGGGTCGGGAGACGTATCAGGGCAATCAGCGAGGTGAAAAGCAGGTAGGCCAGCAGCATCCACTCGCTGGTCCGCAACTGGTGGAGCGGTCCCGCACCGGACTCGGCTCGCTGCACGCGGACGTCCTGCTCCAGGGTCACAGCCAGCCCTGTTCCCGGTACCACTCGGCGGTCGCGGCGAGGCCGCTGGTCAGATCGTGGGCCGGTCGCCAGCCGGTGTCCTCGATGAATGGCCCGGGATCGCCGATCCAGGCGGGCTGGAAGAACTCGTTGGCCTTGTCAGATGTAAGGATGGTCGCCTGGCCCGTGAGCCGTGCGGCAAGACCGGTTACCGAAAGCGCCCCACGGCCCACCCAGTCCGGTAAGGGCACCACCCGGACCCTGCGGCCGAGCGCGATGCCGATCCGGTGGACCAGGTCGACGCTACGGAAGATCTCGGGATGGCAGGCGTAGTAGACACGCCCCTCGGTTCGGGCGCCGGTGCCTGCGGCCACGAGCGCCTCGGCGAGGTCAGGGCCGTACACCGCGGAGAGCTCCTGACTGCCGTCGCCGAACACCGCGGCGAATCCGGCGCGGGCCAGCTTGAAGACCTTGAGGACCTCGGCATCGCGAGGGCCGTAGACCATAGGCGGCCGGACGATTGTCCACGGCAGGTCGGCGGCGCGGACCTCTGCCTCTCCCGCGAGCTTGCTGCGACCATACTGGGTAACGGGGCTGGCGGGCTCATCGCCACGCAGCGGTTTCCCCCGCGGAGCGGGGCCGCCGGCCGCCATGGAGGAGACCAGGACGAAACGGGGGCGTGGTCCGGCAACGTCCGCAATGGCGCGGAGGAGGTTGGCTGTGGCGTCGCGGTTTGCCCGGAGGAATTCCGATTCGTCCCGGGCCGCCACCAGGCCGGCCACGTGATACACGACCTCCTGGTCCCGGACGGCGGCGCGCAGGGCTTCGTGATTGTGGAGATCACCGGAAATCTGGCGGACCTTCAGCTGCTGCAGCAGGGACGCCTTGCCGGGGGAGCGGACCAGCGCGGTGACCTGGACTCCCCGGCGGACCAGGGCTTCGGCGAGGTGACCCCCCACGAAGCCGGTCCCGCCGGTCACCAGGGCCCTCATAGCGGCTTGTCGTACAGCCGGTAGGTCTTGTAGACCGTGAACTCCATCTTCTCGAGGCCGGCATTCATGGCGGGATTGTCCTCGAGAATCCAGCCGGCCTCGCCCCAGCTGAAGCCGAGCGCGCCGCCCCGGGTCCAGATCCAGTGGTACAGCATCGCGTCGACGCCCTTGCCGCGCCACTCGGGCAGGATGCCGAGCAACAGAATCCGAAGCCGCTTGAAGCGGTGCAGCTTGATGTGGTACAGCAAGTCGGCCAGCAGGGCAGGGGTCAGGCGGCCCGAGCGGTGCCGCCGGAAGACGCTGTTGAGGTCCGGCAGGCAGAGCCCGAACCCGACGACCTCGCCGTCCTTCTCCGCGAAGGGGATGAGATCGGGGATCGCGACCGGCTTGAACTGCTCGGCAAGAAAGTCGAGCTCCTTGTCGGTCATGGGGATGAAGCCCCAGTTCTTCTCCCACGCCCGGTTGTACAGCGCCTTGATCTTCGCGACCTCGTTGTCGAAGTCGGCCATGTTGAACGGCCGCAGGGTAATGCCCTGGCGCTTCCGGATCAGCTCGGTTCCGCGGGTGAGGCGGTCGGGCACCGGGATGTGGAGCGCCTCGTACCCGCCGCGGTAGACCAGCAGGTCCTTCGCCTTGCGGAAACCGGCGCCGTCGATGAGCCGCAGGTAGTACGGGGCGTTGTGCGGCATCATGAGGGTGGGCGGGGTATCGAATCCGTCGACCAGGAGGCCGCACTCGTCATTGACCGAGAAGGAAGCGGGGCCGCGCATGACGTCGTGCCCCTTTTCCCGCAGCCAGCCGCCCGCCGCGGCGAACAGCGCGTCCGCCGCGGTCTGGTCGTATTCGCATTCGAAGAAGCCGAAGAAGCCGACCCGGTCCGCATGGACCTCGTTATGCAGCCGATTGCTGATGGCCGCGATCCGGCCGACGACGCGCCCGTCGCGTTCGGCGAGGAAATAGCCGACCTCGGCGTGTTCGAAGAAGGGGTTCTTGGCGGGGTCCAGCAGCTTCCGCACGTCCATACGCAACGGCGGGACCCAGAGCGGGTCCCGCGCGTTGAGCCGATACGGAAAATCGATGAAGCGTGCGAGATCGGCCCGGCCCTGGACGGGCCGGACCGAGGCAGCAGTCGTCAGATGACCCCCAGCTCGCGTCCGATCCGGCCAAACTGCTCGAGGCAGAAGTCGATCTGGTCGAAGGTGTGCGTGGCCATCAGGCTGGTACGGAGCCGGCACTGGGACGGCTGCACCGCCGGAGGCATCACCGGGTTGGTAAAGACGCCGGCGTCGAACAGCTTGCGCCAGAAGATGAAGGTGGTCTCCATCGGTCCGATGAGCACCGGGACAATCGGTGTTTCGGTCTCGCCGATGTTGTAGCCCAGACTCCGCATTCCGTCCTGCAGCCGGTGGGTATTGGCCCACAGCCGGGTGCGCCGTTCCGGTTCGCGCTTGAGGACCTCCAACGCGGCCAGCACGCCGGCGGTGTTGGACGGCGGCAGCGACGCGGTGAAGATCAGCGGACGGCTGTGATGCCGCAGGAAGTGGATCACGTTCTCCGACCCGGCCACGAACCCGCCAATGGAGGCCAGGGACTTGGAGAAGGTGCCGGCGATGAGGTCAACCTCGTCGGTCAGACCGAAGTGGGCCGCGGTGCCGTCGCCGTTGGGGCCGAGCACGCCGATGGAGTGCGCGTCATCCAGCGCCAGCGCAATGCCGTGTTTCTTGGCCAGGCGAACCAGCTCGGGGACGTTCGCGATGTCGCCTTCCATCGAGTACACGCCATCGACCACGATCATCGCCCCGCGGGAGTTCTTGGTGCGCTCGATCATCTTGTCGAGGGCCGCCAGGTCGCCGTGAGTGAATCGCAGGGTGTCGCCATACGACATCTTGGCGCCGTCCACGATCGAGGCGTGGTCCAGCTTGTCGAGGTACACCAGCTCGCCCCGGCCGATCAGACCCGAGATGAGACCCAGGTTCGCCTGGTACCCGGTCGAGAAGACCAGGCAGTCCTCCTTGCCCAGGAACGAAGCGATGCTGGATTCGAGCTGCGCGTGGAGGTCGAGGGTGCCGTTGAGGAACCGGCTGCCGGTGCAGCCGGAGCCATAGCGGGACAGCGCGCGGGCGGCTGCCTCGAGCACCTGCGGGTGATGGGTCAGGCCGAGGTAGTTGTTCGACCCCAGCATGATGCGCTTCTGTCCCTCGATGACGACGGCGGTGTCCTCGGAGTCCGAGATCGGCTTGAAATACGGATACAGCCCGGCCGCCTGAATTTCCTTGGCCTTGGTGAACTGGCGGCACTTCTCGAACAACTGAACACCCTGCAGAGTCTGGATATCCACGGGACCTCTTGAGTCAGTGGTGCGCAGGTGCCTGATTCTAAGCCGTTACAAGCTAAAGTGTTGGGGCTGCAGGCACAAGCTGGGGCGGCCCGGGGGATTGGGCTCCGTGCGGTCGGCATTCGGCCGGGCATCTGACGGGGTAAGTTGTATCCATGCCTTCAGGAACATCCGCGTCTCTCAGGCCGGGGCGATTCGGCACCCGGCTTCGCACCTGGGCGTTGCCCGTGGTCGTGCTGCTGGGGGCCGCGACCCCGATGCTTGATCGCCAGGGCCCCGCGCCGCGAGGCGTAGCTGGCCGCTTCGAGGTCGACGGGTTCGACTTCCGGCCGGACGGAGCGTGGCGGCGGGGTACCGAGCGAATCCGCGGTCTCCGGCGGCGTCTGCTCCGCGCCGGGAACCTGTCCGCCCTCAATCGTGCGGCAGGACAGCCTGTGACCGGTGCCGTTGCAGGGAATGCCGTCGGCGGGTCGTATGTCGTCCCGGTGATACCGATCGCCTTCAGCAATGTGCCCCCGCCGTTCCCCGCCCAGCAATACCAGACGGTCCTGTTCGCGAGTACCCCGGTCGGAGAGCCGTACAGTGTGCGGAGCTACTATGCCGAAGCCTCCCGGGGGCAGCTCACTCTGGATGGGGTGGTGCTCGGCTGGGCCGTCGCGGACAGCAGCGACACCTACTATGAGGATGGCTGCAACGGCATCGGGGTGCTCAACAACTGCCCGCATGGCGGCATCCGGCTGGGCGAACTGCTGCTCGAGGGCCTGGCCCGGCACGACGACGGGTCGGTCGACTGGGGCGCGTTCGACAACGACGGACCGGACGGGCTCCCCAACTCGGGGGACGACGATGGGGTCGTGGACTTCGTGGTCTTCCTGCAGCCCGAGGTGGATGGAGCCTGCGGAACATCGAATCTCTGGGCCCACCGCTACGACCTGTCCGTCTGGAACGGCGGCTCGGCCTACGTGACCAGGAGTCCGCGGAAGGACGCCGCGGGACAGCCGATTCCGGGGTCGTTCATTCAGGTGCGGGACTATACCCTGCAGAGCGCGGTGGGCGGGTCCGATGCCTGCTCCGTCGGCGGGATCATGCCGATTGGCACCGTGGCCCATGAGACCGGCCACGCCTTTGGTCTTCCCGACCTCTACGATACCGACCTCAGGTCGGTGAGCCCAACGCAGGGCGCCGGCGAGTGGAGCATCATGAGCAGCGGCAACTATACCCAGCCCTACAGTCCCTCCCGGTTCGACGCCTGGTCGCTGGTGGAACTGGGCTGGGTGGTGGTGGACACCCTGCGTCAGGACCAGGCCGTTACGCTGGGCCCGGTGGCGCTGGGGGACACGGTGCTCTACGCGGGCGTCCCGGGAACCGATGAGTACTTCCTCTTCGAAGATCGCGAGTCGCTCGGCTCGGACAGCGCACAGATCAATGTGTTCTGCCAGTTCCGGAACCGGTCATGCGCAAAGGGGCCGGGACTCCTGATCTGGCACATCGATCAGGGGCAGATAGACGCGCACGGCTTCCGGCAGGACAACCGGGTGAACAGCGGCCCAGTCCAGGGCGTGGCACTGGTGCAGGCGGATGGCCTCAACGAACTGCGAACGCCCGGCGGCAAGGATCGTGGTGATCCCGGTGACCCATGGCCGGGGAGCTCGGCCGCGACGCTGTTCTCGCCCACTACCAATCCCCCTGCGCTGGACAATCAGGGAAGAGACGTCGGGTTTGTGCTGGATTCGATTCGAGGATTCGCTCCGGCCGGTCCGGTGCGGTTCCATTTCAGCCCAAGACCGGCCGGGGGAGTGACGGTCACGTTCCAATGGGCCAGGGACGGGATGCTGGGCCAGCCCGTGCTGGGGGTGGCGCAGCAGGCATACCTCGACTCGCTCGGCAATGCCAATGGCCGGTATGACGTGGGGGATTTCCTGGCCTTCTACCGGAGCCATCCTCCGGCCACCGCGCGGGAGAGGGCGCGATGAAGCGGATCCTGCCACTGGTCATGGCGCTGGCGCTGTTGCCGGCCTGCGGTGACGACCCGCCGTCCGGCCCATCACCCGGCGCGCTCGAAGTACGCTTGAGCGGGCCGGCCGGAGCAGGCGCCGCGCTGCTGCTGGTCGAAGGTGGGACGATCGATACGATAGAAGCGGCCGGCTACTTCACCGCTTCCGCGGCATACTCCGGAACCGCAAAGCGGGTGCTGGTGGCGGGTCAGGATCTGACGGGTGCGCTGGTGCGGATTCAGGTGCCCGACCGGCGCGTGGCCTATCAGGCGACGCTGATCGAGATCGCTGACGGGAACACCTACCAGTTGCTGGATCCAGCTCAGTTCACAGTCGCCGTGCTGCGGCCCTGACTAGCGGCTTCCCTCACCGATGGTGCCATGGTCCGCCGGAGACCGCCGCGCGGCTCCCGCCAGCGACCTGGTCCGGCAAGTCCAGGCATAGCCGAACTGCAGAACGTGGTCCCGCTTGCGGTCGACGAGGGCGGTGAGGGTCACGCACGGCTGTACATCCACCTGGAACTGATCGTAGCTGTCCGATTGCTGCACCCGGAGGGCCCGGGGATATCGCGCGAGGAGGTCGATCCGGGAAATCTCCGGCCGTGAGGTTCGGTCGAGCGCGAAGATCAGCCGCTCATTCTCATCGAAAAACAGCTGGTAGTAACCCTTGCCGGGATCCAGCTCCCAGCGCGGGCGAAGCGTCACTCCGCCAATCTCCCACGCCCGCGAATCGGTCACCTTCCTGCTGCCGCTCTCCGCGGTTCCGGTGTCTCCCGGAACGAGCATCCTGCGGGCGCCGGCCAGGGTGGTCTTTCCCAGCACCAGCTCTCCGTCCTTCCAACTGCCGCCCTGGACCGGATCGTTGAGGGGGGCCGGCCGGGCGGGAAGGGTCTGGGCGGTGGTCGTTTGCACCGCACCGAGCACCAGGGGCAGGACAGCGAGAATCAGGTTGGGAAAGCGCACGACAACTCTCCGATCGAAGGCCACTCCAAGTGAATGGCAAGCTTCGAGCCTCCCGGACCGCTGACGTAAGTCATTGAGAGAAAACATGATACATCAAGCTATCGGGGCTGGCCCAGACTGAGCCCGGCGGAGGTTGCCGGGCACCGGGCAGGGCGCACCGGCCTCCGGGCCAGAGTGTGCGGAGTCGGCCAACTTGTGATATCAAGAAAAGTTGATATATTGGCCCCATGAGTTCTGTCACTCCCGCTCGCGGCATGGGCCAGCTGGCCCGGGTATTTCATGCCCTGTCCGATGAGACCCGGCTGTGCATCATTGCCATGCTGGGCCCGGGCGAGCGGTGTGTGTGTGAGCTCACCGAGTCGCTCGGCGCGGGACAATCGCGTCTCTCCTTTCATCTCAAGACGCTGAAGGATGCGGGCCTGGTGCAGGACCGACGGGAGGGAAGGTGGGTGTACTACTCCCTCGTGCCCGGGGCGCTCGATGGCCTGGAGGAAGCGGTTGCGGAGATTTCGCCCACGGCAGCCGTCAAGGCCAGCCGGGTGCGGTGCTGCGAGTAATTTTTTTTCATCAGATCCATCAACTTTTCCTGATTGGTGCGCCATGAGAGACATCAGCGAAGTGGTTCGGGAGCGGTATGGGCGCGTGGCAGAGCAGGTCATGGCGGGCGGGCCGAAAGGCGGGTGTTGCGGCACCGGCTCGGGTTCCTGCGGCGATCCCATCACCAGCGACCTCTACGCGACCTCCGAGACCGCCGAGATCCCAACCGAGGCGATCCAGGCATCCCTCGGGTGCGGCAATCCGACCGCACTCGCGGAGCTCAAGGCGGGCGAGGTGGTGCTCGACCTGGGTTCGGGCGGTGGTATCGACGTGCTGCTCTCGGCCCGGCGGGTCGGGCCTACCGGGAAGGCCTACGGCCTCGACATGACCGACGAGATGCTCGCGCTGGCTCGGGAAAACCAGCGTCGGGCGGGGGTCGACAACGTCGAGTTCCTGCGCGGCCAGATCGAGGAGATTCCATTGCCGGACAACTCCGTGGATGTGATCATCTCGAACTGCGTGATCAATCTCTCGGGTGACAAGGACCGGGTGCTGGCCGAGGCCTTCCGGGTGCTCAAGCCGGGCGGCCGGTTCGCGGTCTCCGACGTAGTGACCCGCGGCGTGTTGCCGGAGCCGGTGCGGGCGAGCCTGGCGCTGTGGACCGGATGCGTTGCGGGCGCCCTGGATGAGGGCGAGTACGTGGAGAAGCTGAGCCGGGCGGGATTCGAGGGCGCATCGGTGGAGCCGACCCGCATCTACACTGCCGAGAACGCGAAGAGCCTGCTCGAGAGCGCCGGAGTCGAGGCGGAGGCGCTCGCGGCCGAGCTGGACGGCAAGGTGATGGGGGCATTCATCCGGGCCACCAAGCCGTCGGTGCCGGCGACCGCCTGCTGTGGTCCCACGTGCTGCGGAGGGGGCCGGTGAGCATCGCTTCGCTCGAGCCGTCGAGTCTGGCCGAGGCGAAGGCCTTGCTGGAGGCCAGCGGCCTGCCGACCAGCGACCTGACCCCGGAGGTTCGGCTCCTGGGAGAGCGCGATGGCGACCGGCTGGTGGGAGTGGTTGGCCTGGAGGCGAGGGGTGCAGTGGGGCTGCTGCGCTCCCTCGCTGTCGAGCCCGGCCGTCGAGGGGGCGGTCTGGGCTCGGAGCTGGTGACCGCGCTCGAAAACGTCGCGGCCGGCGGAGGGATCACCGAGCTCTATCTCCTCACCACTACCGCCGAGGCGTTCTTCGCCAGGCGGGGCTACCAGCGGGTGCCCCGGGAAGCAGCTCCTGCCGGGATCCGGGGTACAGCCGAGTTCGCTTCGATCTGTCCCGCCTCCTCGGCGTTCATGACGAAGCGCCTCGGATGAGTGGCGCCCCCGCGCTGGCGATCCCGGACGGTGGGGTGCTGCGGCGCCTCGCGGTGCTGGACCGTTTTCTGCCTGCCTGGATCTTCCTGGCCATGGCGCTGGGCCTGCTGCTCGGACGCCGGCTTCCCGAGCTCGGCCCGGCCCTCAATCGAATCCAGGTCGCGGGCGTCTCGTTGCCGATCGGACTCGGCCTCCTGGCGATGATGTATCCGGTGCTCGCGAGAGTGCGCTACGAGTCGATCCGGGAACATGCCGGGGACGGGCGCCTGTTGGGGACTTCGCTCGCGCTCAACTGGGTATTCGGTCCGATCGTGATGTTCGTGCTGGCGTGGCTGCTGCTTCCCGATCTGCCGGAGTACCGCAACGGGCTGGTGGTCGTCGGGTTGGCCCGGTGCATCGCGATGGTGCTGATCTGGAACACCCTGGCCTGCGGTTCTGGAGAGGTGGCAGCGGTGCTGGTGGCACTCAACTCGGTGTTCCAGGTGCTCACCTACTCGCTGCTCGGATACTTCTTCCTGGCGGTGGTGCCGGGATGGCTCGGTGAGTCCGGCACGGTGCTCCAGATCTCGATGGGCGCCATCGCTCGCAGCGTGTTGATCTTCCTCGGCATCCCGCTCCTGGCGGGCTATCTGACCCGGCGGTGGCTGGTTCGGCGCCGCGGGCGTGACTGGTACGAAACCAGATTCCTCCCGCGCATCGGACCGGTGGCCCTGCTAGGCCTGCTCTATACCATCGTGCTGATGTTCGCCATGCAGGGAGACCGGATTCTCGCGCGGCCGTTGGACGTGTTCCGGATCGCCCTGCCGCTGCTGGCCTATTTCGGTGTCATGTTCGGACTGGCGTTCGTGCTGGGCCGCCGGCTGGGCTTCTCCTACGCCGACACGGCGGCCCTCTCCTTCACCGCCGCGGGCAACAACTTCGAGCTGGCTATTGCGGTCGCAATCGGGACCTTCGGGCTCGCCTCTGGAGAGGCGCTGGCGGCGGTCGTGGGACCGCTGATCGAGGTTCCGGCGCTGGTGGGGCTGGTGTACGTCTCGCTATGGGCCCGCCGATTCTTCCCCGCCGCCCTCGCGCCGAATCTCCCCGAGGCTCGCCCATGACCGACGGCCCGTCGCTTGCTCGCATTCTCATCCTCTGTACCGGCAATTCCGCCCGCAGCCAGATTGCCGAGGCGTTGCTGGTTCACAAGGCTGCGGGACGGTTTCAGGCTGCATCCGCCGGGTCAAAGCCTGCCGCGCGGGTGAATCCTTACGCTATCCAGGTGCTGGCAGAGGCCGGAATCGACTGGAGCGGCCACGCTCCGAGAGGCCTCGACGGGCTGGAGCGGGAGCAGTGGGACTTCGTCATCACCGTCTGCGACCGGGCCAGGGAAGCCTGCCCCATTTTTCCGGGGACACCGATCATGGCGCATTGGGGCATGCCGGATCCCGCCGAAGTGGAGGGCAACGAAGATGCCAAGCTGCGCGCCTTCCGGAATGCCTTCACGGTTCTTTCACGACGGATCGACCTGCTGCTGGCGCTGCCGGCGGACAAGCTGGACCGGCTGCGGCTGGAACGGCAGGTGAAGGAAATCGGAAACGCCTGAGGCCGCAGCTCTGACGGGCGCCCTGGCTGGCCATCACTCGCGCTTGACTGGTGTGGCACCGGTCCCCACCTTCCAAGTAACTGTTGCAGGGAGAATGAGGGTATCCATGACTGATCCGATCGAGCGGCGGAGGTTCCTGCAGGCGTTCGGCGTCCTCGGACTGGCCGCAGCCTTCGAGGGCGTGGCGGGCGCGTCGAAGCGGCTTCCCGCTGCGTTTCGCGTCTCGCGTCCGGGTCCCGATGATCCGCCCGTCCCCAACGAGGCGGTGCAGAAGATCTACACCGAGCGGTTTCAGGGGCGGACCATCCAGCGGGGCAAGGTGACCCTGGACATGCCGACCATGGCGGAAGACGGTCGCTACGTGCCCGTGGTCATCGAGTCGGAGCTGCCGATGGCCGCCGATCAATACGTCAAGAGCGTGTTCCTGATCGTAGACCACAACCCCGACCCGCTGGTATCGGCCTTTCATTTCACTCCGGCGCTGGGCCCGGTGAAACTGCAGACCCGGATCAAGATGAAGCGGACGAGTTGGATCAGGGCTATCGCCGAGACCAGCACCGGCGAGCTGTGGGCGGACTACCTCAAGGTCGAGACCACCCTCAACGGGTGCGGGTGAACCATGCCAGAAACCGGCCGAACCAAAGTCGTCGTGCCCGACCGCATCCAGCGTGGTGATGTCATCCGGGTGCAGGTGCTGGTCCAGCATCCGATGGACACGGGCTTCTTCCGGGACGCCAACGCCAACATCATCCCGCCCTGGTTCATCCAGGACGTGCGGATCCGCTACGGTGACGCCGAGGTCGCGCGGTTCGAGTGGACGTCGGGAATCAGCAAGGATCCGATGGTGAGCTTCCAGCTCCGCGCCGAGCAGGAGGCCCCGCTGACCTTCCTCTCGCGGGACAACCGCGGCAACGAGTTCTCCGGCTCCGCCGAGATCAAGTTCGCGACGACGTGAGCGGACGGGCGGACCGGCGGACGGGCGGACCGGCGCTTCTGCGCCGGGCCGCTTTTCCTTTAGTGACCCTGGGTCTTTCGGCCGCTTTCGCATTCCCCGGCCTTTCCGCCGCGCAGGACTCCGCAGCTCCGCCGCGGGCATTCTCCCTGACAACCGAGAAGACCTTGTATCCGGTGCGACGTCTCGCTCCGGGGGTCTACGCCGTGCTGGGCGATTCGGGGAAAGGGGCCGAAGGCAGACCCAACGCCGGGTTCGTGGTCACCCCCGGAGGGGTGGTGGCGTTTGGCGGAGTGGCGAGCCCGGCCCAGGCGCGGGCGGTGATACGCACCATTCGCACCAGGACCCGTCTGCCGATCAGGTATCTGGTGCTCTACGCCCACCACCCCGACATGATGTTCGGCGCCATCGAGTTCAAGCGCGCCGGTGCGCGAATCGTGGCCCATCCCGACACCCGGGTACTCGCAAGCGAAGGAGGACTCGACCAGATGCT
>Ga0326726_10003925_pt1 | contig 13610 bp, 15 predicted proteins | sample MHFenrmetagenome_2_FD_207603 | JGI IMG/M metagenome (GOLD analysis project Ga0326726, IMG submission 207603) | Lab enriched peat soil microbial communities from Michigan Hollow, Ithaca, NY, United States - MHF15MN | ecosystem: Environmental > Terrestrial > Soil > Wetlands > Peat | place: USA... | reverse complement strand
TTTCGGATCGACGAAGGTGACGTTGATGCCGAGTTTCGGCAGAATGGAGTCGAACTGCGTGTAGGTGCCGCCGTAAAGATTGTTGGCCGATACGATGTTGTCGCCGGCTTCGGCAAGGGTGATGACCGTGTAGAAGATGGCCGAGGTGCCCGAAGCCAGAGCGACGGAAGCTGCGCCGCCTTCAAGCTGGGTGATGCGCTGTTCGAGAATGTCGGTGGTCGGGTTCATCAGTCGGGTATAGATGTTGCCGAGTTCCTTGAGGGCGAACAGATTGGCCGCGTGCTCGGTGTTCTTGAACAGGTACGAACTGGTGCGGTAAACCGGCACGCCGCGTGACTGGGTGGCGTCGACCGGCTGGCCGGCATGCAGGGCGATGGTTTCAGGGCGGTACGGATGGTGACTCATTTTTTATCTTTTTTTTATGGTTTTACTGATCGATTATCGTTGACAATGAATACCCGTCAACCTTGTCGAGTCCGGCCTCATCGGCCGAAAAGCCGGTAACGCTGAAGGTTGAACTGGTAGAAGAGGAAGCAGCCGAAACAGAAGCCGCAGAGTGCCACGAGCGCTGCCAGGGCGACTATTCCCGAAAGAATCCATCCGACAAGCGCGCCGTTCAGGATAAACGCTATCTGCGCCAGGCCGAGCAGGATGACGGCGATCGAGTTGTTGAATCGCATCAGTTTCGGACTTTCCGAGGTCGCAGTCCGGTTCTGTTTTTCGAACAGTCGCGATCCGACGAAATAGACCAGGCTGGCCTTCTGACCCCACAGCACAGCGGGAAGAATGAGCAGGAACAGGGCTGTCGTGATCAGCGGTTGCTGAAGGATAGCCGCAGCCGCGATTCCGGCAAGAAGCACAACGCGGTTAAGGCTGACGATCGGCATCGGAATGCCATTGATGTGATCGACTGATGTCATGGATGTTTTGAACGTTGATTTCGGGATATTTCATGTTTAAACGAAAAAAGCCGGTACTGACAATCAGAACCGGCTCCGGAACGCGCTGTTATTTTTATTCGACAGGCGACGTCAGTTCAGGGTGCCAAGGTTCCAAATACATGCGTCAATCGGCATGTTGCGGCAACATGAAACCGTTGCTTTGTATTTGTCGGCCTCTCTATTCATGAACAGTCCTGATTTTGTCCGTCGTTGTTAACAATTGTTAAGATTATCGATTTTTTCGCTGATCTCAAAAATCTTTTTTTGTCCTATTTCATTTTTATATCAGGAGAAAAAAGGTGAGGGCTCTTGACAGGTATCGTTTTTCCATGTACATTAACGATTGTTAACAGTTCTTTGGATGTTATTGCTGGTCATCAAGAAAGGCTGAGGGAATAGACCCTGAGACGCCTTGACAACCGATCCCGCACAGCGGGACACGGTGCCGCATTCTACTTCCGTTGTCGATCCATAGAGGCCGAAAGGTTTCTGGTGGCGGAAGAAAGATGAGTGAAAAAGAGCCTGACAGCTTCTCTTTTCAAAACCGGCGAAACCCTTTTGACAGGGCTTCGCGGATAAGAGTTCTGAAACCTCTTCCTTGCTCGTCCGGGAAGGGGTTTTCTTTTTTCCTCTTCCGTTTGCTATCGAATTTTTCTTAACCATGAACGGAGTAAAGCATGAGTTTTCAGACAGACACCATCCATGCGGGCGTAGCACCCGACAAGGCATATGGTGCTATTATGACGCCGATTTACCAGAGCTCGACATTCGTTTTCGAGGACATCGGCAAACACCGCGGATTCGATTACACCAGAAGCGGGAACCCGACGCGCAAGGCGCTCGAGGACAGCCTTGCCGCACTAGAAGGCTGTTCTTGCGCCGTAGCAGTCACCACGGGTATGGCGGCGGTGGCTACCGTACTGCACCTGTTCAACGCAGGTGACGAGATCATCGCTACCGACGATTGCTATGGCGGTACGGCCAGGCTTCTCAAGACCATCAATCAGCATTTCAATATCCGCATCCACTTCATCAGCCTGAGGGATCCGGCAGAGATCGAGGCCCATATCAACGACAAGACAAAGGCGATCTGGATCGAAACTCCCTCCAATCCGCTGTTGAACCTTATCGATATTTCCGCGGTAACGGCCATCGCCAAAAAACATGATCTGTTGTCGATCGTCGACAACACCTTCCTGACGCCATATCTGCAGCGCCCATTTTCTCTCGGGGCGGATATCGTCGTGCATTCGACCACCAAGTACCTCAACGGCCATTCGGACGTTGTCGGCGGTGCGGTTCTGTCCAACAGTCCCGACCTCGACGAGAAGGTGAAGTTTCTGGTCAACACTCTCGGCACCTGCGCCCAGCCGTTCGATTGCTGGCTGGTGTTGCGCGGTATCAAGACCCTGGTCCCGAGGATGAAGGAGCATGAGCGCAACGCCCGCATCGTCGCGGAGTTCCTCCACACCCACCCGAAGGTGAAGCGGGTATTCTATCCCGGTCTCGAGAGCCATCCGCAGCATGAGCTTGCCAGGCGTCAGCAGAGCGGGTTCGGCGGCATGGTTTCGTTCGAGCTCGAAGGGGGCATCGCAGAGGTCGAGCATGTGCTGCGCAGCACCCGGATATTCGCCCTTGCCGAGAGTCTCGGCGGAGTCGAGTCGCTTATCGAGCACCCGGCGACGATGAGCCACGCGTCCATGGGCGCAGAGCACCGTCAGGCCGTAGGCATCACGGATCTGGTGATCCGCCTGTCGGTCGGAATCGAAGATCCCGACGATCTTGTTGCCGATCTGCAGCAGGCGCTGTCCTGACAAAACATACGGATATTCCCGTTTAACCATTTTCCTGTGCAACGCAGGACTCTCCGGAATCCCCAGGCCGCACTCTGCGGTCGGGATCCGTTTCAGAAGGGGATATCCGTTTTTTTTATACAAGGCAACAGCCTATAATGTATAGTTACACCGTCCCCTCAATCCGATAACGACACCATTTCCATGTCGAACCACGGCGCAGGAAGCGCATCACAAGAGCTCTCCTATACGGTCAGGGTCAGTCGACGTGCCCGGTACGCGCGCCTGAAAATGTCTCCTCATGAGGGGCTTGTCGTGGTCGTGCCTGAAGGTTTCGACACAAAGCTCGTGCCCGGTATCGTCGAAAGCCGGATGGAGTGGATCACCAGGGTTCAGCGTTCGTTCGATCGCCGCCGGGTCACCGGCGTTTCGGATGCAGGAGGAGCACTTCCACTGGCGATCGATCTTGCGGGTATAGGTGAGTCGTGGCGAGTGTCGTACCGCATCGAACAGCGCTCAGGGGTGTCGGTTCGTGAATCGGGCGAAGCGGAACTGGTGCTCGTCGGCGCAGTGCATGACCAGGCGCTTTGCCGTGCGGCCCTTGACGGATGGCTGAAACGGCGCGGCGCGGCAAAACTGGTGCCGCAGCTCATGCGGTTGGCTTCAATACACGGCTTCACGGTTTCGGCAGTTTCGGTCAGGAAGCAGCGGAGCCGCTGGGGTAGCTGCTCTTCACGCGGCAAGATCAGCCTCAATCTCAAACTTCTCTTTTTACCCCCGTTGCTGGTCCGCTATATCATGGTCCATGAGCTGTGCCATACCATCCAGATGAACCATTCCGCCAGATACTGGAAGGAGGTCGCACGGTATGATCCCGACTACGCCGTGCATGATCGGGAGATGAGGCATGCGTGGCGTTATGTCCCCGGCTGGGTCGCCACTCCTTCGTGAACTGATGGCGCGCCTTTCCTAACGGTTTTCGAAACGGTTGTTCGGCATCGATTTTACGCCGGAGCGGATCAGGGAGGCGATCAGAAGCATCGCTCCCCAGACGAGCGAGACGATTGCCGAAAGAAGGGCCGGGAGTGTTCCGAAAAGCAGGCAGATAGCAATGCAGGCAGACCCCCAGAGAAGCACGATGGAGGTTATCCTCTTTTTGCCGATCGAACGCATCGTCGACGGTATCGACGACATTGCAAACGCAACCGCTGCGAGCAGCCAGAATGCCGGTTCGTGAAGAACGTTCATGGAGTCGTTTCCTGAGTCCAGGCAGGCATGGTCCTGTCGGGTCTTTGTTGTGTCGTGTTATTTCCGGGACGGTGCCGGAATGCTACATTGCACTATAAACCAAAACATAATCTGGCATGAATATAGGAATTCCGAAAGAGATCAAGACCCTTGAAACCAGGGTCGGCTGCACACCTGCCGGAGTGAGGCATCTTGTCGGAGCAGGTCACAGGGTTGTCGTCGAGAGGGGAGCCGGAGCAGGCAGCGGGTTCAGCGATGAAAAGTATCGACTGGCAGGCGCCGTGCTTGTCGCCAGGCCGGAAGAGGTTTGGAAATGCGAGCTGGTCGTGAAGGTCAAGGAGCCGTTGGAAGAGGAGTACAGGTTTTTCAGGAAGGATCTGATCCTGTTCACCTTTCTTCACCTAGCCGGAGTTCCTGAACTGGCCCGGGCTCTTGTCGGAGCCGGGACGACGGCGATCGCCTACGAGACTGTCGAGGTGGGCGGGCGCCTGCCGCTGCTTGCCCCGATGAGTGAAATCGCGGGAAAGATGAGCGTGCTCATGGGCGGTTATAATCTTTCAAAGCATCATGGCGGAAAAGGAAAGCTGCTGGGCGGGGTTCCAGGCGTCCTTCCGGGCAGGGTGCTCGTGCTTGGCGGCGGCACGGCCGGGCTGAATGCCGCACGTGCGGCTGCGGGCCTCGGTGCCGAAGTGACCGTCATGGAGTCGGACCAGGAAAGAATGCGTGACCTCGAGGCTGTGCTGCCTGCCCAGGTGCATACGATCTACTCGAACGAACAGCATCTCGAAGATCTGTTGCCGGAAACCGATCTGCTGATCGGGGCGGTGCTTCTGACAGGCGCGAGCGCACCGAAGCTCGTGACGAGGAGGATGATCCAGTCGATGAAACCAGGCTCCGTGATCGTCGATATCGCGATCGATCAGGGCGGATGCATAGAGACTTCACGTCCGACGACGCACCTGGAGCCGGTTTTCATCGAAGAGGGCGTCGTGCATTATTGCGTGACGAACATGCCGGCAGCTTTCCCCGGAACCTCGACCGAAGCATTGACAGGGGTGACGTTGCCATACGTCAGAAGGCTTGCAGACCTGGGGCTGGAAAGCGCGATGGTAGTCATGCAGGGTTTTGCCGGAGGACTGAACACCTGGAACGGAACCGTCACCCAGGAGGCCGTTGCCCGAGCCGTAGGGTTGCCATACCATGAAAATCCGTTCGCTTAGGGAGGGAGAAGATCCGAATGTCCGAAGGACTAAAGTCCTTCTGAATATGGAAGAGGCTGAAGCCCCGCGAAATCGCCTGATTGACTTCATTCTTTGATATTCAGAAGGTTTTTTAACCCTTCGGACATTCAATATCCTACATATAGTTGCCCGGGACTTCAGTCCTGGGTGCAGATCCCCCAAAAAAACATTCCGGACTTCAGTCCAATATCTTCGATAAACAGACGACAGATTCTTGTTGTGTGGGAAAGGTGCGGATATTGGACTGAAGTCCGAAGAGTATTATTTGAATTTTTTTCTCTATCCCCCGGGCTGAAGCCCGGGGCAACTGAAGAGGGAGAAGACCTGAGTGTCCGTCCGGCTAAAGCCGTCCTGAATACGGGAGAGGCTGAAGCCCGGGGCAACTGAAGAGGGAGAAGACCTGAGTGTCCGTCCGGCTAAAGCCGTCCTGAATACGGGAGAGGCTGAAGCCCGGTGTCACAGAATCACCTGTCCTGTAATCCCGCTTTCAAATTGCCCCGGGCTTCAGCCCGGGGATAGCTTGATCAATTAAACATCCCGGACTTCAGTCCAATATCTTCGACATCAGATCAGATGATTCCCGCTCACGGAATCAGCAGCTTGAACCCTGTTGCCTTGTCGGGCATTCGGGTGGCCCTGGTGCCGAGCAGTTCGACGAGGATGACCTCCATGACCTGCCAGACCCTGACGCCGCTGCGTACGCAGCCGGTTACGGTGTTCTCCTCCCGCCCGCAGGCCATATGGAGGTGAACGACCAGATTGCCGGCATCGTCCGGAAAGAGCGTCCCGGTGCCGGTGACCTCATGGGCATCATAGAGTTCGTGAACCATGGGGTTGATCGGAAACGTCCGGCTCTCTTCCGGTCCGACCACCAGCCGGCTCGCTTTGTCGGCACCTCCTACGACGTTAAGATATGCCCGTTCTATTCCATGAGCTTTGGCGAACTGTTCAATCTGTTCGTGAAAAATTTCCCCGTCTTCGAGCCTGATGACGAAGACCCTGCCCTGTGTTGCTTCAGAATATTTCATACTTCGTGATACAGGTGGTTGTCCTGGCCGGACTCATCGACTCCGGCCGGAACGACTGTTTGTGTTTCCAGATTACTTGAAATAATAACGAAGGCCGATGGCGCCGTTCAGATCCAGCGCGGCTTTAGGCGCGATATCAAGCACCGGCGCCACTTCAGCGAAGAAATCGAGCGGTGAGTCGGCGAAGAGATAGTTGATACCCAGAGGAACGCGTACTCCGAAATGGGTGTCCCCGTTGCGGGATCTGAGGCGGGCGCCCAATCCATAATACCACGGTGTGGCTCCTTTCATCTCCGGCGTGCTCAACGATGAGAAGTTGTGGATCAGGTAATCGGCATGAAGCTGGAACGCATCGCTGTCCGAGAGCGAGACGGCGACGGCACCGTCGATCGCATGCGTTTGGTCGGTCCATTTCTTGAGGCTGATCCCGGTCGGTTCACCGACGATGATGCCGACGCCCAATCCCTCTTTGGTGGCCGCATTGGATGCTGAGGTGCACCCGATGAAAATGGCGGTAGCCGCGGCCAGCGTTCTGATGGCGTTGCGTGATCTTTTCGTGTTCATGGTAGTCTTTGTGGTATGGTTGTCAATACATGCTGGGAGAGACCTCAGGAGCAGGAGGATAAAGCCCCTGATGAGGTTTCTGGTACGCACCTTGCAATGTAGTGATTCCGGCGCTTCTCTCAAGGATGAGTCGATGAAACGATAGCTCCCGATCTGTTTCAGTTCTGTGGATTATTTCGTTCCGGGTTCAGTCGCCAGATGCCCCAGTTGAGGTAGGTTGCGAACAGGCACCAGCAGCAGTAGGGAATGAGCAGAAACGCCGCGACATGGTTGGTCTGGATAAATACGATCATGATGGCGCAAAGCGTCACGTCCATGAACAGCAGGTCAATAAGCGCGGCAAGGATCCGCTTCCGACCGAAAAAGATCGCAGTCCATGAAAATCCGGCAGCGAAATGAGTGCTGAGCAGAATGAGCGCCGGAGTGAAGAGAGGTTTGGACGGCGTGAGGAAATAGATGATCAACGACACGGCTATGAGCAGGTACAATCCTGCCCACACGGGCCCGAAAATCTTGTTGGGAGGCGTCAGCTTCGGCTTTATCAGCCTGTCATACCATGTCAGCATCGAATATCCTTCCTTTTACTGAAAGGTAGCCATTCGATGCTGAACAAGGAAATGGATTATCGGCTCAAACGGCGTTGCGTCTGTCGCTCTTCGCATCCATGGGATCAGGGATAAAAGGCGATCTGAAGGCTGTTGTCCGGAGCTTCAGTCATGGTATAGGTACCTTTACGGTTGACTGTCAGCCCGATCCTGGACGCTTCAGGAATGATGTTTTCTGCAATGGCGTCGGCCTCCTCGCCGGGACACTCGGTATTGAAGAACAGGTCCAGTGCACTCGACTCCGTGGTGAACTGGAGGAGGAAGTCGTTATGATCGACGAAGACCAGATCGTCGTAAGCGTAGGTGATTTCATGGCCAAGTCCTGCGACAAGTTCCATGACGATGCCCAGTGGGCGCAATGGTGTTTCCATGGTTAAGTACTCCTGTAGGGTGCGTTCTTATGATGCTCGAGGGCATGAGCTCAGGTCGAGCATTTTCAAGGTTTTGATCAGCGGTTCGTTCTCCCTGACCGGCTCGAGATTGATGATCGAGCTGAGTAACGCCGGATCAAATCCCTGTATACGGCAGAGCTCGAACTCCATGAGTGGCCTTTTTATCAGCAGGGGGTTGGATATCATCAGCTCGAGAGCATCCTCCATCGATATGCCGGACGGATCAAGTCGACCCTGTTTTATGTCAGGGGCAGCCGGGTTGAAACATTCAGATACCGTTTTCCCGTCGAAGAATCTGCGGAGCTCATCTTTTGTCCACGGATGGGTGAGAATATTGATGACCTCGAGCGTATGTCCCGCCAGCTCCAGCCACTCTTTCTGCCTCCGGTTGTTTTCGCAACCCGGCTTTTCATAGAAGGTAATGTGAGCCATGCTGCTGCTCCTGTCAGGTTATCGGAAATTTTCGGTCGGCCAACTCTTCTGAAATGCTTGGCTAATATCAAAAAATAAGTTTAAATTATCTTATTGCCTAAATAATTTAGGTAATATTTTGATTAATATAGAAAAACGGGGGTATATATGGCAGTTAATGCCTTGCAGACTTGGGAGAAGGTTCTTGAGTATGCGTCTGTTCCTCTTCATGGGACCATGTCGAGAAAAATCAGGAAAGGAGTCAAGCTTCAGATCAACGAGGGAAAGGTTTATGAAGAGGCAGTGCTGTTTATCAGCGATCTTTTTCTGAGGGTCACCGAAGAGTCCGATGGTTCAGCGATCAACACCTATTACGATATCGATTCCATCGCGAGCATCCGCACTTACAGCACAAAGGAGTAGGTCTCCTTTTTTTTCGATCCACCCCAAGCGGTCGGACGGAAGTTGCCTTCCGGATCACTTCGACCGTTTGGATTGCGCAGACAGCCGTGTATGCCGGCCCTCAGGCAATGCACGGCTGTTCTTTTCTGACGCAGCCGTGCACTACGCACCTTTCTTTATAGCCCGAGATCCCTTTTCACTGTCGGAACAAAATTGGCCGGGCGGCCAATTCGGGGAAGGCCGAGCAGCTCCCTTGAACGATCGAGTGCGTCATCGATGTTGCCGAAGATGTTGTCTTCGCCGATTTCGTCCTCAAGGCCGTATTGCTGCAAAGCGAAGAGAGGCTGGACATGCACTCCGGACAGGATAAGCGTGGTGTTCGTTTTTTTGCAGTCTGCAAGCATCTCCTTCATCATGTTCAGGCCGGTCGCGTCGATGCTCAGCACCTTGCGCATCCTGATGATGCGGATCGCCGGCGACTTGCCTACGATGTGCATCGCATCCTTGAATTTCGAGGCGGCTCCGAAGAAGAACGGGCCGCTGATCTCGAAAACCTCGACACCATCCGGTATGCTCCTGGATATGATGGCGTTCGGATCGTCTTTCTCCTCCTCGTCCCTGAGCTCGCCGGTGATGACGCCGACGTTGGTCAGTCCGGCCATGCGCTGCATGAAGAGGATGACCGAGAGCAGCATGCCTACCTCGATAGCGACGGTCAGGTCGAAAATCACGGTCAGCCCGAAGGTCGTGAGGAGAACGATGACGTCGCTGCGGGGGCTTTTGAGAAGCTGGCGGAAAACATGGTGTTCGCTCATGTTCCATGCGACTACAATCAATATGGCGGCAAGGGTCGGCATCGGGATGAGCTTGGCCCATGAACCGAAAACCAGCATGATGAACAGCAGGGTGATGGCGTGGACAATGCCGGCTATCGGTGTCCTGCCTCCGTTCTTGATGTTGGTTGCGGTGCGTGCGATGGCCCCGGTGACTGGAATTCCTCCAAAAAGAGGGGACGCGATATTGGCGATACCCTGGGCGATCAGCTCCATGTTCGATTTGTGGCGGCTGCCGATCATGCCGTCGGCCACCACAGCGGAAAGCAACGCTTCGATGGCGCCCAACACCGCAATGGTTGTCGCCGGCATGATGAGGCTTTTCACAGTTGCAAAATCGACTGAAGGAAAGACGGGTGAAGGGATCGACGAGGGTATTTCGCCGAACCTTGACGCAATGGTGTCGACGTGCATGTGGAGCAACTGGACGGCCACGGTCGTGACCACTATCGCCACGAGCGGACCGGGTATTTTTTTCGATACTTTCGGCCAGAAGATGATGGTCAACAGGGCAGTCATGCCGATGAAGAGGCTGTCAGGACCGAGTGTCGGGAGGGCTTTGGCATAGGCGGTCCACTTTTCGAAGAATTCCGCAGGTACCTTTGCGATTTCAAGGCCTAGAAAATCCTTGACCTGGCTCGAAAAGATGATGACCGCGATACCGCTGGTGAAACCGACAATGACCGGGTAAGGGATGAACTTGATCAGGGAGCCGAACTGGGCGATCCCCATGATGATAAGGATGATGCCTGCCATGATGGTGGCGATCATGAGCCCGTTGACGCCGAATTTTTCGACTATTCCATAAAGGATGACGATAAAGGCTCCGGTCGGACCTCCGATCTGGACCCGGCTTCCGCCGAGAAAGGAGATGATGAAGCCGCCGATGACGGCGCTGATGAGCCCTTTTTCGGGAGAGACTCCCGATGCGATGGCGAACGCGATGGCAAGGGGAAGGGCTACGATGCCGACAAGTATCCCCGAGACGATATCCCGCATGATCTGCTCTTTGTTGAGCTCGGGAAGAACGGTAAAAAGTTTTGGTTTGAACATTGCTGTAGAACATGGAGTGAAGGAACGGCAGTTCTCCGTTTCGACGCCTGCGATGGCGCCAGGGGAACTGTCAAGTGTTTTACAATGTATCTTTTTCAAAGAATTATCAATGGCTTTGTGCATAATCCTTTACGAAGCGTTTGCACGTTTGGTGTCGGTATGCTACAATGTTACTCGTAATCATTCTTGATCTTTTTCAATCAATATCAACCATCAGAACAGGAGAAATCCCATATGCCTACCACCAACGACAATCTCAAGACTGCGTTTGCAGGAGAAAGCCAGGCGAACCAGAAATATCTCGTATTTGCCAAAGAGGCTGAAAAAGAGGGGTTCGACAATGTCGCCAAACTGTTCAGGACCACGGCTATGGCGGAGAGAATTCATGCGGCCGGACATTTTGAAGCCCTCGGCGGGATCGGTTCGACGGCTTTCAACCTGACTGCTGCCATAGGTGGCGAAACCTACGAGCACACCGAGATGTATCCTCCGATGCTCGAACAGGCCGAGGCCGAGGGGCATCCTGCAAAACGCATGTTCGCTTTCGCAGTCGAGGCTGAGAAAGTTCATGCCGTCCTCTACACGAAGGCTCTTGAGGCAGTCCGCAACGGTCAGGATATCACGGCTTCGGAAATCTGGCTTTGTCCTATCTGCGGTCATGTGGAACTGGCGACTCCGCCGGAGAAATGCCCGATCTGCGGTGCCAAATCTTCAGTGTATGTCCAGGTCTGAACGCAGGCTTCTGTTTATATCAGCAGCATGGGGCCGGCAAATGTTCGGCCCCGTCCTGTTTATGGTTTCCCGTAACAGTCCATGGTTTGGTTTGCCAACATTTTTCCCCTGCCTTTACCTAGAGGTGCAGCATGCATCAGTATGAATTTCTCGGGCAGATGGTCCTGATCGGAGCGCTTGCCATCGTCAATATCCTCGTGTTCCAGAAGATCCGGATCCCTCCTGTCATCGGACTCATCGTTACCGGCATCATGCTCGGACCGACGGGATTTCATGTGATCAGGGACAGCGGAATGATCTCGACGCTTGCCGAAATGGGTGTCGTGCTGCTGCTGTTCACTATCGGCCTGGAGTTTTCTGTCGACGACATGAGAAAGCTTCAGAAAATCGTCGTTTTCGGAGGGTCGGCCCAGATCCTGCTGACGGGGCTTGTTATTGCAGTCCTTTCATTCTGGCTGATGGATGCTATCGGCAAGAGCATCGGTATGAGGGAGGCGCTTATTCTCGGTTTCTCGTTTTCCGTGAGCAGTACGGCACTGTGCCTGAAAATTCTTTCCGACCGTGACGAACTGGGTCTCGAACACGGAAAGATCGCCGTCGGCATCCTGATCTTTCAGGATATGGCCATTGTTCCTTTGATGTTCGGTTTGAGCTTCATGGCTCCGGGGCGCTCGACTTCGATCGAGTCGGCAGTGGAGGAGATTATCCTTGTCGGTTTGTTCGGAGTCATCATGTTCGGAGTGTTCCGGCTTCTGATGCCGAAGCTCGTGCGCGTGATCACTTCGCTTCGCGCAGGTGAGGTGCTGGTGCTTGGAGCCCTTGTGCTCTGTTTCGGTGCGGCATACCTTGCATCCCTCATCGGCCTTTCACTGGCTCTCGGTGCGTTCCTTGCCGGCATGGTGATCGCAAGCACCGACGAGAGCCACCAGATCAGCAGAACCATCGATCCGTTCAGGGAGGCCATGACCAGCATCTTTTTCGTGTCGGTGGGCCTGCTGCTCGACGTGAACTTCATCGATCTGCCCTGGCTGGTGCTCGTGGCCGTTGTCGTACTCGTCGTTAAAGGGCTGATCATGACCGGGATCTCCATGATGCTCGGTTTTTCATCGCGGGTAAGCGTCATGGCGGGTATGGCCCTTGCGCAGATCGGCGAATTTTCTTTCGTGCTCGCCGGTACGGCCATGAGCATCGGCCTGCTCGACCAACGTATGTTCCAGTCGATGCTGACGGTAATCGTCGTCACCATGATCGTCACACCATCGCTCATTGCGGCCGCTCCGAAATTTGCGGCCCAGATGGCTCCGGTGTTGAAATTCATTCCCCTTGCGCCCTACCCCGAACCGAAACAGCCGCTCGCCACCCGGGCCGGAGCCATTGTCTGCAAAGGCGAGATCCATGCCGCCATCATCGGATTCGGACTGAGCGGACGGAATGTGGCTGCCGTGCTCAACGCAACCAATCTCGCATATACGGTGCTCGATATCGACCGCCGGGTCGTCCTGGCGATGCGGCGTAAAGGGGAGCCTCTGTTTTACGGAGACTGCACGGATCGCAAATCCCTGCTCAGGATAGGGGTCGATCATGCCCGCGCCGTGGTGATCTGCATTCCAGAAGTCGAGGCGTCCATGCGATGCATTCGCGAAGTCCGCGAAATCAATCGCGAAGCATTCATCATCGTCCGTTCCCGATCGCTCGAACCGGTCCGTCAACTGTATCGCGCAGGGGCCGATGCGGTCGTAACCGAGAAATTCGAAACTTCGATCCAGATCTTCTCGGAACTGCTGAAGCATTTCAGGATCGAACCTGAGACCATCCGCGAACAGCAGGAGATCATCCGGCGCGAAGGCGGCGTGATTTTCCGCGAGCCGGCATCGGAAATGGGTTAGAGTGAATCTGAAGTAACACGCCAGTGTAAGATTCGTCACGTTAATCTGTTAACGCGTGCCTTGATGAAAAAAAGACGTGTATGGCTGGATTTTTTGTAAATTTACAGGTCGAATTCTCATGAATATTATCATCGCAAACCATGGGAACCATGCCAAATCCCTCATCGGAAAAATTCCGGACTTACCGCGACAAACTCCTCATAAAACAGCAGTCATCCAACACGTCCGAAAGGCGCGGGGCGGAGTACGAGCTGTCGTTGATGGAGAAGAGTCATTTCATCGAAGTGGGCGGACTCCTGCACCACTATCACGATTCAGGCCCTGAGAACCCGAAGGAGACTATTCTCCTGATCCATGGGTGGGACTGCTGGTGGATGTGGTGGCACCATGTGATCAAGGCCCTCAACGCCCAGGGGATCAGGACTGTCGCCTATGATATGAAGGGACACGGCTGGTCTGAAAACGACCCGAACAACCACTA
>Ga0326726_10003924_pt1 | contig 13612 bp, 9 predicted proteins | sample MHFenrmetagenome_2_FD_207603 | JGI IMG/M metagenome (GOLD analysis project Ga0326726, IMG submission 207603) | Lab enriched peat soil microbial communities from Michigan Hollow, Ithaca, NY, United States - MHF15MN | ecosystem: Environmental > Terrestrial > Soil > Wetlands > Peat | place: USA... | reverse complement strand
ACACATCGGGCTCGCTCACGAACACGCCGAGGCGGGTCTGGCGAATCGATCCGCCGGTGCCCGCGGCGCCGGTCGTGTCGGCCTCCGCGAGCTGCGGCACGTCGCTGTTGTTCATCCGCGCGTTGGTGAAGAAGCCGTTCACCAAGACGAAGCCGGAGAGTTCGACGGTCCGGCGCGCGGGCGAGCGCGTCGTATCGGCTGGCGAGTTCTGTCCCGTGGCCGGCCGCGAGAGAACGGCGAGGGCAAGCAGCAGCACGAAGTGGCGCATGCGGATCATACTCCTGGCGAGATCGATGGGATTAGACTAAGCTGAGCGCCCGTGGACGCAACAGGGAGTCACTGCGTGAGATGGTGGACGGGGGTCTGCGCCGTCCTCGGGGTCGCCGGGCCGGCCCCCGCGCTCGCCCAGGCAGGGCGGGTGAGCGGCCGCGTCGTGATCCTCGAGAAGGACAACAAGCCGTCCTCTGACCTGGGGGACGCGGTGGTGTACCTCGAGGGCCGCGGCATCACCGCCCCCACGGCCCGGTTCGAGATCACGATCAGCGACAAGACGTTTTCACCGCACGTCCTGGTCGTGCCGATCGGCTCGACCGTCGCTTTTCCGAATCACGACCCGTTCGACCACAACGTGTTCTCCGTTTCGGATTCGAACAGTTTCGACCTGGGGCTGTACGGCCGGGGCGAAGGCAAGACGGTGACGCTGAAGCACCCCGGGCTGGTGCGCGTGTTCTGCAACGTGCATCCCCGCATGGTCGCGCTGGTCCAGGTCATGGGCACGCATCACTTCGCCCAGCCGGGCGCCGACGGCCAATTCACCGTCATGGGCGTGGAGCCCGGCGCCTACCGGCTGCACGTGTGGCACGAGCGCGCACCGACCGAGGTCGTCAAGGACGTGACGGTCGGGCCCGGCGGGCTCGCCGACCTCGTCATCACGCTCAATGCGCGCGGCTTCCGCCCGCAGCCCCACAAGAACAAGTACGGGAAGGACTATCCCACGAATGCCGGACGCGAGCGCTACTAAGGGCGTCCGCTTCGGGCTCGCCGGGAAGATCTTCCTCGCATCGGCCCTGCTCGTTGCGGTGGTGCTGGGCGTCACCTTCGGTGTCACCTCGTTCCAGGCCAACCGCACGGCGGATGCCTCGATTCAGCGAGCCCTCGCGGCTACCCGCACCGCCGTGGAGGATTTCCTCGCCGCGCGCACCCGCACGCTCGGCCGCGCCAGCACCGTCGCCACCGACGTGCCGCAATACCGCGAGCGCCTACTGAAGCGCGGGAAGGACCGCGCCGAGGCGCTCGATCAGGCGAACGACGTCCGCGACCTCATCGGCGGCGCCTGGCTGCTGGTGACCGACAACGAGGGGATCCTCGTCGCCCGGACCGACTACCCGGAGCAGTTCGACCGCGATCTCTCGGGCGCCCCGCTGGTCGCCAACGCCCTCTCCGGTGAAACGTCCTCCGGGGCGTGGCTCGACGACGTGCGCAACAAGTTGTTCATCGCGGTTGGGACGCCGCTGCGGGCCTCCCCGGAGGCTGCGCCGCAGGGCGCGCTCGTCGCGACCTACGAAGTGAACGACAGCCTGGCGCAGGCGATTCACCAGGCGACGAGCTCCGATGTGGTGTTCTTCGCGCTCGACACGCTGAATCGTCCGTACGTCGTCGCGAGCACGCTGCCGCGCGAAGAGATCACCGCGGCGCTGCAGCAAGGGATGCATCCCGAGGAGCTGGCGCGGGACTCTGCGGGGGAGGCGATGACGGCCCGCTCGGGCGGCGAGCACCTGATCGGGCTGGCGGGCGCCATCCGCTCGCCCGCCGGGGACCTGCGCGGCGGCTTCGTCGCCTTCCGCTCGAGGGAAGCCGAGCTGGCGGCGTTCCGCACGCTGCAGCGCACGATTCTCGGCGCCATCCTCTTCGGCATCGCGCTCGCGCTGGCGTCGGCGTTCGTGCTGGCGCGGCAGATCGCCCGGCCGGTGCAGCAGCTCGCCCGGGCGACGCGCCGGGTGCAGGACGGCGACTACTCGGTTGAAATCCCGGTGACGAGCCAGGACGAGATCGGCGTGCTGTCGCAGGCGTTCCGGAACCTGGTGGAAGACCTGAAAGAGAAGGCGCAGCTCGTCGACTTGCTGCAGGCCGCAGGGGCGTCGGCCACGCAGCCGCTCGCCTCGGCCCCCACCGCCATTCGGCAGGTCGCCGACCGAACGTCGCTTGGCTCGGGTGGCGATGCGTTGCGCCCCGGCTCGGTGTTCGCCGGCCGCTACGAAGTGAAGGAGGTGCTCGGAGCGGGCGGCATGGGCGTGGTGTACCGCGCGTTCGATCGCGAGCTGGGTGAGCCCGTCGCCATCAAGACGCTGCGCCCCGACACGGTGGCGGATGACCCCATCGCGCTCGAGCGTTTCAAGCAGGAGATCCGCCTTGCCCGCAAGATCACGCACCGCAACGTCGTGCGTACCTACGACCTGGGCGAGGTCAACGGCGTGTACTACCTGACGATGGAGTTCGTGGAGGGGACGTCGCTCAAAGCGCTGATTCAGAGTCGCGGCCGGCTCCCGGTTCCGGTCACGCTGACGGTGGGCAAGCAGCTGAGCCGGGCGCTCGAGGTGGCGCACGAACAGGGCGTGATCCACCGCGACATCAAGCCGCAGAACATCGTCGTCGAGCCGAACGGATTTCTGAAGGTGATGGACTTCGGTATCGCGCGGCTCGCCAACCCGCCGAAGGGGAAGGGGCTCACCGAAGCGGGGATGGCGATCGGCACACCCGACTACATGTCTCCCGAGCAGCTCTCCGGCCTGGAGCTCGATCCCCGCAGCGATCTGTACTCGACCGGGGTGGTGCTGTTCGAATGCCTCACCGGCCGCCTGCCGTTCGAGGCCGAGACGCCCTGGGCGCTCATCGCCAAGCACATCGAGGAGGCGCCACCCGATGCGCGGACGGTGAACAAGGACGTCCCCGAGGCGTTGGCGCTGGTGGTGCTGAAGGCGATGGCGAAGGACCGGGAGCGGCGCTTCCAGACGGCGGCAGAGCTACATGATGCGCTGGCGGCGATAGGCTGAGCCTAGATCCCCCCGAACCAGGGATATCCCTGGTCTTCCCAATATCCCCCTGGCCGTTTGTCCGTAAACGTCATCGACACCAGGTACTTCGTCATCTTGTAGCCAAGCTTCGTGGGGGAGTAGAGCCGCAGCGGCGCGCCGTGGGCGGGCGGCAGCGGATTGTCGTTCATCGCGTAGGCGAGGATCGTCTGCGGATGGAGTGCGCTCGCCATGTCCCAGCCGTTCGAGTAGTCGGCGTCGAAGCTCCGGAACATGATGTAGCGCGCCGAGGACTTCGGCCGGGTCCGCAACACGATCTCGCTGACCGGGACCCCGGCCCACGACGCGATGGCCGTCCACCCCTCGACGCAGTGGTGCTTCACGGTGTAGCTCGCGCGGGGCATGCGTTTGAGATCGTCGAGCGAGAGCGACAGGGGCGTCTCGACCAGACCGCCCACCGTCAGGCGCCAGCTCGCGGGGTCCTTCAGCATCGGCGTCTGATTGGAGATGAAATAGCTGGGCAGGCTCGGAGCGCGCAGCGCGGGATCGTAGGTGCGCGCCAGGCGCGTGGGCGAGAAGAACACCTGCTCACCCATCCAGTCATTGAGTCGGCTGATGAAGAGCAGCCGGGGGCGCACCACCTGGCCGCCGTCCCAGCCGCAGGCCGCGACGAGCGCCGCCGATCCCGCGCCGGCCGCGAGCCGCAGGAAGCCGCGGCGGTCCGTCGCGCTAGCCATGGCTCGGAAACCTCCCCCGGTAGCGGCCGGTGAGCATCGCGCGCAGGCTGGCCGGGTCCACGAGGAGCACGAGCAGCACGTGCGTGATGCTGAACCCGACGAAGATCCACACGATCCAGAAATGCCAGTAGCGCGCCGCCTGGAATCCGCCGAACAGCGTGGTGAGCCAGGAGAACTGCAGCGGCTTGTAGATGGCGAGGCCGGTCAGCAGCGCGAGCCCCCCCAACAGCACGACGGTCGTATAGGCGAGTTTCTGCAACGGGTTGTGCTTGCCCTGCGGTGGATGATCCCAGCGCAGCCGCAGATAGTACTTCGTCATCTCGATCGCCCCCGGGATGTCCTTCGGGCGGAAGAACAGGGCGCGCCACTCGCCGCTGCCAACCAGATAGGACGCGTAGAGGAGACCGAACAGGACGAGCGGCCACATCAGGGCGAAGTGCCAGTTGAGCCCGCCGGCGAGCCAGCCGCCCAACCGGATCGCGTGGGCAAACCGGGCGCCCTCGAATGGGTTGGGGTAGCTCAGGGCTCCCCGGTTCCCGAAACGCGCGTAGGCCTCGTAGATCTGGAGCCCGCTCGTGACCATCCCCGCGAGCACGATCGCCGTGCCCCAATGGGTAAGGCGGACGATCCAGTGATGGCGGCGCACCGCGGGCGGCGCGGGAGCTGGCTCGGTCATGGGACCAATGTATCCATTATCTTTTCACCTGTGCGACGATACGGTTGGCTGTGTCTGCTGGCGCTTGCGGCCTGTCGCCCGTCGGTCCGTCCGGCGCGGCGGGCCGCGGCGCATCCCGCCGACAGCGCCCCGCTCTCGTCGCTGTGGCATGCCCCGCACGATTCGATTCACGACCGCCTGCTGCTGACGCCGCGCGTCGTGACCGAGCCCAGTGTAGTGGTGTTCTGGCTGCGCTCGGGGGACAGTCTGAGCCGCGATTCGGCATTGTCCGTCTCGCGCGATCTCGACTTCTACACCGAGCAGGTGGCGCAGACCCTGGCCCGAAACGACATCGCCCTGGTGCCGACCAACGCCGACACGGTCTACGTGGAGCAGACCGACCACACGCGGCGCGCCATCGTGCTGTCCGGTCTGGACTATCCCTACGGCTACCTGCTCATCGATCCGGGAACGCCCGAGCGCATTCTCACAGGCGTCTACAGCGACGACGACCTGTTGGACGAGCTGAACGCGTACTTCGATCTCACCGAGGAGCAGGACAGCACGCACCTCGCCCCGCGCGTGATCACCTAGGGACCGCGGCGCTCGCCCGTGCCCGCGCCTTCCCGTCGATCCCTGTGGCTCACCGGTGCGCGCGTCATGACGATGGACGCGGCGCGCCGCATGCTCGACGCCGACATCGAAGTGCGCGGCGGCGTGATCGCCGCCGTGCACTCCCGCCCCGCTCGCCGTCGCTCGCCCCGACGGGCGGGGGCGCTGGACTGCGCCGGACTGATTCTCATGCCCGGCCTCGTCCAGGCGCACATTCACCTCTGCCAGACACTGTTCCGCGGCCTCGCCGACGACCTCACCCTGGAAGACTGGCTGGCGAAACGCATCTGGCCGCTCGAGGCGGCCCACACGCCCGACAGCATCTACTGGTCCGCGCTGCTCGGCTCCGCCGAGCTCCTGCTGGGCGGCACCACGGCGATCCTCGACATGGAAACGGTGCGGCACACCGACGCGGCGTTCCGGGCGCTCGAGGAGATCGGGCTGCGCGCGACGGCGGGCAAGTGCCTGATGGACGCCGCCACGAACCCCGCGGGCCTGCGCGAGTCGACCGACCGGGCGCTGCAGGAGGCGGCCGACCTGTGCGCCCGTTGGCACGGGGCGGCCCAGGGTCGCCTGCGCTACTGCTTCGCTCCCCGCTTCGCACCGAGCTGCACGGGACCGCTGCTGCGCGCGGCGAGTGACGCGGCCGAGCGCGCTGGCGCCGTGCTGCACACCCACGCGGCCGAGACCCCCGTCGAGCTGGAGCTCGTCAAGCGCGCGACCGGTCGTGACGAAATCGCTTACCTCGACTCCGTCGGGATCGCGGGCCCCCGCGCGGCGCTGGCCCATTGCGTGTGGGCGGACCAGGACGCCATCGGACGGCTGGCCCGCGCGGGAACGAACGTGGTGCATTGTCCCAGCTCCAACCTCAAGCTTGGCAGCGGGATCGCGCCGATCCCCGAGATGCTCGCCGCGGGCTGTCACGTGGCGCTGGGCGCCGACGGGGCGCCCTGCAACAACCGGCTGGATGGGTTCGAGGAGATGCGGCTCGCGGCGTTGATCCAGAAGCCGCGGCTGGGCCCCGAAGCGCTGCCGGCTGCGAAAGTGCTGGAGCTCGCGACGTTGGGGGGGGCCCGGGCCCTCGGGCTGGAGCACGAGATCGGCTCGATCGAGGTGGGGAAGCGGGCCGACCTCGTGGCGCTCGATCTCTCCGGTCCCCACGGCCAGCCCGCCGGAGCCGACCTCGTCTCGCGGCTCGTCTACGCGGCCCGGGCCGCCGACGTGCGCCACGTGGTGGTGGATGGCCGCGTCGTGGTGCGGGGCGGCCGACTGCTCTCGGTCGATCTCGAGGAGATCCGCGTCAAGGCGAACGCCGCGGCTCGCCGGCTGCGTCGCGCGGTAGGTCTGTGACCTTCATGCTCTTCTCATACTCACGCGACTCCGAGGGTGTCCGGTAGTGGAACGCTTCATCCCAAGAGCGCGCGCTCGACAAGAGTGGTGAGAGAGGAACTCGCTGGCACGCGCGAACTTCATGACGGCCGGCAGACGGTGCGGAAGTTGCCACTCCGCGGTGTACGCCTCTCGGACAGGACCCTGTGAACAGCCTGATCGCCGATCTCCGTTTCGCTGTCTGGCAGCTGTTGCGCCGTCCGGGCTTCACGCTCATCGCCGTGTTGACGCTCGCGCTAGGAAGCGGGGCGGCCGCGGCGATGTTCGGCATCGTCGACCGGGTCCTGCTGCGGCCGTTGCCGTTCCCCGAGTCCGATCGCCTGGTGGCGCTGTGCGAAACGAACCCGTCGCTGGAAGGCTTCTGCGTCGCCTCGCCGCCCAACGTCGAAGATTGGTCACGCAGGTCCCGCGCGCTGACGTCGGTCGGTCTCGGCCGCACGTGGTCCTTCTCGATGCGCACCGAGACCGGGAGCCAGGGGGTAGGCGGCGGCCTCGCGACCCCCGGGTTGTTCCAGACGTTGCGGGTCACGCCGTTGTTCGGGCGGACCTTTACGACGGAGGACCTGGCTCCCTCGGGTCGGCATGTCGCGGTGTTGAGCGCCGGGTTTTGGCAGAGCCGTTTCGGCGGCGATCGCGAGGTCCTCGGCCGCCCGATCGTGCTCGACGGAGAGAGCTACCAGATCGTCGGGGTCCTCGGGGCCGAGACCGACATCCCGCACCTCCCCTCGGTAGACGTATGGGTGCCGTTGCCGTTCGACCCTCGTGATGAGGAGAACCGGCGCTGGCGCGGTTTCGAGACGTTCGGCCGGTTGGCCCCGCGCGTCAGCGTCCCGGAGGCTCAGCGCGAGCTGCAGACGATTCAGGCCGATCTCGCCCTGAGCCACCCGGAGACGAACCGCGACTGGAGTGCGCGGGTCGAGCCGCTGCTGGACAGCGTGGTTGGTCCGGTCCGTCCCACGCTGCTGGTGTTCATGGGGGCGGTCGTGATTCTGCTCGTGGTCGCCGGCGCCAACGTGACGAACCTGCTGGTCGCGCGGGGCACCGCTCGAGAGAAGGAGCTGGCCGTCCGCGCCGCGATCGGCGCGAGCCGTTTCGGATTGTTCCGGCTCCTCGCCGCGGAAGGCTTCGTCCTCGCCGTGGCGGGCGGTGTGATCGGCCTGGTCGTCGCCGCCTGGGCGGCCGACGCGCTACTGCGGTTGATGCCCAATGGCCTGCCCCGGGTCACGCATGTCGGTCTGGACGGGCGGGTGCTCGGATTCACCATGCTCCTCACGTTCGCCGTCGGGGTGCTCGCGCCGCTAATCCCGGCGCTGCGCGCCATGCGGTTGGACCTCGCGAGTGCGCTCAAGCAGGGCCACCAGCCGGTGGGGTGGCGCTCGGCCATCGGCCTGCGGGGCGGATTGGTCGTGACCGAGGTGTCCACCGCCTTCCTGCTGGCGATCGGCGCGGGTCTGTTGGCCCGGAGCTTCTCGACACTGCTCAAGTGGCAGCCCGGTTTCGAACGAGCCCACCTGCTCACCTTCTGGACCGTCGCATCGACGGGCACCTATCACGATGCTCGGAGTGTGGCGGCGCTGTTCGGGCGCATGGAAGGCGAGCTGCGAAGCCTCCCTGGTGTGACCGGCGTGGGGATGGCGTCCAGCGGCCCCCTGTTCGGAGGTGAAGAGACCGGCGAGTTCTACCCCGATGGCGCGGGCGGTGGCGACCACCCGCTGGCGGCCCACTGGTACGACATGAGCGCGACGTATTTTCCCACGCTCGGCGTGGCGTTGCGCCGCGGCCGGCTGTTCGGGGAGGCCGATCGCGCGGGGGCCCCGGCCGTCGCGCTGATCAACGAGACCATGGCGCGGCGGCTCTTCAGGGCCGGCGACCCCGTGGGCCGGCGCATCCGGGAGCGGAATGTCGATCGCGTGATGGAAATCGTCGGGGTCGTGGCAGACATCCCTCCGTTCACGCCCGGCGTGCCCGTCCAACCGGAGATCTACTGGCCGTACCCCCAGGCGCCGCGGTGGGCCAGTTTTTTCGTTCTGCGAACCAGTGTCGAGCCCTCGACACTCGCCCAGGCGGTGGAGGCCAGGCTCGCCGGCATCGATCCGGACCTGCGTCCCAGCCGGCTCGAGACCATAGCCGATCTGGTGTCACGCAGGGTGGCGCGCCCGCGCTTTCAGATGATCCTCATCGGTGTGTTCGCGGTGTTCGCGTTGACGCTCGCGCTGGTCGGTGTCTACGGCGTCCTGGCGGCGGCGGTGGCCGCGCGCACGCGGGAAATCGGCGTCCGGCTGGCGCTGGGAGCGAGGTCGAGCCAGGTGCTCGGGCTCGTGCTGCACCAGGGTCTGGTGCTTGCCGGGATGGGAGTGGCTATCGGTGCGCTCGTGGCGCTCGGCGTGTCGCGCTTCGCGGCGACCCTGCTGTACGGCGTTCGCGCCACGGACCCGCTGACCTACGGCGTGGTGGCGTCGCTGGTTCTCGTCGCCGCCGCGGCGGCATGTCTCGTCCCGGCCCGTCGTGCCGCGAGCGTTGATCCAATGACCTCGCTGCGCGGAGAGTGATCGGGAGGGCGCCCTACCGGGTCGGGGCAGCGCCGTCCACGCGAAACCGCCGCGTGGAATCACTGAGCCGCGTCGCCGCGGCGGTCAGCCGCTCGGCGGCTTCGGCCAGCTCGCTCAGCGAGGTGAGCTGCCCCTTGGTGGCGCCGGACGTCCGGTGCGCCCCCGCGGCCGCCTCTTCGCCGATTCCCGCCAGATCGCTCATGCGTCGCACCACGACGTCGATCTGGCGGGCTTGATCCTCCGTTTCGCCGGAGAACGTCGTAGCGAACTGCGTGGTCTCGTTGAGCGTGCCGAAGATGGCGTCGAGCGCCTGGCGCGCCGCGCCGGAAACCGTGCCCGCATCCTGCGCGGCGATCCGTCCCTGCCGTAACGCGGCCACCACGCTCTCGATCTGCTCCTGCGTGAGGCGCATCCGGGCGCGGATCTCCTCCACCGCGTGGCTCGACTGCTCGGCGAGCTTGCGCACCTCAGCCGCCACGACGCGGAAGCCGGCGCCGGAGGCGCCCGCCCGGGCCGCCTCGATCGCCGCATTGAGCGCCAACAGCTCGGTCTGACTCGCGATGCGGGTGATGCCGTCCATCAGCTTCCCGATGTCGCGGGACCCCTGCTCCAGCGTGCCGGCGGCCCGGCTGGCCTGGTCGATGTGGCTCACCAAGGACTCCAACAGCTCGCGGGCGCGCGCGATTTCCTCCCCGTGCCGCCGCGCCTCCTGCGCCGCCGCTCCGACTTGCCGCTCGGCCTGATGAAACCGCTGCCGCAGCGCGGCCGTGATGCGGGCGGCGGCGTCGCTCGCGCTCCGCCCGCTCTCGATCGATCGGCGCTGCCGCTCGGTCCCCTCCGTCAACAAGTCCGTGGTGGACGCGATTTCCCGGGTGGACGTCTGGAGCTCGCCGGCGGCCGAGCCGAGGCGCCGCGCCAGCTGCAACAGGGCGTGCGCCTGCTGCTGGACCTCGCGGACGGCATCGGCTACCGCCGCGGTCGTCTTGTCGACGCTGGCGCTCAGATAGCCCAGCTCGTCGGCCGCCGGGTCGTTGAGCCGCACGGCGAGATCACCGCGCTCCACCTGGGCCAGCAGCCTGCGGGTGCGGCGCAGGCGGCGCGTGATTTCAGAGAGGAGCGGGATCAGAGCGATCGCGGTAAACAGCAGGACGAGCCCCGCTTGCAGGAACACCGCCCACCCCCAGAGCGGCTGCCCCGCACGGAAAAAGGTGGCGATTGCGAAGCCGGCGATGTTGATCCCGAACGCGGTCCAGGCGGTGCGGCGCCCGAGGTACAGCGCGGCCTGCAGCGGAGCGATGAGATAGGCGGCGTACAGGAGGTACCCGGTGCGGTCGAGGGCGTACAGGACCGCGGAAATCATCGCCGCGCCCAGCGTCAGCGTGAGCACGACGTACCCGGGCCGGAACGTGGTTTCCCGAACGAGGCGGGCCATCGCGAAATTGGCCGCCACGGTCGCGGCCGTGAAGCCGGCCAGGAACGCCCAGGAGACCTGGACGACGTCCATCAGCCGCACCGTCGCCAACAGCAGGACGCCGACGAGAATGAGCCGCCAGCGCGCCTGGATGCCGGCGAGCACGAACTGCTTCTGTTTGGTGCGGTGCTCCGCGGTGAACTGTTCGGAGAGCTCGGGGAGGGGAGCGGGGGCGGAGCCGGTCATCGTCCGCAATAATGGCCGGCCCGCGCGAAGAAAGGTAGAGCCTCAGGGGTTGAGCGAAGCCGCGCCGGTGACCCGGACCGGGCGCTGCTCGCTGAGCCGGGAGCCGTTGCCCAGCTGCCCCGCGGCGTTCCTCCCCCAGCATAGAATCGCGCCGTCGGGGCGCAGGGCGCAGGTATGCGCGTCTCCGGCGCTCACCTGGGTGTAGGGGCCGAGCACGTAGCGGCCGAGCTGGTCGTCGAGGTTCGCGCCCCAGCACGTCACCGCGGTGGCTCCCTGTGTCCGGACGATGCAGGTGTGATAGCGGCCGGCGCTGACGAGCTGGAGGTTCAACGGATCGCCGGCGAACGTCGGTGACCACAGAATGGGCTCGCCGAGGTTGGCGATCGAGTTCCGCGCGATGATCTGCTCGTGGAAATTGTCGCCCCAGCAGAACACCGAGGGACGGGGCGGGTCCGCGGTGACGCCGCAGGTGTGCAGCGCGCCCGCGCTCAGCATGCGCCAGTGCCGGTGGTGCGCGACCGGCTGCGGACCGCGTCGCGCGCCGTGAGTCCCGATGCCGAGCTGACCGCGCCGGTTGCTCCCCCAACAGTAGGCCAGGCTGTCCACCGTCACGGCGCAGGTATGCGCGTCCCCCGCCGTGATCGAGCGAAACCGTAAACCGCCCGCCACAGGCAAGGGGCGTGCGCTGGAGAGCGTGTCGCTGGTGCCGAGCTGCCCCTGATCGTTCGCGCCCCAGCAATAGGCCTGACCGTCATCGGCCACGCCGCAGGCATGATCGGCCCCCGTGGCGACGGTGCGGAACAGCACGCCGCCCGTGACCGCCGTCGGCGCGAAGCTACGGGGCGTGGCGGCATTGCCCAGCGCTCCAGTGTTGTTGCGACCCCAGCAGTAGGCCTCGCCCGTCGTAGCGACTCCGCATGTGAATTCGACGCCGGCATCGATCGCCAGGAACGTGAGGCTGCCGGCGACCGGGATGGGCGTTGGAGAGTCCATGCGCTGGCCGCTGCCCAGCTCGCCCTCGCTGTTGTCGCCCCAGCAGTAGGCTCGTTGGCCGGTGGTGAGCGCGCAGGTGTGGCGTGCGCCGGCGCTGACGGCGGCGTAGGTGAGCGTATCCTGGGGTTGTGCATCCAGCGTTGCAGCGAAGGCTGCGGCGAGGCAAGCGACCAGCGTCGGGACCGTCCGACGAGCGCGCATCGGGACCTCCCAGGGAACCTGCCGCATACTACCTCGCGCCGCTGGATCAGTCAGGGTCGGTCTCCGGCCTACAGGCGGAAGAGGTAGCTCCCCTTGATGAAGAACCCGTCGCCGGTGCGGTGCAAATCCTGGAATCGAAAGGCGTCCGGCTCCACCAGGGAGGCCCCGTACCCCAGGAACAACACGGTGCCGGGCGTGGGCCGATACGAAAAGAGGAAGTCGTTGCGGAAGCTGTTGACCACATTCGCACCCGATGGTCCAACGCGCTGCTGCGCGGTGGAATCGAGCACCAGCGCCAGGCCGGTCCGGGGATCGACGAGGGCGTCCCGCCGCTGGGCGAAGTACTGGCCCACGTACCGGAAGAAGATCGCGCGGGTCAGCTGGTATTCGAGCTTCAGGCGGGGGATGTTGGCCGTGGAGAACCGGCTGCCGTCGCGCGCCCGCCGGATGCGCTGGTGCGTCCACAGTCCCTCGATGCGCACCGACTGGGTGGGCCGCCAAGTGACCAGGGCCTGGGCGTCCAACTCCCGGCCCTCCGCGGCCTCGGCGAAGATCGCCGTCGCGCCGTACCCGACAGTCGTCGACAGGGTGAAGGGGCGGTTGGGGGTGTTCACGCCGATGTTCCCGCCCGGCAGGTTGTAGAGACCATGCGGCGTGACGAAGGGCGAGCCGGCGCTGTCGGTCGCATACCCCGCGTACGCCGCACGGTCGAACCGCTGCTGGTTGTCGCTGAGGTTGACGGTGATCCCCCAGCCGCCGCGCACGCTGGCGGTCCAGGTGTCGGTCACGCCGCCTTCGATCGTGCTGCGGAGGTGGAGGAAGTCGTCGTAGTGCCACAACGGGTCGACACCGACGAACGTCGAGATCTGCTCGATCAGCGCACCGGCCCCGCCGTACCAGCTGAAGCGGTTGAAGAACCGCGCCTGCACGAAGTCGGTGCGGGGGACGAAGCCGGACCCCGCAACGAAATTCGGGCTGATCCCCTCGACCTCGAAGTGGTTGCCGTAGGCGCGTCCGGTGCGGTCGTACAACGTGAGATCCCACAACGTCCCGGTGTTTCCCCCCGCGCCCCCCGTCCAGGAGCCGACCACCTGCGCCTGGGAGAACCAGAGCTTGCGCCAGACGACGCGCAGGTCGGCCCCGGCGACGCGGTTGTAGTTGCTGCCGTCCTCGCGATCGGTGTACACGAGGCCGGCGGTGGAGCTCGCGCCCAGATCGCGCCGCACGCGCAGCAAGTTGTAGATCGGATTGTCGCCCGTGAACGACTGGTTCTGGTCGTCGACGGCGGCGAGGTAGGCGACGTTCGTGCCGCCGATCTTGCCGGTCAGCTTCGCGCCTCCCAGCGGCTGCACCACCCGCCGAGTGTAGATCAGCCGGTTCGGCGAGTCGTACTGCTCCAGGCCCTCGAGGAAGAACGGCCGCTTCTCGGGGAAGAACAACGGGAAGCGCGCGTTCGCGGTCACCTGACCGACGTCCGCTTCCACCTGGGAGAAGTCCGGATTCGCCGCCGCCGTGAGGCTGAGATTTTCGGTGACGCCCCAACGCAGCGTGCCGCCCACGTCGGGCTCGGTGGTGTACCCGTAGGCCGCAGCACCGGGCGCGCCGTTGACCTTGGTGGTGAACTCGGGGGTGATGTCCATGACCAGCCCGCGACGCAGTCCCGTGAGACCCGTGAGCCGGCCCGACTGGATGAGAAAGCTGGCGTTGGCGCGCACGGCGGGCGTCCAGGTGTCCTCGTAGCCGGTGTGCTGGGTGACGCGGTCGATCTGGATCCCCCAGCTCTGCGGGTC